>Ga0233425_10005605_pt1 | contig 19627 bp, 17 predicted proteins | sample Watercolumn_Towu_2_FD_181712 | JGI IMG/M metagenome (GOLD analysis project Ga0233425, IMG submission 181712) | Freshwater microbial communities from Lake Towuti, South Sulawesi, Indonesia - Watercolumn_Towuti2014_140_MG | ecosystem: Environmental > Aquatic > Freshwater > Lake | place... | reverse complement strand
AGCGATACGGCCACATCACCAGTTGGGGCATGAAGACCATGGCGATCAGGCATATCACTTGGGCGATCAGGAACGGATTGACGCCTCGAATGACGTCGGTCATCGACACGCGCGCGACCCCGGAGACGACGTTGAGCGCGATGCCGACCGGCGGCGTGATCAGGCCGATGGCGTTGTTGATGATGAAAAGCACCCCGAAATAGATCGGGTCGATCCCCGCCTGCTTGACGATCGGCATCAGGACCGGCGTCAGGATGAGCACGGTCGGCGTGAAGTCGAGGGCCGTGCCGACGACCAGGACCAACGCCATCATCGCCAGCATCAGGAGCGTCTTGTTGTCGAGCAGCGGCTCGAGCAAGCGGCCGAGCTCGGCCGGAATGTTCGCCTGGGTGATCAGCCAGGACGAGATGCCGGCGGCCGAAACCAGGAACATCACGACCGCGGTCATCTTGGCCGCGGCGAGGAAGACATGGTAGAGCGCGGCGAGCTTGAGTTCCCTGTAGACGAACATGCCGACCACGCCGGCATAGACCGCCGAGACCACGGCCGCCTCGGTCGGCGTCGCCCAGCCGAAGCGGATCGAGCCCAAGACGAAGACCGGCATGAAAAGCGCGAGCGAGCCGTCGCGCAGGGCCTCAAAACGCTCGCGCCAGGACTTGCGCGGAAACGTTCCGAGCGTCTCGCTCTTCGCGACGAGCCACCAGGCGACGATCAGCGCAAGCCCGAGCAAGAGGCCCGGAAACACGCCGGCGACGAAGAGCCGCGGAATCGAGACGTTGGCCGCGACGCCGAAGACCACGAAGCCGATCGAGGGCGGAATGATCGGCGCGATGATGCCGCCGGCCGCGATCAAGCCGGCCGAGCGCGGCACGTTGTAGCCGGCCTCGCGCATCATCGGGATCAGGATGGCGGCCAGCGCCGCGGTGTCGGCCGCGGCCGAGCCCGAAAGCGAGGCCATGATCAGCGCCGCGACGATCGCGACGTAGCCGAGGCCGCCATGGCGATGGCCGACGAGGGCGAGCGCGAAATTGACGATCCGCTTGGAAAGCCCGCCGGCGTTCATCAGCTCCCCGGCCAGCAGGAAGAACGGTATCGCCAGCAGGACGAAACTGTCCGCGCCGTCGAGGATCTTTTGGGCGACGATCTGCGTGTCGTAGAGCCCCTGATGCGCCATCAAGGCGATGCCGCAGACGATCAAGGTGAAGGCGACCGGCATGCCGATCGCCATCGCGCCCATCAAGGAACCGAGGAAGATCAGGACGGTCATCAGTCCAGTCCCCGCTTGATCTGGGTCGCCGGGTCGGCGTCGGCGAATTCGCCGGCGAAGACCGCGAGTTCCGCTGCGTCGATCCTGCCGAGCAGCGCGCGGACGAGGCGTGCGGCCGTCATCAGACCGATGCCGACGCTGGTGAAATAGCCGACGCCGAACACCCAGAGCATGGAGATTCCCGTCACCGGCGCGATGTTGGTCGCGTTGATGCCCGATTGGCGGAAGGTTCCCCAGAAAAAGACGGCGCAACAGAAGAGGATCAGCGAGTCCGACAGCACCAGGCAGAGCAGCCGGCCGCGGTCGCCGAGGCGCGCGACCAGCGCGTCGACGCCGAGATGGGCGTGCTCGCGCGTCACCACCACGGCGCCGATGAAGGTCAGCCAGACGAAGAAGAAGCGGCTCATCTCCTCGGACACGTCGAGGCCCGAATTGATCGTCCAGCGCAGCATGACGTTGCCGAACACCATCGCAACCATGCCGGCGAGCAGCACGACGAGAAGCTTTTCGAGCGCGGAGAAGAACAGGTCCTCGGCCCGCTTCCAGGCCCCCTTGGCGCCGGTCATGCCCGTGCCTTCTCGATGAAGCCGTCGACCGGCGCGCCGCTGAAGATGTCGTCGCGGGCCCGGCCGATCAGGACGCGGAGCGCCCTCTCGGCCGCGTCCGGCCTGCGCCGGCGGATCGCCTTGAGCACAGCCTCGTGCAGTGCGAGCGAGCCGCGCGCGCTCGCCCTACTCTTGACCGAGTGGCGGAACGAAACGCTGAGGAGCGCCCCGAGCAGCGGCACGAGCGCCGTCAGGAATTGGTTGTCGGCGGCGACGAGGATCGCCTGGTGAAAGTCGAGATCGGCGGCGAGATAGCCGCCCCGCCCCTCGACCGCATCGCACATGGCTTGGAAGGCCGCTTCCAATCGCCGAATCGCCTCGGCCTCGCCCCGGGTCGCGGCCAGGCGCGCCGCCTCGGGCTCGATCGCGAGGCGGAGCTCGACCAGATCCTCGAGGAATTTGGCGTCGACCCCGGCCGCGACGCGCCAAGCGATGACGTCGGGATCGAACAGGTTCCATTCGGCGACGGCGCGCGCGCGTGTGCCGCGGCGCGGCCCGGTGACCACCATCCCCTTGGCGGCCAACGTCTTGACCGCCTCGCGCACGACGGTTCGGCTGACGCCGAGCTCGCGCACCATTTCGGGCTCGGTCGGCAGCGCCGTCCCGCCGACGCCCCGTCCGCGCAGGATCTTGCGCGCGATATGGGCCACGGCATCGGCATGGATGCCCGTCATCCGGGGTCTGACAATCATATGATGATATTATCAAAGGCCGAGCGCGAGTCAATCGCCGCGAGGCGCCCTCAGCGACCGACGAACCGCGCCTTGCGCTTCTCGATGAAGGCGGCGACGCCCTCGACCCGGTCGATGCTTTCGAAGCAGGCTCGGTAGGCAGCGTATTCCCTCTCGCGCGCCGCCGCCATGTCGGCATCCAGCATGGCGTCGAGCACGCTCTTCGCCTGGGCGAGCGCGAAGGGCGAGAGCGCGGCGAATTTCGCCGCGACCCCTTCCGCCGCCGCGGCGAGTTCCGCGGCCGGAACGATTTGGCTCACGACGCCGAGGGCGTGCGCGCGCGTCGCCGCGATCGGCTCGCCGAGCAAGGCGAATTCGCGCGCCGCGGCCGCGCCGATCAGTTTTTGCAGGAGGACGGTGCCGCCGGTGCCCGGGAAGATGCCGAGCTTGATTTCCGGGTAGCCGAGCTTGGCGCTGTCGGAGGCGATCCGGATGTCACAGGCGAGCGCGAGTTCGAAGCCGGCGCCCAGGCACCAACCGTCGATCGCCGCGACCGATGGCTTGGGTGAACGGCGGATGCGGTCGTAGTGGCCCGCAATGGCGCGACTGCGCGCCTCGGCCTGCGGCCCGTCGAGCGCGACGAATTCCTTGATGTCGGCGCCGGCGACGAAATTGCCGCCCGCGCCGGTGACGATCAGGGCGCGGATTTCGGGATCCCTTTCGGCTTCGTCGAGCGCGCGCATGATCAGACGCCAGACGTCGGCGTTCATGGCGTTGCGCGCCTGCGGACGGTCGACCGTGATGGTCAATACCCCCGCCTTGCGCCTCCAGGTCACGACCTCGCTCATGCTCAGCGTCCTTTGAACGCGGGTTCGCGCTTTTGGGCGAAAGCCGCGAGCCCTTCCTTGTGATCCTCGGACAGGAAGGTCCGCTTGACCCGGTCCCGCACCAGCGCCGGATCGGCGAGACCCGCCGCAATCTCGTTGAGCGTGCGCTTCATGCCCTGGACCGCGAGCGGCGCGAGCGCCGCCAGGCGCGCCGCGAATTCGTCGACGGTTTCGCCGAGGCGCTCGGGCGAAACCAGACGATCGACCCAACCGACGGCGAGGAGGTCGCGATCCTCGAAGGTCTCGTTCGCCATCATGATGCGCTTGGCGACCGAGACGCCGACGCGCGCGACCAGGCGTTCGAGCCCCGGCAATGGGTAGTGAATGCCGAGGCGTGCCGGCGGCACGAACATGCGCAGGCCCTCGACGCCGATGCGAAAGTCGCAGGCAAGCGCGATGTCGGCGCCGCCGCCGAACACGCCGCCGTTGAGCGCGGCGATGACGGGTTGGCGCAGGCTCTCGATCCGCTTGGTCAGGCGGTCGAGCGGGCTCGCGCTCCAGCCCCCTTCGGGCAAGGTGCCGATGTCGACGCCGGCGCAAAAGCTCTTGCCCTGGCCGGTGACGACGACGACCCGGATGTCCTCGAGCCGGTCGATCTCGTCGAGCAGCGCGGCGAAGCGCCAAAGATCGTCGACCACAAGGGCGTTGTGCTTCGCCGGCTTGTCGAGCGTAATGGTGGCGCGCGGCGGCGCGATCTCGAGGCGAACGGCATCCGTCATGGCGCGACGTTAGCAGTTTCGTCGCGGGACTTGGGCGGCGTCGGCACGCTCACCGATCGTTTGAATGAACTCTCCTTGGCAAGTATATCTTTTCGATATATTGCGATTCGTCTTTCGGTACCCCTCGCCCTTAGGCAAGAATGACTCCAAGGGAGGGTTCGTGAGCGCCGGCGACTTTTCGGTCAAGTTCTGGGGCGTGCGCGGCAGCATAGCCTGCAGCGATCCTTCGATCGCGCGCTATGGCGGCAACACTTCGGCGTTGGAGGTCCGCTGCGGACCCCATGTCTTATGCTTCGACGCCGGAACGGGCGTGCGCTATCTCGGCAACGCCTTGGTCGCGAGCGGCAAGCCGCTCGACCTTCACCTGTTCCTGACCCACAGCCATTTCGATCATGTCGCGGGATTGCCGTTCTTCGTGCCGCTTTTCATCAAGACCAACCGCGTGGCGATTTGGGCCGGCCATCTCAAGCCGGAATTCACCATCAAGGGCGCGATCACCGAATTGATGATGGCGCCGCTTTTTCCGGTCCCGCCCTCGGTGTTTCAGGCCGACGTGCGCTACAACGACTTCACGGCGGGCGAGTCGATCGAGCCCTATCGGGGCGTCGTCGTCCGAACCGCGCCGCTCAACCACCCCAATCGCGCGACCGGCTACCGGGTCGACTACGCCGGCAAGTCGATCTGCTATATCACCGACACCGAACACGTCATCGGCAAGCCGGACATGAACGTCGTCAACCTGATTCGCGGCGCCGACATCGTCGTCTACGACAGCATGTATTGCGACGAGATCTTCGCCAATCACGTCGGCTGGGGCCATTCGACCTGGCAAGAGGCGCTACGCGTCGCCGACCTCGCCGCGGTCAAGACCATGGTGATCTTCCACCACAATCCCGATCACGACGACGCGCGCATGGACAAGATCGCCGCCGAAGCCGGGCGCCTCAGGCCGGGGACCGTCGTCGCCCGCGAGGGCCTGGTCTTGACGGCCTGAGGTCCAACCGTGCCGCTTCGCCGTTTGGTCTTCGGCCTTGCCACGCTCCTCGGCTTCGCCAAGCGCGGCTTCTTCCTGCCTTACCGCTATGCCGGCGACATCGCCGCGCCCGGCCTGCGCGCGCCCTACGCGGCGATCGAAGCGCTTATGCGAAGCAGGGCCGCGTTTTTCGAAGAGCAGCTCGACCGGATCGAGCGTCATGCGCGCGCGCTCGAAGCCATCGGCAAGGACGCGCCGCCCGCGCCGCGCTGGACCCAAGACTGGTTTCCGCGACTGGACGCCGCCGTCGCCTATGCCCTCGTCCGCGACTTGGCGCCGAAGAAGATCGTCGAAATCGGCTCCGGCCACTCGACCCGTTTCATGGCGCGCGCCGTCGCCGACGGCGGCTTGACCACCGAACTCGTCGCCGTCGATCCGGTGCCCCGCGCCGCGATCCGGGGACTGCCGTTGCGCTTCTGGCAGACGACGCTCGACGGTGCGCCGGCCGAAATATTCGCCGCCATCGCTCCAGGTGACATGCTGTTCGTCGATTCGAGCCATATCCTGATGCCCGGCAGCGACGTCGACACGGTCTTCAATCGGCTGATGCCGGGGCTGCCGGCGGGCGCGTTGATCCATGTCCACGACATCTTCTTGCCCGAAGACTATCCGGCGCATTGGGATTGGCGCGGCTATAACGAGCAGAACGCGCTGGCATCACTGATCCAGAGCGGCGGTTACGAAGTCCTTTTCGCCAGTCGCTACGTCGCGACGCGCATGGCCGAGCGCCTAGGGCGCGGCGTCCTTGCGCGCCTGCCCCTGGTCGAGGGCGCGCTCGAAACGAGTCTTTGGCTGAGAAAGCTGGTCCCGGCCGCCCCTCAGGCGTCGGGCCCGATCAAGACGTAGCCGACGCCGCGCTGGGTCGTGATCTTGACCGTGGCTTTCGATTCGGCGAGGCGTCGACGGAGATGATGGATGTGCACTTCGACGGCGTTCGAGGCGACCTCTTCCTCGAAGCCGTAGAGCCCGCTTTCGAGCTGCTGCTTGGAGATCACCGTCCCGGGCCGGCGCAGCAACATGTCGAGAACGCGCATTTCCTTGGGCGCCATGGCGACCGACCGGCCGGCGACCTTGACCTCATGCGTCGCCGGGCTGTAGGCCACATTGCCGCAAGCGAGCACGGGCGACAACATGGTTCGCGGCCGGCGCAGCAGCGCGTGCAGGCGCGCCGTCAACTCCTCGATCGCGAAAGGCTTGGGCAAATAGTCGTCGGCGCCGGCGTTCAACCCGCCGACGCGCGAATTGAGGTTGGACCGGGTCGAGAGAATGATGACGGGCGTCGCCTCGCGCTTGCCGCGAAGCTTACGCAAAAGGCTGATGCCGTCGGCATCCGGCAGACCGAGGTCGAGGATCACCGCGTCATATTCGACCGACTCGAAGGCCGAAGCGCCTTCCTCCGCGGAGGTCGCGACGTCGACAGTGAACCCGGCGCCGCTTAAGCCGGTCTTCACGAACTCGGCGACGATTGCTTCGTCTTCGATACATAGAACCCGCATGGTTCCTCCGTACCAGATTGCCAAGGCCCGAGACAAGCGGACGGTCTCGCTGGCTATGTCCATGTCGTTAGGCATGGACCCCACTCTGCGCCGACAATATTATGCCAGCCTTAACCAATCCCTGATTCTGGACGGAATGACTATCTATTCGGCGACCGGGGTGATCGGCCTGTTGGCCCGGCTCTCCTTATATAAATTGTAGAGTCCAGCGGCGACGATGATGACGCCGCCCGCGAGACTATTGGTCGTCGGCATATCGCCAAAGACCAGATAGCCGAGGCCTAGGGCCCAAACGATGCTGGTGTAGTTGAAGGGCGCGACGATCGCAGCCGGCGCGAGCAAAAGCGATCGATTGATCAGGTAATAGGCGGTCATGGAGCCGAGGCCGACGACTCCGAAAAGCGCCAAACTCGACGTATCGGTCGGCGCCCAGCCGTCGGGCAGCGCGGCGGCGGCGAAGCCGGAGGCAACCAGAACCCCGACGGTCTGGTAGGTGATGAGCGCCAGTCCGCCCGCCGCGCGCAGCCGCCGGGTCGACACCATCACCAGGGCGAAAGCAAGACTGCCGGCCAGCGCGATCAGACCCGACGCCGAGATTCCGTCGCCCGTCGGTTCCAGGACCAGATAGACGCCGAGAAAGCCGAGCAGCACCGCGCTCCAGCGCCGCCAGCCGACCGTCTCGCCGAGGAGCGGACCGGCCAGTGCGGTTACGAACAGGGGCGCGGCGAAATAGACCAGCATGACGTCGGCGAGCGCCATATGGCGAATGGCGAGATAAAAGAACGCGACTTCGGCGATCACCAGACCGACCCGCAAGAGATGCTTGTAGGGCTCGTCGGTCGCGAGCGTCCGCCAACCGGCCCGCCAAACCAAAGGCAAGAGGATCAGAAGCGCCGCGGCGCTCCGCACCGCGAGGATCTGCGCAACCGGATAGGAGGCGACCAGCCATTTCGCCAGCGTGTCGATGACGGCGAAAAGGCCCATGCCTGCGGTCATGCAGACGATCCCTTGGGCGACGTGATCGGACCTCGAGACCTCTTTCACGCCGCGCGCCTGGCCTTCCGGTCGTCGAGAATCATGTCGGACGCCTTCTCGGCAATCATGATTGTCGGCGCATTCGTGTTGCCCGAGGTGATGCTCGGCATGATCGATGCGTCGACCACGCGCAGACCTTCGACGCCGCGCAGGCGCAGGCGCGCATCCACCACGCCCATCGCGTCGCTTTCGGGCGCCATCTTGCAGGTGCCCACGGGATGAAAGATCGTTCCCGAGATGCGCCCGACCGCTTCGAACAGATCCGCGTCGGTCGCGATCGCCGGCCCCGGCAGGTATTCTTCGGGCCGATAGGGCCGGAACGCCTCGGACCCCAGCACGATCCGTCGGGTCAGCTTGAGCGCGTCGACCGCGACCTGACGATCCGCGTCGACCGCGAGATAGTTGGTTTCGATCGCCGGCGCCTGCCGCGCATCCGCGCTCTTGATGCGAACGCGTCCCCGGCTTTCCGGGCGCAAATTGCAGACCGAGGCCGTGAACGCCGGAAACGCGTGCAGCGGATCGCCGAGCTTGTCGGTCGAAAGCGGCTGAACGTGATATTCGAGGTTGGGCGTCTCGCGACTCGGATCGCTCTTAGCGAAGCAGCCGAGCTGGCTCGCGCCCATGGTCATCGGGCCGGTTCGAAACAGCAGGTACTCGAGACCGATCCCGATCTTGCCGAAGAGGCTGTTGACCCGCTCGTTGAGCGTGCCGATGCCGTGGACTCTGTAGATCGGCCTGATTTGCAGGTGGTCCTGCAGGTTCTCGCCGACCCCCGGCAGATCGCGCAGAACGGGGATGCCGTGTTCGCCGAGCAGCCTGCCCGGACCGATGCCCGATAGCTGCAGGAGCTGGGGCGAGGCGACCGAGCCTGCGGCCAAGATCACTTCGCCGCGCGCTTCCGCCCGCAAACGTTGCCCGTCACGATCGAATTCGACGCCCGTGGCGCGTCCGTCGACAAGGCGAAGCCGCGTCGTCTGCGCTTTGGTCAGCACCTTGAGATTGGGGCGATGCGCGATCGGATGAAGAAAGGCCTTGGCTGCCGACCAGCGCAAGCCGTTTCTCTGGGTCACCTGGAAATAGCCGACCCCCGCATTGTCGCCGCGGTTGAAGTCGAGCGTGCGCGGGATGCCGGCTTCGACAGCGGCGGCCGCGAAGACATCGAGGATCGGCAGTTGGATGCGCTGCTCGGTCACGGCGAGCGGGCCGCCCGCGCCGTGATGCTCGTCGGCGCCCCGCACCTGGTCCTCCGAGCGCTTGAACAGCGGCAGGACATCGCTCCAGCCCCAGCCCGCATTGCCGAGCTGGCGCCATTGGTCGTAGTCGCGCGCCTGGCCGCGCATGTAGATATGGCCGTTGATCGCCGAGCAGCCGCCGAGCGTCTTGCCCCGCGGATAAGCGAGCGCCCGCCCGCCCATGCCGGGATTGGGTTCGGTCTTGAAGCACCAATCCGTTCGCGGATTGTGCATGGTCTTGAAATAGCCGACCGGGATATGGATCCAAATGTAGTCGTCGCGCCCGCCGGCTTCGAGCAACAGCACGCTGACCGCCGGATCGGCGCTCAGCCGGTTGGCGAGAACGCAGCCCGCGGAGCCCGCGCCGATCACGACATAGTCGAAAGTTCCGAGCGACTCCTCGTCGTCCGCCATCCCCGCCTCCGGCGCCAATCTAGACCGACGGCGCCGAGGTCGTGAACATCTTCTTCGTGTCGTCCGCCGCCTCAAACGGCGGCGCTGACGGTCCTATTGCGGAGCACGAGCGCACCTAGGATCGCGGCCGCGATCAAAGCGCCTTGCAGGCCGAGGGCCTCGAGGGACGGATTGAGGCCGGCCGCCTCGATCCATCCGGGCAAGCTCACCTCGTTGAAGGGCACCCAGCCCATTTCCTGAAACTCCCGGAGCGATTGACCGACGAAGCGGATGCCCATGACGAACAACAGCACCGAGGTGACGAGGAAGACCGGCCGAAGCGGCAAGCGCGAGGCCGCGCGGTCGAGCAAATAATAGACGATGCCGAGCGCGACCAAGCCCGCGCCGATGCCGCCGACGGTGGCGGCGTTCCAGCCGCCCGCGGCGGTCGCCTGTGCCTGGAGAAAGAGGACGGTCTCCGCGCCCTCGCGAAAGACCGCGAGAAAACCGATCGCGCCGAGCAGGCTCGGCCCGCGGTTTTCGACGGCAACCGCGGCCTCGACCTGACGCGCCAAGGCCGCCTGCCAGGCTCGGAGCTCTTGGCGCACATAAAGCCAACCGCTGATGTAGAAAAGCAGCAAGGCGGCGACGGCCATGACGACGCCCTCGGCGAGGTCGTCGTGCTCGCGGCCGAAATAGGCCGCGAAGACCCAAGCCATGCCGAGGCTGGCGAGCGCTGCCAGCACCGCGCCGATCCAGATTTCGCGGACCCTGTCGTTGGCGCCGCTTCGCCGAAGCGCGGCCGCCAGGGCGCCGATCACCAAAAGCGCCTCGATCCCTTCGCGCAAGACAACTATGAAAGCGTCGAATCCGGCCGTCATGGCTCTATTCCCTACATGCGAATGGACCGCAACCGCATATAAGTAGCCAACACATTAGATTCAATAAGAAAATTTGAGACCAAGTGCCGCAGGACCGGGGCCCGAAAGGGTTCCGGCCGTCAAGGGCGACCCAACAAGTGGGTTGCGGTCGGTCTCAGCGCAGCTGCGCGTTGATCTTGTCGAGCGCGGCCGAGCCCGGGCAGAGCTCCTTTTCGCCGAGGGCGTTGAGCGGCCCATCGACGGTTCCGAGATGCTCGTGCATGTCGACGGCATCGGGATGGAGATAGAGCAGACCCGTCACCACCTCGCCGGCCGCCCGGCGTTCCTGCAGGAAATTCATGGCCTTGACCCGATCGCGCGGATCGTAATCGGCCGCGATCTTGCGCAGCCGGATCAACCGCCCGTCATGCTGCTCCACCTCGATGGTCTCGCCGGCCGCGTAATTCGCGGTGATCGGCGCGCGGCCTTCGAGGAAATCGAGCCGGTTGACCGCCTCGTTGTGCTGACGCACGAACTCGAAGCTCTTTGTCGAGCCGGCGTGATTGTTGAACGCGATGCAGGGCGAGATGCAATCGATGAACGCCGCGCCGCGGTGCCAGATGCCGGCCTTGATCAGCGGCACGAGCTGGTCCTTGTCGCCCGAGAAGCCGCGCGCGACGTAGGTCGCGCCGAGCTCGATCGCGAGCGAAATCAGATCGATCGGCTCGTCGGTGTTGGCGACGCCCCGCTTGGACTTCGAGCCGCGATCGGCGGTCGCCGAGAACTGGCCCTTGGTCAGGCCGTAGACGCCGTTGTTCTCGACGATATAGAGCATGTTGACGCCGCGCCGGATGCTGTGCGCGAACTGGCCGAAGCCGATGGAGGCCGAGTCGCCGTCGCCCGAGACGCCGAGATAGATGAGATCGCGGTTCGCGAGGTTGGCGCCGGTCAGCACCGAGGGCATGCGGCCGTGGACCGAGTTGAAGCCGTGCGAGGCGCCGAGGAAGTAGGTCGGCGTCTTGGACGAGCAGCCGATGCCCGAAAGCTTGGCGATGCGGTGCGGCGGCAAATCGAGCTCGAAGCAGGCCTGGATGATCGCCGCGCTGATCGAATCGTGGCCGCAGCCGGCGCAGAGCGTCGAGACCGAGCCTTCGTAGTCGCGCCGCGTGTAGCCGAGCGCGTTGGTCGGCAGGCTCGGATGATGGAGCTTGGGCTTGGCGACGTAGGTCATTCGGCGGCCCCCCTCATGTCGCGCGACGGCAGGACGCGCTCGGCGATGGCTTCGGTGATGAAGCGCGCCGTGATCGGCGTGCCGTCGTAATGGAGCACGGCGTCGAGCTTGGCCGAATCGAGGCCGCACTCCACCAGCATCAGCGTGCGCAGCTGCGCGTCGCGGTTTTGCTCGACGACGAAGACGCGGTCGTGGCGCGCGACGAAATCCTTGACCCCGTCGGCGAAGGGAAAGCCCCTGACGCGCATGACGTCGAGATGGATGCCGCGCTGGGCGAGGATTTCGAGCGCCTCGTCCATCGCCGGGCTGGTCGAGCCGTAATAGACGGCGCCGAGGCGCGTCGCGACCTTGGAACTGCGGACGATCGGCGCCGGCACCAGCGACTTCGCGGTCTCGAACTTCTTGAGGAGGCGCTCCATGTTGTCGACGTAGACCGGCCCCTCCTCGGAGTAGCGGGCATAGCGGTCCTTGGTCGTGCCGCGGGTGAAATAGGCGCCGCGCTTGGGATGCGTGCCGGGCCAGGTCCGATAGGGGATGCCGTCGCCGTCGACGTCGAGATAGCGGCCGAAATCCTTGCCGGCATCGAGGTCGGCGGCGCTCATCACCTTGCCGCGGTCGTAGCGCTTGGCGTCGTCCCAGGCGAGCGGCTCGCACAGGCGTTCGTTCATGCCGATGTCGAGATCGAGCAGGACGAAGACCGGCGTCTGCAGGCGGTCGGCGAGGTCGAAGGCCACCGCGCCGAGTTCGAAGCATTCGCGCGGATCTTCCGGGAAGAGCAGAACGTGCTTGGTGTCGCCGTGCGAGGCGTAGGCGCAGGAGAGCACGTCCGATTGCTGCGTCCGGGTCGGCATGCCGGTCGAGGGACCGCCGCGCTGGACATCGAACAGCACCGCCGGGATTTCGGCGAAATAGGCGAGGCCGAGGAATTCCTGCATAAGCGAAATGCCCGGCCCCGAGGTCGCGGTGAAGGCGCGCGCGCCGTTCCAGCCCGCGCCGATGACGACGCCGATCGAGGCGAGCTCGTCCTCGGCCTGGACGATGCCGTAACGGTTCTTGCCGGTCGCCGGATCGGTCCGAAAGCGCCGGGCATGGCGCTGGAAGGCCTCGGCCAGGGAGGACGACGGCGTGATCGGATACCAGGCGCAGACCGTCGCGCCGCCATAGACCGCACCGAGCGCGGCCGCCGAATTGCCTTCGAGAAAAATCCGCTTGCCGATCTTGTTCGAGCGCTTCACCCGAAGCCCGATCGGGCATTTGAGATTGGCGAGCGCCCAGTCGCGGCCCATATGGAGCGCGGCGATGTTCGGCTGGATCAGCTTTTCCTTGCCGCCGTACTGCTCGCCGACCAATTTCTCGATCTCGCTCGGCTCGATCTCGAGGAGCGCCGAGAGCGCGCCCAGATACATGATGTTCTTGAAGAGCTGGCGTTGACGCGGATCGGAATAGGCCTCGTTGCAAATCTGCGTCAGCGGCACGCCGATCACGGTGACGTCCGGGCGGAACTTGGTCCGCGGCATCGGCTTGGTCGAATCGTAGAGCAGATAGCCGCCGGGCTCGATCGAGGCGACGTCGGTCGCCCAGGTCTCGGGATTCATCGCGACCATCAGGTCGATGCCGCCGCCGCGGGCGCCGTTCCAGCCCGCCTCGCTGACGCGGACCTCGTACCAGGTCGGCAGGCCCTGGATGTTCGAGGGAAAGATGTTGCGCGGGCTGACCGGCACGCCCATGCGCATGATCGACATGACGAACAGCCGGTTGGCCGACGCCGAGCCCGAGCCGTTGACGTTGGCGAATTTGACGACGAAGTCGTTTACGCGCTCGAGCGGCTTCGGCATGACGGCCCCGCAAGTGTCATTTCCAGCGTGAATTTGCGCATGTCCCAGGCCCCGGTCGGGCAGCGCTCGGCGCAGAGCCCGCAATGGAGACAGACATCCTCGTCCTTGGCCATGATGCGCCCGGTCTTGAGACCGGTCGCGACGTAGAGGTCCTGCGTCGCGTTGCTAGCGGGCGCCCGAAGGCGTCCCCTGAGTTCGGCTTCCTCGCCGTCCGCCGTGAAGGTGATGCAGTCGGTCGGACAGATGTCGACGCAGGCGTCGCATTCGATGCAAAGCGAGGTCGAGAACACCGTCTGGACATCGCAATTGAGGCAGCGCTGCGCCTCGGCGAAAGCGAGCTTGTCGTCGTAGCCGAGCTCGACCTCGAGCTTGACGTCCTTGAGCGCGCGCGCCTTGTCGACATGCGGGACCTTGTAGCGCTTGTCGCCGGAGACGCTGTTGTCGTAGCTCCATTCGTGGATGCCCATTTTCTGCGAGACCAGATTGGTCATGGGCGGCGGGCGGTCCTCGACGGTCTCGCCGTTGCAGAGCTTGTCGATCGAGACCGCGGCCTCGTGGGCGTGCGCGACGGCCCAGATGATGTTCTTCGGGCCGAAAGCCGCGTCGCCGCCGAAGAACACCTTGGGGTGGGTCGAACGCATGGTCCGGGGATCGACCACGGGCATGCCCCATTTGTCGAAAGCGACGCCGATGTCGCGTTCGATCCAAGGAAAGGCGTTTTCCTGGCCGACGGCAACCAGCACGTCGTCGCAGTCGAAAGTCACGTCGGGTTCGCCCGTCGGCACGAGATCGCGCCGGCCCTTGGCGTCGTAGACCGCCTTGACCTTCTCGAAAACCATGCCGGTGAGCCGACCACCGTCGTGCCGCACCGCCTTGGGCGCGAGGAAATTGTGGATCGGGATGTCCTCGTGGATCGCGTCTTCCTTTTCCCAGGGCGAGGCCTTCATTTCGGCGAAGCCCGAACGCACGACGACGTTCACCTCTTGGCCGCCGAGCCGGCGCGCGGTGCGGCAGCAATCCATGGCGGTGTTGCCGCCGCCGAGCACGATGACGCGCTTGCCGATCTTGGTGGTGTGGCCGAAGGACACCGAGGCCAGCCAATCGATGCCGAGATGGATGTTGGCCGCCGCTTCCTTGCGGCCGGGAATGTCGAGGTCGCGCCCGCGGGGCGCGCCGCAGCCGACGAAAATCGCGTCGTAATTCTGGCCAAGCAGGGCCTTGAGGCTGTCGACCCGCTGGCCGAAACGCGTCTCGAGACCGAGCGCGGCGATGTAGCCGACTTCCTCGTCGAGCACCTTTTCCGGCAGACGGAATTTCGGGATCTGCGTCCGCATCATGCCGCCGGCTTGCGGATCGCCGTCATAGGCGACGACGTGATAGCCGAGCGCCAAGAGATCGCGCGCGACCGCGAGCGAGGCCGGTCCTGCGCCGACGAGCGCGATGCGCTTGCCGTTCTTTTTCGCCGGCGCCTTGGGCATCCGCGCCGAGACGTCGCCCTTGTAGTCGGCGGCGACGCGCTTGAGCCGGCAAATCGCGACCGGGTCCTTCTCGACGCGTCCGCGCCGGCAGGCCGGCTCGCAGGGCCGGTCGCAGGTCCGGCCGAGCACGCCCGGAAAGACGTTCGAGACCCAATTGATCATGTAGGCGTCGGCATAGCGCTCCGACGCGATCAGGCGGATGTATTCGGGAACCGGCGTGTGAGCGGGGCACGCCCACTGGCAATCGACCACCTTATGGAAGTAATCCGGAACAGTGATGTCCGTAGGCTTCAACGTAGAATCTCCGCCCTACCGATTGGCGGCGCAATATAGCACCGCGACCCCCGAACGGAAGGTCGAAATACCCGGAATTTTCCCGAGAAAATTAAGGCTTTAGTCGGATATGGCGCCGCCGGGCGGCTTGCCTTGACAGGTTTGGGCGTAGGCGTACCGTCGCCCTCGGCAAAGCCAGGGGGAGGTCACGATGACGAGGGCGTTTCGGAGAACCATCGGCGCCATCGCGCTTGGCGGTGCGCTGCTCGCCGCGACGACGGCGTCGAGCGCCGAGCTCAACGCCTATTCGATCTGGCCCGAGAACTGGGCGCGACCGATGCTCGTCGAATTTCAGAACCAGACCGGCATCAAAGTGAATTTCCTGCGCTTTTCCTCGGGCGAGGCGCTCGCCCGGATCATCGCCGAAAAGAACAACCCTCGGGTCGATGTGCTGTTCGGCGGCCCGGTCGAGACTTTCGGCGCGGGCGCCAAGGAGGGCGTGTTCGAGGCCTACAAGCCGCCGGCCTTTGCGGTCCTGGCGCCGCGTTTCAAGCACGCGGACGGCCAATGGGTCGCGATCGCCGACGATCCGCTGGTTTTCATGACCAACGCCAAGTTCCTGGCGGACAATAAGCTCCAGCCGCCGCAATCCTGGGCGGACCTCCTCCATCCCGCCTACAAGAACGGCCTGCAGATGGCGGATGCCCGCACCTCCGGCACTGCGGTGACGCGCATTTTTTCGGTCCTCGAGGTGAACGGGCGCGACGAGACCAAGGCCTTCGACTATCTCAAGCGGCTGCGCGGCAACGTCCAGCTCTATACCAAGAGCGGCGGCGGCGGCACGCTGCCGGTCGGCCTCGGTCAGGCGGCGGGCGGCATCTTTTTCATCGTCGACGCGCTCGACACCAAGGCCAAGGGCTACGACGTCGCCATTTCCTTCCCGAAGGAAGGCATCGGCACCGCCGCCGAGGGCATCGCCATGATCAAGGGGGCGAAGAATCCGGATAGCGCCAAGAAGCTGATCGATTGGGCGAGCAGCCCGGCGATGCAATCGTTGTTCGCGCTTCACAAGATCAACTTCGTTCCGGCGCATCCGGAGGTAAAGACGGAGCCGAGCCTCGCCGCCGTCCTCAAGGACGCGAAGATTTTCCCGATCGACGACGCCTATGCCGGCGCGAACCGCAAGCGCATCGTCGAGCGCTGGGTCGCCGAAGTCTTGCCCGGCAACTGAGGCGCGCTTGCGTCGCGCGGCCCTCGGGCGCGACCCGACGCTGGTTGCGACCCTCGTCGTCTTGTGGTCGCTGCTGGCGCTGTTCGTCGTCTATCCGATGGTCGTCCTGCTGGGGCGCGCCTTCGTCGACGAGGGCGCGCCGAGCCTCGGCCCGCTGCTATCGGTCGTCGGCGATCCCCACCACCGCAAGGCCTTCGTCAACAGTCTCCTGCTGGCGATGCTCGTCGGCGTCTTCGGCACGCTCCTTGGGTTGCTCTTCGCGTTTGCCGCGACGCGCGCAAGCCTACCGCGCTCTTGGCTATCGGCGTTCGACGCGATCACGCTGTTGCCGCTGATCTCGCCGCCCTTCACGACCTCGATCGCCATCATTTTTTCCTTCGGGCCGCGCGGCCTCATCACCCACGATCTGCTCGGACTGACCGGAACCTCGGCCTATGGCCTGCCGACCACGCTTCTGTCGGAGACCCTGACCTACTTCCCGATCGCCTATCTCACGCTCAAGCCCGTGCTCGCGAGCATCGATCCCAATGTCGAGGACATGGCCTACAGCCTCGGCGCCTCGCGGCGACGCGTCTTCTGGACGGTGACGCTGCCGCTCGCCGTGCCGGGTCTCGCCAACGCGTTCTTGCTGCTGTTCGCCGCCTCGCTCGCCGATTTCGCGACGCCCTTGATCCTCGCCGGCAACGCCTTTCCCGTGCTGCCGACCCAGGCTTTTCTCCAGATCACCGGGCTGTTCGACTTCAAGGGCGGGGCGGTGCTTTCCTTCGCGCTGCTGGTGCCCGCGGCCGTCGTCTATCTGTTGCAGCGCCATTGGGTGGCGAGGAGCCACTACGTCACGGTCACCGGCAAGGTCGGGCCGCAATCGGGCTACAAGGGCACGACGCCCCTCGTCCGGGGTCTGATCGTCGTGGGCTGCGTCCTCGTCGCGCTCGTCGTGCTCTATTTCTACGCGCTCCTGCTTTTCGCCTCGCTGGTCAAGGCCTTCGGTGCCGACAACGCCTTCACCCTCGCGCATTACTACGCGATTTTCAGCGAAGGCTGGCGCGCCATCCGCGACACCTTGATCATCGCCGCGATCGGCATGCCGCTCGGCGGGCTGTTCGGCGTCGTCGTCGGCACGTTGATCGCCCGGCGCGACTTTCCGGGGCGCGATGCGCTCGAGATCGTGACCATGATCAACTACGCGCTGCCCGGCACCATCGTCGGCATCGCCTATCTCATCGCCTTCAACGATCCGCCGATCGCGCTGACCGGCGGCGCGGCGATCATCGTCGCCTGTTACGTCTTTCGCTACAGCCCGACCGGCATTCGCGCGACCGTCGCCCAGCTCCAGCAGATCGATCCGAGCATCGAGGAGGCCTCGCAAAGCCTCGGCGCCAGGAGCGGCGAGACCTTTCGCCGCGTCACGCTGCCTCTCGTGCTCCCCGCGTTCTTCGCCGGGCTCGGCGTCGTCTTCATTCGCTCGATGACCGCGATCAGCGCGACCATCTTCCTGGTTTCGATCTCCTGGACCTTGATCACGGTTCGGATACTGGAGAACATGACCGAGTTGTCGCTCGGCCCCGCCGCCGCCTTTTCGGTCTTCGTCGTGCTCGCGGTCTTCGCGGTCACGGCCGGCGTTTCCACGCTGCTGCGTCGCCTCAAGGCGCCGGGCACCGCCCCGATCAGCGTGTTCGGCACATGAGCGAGGCGGTCGGCGTTCGGATCGAGGCGGTCTCGAAGCGCTTCGAGCACCGCGTCAAGGGCGAGGTCTATGCCGTCAAGCGCGTCAGCCTCGACGTTCGCCCCGGCGAGCTCGTCACGCTGCTCGGCCCGTCGGGCTGCGGCAAGACGACGACGCTGCGCATGATCGCGGGCTTCGAAATGCCGGACGAGGGCCGCATCGCCATCGGCGACCGCGAGGTCACGCGCGTCATGGCGAACGATCGCAATGTCGGCTTCGTCTTCCAGAGCTACGCGCTGTTTCCGCATCTCTCGGTGTTCGAGAACGTCGCTTACGGCCTGCGCGTCCAGAAGAAGCCGGAACCCGAGATTGGCCGCGCCGTCGGCGAGGTTCTCGAACTCGTCGGACTCGCGGGCTACGAGCGCCAGATGCCGCACCAACTTTCGGGCGGCGAGCAACAGCGCGTCGCGCTCGCGCGCGCGATCGTCTTTCGCCCGCGCGTGCTGCTGTTCGACGAACCCTTGTCCAATCTCGACGCCAAGCTTCGCGTTCAGATGCGCGGCGAGATCCTCCGCTTGCAAAAGACCCTCGGCATCACCTCGGTCTACGTCACGCACGACCAAGAAGAGGCCATGGCGATTTCGGATCGGATCGCGGTGATGGCGCTCGGCGAGATCGCCCAGCTCGGCACGGCCGAGGATCTCTACCACCGTCCGAATTCGGCCTTCGTCGCCGGCTTCATCGGCCGCGCGACGCTGTTGCCCGGCCGCGTGATCGAGCGCCAAGCCGACCGAACGACGGTCGAGGTCCTCGGCCAGCGCCACGCGATCGTCGGCGACCAGGACGCGGTTCGCGTCGGCGCGGCGGTGCGCCTGGTCCTGCGACCCGAGGCGTTGCGCCTCGCGCCGCGCGCCGGTCGCGGCCTTCCGGGTGTCGTGGGCGCGCGGAGCTTTCTCGGCGAAAAGACCGAATATCGGATCGACGTCGGCGACGCCGCCGTACTCGTCGCGAGCGATGCCGAGGCCTTCAAGATCGGCGATCCGGTCGATCTGCGCCTGCCCGAGCGCGGGCTTCGCTTGCTCGACGAGCCGACGTCGTGAGGCGGCTGCCGGCCGTCTTGCTCGCCTTGGCTTGGACGCTCGCGGCGTCGGCCGCCGAACGCGTCCATGGCGAAGACCACGATTTCGCCGCGCCGGGGGTCCGCATTCTTTGGGGCGTGGCGAAGGGCGGGTCCGAAGACGACACCAAGGTCGTGCTCAGGATTCTCTCGCCGGACCGCGTCTACGGCCACGCGGCACTCGAGGGACACGATCCGTTCAGCAAAGCGCGTCGTACGTTGATCGCGCGGCGCGCCATCGACCAGCGGCTCGATCTCGAAACGCCCCGAGCGGGCTTCGCCGATCTGCCGAGCCGCGAAGTCCACCTCTATCGCGACGGCGCCGAGCCCGTGCTCGTCGTCTACTATCTCGGCGCGCCCGACACGACGCCGGAATTCGCGACCGTCGAGGCGCTTCGCGCCTATTTCGATCGCGCCGAAACCCTGCCGCGCCGGCGCTGAGACGTCGATCTACGGACCGGCCCAGACCTCGAGCGCCTTGCGCTTGGCGTCGCGCCGTTCGTCCTGCGATTTCTTGAAGTCGTGGCCGAAAGGCGCGCTTTCGAAGGAACCGTAGGTCGGGTTGGGCAGCACGATCCATTCGCGGCCCCAGCGCTCGCGA
>Ga0233425_10005604_pt1 | contig 19627 bp, 14 predicted proteins | sample Watercolumn_Towu_2_FD_181712 | JGI IMG/M metagenome (GOLD analysis project Ga0233425, IMG submission 181712) | Freshwater microbial communities from Lake Towuti, South Sulawesi, Indonesia - Watercolumn_Towuti2014_140_MG | ecosystem: Environmental > Aquatic > Freshwater > Lake | place... | reverse complement strand
CCATGGCAAACACCTGGCCGTCGTCCTGGTGGTCGCCGCCGCCACGACGGTCTCGGGCTTTTTGTATTCGGCGGCGGCCTACGCCCCCGTCGTTCTGCACTACGACCCCAACGGCAACCTGGACCAGCGCACCGACGGCAGCGGCACCACCACCTACGGACACGATGCCCTGGACCGCCTCGAAACCGAAACCGGCCCCCTGCAGACACAAAGCTTCGGCTACGACGGCAACGGCAACCGCACCGGCGACGGTTCCGGCAGCTATACCTATCCCCCCAACGGCAACCGGCTGCAGACCGCACTGGGTCAGACCATCAATCACGATCCCGCCGGCCACCTCAGCGGAGACGGCAGCTACACCTTTGTCTACAACCAGGCCGGCCAGTTGGCCCAAGTCAAACAAGCCGTCGCGGTCATCGCCGAATACCGCTACGACTACCGGGGCTGGCGCACGGAAAAAACAGTCGGAACCCTCACCACCCTCTACCACTACGACCCCTCCGGCCACCTGATCGCCGAAAGCAGCGACACCGGCACCATCCAGCGCCGCTATGTCTGGCGGGACGACACCCCGGTCGTGCAACTCGACCCGAGCGGTCCGCAGGATCGGGTGTATTATCTGGAAACCGATCATCTGGACACGCCCCGAACGGCGAGGGACGAGACCGGCGCCATCGTCTGGCAGGGGTACTCCGACGCCTTCGGCAGCACCGCCCCCAACGAAGACCCCGACGGCAACGGCACCGCCACCCGCATCAACCTGCGCTTCCCGGGACAGTACTACGATGCCGAAACAGGGCTCCACTACAACATGGCCCGGTATTACAATCCCCGCACCGGAAGATATCTTCAGTCGGATCTGATTGGATTGGAGGGAGGGCTTAATACCTATGCCTATGTCGAAAACAATCCAATCAACTTCATTGATCCTCTTGGGCTCGAACTCGAACAGTGCGGTCTAAAGGACCATTGCAAACCACCCCAAGGACTCAAGGGATGGGCTAGGGCCGCCTGGCTTGCTTTGTGTCTTGCTAACGGAAAGCGCCCACCGGAGACGCCACCAACTCCCCCTAGACCGCCGGTGACCAAACCAGGACCAGGACCTGGGCAAAAACCTAGGCCAGAACCGCCTAACGACCTTCCTCCAACACCGCCGGAATAAGATGACGACCGAAGAACCTGATTTCGAGCGCGTAAGCAAGGCATATGAGTTACTCCAAAGGCAGCCCGGACCGGCCGTTATTACTGAACTCATAGCGCTCGCGGAGCGCGGCTCCCTAATGAGTATGATTTATTTGGGATGGATATATAAACGGGGTCTTGGCGCTGAAATTGACCCGGCTCAGTCTGAGTATTGGTATAGCCGAGCGATAGCAGGCGGTTCGACTTTGGCGATTTACCACCTTGGGCACTTATATCTTGATAGCCTCGATTATGTTAAAGCGGCAGATGTATTCGAAAAAGGAGCGTCTATAAACTATCCTCCAGCTATGTTTTGTTTAGGGTGTATGTATCTTGAAGGGCAGGGAGTTTCTAGGGATTTCGAGAAGGCGCGTTTGCTCTTTAAAAGAGCAGCTGATCAGAAGCATGTTTTTGCTAAGCGTAAGTTAGCGGCTATGTACCTGACAGGTAAGTATGGGTTAAGGGACTTTTTCAATGGAGTAAGTCTATTTTGTTCGGTATTCTGGGACTTGTTCGTGATATTTCGCTCTGATCCGAATAGCGACAAATTGCTTACATGATTGTCGGCGGTCTGCATAACTCATAAGGTGCGCTCATAGGATGCTGCCGAGGAACGAGGCGCATCGCTCGCGAGAACTCCGAATGCTGGGATCACTTGGTCCCCAACATTCATCCCTTTCAATACCTGTCCTTTGAAATAACAAACCCCGCCAAAGCGGGGTTTGTTATTTCAAAGGCCTCGATCAAATCGATTTCCCGCTTGAGCATGTCGTTGACCAACGCGATAAGGTGCGCTTAGAAAGGATCGGGGTCAGAGTCGATTTCCGCCCCCATCAACAGCATCGACTCACGCGATAGAGAAGGTAAGGGGTCAACTCGTAACTCGTAACTCGTAAGGCGGATTCGCGAAGCAATCCGCCATGATGCGGAGACATCATCCGGGAGCTATGTCGGGTACGCGCCGCGTTTTATGGAGGGTTCATCCATTTGCGCAAAGGCCGATGGCCTCTGCGGGGCTGACGATGGGAATCCCCTGGAACGCATGGAGCGTGAGCCCGCGTAGCTCCGATTAGCGGAAGCATAATCGGAGGAATGTTTTTGCTTCATTCGCCGGATAACCGCTGATTGACGTCGTCTGCCCTGAGCTGTCTTCGCTTGTGCACGACCGCCTGCTTTGCGCCGAATTGCGCAGCCTAATCGTATGGATGACTTCCGATTTGGATCATGAAGCGAGACCGGATGAATATCGACTTTGGCTTGACAGGGACGGAATGGATTCGGAAGGCTTTCGAGCATTATCGGAAATGTCGTGACTAAATATGACTGAGCCGGCGCCTGCAGTCCTATCCTGGTATTGTGATAACCGCGGCCTGCAAGTCGCCATATTTCTCATATGGTACACGGTGTTCCATTTCGCCTATTTCTCCATTCCGGATTTGGTATTCCGTGAGATCCTCTATTACCGAGGCCTCGGTAGCGTGTGTTCGGAATTGATTCACTGGTTGGCACCTTTGGAAGGGGTCTCCGCTGTTCACAACCATGTGCTGTCCCCCCGCGCCGATCTGGAAATCGTCCGGGGTTGCGACGGCGCCGGGGCATTGTTTCTGATCGTTGCCGCAATTCTGGCATTTCCGGCAAATTTCAAGCGGAAACTGCTCGGCCTGGGCGTCGGTGTCCTGCTCATGTATGGCCTCAATTTAGGCCGCATCGTCGGCCTCTATTTCATCATCGCCTATCAACGCGATTGGTTCGATCTCGTGCACACCTATCTGGCACCGACCCTGATCATTGTCCTGGCCTGCCTGTATTTCGCCTGGTGGGCTTTCGGATCGTCGGCGTCGAATCATGTTCCGCCTTGACCTGATCGCGCTGTCGCTGAAAGGCGTGCTGGCCTGGGCTCTGCTGTCGGCTCTGGGCTGGTATTTCAGCAAGGAACTGGGGTTCCTGGTTTTACCCCTGCTGGAGTTCGTGATCCGCCTCGCCACGGCGGACTTCGCTCCGTCTTTGAAATTGGTGGCGGAGAATCACGATTGGGTCATTCGGCTGGATGCCTGGACGCTGCGCCCGTTACATCTCGGCGGAAACAAAGGAATTCCGGCAGGGCGGGAACTGACCGCTTACACCCGTCTCCTCCATGCCTTGGTCCCCGTAATCATCGAACTAACCATCCTTCTGGCTTGGCCTGTGCGCTATTGGCGCGATCGGTGCTTCCTGCTGGCGGCGGGGACCATGATGGCGGTGCTGGTCGTCGGCGCCACCGCCCCCTTCGTCTTGCTCGGGATCTTGGAAATCTCCTTGCAGGACCTGGCCAGCGAAGCACAAGTCCTCCGTCCGGAACCGTGGACCTTGAGCTGGATGCTGTTCTGCGAAATGGGAGGTAATTGGGTCCTGCCGGTCATTGCGGCACTGGCAGTCATCATTCTCCAGCGTAACCTTTTCGTTCCTCCAAACATGTCAGGGTAACCTTCCTTACGGGGTAGACCCCACCCTCGTGTCACGAACCGCCAGATTGCGGAACTCCAGGCTTGGCGCGGTGTATCGCTAAACAACTGTTTTCCGACAGGTCTCGTAACGCCCCGGAGTTATCCGGAGCAACGACCAGAAAAGCGCACGGAAAACCCTGTCGCTTTTTGCTACCATACGGAAACATCCATTTGGTGGTTTTCCGCTTATGTTGGTTGGCTACATGCGCGTGTCGTCGGACTCCGACCGGCAGAGCACGGACCTGCAACGCGATGCATTGCTTGCTGCTGGCGTAGATCCACGTCACTTGTTCGAGGACCGTGCTTCGGGCGCGAAGGATGACCGGGCTGGACTCGTCCAGGCGCTCGATTTCGTCCGGTCTGGCGACGTGCTGATTGTTTGGAAGCTTGACCGTCTCGGCCGTTCGCTGTCACACCTGCTTGCCATCGTGACTTCGCTCAAGGACAAGCGGGTGGCGTTCCGCTCGCTGACGGAGAACCTGGATACCACGACGCCCTCGGGCGAGTTCCTGTTCCAAGTGTTCGGCGCGCTCGCTCAGTATGAGCGCGCCTTGATCCAGGAGCGCGTCGTCGCGGGCCTGTCTTCCGCGCGCAAGCGCGGTCGGATCGGCGGGCGTCCGCCAGCGATCACCGGAGAGAAGCTGGATGCCATCATCGCCGCGCTCGATGGCGGCATGTCCAAGTCGGCAGTGTGCCGTAACTTCAACGTCAAGCGCACTACACTGATCGAAACCCTGGCACGGGCTGGCTGGACCGGTTCCAGTGCCGCGTTGTCACGATGATCGCCAAGAGCGAGCGGCTAACCGTCCTTTCGGACGCCGAGCAGGAAGCCTTGTACGGCCTGCCAGACTTCGACGATGCGCAGCGGCTGGAATACCTGGCTTTGACCGATGCCGAACTAGCGCTCGCCAGCAGCCGGCCCGGCATACCGGCCCAGGTCTATTGCGTCTTGCAGATTGGCTACTTCAAGGCCAAGCACGCATTCTTCCGTTTCGACTGGAACGAGGTCGAGGACGACTGCGCCTTCGTGCTGAGTCGTTATTTCCACGGCGAGCCGTTCGAGCGCAAAGCGATCACCAAGCATGAGCATTACAGCCAGCGTGGACAGATCGTCGAACAGTTCGGCTACCGGCCGTGGGCGGCCGACTTTCTGCCCCAACTCGCGCAGCAGGCCGGGCAGATCGTGCGCCGTGACGTGACGCCGGGATTTGTCGCCGCCGAGTTGATCGTCTGGCTCAACGAGCACAAAATCATCCGGCCTGGATACACCACCCTGCAAGAACTGATCAGCGAAGCCCTGTCCGCCGAACGTCGGCGCTTGGGCGGCCTGTTGGCGGAAGTCTTGGACGAATCGGCCAAGGCTGCGCTGAGCCAGCTCCTGATGCGTGACGACACGCTGTCTCAACTGGCGGCGCTCAAGCAGGACGCCAAGAATTTCGGCTGGCGTCAGATGGCGAAGGAGCGCGAGAAGAGGGCCACGCTGGCGCCGTTGCACGGGATCGCCAAGGCGTTGCTACCCAAGCTGGGCATCTCGCAGCAAAACTTGCTGTACTACGCGAGCCTGGCGAATTTCTACACCGTCCATGACCTGCGCAACCTGAAGGCGGATCAGACCCGGCTCTACCTGCTGTGCTATGCCTGGGTGCGTTACCGGCAGCTTACCGACAACCTGGTCGATGCGATGGCCTTCCATATGAAGCAACTGGAGGACGAAAGCAGTGCGGGCGCGAAGCAGTCCTTCGTCGCCGAGCAGGCGCGCCGTCATCTGGAAACGCCGCAGGTCGGCCGTCTGCTGTCGCTGTACGTAGACGACAGCGTGGCCGATCCGACGCCGTTCGGCGAGGTGCGTCAATGCGCCTACAAGATCATGTCCAAGGACATGCTACAAAGCACCGCGCAGCGCCTGAGCGTCAAGCCGCTGAACAAACTGGCGCTGCACTGGCAAGCGGTGGACGGCCTGGCCGAGCGCATCCGCCGCCATCTGCGGCCGCTGTACGTCGCGCTCGACTTCGCCGGCACGGACCCGGGCAGTCCGTGGTTGGCGGCGCTGGCCTGGGCCACCGGCGTGTTCGCCAAGCAGCAGCGCCTGTCGCAACGGCCTCTCTCAGAATGTCCAGTGGCCACGCTGCCGAAACGCTTGCGGCCGTACCTGCTGACCTTCGATGCCGATGGCAAGCCGACTGGCTTGCACGCAGACCGCTACGAATTCTGGCTGTACCGCCAAGTCCGGAAGCGCTTCCAGTCGGGCGAACTTTACCTCGACGACAGTTTGCAGCACCGGCATTTCTCCGACGAACTGGTTTCGATGGCCGAAAAAGCCGTCGTGCTCGCTCAGATGGACATCCCGTTCCTGCGGCAGCCGGTCGATGCCCAGCTCGATGCCCTGGCGGCCGAGCTGCACGCGCAGTGGCTGGCTTTCAACCGCGAGTTGAAACAGGCCAAGCTGACGCACCTGGATTACGATAAGGACACGCAGAAGTTGACCTGGCGCAAGGCCAAAGGCGAGAACCAGAAGGCGCGGGAGCAGGCGTTCTATGAACAGTTGCCGTTCTGCGATATCGCGGACGTGTTCCGTTTCGTCAACGACCAATGCCACTTCCTGGCGGCGCTGACGCCACTGCAACCGCGCTATGCAAAGAAGGTAGCGGATTCCGACAGCCTGATGGCGGTTGTCATCGCCCAGGCCATGAACCATGGCAATCAGGTCATGGCGCGTACCAGCGACATCCCCTACCACGTCCTGGAGAGCACTTACCAGCAGTACCTGCGACAGGCGACATTGCATGCGGCCAACGACGGCATTAGCAATGCAATCGCTGCGCTGCCGATCTTCCCGCATTATTCGTTCGACCTTGGTACGTTGTACGGCGCCGTTGATGGTCAGAAGTTCGGCGTTGAGCGGCCGACCGTGAAGGCGCGCTACTCGCGCAAATATTTCGGCCGCGGCAAAGGTGTGGTCGCCTACACGCTCTTGTGCAACCACGTGCCGCTCAGCGGCTACCTGATCGGCGCGCATGAGTACGAGGCGCATCACGTGTTCGACATCTGGTATCGCAACACGTCGGACATCGTGCCGACGGCGATCACCGGTGACATGCACAGCATCAACAAGGCCAACTTCGCCATCTTGCACTGGTTCGGTCGGCGCTTCGAGCCGCGCTTTACTGACCTCGACGACCAGTTGCAGGAGCTGTATTGCGCCGACGATCCTGCGCTGTACGAGAAATACCTGATTCGGCCGGTCGGCCAAATCGACCGGCAACTCATCGTCAGCGAGAAAGCGAATATCGACCGGATCGTCGCAACGCTAGGCTTGAAGGAGATGACGCAGGGCACGCTGATCCGAAAGCTGTGCACCTATACTGCGCCGAACCCGACGCGGCGCGCGATTTTTGAGTTCGACAAGCTCATCCGCAGCATTTACACGCTGCGCTACCTGCGCGACCCGCAACTGGAGCGCAACGTCCACCGCTCGCAGAACCGCATCGAGTCTTACCACCAGCTACGCTCGGCCATTGCCCAGGTCGGCGGCAAAAAGGAATTAACCGGCCGAACCGACATCGAGTTCGAGATCAGCAACCAGTGCGCCCGGCTGATCGCCAACGCGATCATTTACTACAACTCGGCCATTCTGTCGCGGCTGCTGACCAAGCACGAGGCGGCCGGCAACGGCAAGCCGCTGGCACTCATCACGCAGATGTCGCCGGCGGCCTGGCGACACATCCTGCTGAACGGGCATTACACCTTCCAGAGCGACGGCAAGCTTATCGACATCGATACGCTCGTAGCAGGGCTGGTATTGGGGTGACGGAATTTTCGGCGGTTCCGGCTTACACCCCCTTATCGGAGCACGGCGCCTTGCCGGATCGTTTCCCGCATGCGCCGCACGTTGCTGGCCAGGTCGGCATCGGGGTGGAAGGCGCTGCGGCTTCCGGCCACCAGTTCGGTGGCGCCGGCGGCCACCAGTTGCGGGATGTTGTCGAAGGAGACGCGGCCGTCCACTTCGATGGGCAGGTCCGATCCGCGCTCGGCCAGAAAGCGCCGGCAGTCCGCCACCTTGCGGCGGGCATAGGGTACCTCGGTTTCGCCGGCGTGTCCGGCGAAGCCGGGGTTGATCAGCATCAGCAGGACGAAATCCAGCCGCTCCAGGCAGTATTCCAGCACCGAGAGGGGGGTCGCCGGCATTAGGGCGAGGCCGGCCTGGATGCCGGCGTCGCGGATCAGGCCCAGGCAGCGGTCGAGGTGGAATGCCGATTCGGCGTGAGCGGAGATGCGCTGGACGCCGATCTTCGCCATCTCGCCGATGAAGAACTCGTTGTCCCGCACCATCAGGTGCACGTCGAAGGGCAGCGAGGTCTTGCGTCTAGCCTGCTGTACCACCTCGATCCCCATGGGCATGCTGGGGCTGAAATGGGCGTCGATGAGATCGACGTGCAGCATGTCGATGCCGGCGGCCTCCATGGCCTGCAGCTCCCGCTCGATGTTGCAGAGGTCGGCGCAGATGAGGGAAGCGGCGATGGCGACAGGTTTGACGGGCGGATTCATGGCGGCGGCGGGTCCAGGGGGATACCGCTTTCCGCCGACATTCCGGCGCCGGTGAAGACTACCACGTGGCGGGTACTCTGCGGTTTGGCCAGGAGCTGAACTTCGACATGCATGCCTTCCTCCGGCGTTCCGGTGGCAGCGGATTTCAGCCCGCTACGCGCAGCACCTTGGCGCCGCGCACCCGCTGGTGCTTGAGTTCGTAGAGGGCGCGGTTGGCTTCGGCCAGGGGATATTCCTCCACCTCCGGCAGGATCGGGATGGCAGCAGCCAGGTTCAGGAATTCCCGGACATCCGCCCGGGTGACGTTGGCCACCGACTTGATCTCCTTTTCCATCCAAAGCTGCTCTGGGTAGGACAGCTCGAGCCAGGCCCCCTTGTCGGCCTCTTCCTTGCGGATGGCGTTGATCACCAGGCGGCCGCCGGGTGCCAGGTTGCGCAGGGCGGCGAGCAGCGGGGTCCACACCGGTGTGGTGTCGATGATGGCGTTGCAGGGTTGCGGCGGCGGTTCGGCGCTATCCCCGGCCCACACCGCGCCCAGTTCCCGCGCGAAGTCCCTTTCCTCCGGATCGCGGGCGAAGACGAACACCGGCGAATCGGGGTAGAGGTGACGGGCCAGCCGCAGCACCAGATGGGCGGATGCACCGAAGCCGGTGAGACCCAGGGGCGCGCCGCTGCCGAGCCCGGTCAGCCTCAGAGAGCGGTAGCCGATGGCGCCGGCGCACAGCAGCGGCGCCGCATCGAGGTCGGCAAGGGCTTGCGGAATGGCATGGACGAACCCGGCGGGGGCGGTCAGGTACTCGGCATAGCCGCCGGGGCGGTCGCGGCCGGTGGCGCGGAAGTCCGGGCACAGGTTCTCGTCACCGGCGCGGCACTGGACGCAGTCGCCGCAGGCGGAGTGGATCCAGGCCACCCCGACCCGCCTGCCGAGCAAGCCGGGATCGGTGCCGTCACCGCTTCCGACCACCGTGCCCACTGCCTGATGGCCGAGAATCATCGGCAGCCGGCCGGGTGCAGAGCGGCCCTCGATCTCGTCCAGCTCGGTGTGACAAACCCCGCACACACTGACGCGCATCAGCACCTCGCCGGGCCCCGGCTCCGGCATCGGCCAGTCGGCCAGTTCCAGCGGAGCCGGGTTGTCCCGAAGAGGGGCGATTCGTCTCAGGATCTGGGCCTTCACGGGGTCGAGCCTCCGGCATGAGCGAACTGTGGTGAGAAATCGAGGGGAGTCAGGTTAGCTGAACTCCGACGCCGGGAAACCGGTGTTCCAGGTTCCGCCGCCGCAACCGCGCGGGACCGGGGCGGCCCGCCGCCGAGTCAGAATTGGAGCAGACGGCCAGTTGGTAGCTCGCCGCATCCGTCAATGACCACCGGGTGCCGATTCGCCGCTTCGAGCCCGGTAGAGATCTTCTTGCCAAATTGCGTCCCGACCCTCGGCAATGGCCCCTCTGCCGCCCCGATGATCCGCGAATGTCGTCAGATCCATCTCGACACCCCCAGTGATTCTACGCGCACGGGTTGACAGCACGATACCCCCCTTACATCGCTCACGCGAAGTCCAGGCTTGAGCTCTTTGAATTTCTCATCGGCCATTGGTCGTCGAGTGCCATTACGACGGCAGTATTGTCGTATCGCCGGGCTGGGCGCAGCCGCACTGACGTCAAGTCAAGGCGGCTTGGTCCCCTCGCCTTGCGGGAGAGGGAGACCAAGGTGTTCGCTTCGCGACTTTCATGGTAACGGCGTTGGACGAAGCCGGGAGTGTGAGCTGCAAGGTGGCGTGGCAGATCCCGTCAGCGTTCATTCAGGCCCTGTAAACCGGTGCCACGTTCACCGGGGCGATCGGCTTATCCCGAAGTGGTGGACGAGCGCGCAAGGTAAGTACCCGAAACCTGCGGACCAAAATGCAAGTCTCGGAAGGCGGTCGCCAGCAGGTGTTGCGACGGTGACTATCCGTGGATTTCGTCCGGTTTCTGGCCGCAACGGTATGATTTCGTAGTTCCTAACCCGCCCAGTCTTCACAAGACTTGATCAGGCTTTGACGGTGGCCAGGTTAGAAATGATGAGGACCTCGCTGAGCTTGCTGCAGGGGGCAATGTTAGATCGCACGAGTCTGGCCGGGAAATGGCGATCGATTCCGGGGCCGCGTTTGATCAAACCCCATTCCCCCATTCCAATTTATCGGGAGAGCGATGCGGGGGATTTCGTCCGGAGATGGCGTTGCAAGTCGTCGCGATGCAATAGGCGGAAATTGAATTCCGGTCGGATCGGGAAAATATCATGTGTAACGGAAATCGACATGCTGGAACAGAACCAAGTCCAACGAATAGGAACTCAGACCGGAACTTCAATGATCGCACCACATGCCAGCCCGGACATCACCAGACTCGCCTTGAGCGACCGGTGGATCTCAGCGCGATCGTCGACTATATGGGCTCTCACATTGAGGCACTTCGATTGACGACGGACGATTTTCAGGCGACGACGCTTGACTTCGGGGACGCACAGCGAGAAATATTTCGCGCCGCGGCAACTCAGTGGGAATTGAGGAACAGCCGCATAGTAAATCTCGCCAGCCGATGGATGCCGATTGTCGACGACGCAAACACCGTCGTTGCTTATGCGTCGCCCGAGAATCGGGGAGGCGTGCACCACCTCTGGATCTGCGATATCGACGGAAATGGGCTCTATCACCGGGTAACCGGTGAGGTCGGCCTCCAAGACTCTGTCGGAAACGAGATCGTGGCGATAGCGGCTACGATCGGATTCGGGTTGGTCGTGCGGGGGATTGCATCTGGTCTGTTGGAAAGCCTGTCGAGTGCCGTGGCACGCGGAATTACGAATGCGAGCGTCGCCGTCGCTAGCCGGCTTGCGGGTGAAGGAGGTGAACGTCTGCTGCTACTGGTACTTCGGGCAATGCGGGCGAGGGCCATCGTCAGGTCGTTACAGCAGCGAGGCTTACAGGTCGTCGTGAATATCGGCGGTGAGGCAGGCGTGCAAGAAGTCGCGGAGTTCGGTGCAAATCAGATTGCGCTCAATAACCAGGTGCGCATGAGCGTGTCCCGCAGGTTTGTCCCAAATCTCGTCAAAGAACCCGGTGAAGCGATCGGCGACATATTCGGACCAGAGACCGTGGACCGGGTGGTAGCCAGGCGCCTCGATGCCAGCTTTGATACGAATCGCGTCGCGCAGGGCGCATTCCGTGTCTTAAGGCGAGGTGGAACCCTCGACATGCACGTATACACGAACGACGCTGGATTTGCCCAGAGGTTCGCCGACGCTCTCAGGCGAGCTGGATTTCGGAATGTCAGCTCCTTGCATAACTGCCGCTTCAGCGCAACAAAGGGATGAGCCGCGGGGATTTCTCTGTGTATTAGCGCTCCTTTGTCGTTATGGTTACTCGAGCTCTTGGTATAAACGCAACTGGGATCTGCCTTAAGGCATGGCTCGTCAATGTTTGCTTAGGAATGAGGAATTAATATGGCTATTAGGAGAAGAACAGGCGGGCGATCATTGCCGGTCTATTTCGACATTTCAGACCGGGTTGGATTTGGTTGTCCGAATCGGCGTGACGATGTCATGCTTGTACAATATCTCTTGAAGAAGACCTATAGTGTAGGCGCATTGACGCTCCGGCAGCCGGTGATGCCGCCGGGTGGTGTTAGAGTGGATGGTCGGTTCAGCTATCATGACCAATACATGATTCTTCATTATCAGTTCCAGCAGTGTTATGGCGGGCGAGGTGGTTTTATTGACGGGATTATATCTCCCACCCACGGCAACTTCACTGCTTCCGCGCAGGTCCAATATACGATTATCTACTTAAATTTAGGGCTGCTCGCCTTTTTCCCGCAAGTTCACGATGATCCAGTGTCGGAGTCTGATTTCCCGCCACAATTGCTTCATGTCCTGGAAGGACGACACCGGTGAGTAGCGGCCTGGGACTTTGGCGCCAGGAAGGTGATTCGCAAAGGCGGCGCAACCATGAAAACTTGGAAGGCCTGACTGGGGCTCGCGGACCAAACAAAGGGGGGTTAAGCGATGAAGATAGTGAAAGCATCTATTTCGGGGGTTCTGCTCGGTGCGATTTCGCTTGGTGCTGAGGCTAAGCAACTCAATACGACGATCTTGGCAATACCCCCCAATTTCTCAGTGAGCTGTAATGTAACCAACTTGCACAAGACGAAGACCGTTACCGTTCACGCCAGTATTGTCAAGTTGGACGGAACTATCGATTCCGAATCTGACAAACTGCTTGCACCCGGAACAAGTGACGGCATTGCCTTGGCCATTTCCCCTTCATTCCGGTATGCGCGATGCTCGTTTAGCTTCCCAGGCAAATATGCGGGCTCCATACTGGCAGCGCTCACTCTGTTAAATTCCTCGGGTGAACCCACGTCGACACTGATCGCCAAGTAACCCCCCTTTTGGAATACCTCGCGGTCTGGGGTTCATAAACCGATCCGGTACGGTAACGACCGGAAATCCCCGATGATGTGCCGAGGCTTGGTGCGGTAAGGGGTCAACCGCGATTCTTGGGGAACGCACGACAGCGCCGATTGCATACCGAATACGTTTCGGTCGTGCGAGTGGAGCGCAGCAGAGATCCGCGATCTGAAGCGGCTATTTGGCGAGTCTGGCCTGGAAGCGGGATGTGGGCTGTGAACATGGCTTTTTGGCTCCGTGGCGAGGTGGGCCGGATGAAGCGGTGAGCCTCACCGAGAGGCGAGGATCGGAAGGGTTGGGGCAGCCAATAGGCTTCCATTGGGGTTTTTTGGCGATCTCTTTGCCAGGAAAATCCCGTCGGATCAGACCAGTTGAACTCCGACGCCGGTAAACACCTGTTCCAGGTCCGACCGCTCGGCTGGGGACTTGAACCGGACCCGGTCCCATCCGAAGGCGACCACCCGGACCTCCGGTGGGTAGATCTGGCGGGCGAACAGCAAGGCGGTGGAGGCCACACCGACGATGAAATCGTAATGGGTGCGGGCCATGTAGTTTTCGACGGGCTCGCTCAAGGTCAACAGTTGGTCGCCCTCCTGCATCAATTCGTTGCCGGGGTCGCGGGGATGGCCCTTGTAATCGATGGCCGTCACTCCCTGGTCCTGGAGCCAGCGGTGAACGCGATCTGTGATCACCGCCAGGTCTTCCGGGCTCAGCTTGTTGCTGCCGGTGAGCGGCTGGCCGATGACCAGGGCGCGCAGTTCGGCCGACTCCTGCGGATTGGCAGCGGCAGCGCTCACCAGGGAAGGCAGTTCCACCACCTTTCCGGCCTGGTATTGATGGGCCAGGCCCGGCAGGGTGTAGATGCGGTCCACGAACGCCGCGTCGGCGCCGGTATGATCGCCGCTGAAGGTCCGGTATCTCAGCGCGGGAGAAGCGATCCGCCGCAGCAGCCGCAGCTTGTGTAGCCATCGCCGTTGCCAGCTCAAGGGATAGCGGCGGGTGCTGTCGACCCCTTCCGGCAAAATGCGGGCTCGAACCGTTCGGGCGCCGACCAGAGGGCCCAGGCTGAGCACGAAGTAATTGGTAGCCTCGGCGCCATAACCGCCGGCGTGCAGGTGGATGGACCGGCAGTTTCCCACCATTCCGGCCAGTTTTCTCAGGTTCTCCAACAGCCGCCTATGGAGTCCGAAGGGACCCGGCAGGGGCCGTTTCCGCGGCCAGGGCAGAAAATCCACCGCATCCCATTCGGTCTTGTCCAGAAAGGCTTCGATCGCCTCATGGTGATAGAGCAGGACTTTCCGTCCCTTGGGCTCGAAGATCTCCGAGATCCGCCGTGCCGCGAGGTAGTGGATGGGAGATCCGACGATGTAGACGCTGACGTGTCCATCTTCAGTGGGAGTCTGGGTGTCGCTCACTGGAAAACCTCGACTTCACGATATCTGGCTGCGGGAACGGCAGGGTGGCCGGCGGGCATCCCTATGGGGATCGGTGCTCTGGCCGCCAGCGGCTGATGATACTCGGAGTCGGGTGTTTGGGGTGGATTGACTGGCTTCGGCGAAGCCCTGTGGCGGATTGCTTCGCGCCTTACCTGGTTCACCGGGCAGGAGCCCGGTTTCAGCCGGTGGCGTCGGGGGTCTCGTCCATCTCCGCCAGCCACTGCTGCCATACGGAGTAGGCGACGGCGAGGACGACCGGGCCGGCGAACAGGCCGATGAAGCCGTAGCGCAGCAGGCCGCCGACCACGCCGAACAGCACCAGCAGGAACGGGATTTCGGTGTTGGCGCTGATCACCATGGGGCGCACCAGGTTGTCGATCCAGCTGACCACCAGGGCGCCCCACAGCAGGAGGGAGAGGGCGGCCCAGTGGTGTCCCTGGAGCAGCAGCCACAGGGCGGTTGCTCCCCACACCAGCGGCGCGCCGAAAGGCACCATGGCGAAGGCCATGGTCACCAGACCCAGGATGACGGGTACGGCGACACCCACCCCCCAATAACCCAGGCCGGCGATTAAGCCTTGAGCCGCAGCTGTCAGCACTATGCCGTAGACCACCGCCTTGACGGTGGATTCGGCGGTGGTCAGATGCTGACTGGCGCGCGGCCCCAGGCAATGCAGCAGCGCACAGCGGAGCTGGACCGCCAGCGCCGCGCCGTCGCGATAGACGAAGAACAGGGCAAGGGCGGTGAAACCCAGCTTGGCCAGGTTGCGTCCCAGGCTCTGCAGGAGGGCGAGGAAGTCGTTGGAAAGCGTTTGAATCCAGGGCATGGCCCGTGACCGCACCAGCGATTGCAGGTCGTCGAACTGATCGATCCGCTGCGTCAACTCCTCCCCCAGGTAGGGAACTGCCAGCAGGAAGCCGGGCACCCGCGGCTTTTGCGCCAGCCAGTCCGGCAGTTCGCGCAGAAACTCCGCCACTTCCCGCTGCAGGATCACCGTACCCCAGACGAAGGGGATTACCACCAGCGAGGACAGCAGCATGGTCATCGCCAGGGCGGCGAGTTGCGGCCGGTAGCCCCAGGCCCGGTGCAGCCAGCCATAGGCCGGCCAGGTGATGTAGGCCAGAACCACCGCCCACAGGATGGGGGAAAGAAAGCTCTGCAGGACCTGGTAGCTCAGCCCCAGCAGCAGGGTCAGGGCGAGGCCGGTGGCGAGCCAGCGGGTGGTGTTGGACATGGTGGCGGCGGGCGGCAAGTTCGGTTTCCGGCGGTACTGCCCCGGGGCGGCAGCAACTATGCACCGGAAAAGACGAACTTGCCAATTCCGTTCGCTGGCAGGATGCCTGCCCTGGGCGATCCCCGATGCCGGCGGCCTTCCCCTCGGTGGCAACGCTGTTGACACAGGGACCCCCTCCCGGCGGGAGAGGGCAGGGTGAGGGCACCATTGCCCCTCAGGGGCCGACGGCGTCTGCCTCCACCACTTCTCGCGGCAGCAGCAGCTCGCCGGCGCTGCGGCTGATATAGGCCGGCACCGTGTAGAGGCGGAAGCGATCCTGGAAGGCGTTTTCCACCTTCCACAATTTGCCGTCCTGGCCGATGGGCACGGGTACGCTGAAGTGGTCGTACCAGGGAATGGTCTCGGGCGCTGCGGCGACGTTGCCGTCGGGGTCGACGATCTGCATGGTCAAGGGTGATGCCGTACGGTTCAGTCCGCCGCCGTGGTAGGCGCCGATGACGGCGGTTCCCTTGGGCACATAGAAATAGCCGTCCCAACTGGCGCCGAAATAAGGGATATCTTCGCCTTCGCCGATCCCCATCACCATCGGCAGCGAGGAATCCCATTCGAGGTCGACGCCGGTTTGCGGGTCGGCGACTTCCAGGACATGGAGCCCGCCGGTCGTGGCTGCCAGCGTCACCGCGGCGTCGGTGTTATTTGCCGTGACCGAGGCCTGGCTCTCGGCCGCCGTTCCCGCGGCCGGGTACAACGACAGCAGGGTGTCTCCGCGGTTCTGGTAGGCCGCGATCATTCCGGCCCTGACCGTGAAATCCAGATCCTTGGGCGCATCCACCCACACCCACCAGCAGTGCACGTCGAACAGGTAATTGAAATAGGCGCGGGTGGTGGCCGGCAAGGCCAGCGCCGTCGCCGGGATCAGGTCGGAACTGTAGGTTGCCGCGGCAAAGGACTTGCGGGGATTGGCCGCGATGCCGTCGGTGATCAGCGCCGAGATTTCGGTGGTGGTGAAATCGGTGTCGGCGAAGTCGGAATTGTCGGCGTCCTCCGCCGGATTGCCCCAGGGGTTGCTGGCGGGATCGGCCGGCGGCGCAGTGCCGGCGGGGGCCACCACGTCGGGATCGCCGCTGTCGATCACCGGCATCAGATAGCGATCCAGCATCACCCGGTCGTTGCTGAGAAAGGCAAACTGCCCCAGGGCGTCGAAGGCGGCCTGGGCGTCTGCCGGCGCCGCGATGCGGTAGGCCCGGGTCAGTTCGACGAAGCGCACGTACAGGGCGAGATCGTCGAGGCGCGCCAGGATCGCCGCGTCCGCCGTCAGCGCCCGGGCCTCGGCCAGCTTGCCGTAGAGCCGTCCGATCAAGTCGCGGGACAACGGCTGGGCATAGGGTTCTCCCGCCAGGCCGGCGTAGAAGTCCCGCAGCGGCGCTTGCGCCGGGCCGAAGGCGCGGTTCAGGAAATCGTTCTGCCAGCGATCGAGCACGTGGGGATCGGCCAGTTTGTCCGGCTCGTTCAGCATGCGGGCGAGCAGCCAGAAGCCCAGGCCGTTCGGTCCCCAGGCGGTTCCCCCCTCCGACACCAGATAGCGGGCGCCCCACTGGTAGTAGTCGCGGATGGTGGCGGCCATCTCCCGATAGCGGGTCACCTTCGCGCTGCCCGGCAGGTCGAAGCTCCACGACTGCACGTTCAGATATTCGTAAATGTTGAAGGTGGTCATGCCCATGGCCTTCCAGCCCTCGACGAGGCTGGCGTCGGTACCACCGCCCTTGAAGTTCTGGTGATCCACGAAGCTCAGGTGGACGAAGGGATCCACGCGGACCTGAACCGGCGGCTGCGAGGTCAGACCGTAGGCGAGGACGGCGACATGGGTGCCGGCGTGGGCGGGATCGGCCTGCAGCGCTTGGGCCACGACGTTGGCCAGCAGCACCATGCGCTCGCTGGCGGTGTAGCGGTCGTGCTCGCCGTTGGCGCAGCCGTTCCAGTCGTATTCACCGTCGCTGGGGGCCAGCGACACCGTGGTATTGCCGGGGTGGGCCGCCAGCCATTCCTTGGCGTAGGTGATGGCCAGGGTTTGCAGCCCCGGCTCGGTGACGCAGAACTTCATGCCCGGCTCGCCCAGGTGTCCACCCTGGTCGTATACGGTCCGGTATTCCGGATGGGCGGCAAACTCGGCAGCATAGTCGGTGGGCAGGCCGGTTGCCCCGTCCCCGATCATCGCCCCGTACATCTGCCATTGATTGATCTGGGCCAGGTCGCTCAGGCCGTTTTTGCGCTGCCACTGCCGAAACAGCTCCTGATAGCCGATGATGTTGGCGAAGCTGCCGTTCTCGCTGTTCTGCCAGGCCAGGAAATGCGGCCGCTGGTGCAATGCCAGGCTGCTCTGCAGGAACGGGATGTCGGGTACCACCTCCCAGGCCGGAGTGGGAAAATACTGGCGGTAGCCCAGTGTGCCCAAATAGTGCCAGACCGCCAGCTCGACGGCGGAATCGGTCATGCCGATCAGGTACAGGCCGCTGGCGTGGGTGAGAAGGACGAAGGCATCCTGGTTGCGGTCGCCCATGCCGGGGATGGCGGTCTCGCCCTGGGCGGCATCGAGGTCCGCCAGCCGGTCGAAATAGGTTTGCGCCGGCAAGGCGGGGAAATCGTCCACATCACCGACGGCGATGCCGCTGGTGCCGTCGCCGTTCTGCACCGCGAACACCGCACCGGTGATGCGCTGCAGCTGGTCCGCCAGAGTTTGGGCGGCATCGATGGTTGCGGCGGATGCCGTCACCGAGTACACGATGGCGAGCCGCGCAGTACCGTTGTCGGCGACCACCACGTGCTGGGGAACCAGGCGTGCAGCGGACGGCGCTACGCCGCTCGCGGCGCTGGCCGAAACGCTGGCGGCCAGCAGCAAGGCCGAAATCAGGTTTCTCCAGATTCGATGTTTCATCTCCCTCTCCTCCGCGGTCGCGCGGTAACGGTGTCTCGTGGTACCGGCGCAGCCGCCGGTACCACTGAACCAAGGGCCGGTGACCGTGTCTCCCGGAGAGGAAACACGGTCGCGGCACAGACCTCAGGGATCGAGGCGGATGCGGAAGTCCATGACATTGCCCCAGACGAACTGCGGGTTCGCGCAAGTGCCCAGGGGCGGCGCGTTCCAGGACAAGATCGCCCTGGCCGGGAGTGCCTGCCCGTTGAGTGGCCGTTGGAACATGGTCTGGTTATCCGGGAGGATGGCGGCGAAATTCCAAGTCGGATTTCCCGATAACGCGCCTGCGTCGTTGACGTGGAAGCCGTTGGTGTTGATAAACGTCCATACGCCTCCAAAATTGACGCAGAACTTGACGTACTCCAGCGACCCGGCCGGAAAGAAGCCGGCGTATCCGGTGGGTCGTTTGATGTCGACCCGGCAGGCGGCTTCCTTGCGCTGCGGGTGGTAACCGCAGCCTTTGATTTCTTCGTAGGTCGTACTCCAGGGAGCCGGCGGCACCGGGTCCGGCAGCGGTGGCACGGTGTAGTCGGCGGCCTGACAGTTGGCGTACTTCTGAGCGATGGCGTCGGGTGTCACGCCAGCTTTAATGTCGGCGATGACCTGGTCGCGGGTGACCACGCAGGTCGGAGGTGTCCCCGGGGTGGCCGCCTGTGCGTTGAAATGAGCGCCCAGTCCGGCGAAGCCGAGCAGGGCGGTGGCGAGTTGGGTCAACTGGTGCTTGTTCATCATGGGTTCCTTGATCATAACGAGTTGGATGGATCGCGCCGGTGCCCGCAGCGGGAAATCCCGGCTGCCGTCGGCGCCCCTCAGTCCCTTGTGGCGGCTGCCGCTGACGGTAGCCCGAAGTGCACTCCCTGCAATCCATCAGCACGGACCGCCGCTTCACCTTTTGCCGGGATGGAAGGATTTTTTTCGAAAGAAACGTTCGCAAATTTTGGTAGCGTTGTCCGTCTCCATCCGGTAACGGACTTTCATTCAGGGCAGGGGCAGACCCATGATCGCAACCGATAGCCAGTCGAAAATCCCGAAACAGCCGCCGGATGGCGCGGCCCCCGATCCTCTCGTTCTTTCAGTCGAGGAGGCGAGAACCAAGGTGTTTACCCATCTGAAGTCCATCGACAGCCTGGCTCGGCGCCGCTTTCCGCGGGACGAGAATCTCGCCCTGGAAGCGTCGCAATTCGTGCTGGATCATCTGGAGGTGGATGACTGGCGACGGGTCCGCAGCTGGAAAGGTGCCGGCGATTTCCTGCCCTTCCTGGCGACCCTCACCTCCCGCCTGCTGACGGATTTCTTCCGCACCAAGGCCGGGTACATCCGTAAGCCGCGCTGGCTG
>Ga0233425_10005603_pt1 | contig 19627 bp, 19 predicted proteins | sample Watercolumn_Towu_2_FD_181712 | JGI IMG/M metagenome (GOLD analysis project Ga0233425, IMG submission 181712) | Freshwater microbial communities from Lake Towuti, South Sulawesi, Indonesia - Watercolumn_Towuti2014_140_MG | ecosystem: Environmental > Aquatic > Freshwater > Lake | place... | reverse complement strand
GCAGACGGCGGCGGGCGCAAACGACGATTCGACATTGTTGATCGGCGGCGCGGCGGGAATTGTAATCGTGTTGGCGGGAATTTTATTTTTCGCATTGCGACCACGTAAATAATGTTTCGCCACAGAGTCGTCATGAATGATGTTCACCACCGACGATGAAAATGTCATTCCGAGCGAAGCGAGGAATCTCCTGTTTGCGCGTTGAAGACCCTTCGCTTTGCTCAGGGTGACGGACTATTTTCAAGTCAGGAAATAAAATAATTTCTCTATGATCTCTGTGTTCTCTGTGGCGAGATCAATTCCGGTATTAGCAAAGTAATCATCATTTCTTGCGAGGAGAAAATGGCAGATTCTGATCAGACCCCCACTTCAGTGTCGCGACGCGAATTTCTCGCGACGGCGGCGACCGGTTTTGTCGCGCTCAGTGCGATTGGCATCGCGGGCGTCGGCTTTCTCAAAACGCCGGTCGCGCCGATTGATCGCGAATCGTCCGGCGTGATCTTTCCCGATCCGACCTTGTGCATCGGTTGTCTGACATGCGAAGTGCAATGCACCGACGTGCATCGCAAAGCCGGTTTGTCCGGCGTGTCGCGCATTCGTATTTTCAACGAGCCAACCGTCAAGCTTGATCCAGAAATTATCAAAAATTACCCGAACCGCGGCACGTTCATTCAACAACCGTGTTTGCAATGTCCCGATTCGCCGTGCTTGCCGGTCTGCCCAGTCAACGCGCTCCAGGTCGAACCGAAAACCGGCGCGCGCATCATTGACGAAAAAACGTGTATCGCGTGCGGACGCTGTGCGGAAGGTTGCCCGTTCCCGGTGTTGTCCGAAGCGGTCGCGACAAACGAAATGAAGAGCGGCCAGAAAACGCGCATCACGTACGATCCGCAAAAAAATGTGTACACCAAATGCGATCTCTGCTATTTCCGCGAGCAAGGTCCCGCGTGCGTCGAAAAATGTCCGGTCAACATTCGCATCAAGCAAGGCATCGTCAAGAGCGATCATTTGTGTTTGGAAATGCCCAAATCGGATCGCGCGCGCTTTATGCAGATGAAAGATCAGCAAGCGGTGAAAAAAGGATAGGGGGCATCGTGAAGCGCATACTTGTCGCAATCAGTTCGGCATTATTTGGAATGATCGCGGTTTCGGTCGGCACCGCGCTCGCGCAAGTCGGCACGCCCGGTGGGTTTCCGCCGCAAACCGATTTGTACGAAGACGCGGTGTTACTCGCGCGCACTCTACCGGTGTTGCTCGCGCTCGGCATCGGTTTTGGAATTTGGATCGGCAAGCAAAGTTTGCGCGAACCAAAATCCACACCCGGTTCAGCGACCGTGATTCGCCACGATTGGGGCGCGGTGATCGCGCATTGGACGAACGGCGTCGGCTTTATGATCGGAATGGCGACCGGGATGATCGTGCTTCGCCAATTGCCGCGCCCCGATGAGATGCGAATAATTTTTTCGTTTCATTACATCGGCGCGGGATTGGCAGTGTTCGGCGTCGCGAGTCATCTCGCGCAAAACGCGGTTACCGGTGGAATGGGCTTGATGCCACGTTCGCTCAAAGATGTGCGCGATGGTATCAGCGATTTGATGGAGCAAGCCGGAATTTTCGGACCGAGCGGCGCGGCGTTTGGAATCAACATTCCAAAAATGATTCGCGGAACGTTAGCCGAAACCGCGCAGGCATTCGGATTCAAGCAACCCAAAAATCTCGGCAAGTATTTGCCCGCCGAAAAAGTTTTTTCGTACACGCCCTGGGCAATCATCGTTACCGTGATCGTCGTTACCGGGTTGATCAAATCATTCCGCTATCTCTATCCGATTCCGCCAACTTTCATCGCGCAAGTTACGACGTTGCATGACATTTTCGCGTATGCGTCAATCGTGATGCTGATCATTCACCTGGTCGCGGTTCTGCTCGTGCCGCGCCATTGGCCCCTTGTGCTTTCGATGTTCACGACGCGTATCAGTCGCAAGTTTGTGCAACAACATCACGCCGCGTGGGAAAAAGATTTGATCGCGCGCGAGCAAGCCACATCGTCCGCGCCGCGCCCAGCGCCCCCGGTTAGTTCGAACGTGATCGGAGAAGTGAAACAATGATTTCGGCAATCGTGTTGGGCGCGGGCTTGTCCACGCGAATGGGCGCACTAAAACAATTGTTGCCCTTTGGCGAGCGCACCGTGATCGAGCAAGTTGTTTCAACGTTGCACGATTGTTCGGTGGATGAGATCGTCGTCGTGCTGGGGCATCGGCACGCTGAGATCGCGCGTGTGCTGGCGCGGTGGAATGTGCGAACGACATTCAATCCAAATTACGTCGAAGGAATGTTGTCGTCACTGCAACACGGTTGGAAAAATGTGGATCGCGATACGAACGCGGTGATGCACGTTCTCGGCGATCAACCGCAAATCGAATCGCGCGTCGCGCAACAACTGATCGCGCGATATCAACGCGGTGATGCCAGGATCGTCGCGCCGCTCTACGACGGTCGGCGCGGTCATCCGATTTTATTAGACGCGCAATATCGCGATGAAATCCTGGCTCTGCGCGACGGCGCGACAATGCGCGATGTAATGCGCGCGCACGCGGATCGGATTCGCGACGTGAGCGTCGCGAGCGACGACATCTTGCGCGATATGGACACCTGGCAAGAGTACAAACGCGAACTCGAATTTCGCGGAAAAGTTTTTGCGTGAAGATAGTTTCCCACTGATCCAAAAGAACACGGATATTTTTATCCGTGTTCCTTTGTGACGATGGAAAGTTTTCAATTGCAAAGGGCATCAACTTGTGATGCCCTTTACCGTTTGGCGCATAATCGCACTGCCCTTGAATTGCGCGAGCGGCAGACCGGTCGCGTGGCGATGCACCATCAACATCTCCGCCATAATCGCGAGCGCGATCTCGCTCGGCGTTTCGCCGCCGAGATCGAGACCAGTTGGCACGCGCACACGCGCGAGCGTTTCCGGCGCAATGCCTTCTTTGACCAGGTCGCGAAAAATGATGATGCTCTTGCGCGCGCTCGCGACCAAACCGATGTACGCCGCGTTCGAGTGAACGATCTGTCGCAGTGCCGGTTGATCCCAGCCCCAGGTCGCGACGAGAACAAACGTGGATGGCGTGATCGTGATCGGCATTGGCGCGAGCATTTCGGTCGCGGGATCGTAGCCGATCAGGATGCGGACGTCCGCGTCGGGCAAACGTTCCAGCGCGAGAAAATCCGGGCGATCATCCACGACGACGACGCGCCACGCGAGCAGTTTGGCGAGTTTCACAATCGCGTTGCCGATGTGTCCCGCGCCGATCAACAACAAGGTCGGGTTCGCTTGCAAAATTTCGATGAACACATCCACGTCGCTCGCTTCGCCGGGTTGCGCGTCGATCAACTCGCCCTGGTTTTCGATCAACGCCACGCGGCGCGATTGTCCGTTCGCGATTGCCGCGCGCGCGAGGTCGTGAACGTGAGCGGTCAAGCGCGCGTCGCCTAGATCGCCAATCTGCGATCCGTCGGCGCGGATCAACATTTTCGCGCCGACGTGCCAACGCGCACCCGCGCGAATGATCGCGATCAGCGCGGCGGAGTGCCCCTGTTCTAAACTCGCGCGCGCCGCGTCAAAAATTTCGCGCATCAATGATCCGCTCGCTGAGCCGGCGCGATCACATCTATAAACACCTGCTCCGTGCCGCCGCACATACCGAGCGTGCCGGGTGTTTTGCCGACCAGGTTATAATCCAGCAAACGCGATTGCTGATCGCGGATCGCGTCGCGCGCATCCTGGATCGCTTGCCATTCCATCGTGCCGCCGCCGATACTGCCGATGAACGAACCATCCACGCGTACGAGCATATTTGAAGACAAGTGGCGCGGCGTCGAGCCAGACGCTTGCACAACCGTCAACACCGCGATTGTCTCGCCCTTGTCCAACGCGTCAGTTATCGCTTGAAACACTTGAAGCATCCGTCCTCCTTGCGCGAAAAAGTATACACCGATTGACATTACGCGACAAGGTGGGTATCCTATCCAAAGAAAGGAAATTTACAATGGGCGCAATTCAACCGCTTCACATTATTTTGATTATCGCGATTGGGCTGTTGGTTTTTGGATTGAAACCGTTGTCGAACCTGGGCCGCGGCGTCGGCAAAATGTTTTCCGAATTTCGCGGCGCGATCACAACACCGGACAGCGCGACAAAAAAATCCAATCCACCGGAAAAATAAGTCCGCGCGGATTGGACAAGCCCCCACCCAATCGTCATTTCTCGCTCCGCTCGAAATGACATGCCAGGTTAAATTCTGTACTCCTCGAATCGTTCGACCAAGCGCGCGGCGAGTTTGCCTTCGATGAGCGTACCCTGGTTTGTAAATTCTTCGCGCGTGATGATGCCGCGTTGATGAAAGAGCGCGGCGAGTTCACCCGCGTTGTACGGAATCCGCACACGCACCTCGACCATTTCATCCGCGAGCGCGGTTTCGATGCGCGCGAGTAATTCGCCCAACCCCTGCGCTTGCAATGCAGAAATTTTTACCGCATCACCCGCGCGTATAAAATTGTCTTGTGTAACCGACCATTGATTCGATTCGGCGCGCGCGCGCGCCTTGTCCATTTTGTTCAACGCGAGAATCACGAATTTATCGCCCGCGCCAATTTCGCGCAGAGTCTCTTCGACCGCGCGCGCTTGATCGCGCGCGCTCGCGTGCGCCGCGTCGAGAACGTGCAACAACACGTCCGCTTCGGTGATTTCTTCAAGCGTCGCGCGAAACGCGGCGACGAGTTGTGTCGGCAGTTTTTGGATAAAGCCGACCGTGTCGGTAAACAATGCTTCCGCGCCGCTCGGCAATTTGACGCGCCGCGTCGTTGGATCGAGCGTCGCGAACAATTGATCTGCGACGTACACGCCGTGCCCCGCTTGATCCTCGCGCGCGAGCGCGTTCAGCAACGTGGATTTGCCGGCATTCGTGTACCCGACAATCGCGACGACCGGCAATCCTTCTTTTTTGCGCTTGCGCCGGTACTCGCGCCGATGCACGCGCACATCTTCGATTTGCTTTTTGAGATGCGCGATGCGTCCGCGAATTTCGCGGCGATCAATTTCGAGCTGGCGTTCGCCGGGACCGCGCAAGCCGACGCCGCCAGTGCCGCCCCGCCCTGCCGCGCCACCGGCTTGGCGCGCGAGGTGCGTCCACATTCGCGTCAAGCGCGGCAGGCGGTACTCGTACTGCGCGAGCTCGACTTGCAGTGCGCCTTCTTTCGTGCGCGCGTGTTGCGCGAAAATATCGAGAATCAACGCGGTGCGATCTAAAACTTTAATGTCCGCGCCCTCGAACGCTTGCTCGATTTCGCGTTGCTGATTCGGCGCAAGCTCTTCATCGAAAACCAAAATGTCGAACGGCGTGTCCGCGCGCGAGGTGATGATCTCGTGCAGTTTGCCTTTACCGATCAAGGTCGCGGGGTTGATGCGCTCGACGCGTTGCAACGCACGCCCGACGACCGCGAGCCCGGCAGTGTCCGCGAGGCGTTCGAGTTCGTCGAGCGATTCGTCAATCGGAAATTCGTTGCGCGGGCGTTTGAGTTCGACGCCGACGAGAAATGCGCGTTCAGTCGGCGGCGCGGCTGGGATCGTGTTTGATTTTGGAATGATGCTCCTTTCAACTGAACCACAGATTGCACAGATTATTTTTTCCGTGAAATCCGTGTAATCAGTGGTCAAGTTTTACAATCACTATCATATCCTTCTCGCGCCAAGTGTCAAACGCGGGCGCGCAAAATCCATTTGCGCGATTCTTTTTTTGGTGATAAATTAACCGCACCGATTTGGAAAAAATTTTTCGCGCGGCAGAGAAACAAAATGAAGCCAATCATCTTACTGGTTGACGACAATCCTAAATTGCTTGCCGGGATCAAGACGCGCCTCGAGCTGGAAGGATTTCAGGTGATTACGGCGGATGACGGTGCGAGCGCGCTCCAAGTGCTCGAATCCGTCGCGCCGCATTTGATCATCGCCGATATTATGATGCCGCGGATGGACGGCTGGCAATTATTCGAGCGCGTCCGCGCGATGCCGCGCTTGACCGCCGTGCCATTTCTGTTTCTCACCGCGTTGACACACGATACCGCGATTCAACGCGGCAAGGAACTCGGCGCGGAAGATTTTTTAACCAAACCCTTCAAGTCCGACGAATTGGTCGCGAGTATTCGCGGCAAATTGCGCCGCGCCGCCGAGTTGGCGCAAATCGCGCAAACCCACACGCAAGACCCGAACGCAGTTCTGCTCACGATTGATGATCTCACGATTGATTTGTCCGCGCGACGCGTAACGCGCAATGGCGCGGAAATTTCACTCACCCCGACAGAATTTCGGTTGTTTGCTTTTCTCGCGCAACGCGCCGGTATCGTTTGTGCCATCGAAGATTTAGCGCGCGCGGCTTATGCGAATGACACGGACGAATGGGACGCGACCGCGGCGTTGCGCGCGCATATCAAAAACCTTCGCAAAAAAATCGAGCGCGTCGATGCTCCGCCGCACATCGTCAACGTGCACAGCGTTGGCTATCGGCTCGAATCCACCTAACACACTCCATTTCTTCACACAACCTTCACATTTCCTTCCTGGTTTCCGCACACATCCCTGGCGAAAATAAAATATAATAAAGTTGATGGCGTGAACATTGCGGTTCGCGCCGGACCTTCTTCGCGTGTCTCCCCGCATCGCAAACAAGACAATGCGGGGAGACTTGTCAGACCGGTCAGGTTTGCAAAAACCTGACCGGTCTCACTGACAGACAGAAATTTTTTCGCGGGAGCAATGATGAAAAAACACATCGCATTGAGTCTAGGATTGATTCTGCTGGTGGTGACCGCGTGCGCGTCCGCCGAATCCGCCGCGCCGATCAAAATGGAAATCACCGCTTGGGCAGGCGTCGAACCGGCGCAACTCGCCGCCGATTTGGGTTATTACGCCAAGCGCGGCGCGAACGTTCAGGTCGTCCGGTTTTCCGCGTACACCGACGGCATCCAGGCATTGCGCGAGGGGCGCGTCGCGGTCGGTATGCAAACGCTCGATGATGTTATTCGCGGCATCGCGCTCGGGCACAAACTCAAAGTAGTTTTGTTCACCGATTATTCGTACGGCGGCGATGGCATTGTCGCGCGCAAAGAGATTCGCAAGCTGACCGATCTGCGCGGCAAGCGCGTGGGCGTCGAGACCGGGAGCGTGTCGCATTATTCACTGCTTCAAGCCATCGCGAAAACCGGTTTGACCGAAGCCGATTTTACGATTGTCAGCATCCCGGCGTGGGAAATCAAAAAGAATTTTCTCGCCGGCTCGATTGACGCGGGCGTAACCTGGGAACCGTACCTCACGGAAACCGCGCGCGAGGGCAACGGCCACATTTTGGTCACGAGTGTGGATTATCCGCGCACAATTGTAACGACGATGGCAATGTCCGAAAACCTGATCCAGCAACGCCGCGCCGACGCGCAAAAAATCGTCGCCGCGTATTTCGACGCGCTCGCGTACACAAAGACGAACCAGGATCACGCGTACGAATTGATGGGCAAAGCCGAAGGCGTCACTCGCCAGGAATTTGCCGAACACGCCGCGGGCTTGCAATTTTTCAATCTCCCCGCGAATCGCCACGCGTTCAACCCGCAACACGGCGAGACGATGTACGCGCAAACGAACGCGATCATTGATTTTTTGTACACCCGCGGCTTGATTAAAACGCGCCTCACCGCGCAAGATGTGTTGGATGGCTCGTTCATCCAAGCGCTTCCCTAACCGGTTCAAATGTTCCGCCGACTAGTTGGCTCACTCCTCTTTCGTTTGACCATCGTCGCGTTGACCGCGACCGTATTGCTGGGCATTACCAGCAGTATGTTTTTGTACGTCCAGGTGCGCCAATCGCTCTACGATTTGATGGAAAAAAACGCGCACGCGTTGGCGGCGGAATTGGATTATGCCGTAACCAGTTTATTGAATCACGAAGACTCGGTCGCGGTTCAACGCATCGTTGAACGCACGAGCGTTTTAGAAGACGTGCAAGATATTGTCATCGTGGATTACACCGGGCGCGTGATCGCCGCCAAAAATTACACCGCGCTCACCGGCAAAGGCGGACCGAGTTATGCCGAGTACGGTCTCGCGTGGACCGATGTAACAACCGTGATGGAACGCGGCATCAATCAAGCCGCGTATGGACCGAGCGCGTTCGCCGTCGTCGCGCCTTTGCGCGGCGTAACGTACGATCGCGCGCGGCAGACGAACGTGACCGGCGCGATCATCGTGCAGATGCGGCTCGCCTCCGTTGAAACGCGCTTGAATACCGAACTCGGTTTGCGCGGCTGGCTGAATGTCCTGTTGATCGCGCTGATCAGTTTCGTGATGGTGCCCGCCGTGTATGTCATGGTCGTGCGTCCGCTCGATCAAGCCGTGCGCGCGACACGCCAGATCGCCGCCGGTAATTTTGATACGCGTTTACCTGTGCGCGGCGCGGATGAAATCCACGCGCTCGCCGCCGCGTTCAATCGCATGGCAGGTGATCTCGAACTCCATATCCGGCAATTGACCACCTTGTACGCGATCAGCTCTACGATCAGCACAACGCTCGATTTGGATGAAATGCTCACCTATATTGCCAACCATCTCGCGCAATTGATTGACGCGACCGGCACTTTTATTTTACAGTGGGACACGACGCGTCAAGTTCCTGTGTCGCACGCAGCGTATGGCGACTACAATCGAGTTTATCAAACGCTAGTCATTCAGCCAGGCGAACCGACATTGACGCGCGCGGTGATCCAAGCCAAACAACCGATTGCGGTGTTCGATGTGTTCAACTCGCCGCACATTAGCCCGCGCATCGCCGCGCAATTCCCGGACAAGTCGCTTCTCGGCATTCCATTAATTGCGAATGGCATCGTGATTGGCGCGGCGCTCATCGGCGAGTCGCGGCGCCAACGCGAGTTCACCACCGCAGAGATCAACTTGATGATGTCCGTTGCCGGGCAAATCGCCAGCGCAATTCACAACGCGCAGCTGTTCGCCGAACTCACGACCGAACGCAATCGACTCAATGGAATTTTCAATACCGTATCCGATGCGATTATCCTGACCGATCAGGAATGGCGCGCGCGTTTCCTCAACCCGGCATTCAACACGGTTACGCGGTTTGATCCAAACGTGATGTTGGGCAAATCCATTTGGTCGCTCGTGGTCGCGGACGAAGCAGAGTTATTCGCCTTGCAAGAAAATTTCCGCGCGACCTGGTCGGAGGGCGGCGCCTGGCGGCGCCAAATCTCGATGCGCGGCGCGAACGATTTGATCTTCGATGCGGATCTCGCCATCGCGCCGATTCGCGAACCCGGGATCGCGCCGGTTGGTTATGTCGCGAGCATTCGCGATATTACCGAACTCAAAGAACTCGACCGAATGAAAACGCGTTTCGTCTCGAATGTTTCACACGAACTACGCACGCCCTTGTCGGTGATCGCGTTGTACGCCGAAAACTTGTCCGGCTTTTACAACCACCTTGCCGACGCGCAACGCCAGGATATCGTCCGCGATATTTATGCCGAAGCGATTACCTTGCATCAATTGATCGAACAACTTTTGCAACTCTCGCGGCTCGACGCGGACAAAGCCGAACCGCAACGCGCGCATTTCGACTTGGGCGAATTGATCACTGAAGCGGTTCATCGCGCGCAACGTCAAGCGCAAACCAAACAGATCGAATTAACGCTGGGGCTACCCGGCGCGCCGGTGATGATCTTTGCCGATCGCGCGCAATTGCTTCAGGTTTGTCACAATCTGCTGAGCAACGCATGCAAATTCACGCCGGAAGGTGGCAAGGTTTGGGTTACGCTCGAACACCATCGCGAGACCGCGACGCTCGAGGTGCGCGACACCGGCATCGGGGTTCCACCGGAAGATATCGCGCATCTCTTCGAACGATTTTATCGCGGCAAGCTCGCCGTCACGCGCGAAATTCGAGGCACCGGCTTGGGGCTTGCCATCGCGCACGAAATTGTTACGCGCCACCGCGGCTCAATTGTCGTGGACAGCGTGCGCGAGCACGGCACAACTTTTCGCGTGCAATTACCGCTCACATAAAGGAGACTCGGATGAACGAAACCATTTTGCTCGTGGATGATAATCCGCGCTTGGTCGCGGGAATGCAACTCGCCTTGGAACTCAATGGCTATGCAGTCGTTACCGCGAAAAATGGAATTGACGCGCTAGCCATGTTACGCGAGAACCAACCCGACCTGATCCTGTGCGATATTTTGATGCCGGGAATGGATGGATTTGATTTTTTAAAATCGCTTCGCACGCGCCCCGACTGGATCAAAATTCCGTTTGTATTTCTCACCGCGCTCGCGGACGAACATTCGATTATGACCAGCCGCACCCTGGGCGCGGATGAGTATTTGTGCAAGCCGGTTTCAACGCACACGTTACTCCAGGTCGTGCGCGCGCGGTTGGATAGAGCGACGGCGCTGGACGCAACTTGTACGCGCACCGCGTATCTGCGCTCGATGATGTTGGTCGCCGGGATCGTTGAAATGAGAGACGGCTATACCGCCGATCACATCGAACGCGTCGGAATGTATTGCCACGCGCTCGCGCGTGCCCTGGACTGGGATGAACACGAAGCGGAAGACGCGCGTATCGCTGGTATTTTGCACGACATTGGCAAGCTTGCCATCTCGGATCAAATTCTTGGCAAAGTTGGTCCGTTGACCGAAGCGGAGTGGAAAGAAATGAAACAACACCCGGAAACCGGCGCGGCTGCACTTGGCATGATGGAAAATGCGGAACGCATCATCGCCGGGGTCAGACATCATCACGAAGCATACGACGGTTCGGGTTATCCCGATGGACTTGCGCGCGATGAAATTCCCGTACTGGCGCGCATCCTCGCCATCGTGGACGCGTTCGACGCGATGACGACGGATCGCCCGTACCGCAAAGCGTTGACGCCGAATGTCGCGTTGATGCGACTCGCGCAAAATGCCGGCTCACAATTCGATCCGCGCATCGTCGAAACGTTTATCGAGATTTGGCACACGCTGGCGGACAAAATGAACTCGGCACCCGCCGATGCGCTTGGCACGACACGCGCCAAACTCGAACAATTGCCGGTGGCGCATCCTGCCCTCGCGTAAAAGAATATCGGTTAGATGCGCGAAAAAAATCTGCGTCCCCGCGCGACGTGAGGCGGATTTTTTTCGCGCATCACCGGCGCGCGCGCGGTGATATTCTTTCGCCGCCCGCGTGTCGCACATTCCTCATACAACCTTGCGTGAAATTTCTTTTTCTGCTAAACTATTCGCGCTCGTTTAGAAGGAGAAGGAAATTTGTCCGCACGTCAGATTTATTTGCGCCGTGTGCGCGAGCGAAAAAATTCGCGCCGCGTGGGTCCCATTCTCGCGCGGCTCACGTTTGGATCGCTTGCGCTCATCCTCGGTTTGCTCCTCACCGCCGTTGGCGTCGGCGCGGCCTCGGCGGTCGCGATCTATAATTTCTACGCCAAAGATTTGCCCGCGCCCAACGAAATCGCCAAACAAACTTCTTCCAGTTTCAAAACTACGCGCATTTATGATCGCACCGGGACGGTTTTGCTGTACGAAATTATTGATCCGCTCGGCGGCGACCGCACGGTCGTGCCGTTGGATCGGATGCCCGCACATTTGAAAAACGCGACCGTCGCGATTGAAGACAAGAATTTTTGGACGAATCCCGGTTTCGATTGGTACGGGATGGCGCGCGCGGCGTACACCACTCTGCGCGGCGAGCAAGTGCAAGGCGCAAGCACGATCACACAACAACTCGTTAAAAATGTTTTGATTCCACCGGCGGAACGTCTCGTGCGCGATCCGCTCAGCTTCGCGACGTACAATCGCAAAATCAAAGAACTGATTCTTTCGACGGAAATTTCGCGGCGGTACGAAAAAAAGCAAATCCTCGAATGGTATCTCAACGACAACTATTACGGCAACGTCGCGTACGGCGTCGAAGCCGCGGCGCAAGCGTACTTTGGCAAGCACGTCCAGGATTTAGACCTGGTCGAAGCCGCGACGCTCGCGCCGATTCCGCAATATCCCGCGCTCAATCCGATTGATAATCCCGATGAAGCGGTCAAGCGGCGCAACCTAGTGCTCGATCAAATGTATCTGCAAGGATACATTACACTCGAAGAAGCCATCGCCGCGAAAAGCGCGAAACTCAAAGTCGCGCCGAAACGATTCGACATTCGCGCGCCGCATTTTGTTTTTTACGTGCGCCGCATCGTCGAAGATAAATACGGTCCCGAAATGTTGTATCGCGGCGGACTGCAAATTATCACGTCGCTCGATTACACCGTTCAACAAATCGCGGAGCAAGCCGCGCGCGCCCAGGTCGCGAAACTCACTGCCGACAAACGCAACGTGAACGACGCGTCCGTCGTCGTGCTTCGTCCGGCGACCGGCGAAATCGTCGCGATGGTCGGCTCGGTGGATTATTTCAATCGCGATATTGACGGTCAAGTGAACGTCGCGATTTCGCCGCGCCAACCGGGTTCGACGTTCAAAGTATTCAACTATCTCACCGCGTTCGCGCAAGGATACACCGCGGCGTCGGTATTGATGGATGTGCGAACCGTGTTCGACGATCCGCCGAATCCGCCGTACGTGCCGGAAAATTATGATCGCGCGTATCACGGACCGACGCGTTTGCGCGTCGCGCTCGCCTCGTCGTTCAACATCCCAGCAGTAAAATTGATTCAACTCGTCGGTCCGAAAAATGTCGTGAACACATCGCATCGCATCGGCATCAGCACGCTCAATCGCGAAAAGTACGGACTCGCGCTCACGCTCGGCGGCGGCGAAACGACTCTGCTCGATATGGTGTACGCAAATTCCGTGCTGGCGAATCGCGGCGAAATGGCGGGCGCGCCAGTCGAACCCGATCAACGTAAACCTGGTTTTCGCACGCTCGATCCGGTTACGATCCTCAAAGTTACGGACGCGAACAACAAAGTGCTTCAAGAATTTAAAGAGCCGCAGAAAGAGCGCATCGTTACCGAGCAACTCGCGTTTTTGATGAGCGATATTTTATCGGACAATACCGCGCGCACGCCGGGTTTTGGATCGAATAGCATTCTGAAAATGTCGCGCCCCGCCGCGGTAAAAACCGGGACGACTTCGGACTGGCGCGATAATTGGACGGTGGGTTACACGCCGGATTACGCCGCCGGTGTTTGGGTCGGCAACGCGGATAACGCGGAAATGGAACACATCAGCGGCGTAACCGGCGCGGCGCCGATTTGGCGCGAAGTGATGGACAAGATTCACGCGACTCTGCCGGTGAAACCATTTGCCGAACCGCCGGGGATGGTGCGCGTCGAAGTGTGCGCGACGAGCGGATTACTGCCGACGCCGTACTGTCCCGAACGCGTGAAAGAACTTTTTATCGCGGGGACGGAACCGAAAACGTACGACAACATTTGGCAAGCGTTTCGGATTCACAAACCGACCGGCAAACTCGCGACGGTGTACGATCCGCCAAATGAAGTCGAAGAAAAAGTTTTTCCGATTTATCCACCCGAAGCCGCCGACTGGGTGCGTGAGAAAAAAATTCCACAACCGCCCGGCGAATACAACACATCGAATCGCGGCGCGTCGCGCGGCGGCGATGTCGCGATTGTCGCGCCGACCTCGTACTCGGCGGTGAAAGGCGTCGTTACGATTGTCGGTAATGTGCGCGCCGATAATCTCGATGTGTATCGGCTCACGTTCGGCAAAGGTCTCGACCCGACGCAGTGGACACAAATCGGCGGCGATCATCGCGAGCGCGTGGACAATAGCGCGCTCGAAAACTGGGATGTGTCCGCGCTCGATGGATTGTACACGCTCAAGTTGACCGTCGTGGACAAATTAGGACGTTTGACCGAATCCGCGATCCAGGTCATCGCGGACAATAAACCGCCGGTCGTAAAAATTATTCATCCGCTCAACGGCGCGATCTATACGCCGGAAAAAGACGAGTGGGTTTCGATTGGCGTCGAAGCGGTGGACAATGCTTCGATGGCGCGCGTCGAATTTTATCTCGACGAAATGTTGGTCGGCACAAGCACGGTCGCACCGTTCAACAAAAAATGGACGATCAAAATGTCGGACACGCTGACGCGCACACTCACCTCCGCGGCGACGATTTCGCCAACGCGCCCGATCACGGTTACGCGCGCGTATCAAAATCTCGAAGGCATCACCATTACGGAGCAAGTGATCGGACAGGTCGCGCGCGTAACGACGACGCTTCCCAGCATCACCGCGGTTTTCACAACCGGAATGATTATCGTTTCGAACACGGTGCCCGCGCCGAACAATCCTGGTTTTGTCGAATCGCACATCGTCAAAGTGGTCGCGGTGGACGCCGCCGGCAATCGCGTCGAGAGCGCGCCGATCACGATTTTTATTCAACACGCACTCAAGGAGCAGAAATAAAATGGCAGTGAACGAGCCATTGGTTCAAACACAACCGATCACCGTCGCGCGTCCCAAGATCAGTTACGAAGATTTTTTGGCGCAAGCGGGCGAGGATTTGCACGCCGAATGGGTCAACGGGGAGGTCATTGTTCTGATGACGGCGAAACCTTTGCATCAACGCACGCTCAATTTTCTCAATCACTTGCTCGATTTCTTTGCGCGATTTTTCGATTTAGGACAAGTGTTCATCGCGCCGACGCAAATGAAACTCTCGCCGACTGGCGCGGGACGCGAGCCGGACATTATGTTCGTCGCGCGCGAACATTTGGATCGCGTCCTGGAGAATCGTCTCGATGGCCCCGCCGATCTCGTCGTCGAAATTATTTCGGACGACAGCGTGAGCCGCGATCTCGATGAAAAATTTTTCGAGTATCAAGATGCCGGTGTGCCGGAATATTGGGTGATTGATCCACGCCCGCGCCGCAAGCGCGCGTTGTTCTATCGGCTCGATGAGCAAGGACAGTATCAATCCATCCCAGTTGGCGCGGATGGAGTTTATCGTTCGCTGAGTCTTCCCGGTTTTTGGTTCAACGTAAATTGGTTGTGGCAAAAAGAATTGCCGGATCCACAAATGGCATTTGCAGAGATCGCCGGGTTTAGTGAACAAATCAAAACAGAGCTGGCACGATTGCGGAAAAAATGATGCACAATTATATTTTGGTTACCAACGACGATGGCGTTACCGCTCCTGGTTTATTCGCGCTGAAATGTGCACTCGAAAAAATTGCGCGCGTGATTGTGGTCGCGCCGGATCGCAATTGGAGTATGGCGGGACACGCGAAGACGATGCACAAGCCATTGCGCGTGCAATCGGTCGCGTTGCGCGATGGCGCGTCGGCGTTCGCGCTCGACGGCGCGCCGTCCGATTGCGTCGCGCTCGTGATGCTGGGTTTGCTCGATGAAAAACCCGCGCTCGTGGTGAGCGGCATCAACCCGCGCGCGAACGTCGCGCAAGACCTAACCTACTCCGGCACCGTTGCCGCCGCGATGGAAGGCGCGATCAACGGCGTGCCGTCGCTCGCGGTTTCGATTGATGGCGATCACGATGACGGAATTGATTTTTCACACGCCGCCGATTATACCGCGCGCATCGCGCGGCGCGTACTCGAAAACGGATTGCCCAAAGATACATTGCTCAACATCAACGTTCCGATTGTATCGCGCGATGAAATTCGCGGCGTTCGCATCACGCGGCTTGGCAATCGGATTTATCGCGACGCACTCGTCGCGCGCCAGGATCCGCAAGGACGCGATTATTATTGGATCGGCGGACAGCCGCCGACCGGCGTCGCGGAAGAACAAGGCACGGACATTTGGGCGCTCGCGCATCGTTACGTTTCGATTACACCGGTGCATCTCGATATGACGAGTCACGCGCTAATTGACCCTCTGCGCGAGTGGGAAAATAATTTAAGATAAAAAAATCGTTCGACAATTTCGAAGGAGATTAAAATGGTTCAAACCCAAACACAACCCAAAATTCAATTTCAACAAGCCCCGACGACGCATCCGCAATGGGCGTACTTTGAAGGCAAACTCGTCCCCATCGGCGATGCCAAGATCAGCATCATGACCCAGGTCGTCAATTACGGCATCGGCACATTTGGCGGTGTGCGCGCGTATTGGAACGAACGCGAAAATCAGTTGTATGTGTTTCGCATTGACGATCACATTCGCCGCTTTCTCAATTCCGGCAAATTATTCAACGCGCAGTACACGTTCACCGCGTCCGAAATTCGCAACGCGATTATCGAACTCTTGCGCCGCGAGGGCTATCGCGAAGACGCGTACGTTCGCCCGCTGATCTACAACGCGACCGAGGATATTACGCCGCGAATGTATGATGTGGAATTTCGATTTGCGTGTTTCACCAAGCCGCTCGGCAATTACATTTCGCTCCAAGTGCGCGCGGGCACGTCGTCGTGGCGGCGCGTGGACGACAATATCATTCCGGCGCGCGGCAAAGTGACCGGCGCATACGTCAATTCCGCGTTGGCAAAAAGCGAAGCGCATTGGAACGGCTTTGACGAAGCGATCGTGTTGAATCAAGATGGGCACGTCTCCGAAGGCAGTGCGATGAATCTCTACATCGTGCGCGACGGCAAGTTGATCACCTCGCCGGTGTCGGACAACATTCTCGAAGGGATCACGCGCAAAACCACGTTGCAACTCGCGCACGATTTGGGCATCGAAACGACTGAACGCTCGATCGATCGTACCGAGTTGTACGTCGCAGACGAGGTGATGTTCTGCGGCACGGGCGCGCAGGTTGCCGGTGTAATCGAAGTGGATCATCGCGCGATTGGCGACGGCAAACCCGGACCCATCACGCGCAAAATGCAGGATGCGTACTTTGCGGTCGTGCGCGGTGAAAATGCAAAATACAAAAACTGGCTGACGCCGGTGTACACATAATCGGAATGGCTCAGCGCGTCCCACTCGATCTACCATCGCCGCCGCCGCCGGAAGAATTGCCGGCGCCGCGCGATCAAGCGCGCACGCAACCCGGCGCGCTCGCGTGGTTGATGCAAGATCGCGCGTTCCAAATTTTGCTCGCGAGCGCGTTCATCGTAAACCTGGCTTTGCTGATTTATCTCGCGTTGCGGTACGAGGTTCTGCTCGATCCATTGCCGTTGCATTTCGATTCCGCCGGTTTGCCGGATCGCATCGAACCCAAGAGCGGCATTTTCGGACTGCCGATCATCGGCGCGATTGTGTTCGGCTTGAACGCGACGCTCGCGGTGTTGACGCATCGCTGGCAACGCGCCGCCGCAATTTTGCTCGCGGCGATGACGTTGCTCGCGCAAATTTTGATGTGGCTCGCGATGCTCAACATCGTCGGCGGAATTTACTGACAAGACCTTCGAGGTCAAAGACCTCGAAGGTCTTTCTGAATCAAGTGAACCTGGTTTCATTTTTACTCGGCTTGTCTCTCAGCGCGCTCATCACGGCGTTCGCATTCTGGCGCGGCTCGCTCACGCGGAGCGGCGCGTTTGGCGCGATGGTGATCGGCGCGCTCGTGTTCGGCGTCGGCGGATTCGCGTGGGGCGTTTTGCTCGTCGCGTTTTTCGTTACGTCGTCCGCGCTTTCGCATTACAAAGAACGCGCGAAAGAACCGCTCGCGGAAAAATTTCAAAAAGGACATCGCCGCGACCTGGGGCAAGTGTTGGCAAACGGCGGCGCAGGCGCGTTGGGCGCGCTGGTATACGCGCTCGATCCGCAACCGATTTTTTTTGTCGCGTTCGTCGGCGCGATGGCGACGGTGAACGCGGACACCTGGGCGACCGAACTCGGTGTGTTGAGCAAAGCGCCGCCGCGTTTGATTACAACCGGGCGCGTCGTCCCGGTCGGGACGAGTGGCGGCGTTACGTGGTTCGGCACATTCATCGCGCTGTGCGGCGCGCTGTTAATCGGAATCATCGCCGCGCCGTTTTCCAATCTCTTAATTCTCTTGATCTCTTCAATCTCTGGACTGCTCGGATCACTTTTCGATTCGCTTCTCGGCGCAACGGTGCAAGCGATTTATTTTTGCGATCACGATCAGAAAGAAACCGAAGCGCGCGTGCATCGGTGCGGCAACGCGACGCGCTTGATCCGCGGCTGGCGTTGGCTCGATAACGACTGGGTGAATTTTTTCGCGAGCGTCGCGGGAAGCGCGATCGCGATCTGCATCGCTTGGGCAATCGGGTTTTGACACGATCCGCAAGCGCGGGTAGAATCGCAAATGAAATAATTTTGGTAACTACTCAGCCCCCCGCCTCTACGCCGGTGGAAAAACAAATTTATCCGCGAATAACGCAAATTGCGCGAATCGGAAGAAAAAAATTAGCGAAGATTCGCGTAATTCGCGGACAAAAGAACCGTGGCTGAGCAGTTACTAATTTTGATTGTGAAGCACGAGGCAACCTGTGTCCCAAATCCTGCTACATCAAGTCCGTGTTGAATTGACCCGCGAGCAAATCATCGCCGCCGTTCGGCAATTGTCGCCGCGCGACCGGGAACACATCCGTCGCGTGTTGGATTCGGAACAATGGCGACGCGAATTTGAACAACTGCTCGAACGTATTCAGGTTCGCGTAAAGAAACATCCGATCAGCGACGATGAAATTCTTGAGGAGGTTCGCCTTGTCCGAGCCGAACGACACGCGCGCCGACTTGCCAAGAGTAGTCGTTGACACGAATCAACTTTTGCTTGGAATGTTTCAACGCGGATTGTTGCTTCCCATCTTCCAGGCATGGATTCGCAATGAATTTGTGATGATCACGTCGAGCGAGTTGCTTGATGAACTTGGCGAGGTTATCGCGCGCCCAAAATTTCAAAAACGAATCACGAAACCCGATGCTGAAAAACTGATCGAGTTGATTTATCGCAAGGCAGAAATTGTTGTTACATCCACAGTTTCAGTAGTGAGTCGCGATCCAGACGATTACCTTGTACTCAGCACCGCAATTGCTGGAAAAGCGAGTCATATTCTAACCAGCGACAAAGACTTGCTTGAGGACGCCAATCTAAAATTCGAGATGAAACGATTCGGTGTGGATGTTGTAACCGCTGGTGAATTTCTTCAGGTTCTGAAATATCGGCGCAAGCCAAAATGAGTCCGAATGCTCTCCATCGTCTCCACGCCCATCGGCAATCCCGATGACATTACATTGCGCGCGCTCCGCGTCCTGCGCGAGGCGAGCGCGATTATTTGCGAAGAACGTCGCCAAGCCGCGCGTTTACTTGCCGCTTACCAATTACAAAAAGAGTTGATCGAACTCAACGAGCATACCGAAAAAGAATGTATGCCGGAAGTGATCGGGCGTTTGCAACGCGGCGAACACCTCGCGTTGATTTCAGATCACGGCACACCGCTAATCGCCGATCCCGGCGCGCGCTTGATCGAACGCGCGATTGCCGCACACATTTCGATCACCGCGATTCCCGGCGCATCGTCCGTGCTTGCCGCGCTCGTCGTCAGCGGCTTGCCGCTCGACCAATTTCGTTTCGTCGGAATGGTGTCGCCGAAAAAAGAAACGCGGCGCGCGGAATTGCGCCAATTGAAATCGGAACGCGCGACCTGGGTTTTGCTCGATGCGCCGTATCGCTTGA
>Ga0233425_10005602_pt1 | contig 19629 bp, 17 predicted proteins | sample Watercolumn_Towu_2_FD_181712 | JGI IMG/M metagenome (GOLD analysis project Ga0233425, IMG submission 181712) | Freshwater microbial communities from Lake Towuti, South Sulawesi, Indonesia - Watercolumn_Towuti2014_140_MG | ecosystem: Environmental > Aquatic > Freshwater > Lake | place... | reverse complement strand
AAAGTAAAAAACAAGTAATGAAAATAATGCCCAAAACAAGCTTATTGAGAAATTAAGAGGATATTCAGCAAAAGATCTAAACTTTTGCGAAAAATATTCCTTAAAAACTCTAAACCTAAAAATACTCATTTGACTTTCACTACCTTCTCTTTGTAAATTTTCTTTACGATCTCCTTTAACTGCGGTTCTTCAATCTTAAGATCAATAATGTCAAAACAATCCACCAATTGAGAAATCGTATGTTTTAATTTATCATTAGGACATTTAAACTGCAAATAATCTTTTCTTTTTTCAAAAACTTGGAAATGATGTATGAATGGTTTAAGCTTTTCTCTAAAAGCTAAGGTAATTCTTTTCCAATTTGCATAAGCAAGTTTTACTTTTTTTAAAGGGCCATCATAAACTTTTTTTCCATCATCAACAATAATTACTCTATTACACAACTCTTCTATGTCATCCATATTATGTGTTGTTAGAAAGATTGTTGTTTTATTTTTTTCATTTACTTTTTTTAAGAACTGGATAATTTCTTCTCTTGCAAGCAAATCTAACCCTATTGTCGGTTCATCCAAGAATATTATTTTTGGATTATGCAACAAGGAGGCAATTATTTCAAATTTCATTCTTTCCCCCAAAGAAAGTTTTCTTACTGGAACATCAAGAAGATGATCAACTTTAAGTTTTTTTGCAAATTTTGTGTAAATATCTTTTGCTTTTTTTGCAGGAATATCATATATTGCAGCATATAGATCTAAAGAGTATTTTGGTGCAATATCAAAAGTTAGCAAGCTTCTGCTTCCAAACACAACCCCAATGTCTTTAACGTATTTTAATCTTTTTTCAAAAGGGTCTTTTCCTAAACAAGTTATTTTTCCACTTGTTGGGGGGTAAATTCCTACAAGCATTTTAATTGTTACGGATTTTCCTGCCCCGTTTTCTCCAATATAGCCAATAAGCTCTCCTTTTTTTATCGAAAAGGATACATTTTGGATTGCTTTCTTGTCCTTTTTCTTACGCACAAAAATGTTTTTTATTTTGGGTAAAAATCCTTCTACTTTATCAGGTACCCAGAAAGTCTTTGATACATTTTCCAAAAGAATGTGATAATTTGCCATATTTTATATATCAAAAAAAGAGTTATAAACCCAGATGACAAAGGCTTATAAAAGGCCAAGACCGGGATTTGAACCCGGGTCAGGGGATCCACAGTCCCCTATCCTAACCACTGGACGATCCTAGCCACATAATATTCTTATCTTAAGTATATAGATAAGTCTGTGAAGAAATACTTAAAAGGCTTTGTCACATACCTGAATCCAGAGTAAATCTTATTTTTGACAGAATTTATTTAATAGTTTATAGATATAATATATATAGTATCGGAGGGATATGAGTGAACCGAACAATTGGAGAAATTACTAGCAATAAAGGCAATTTAGGAAAGAGTGTTACCATAAACGGGTGGGCAAATACTGTAAGATTACTAGGAAAGATTGGATTTATAGAATTAAGAGATATATCTGGTAAGATCCAAGTAGTAATCAAAGATCAAAAGATACTTGAATCTTTGAAAGGAGTTACTGACGAATCATGCTTGTCCTTTACAGGGGAATTAAAACAAAAAACGGATGACAAAACCAAGTTCGAAATCATTGCCGAAGATGTAACAGTTCACTCAATTGCAAAAGAAATGCCATTTACAAATAAGAATATTAAAGAGATAAACCCGTCCGAAGAAACTATACAAAAATACAGATATTTATACTTAAGAACAGAAGAAGCCCAAAATAACCTAATTATAAGATCAAAAACAACTAAAGTAATTAGGGATTTTTTATATGAAAATGGATTCAATGAAATTGAAACACCTTATTTAGGAAAAAGCACCCCTGAAGGGGCAAGGGATTACTTAGTTCCATCCAGAGTAAACCATGGAAAATTCTACGCCTTACCACAAAGTCCACAACTATATAAACAAATACTGATGGTTGCGGGAATGAATAGGTATTTCCAGGTAGCAAGATGTTTCAGAGATGAAGACTTAAGAGCAGACAGGCAGCCAGAATTTACACAAATAGATTTAGAAATGTCTTTTATAAATGAAGAAGATGTTATTACTCTTTTAGAGGGCCTAATGAAAAGAATTTGGAAAGATACTAAAGGAATTAATTTGAAAACTCCATTCCTTAGAATGAAATACGACGACGCAGTAAAGACTTATGGATCAGATAAACCGGATTTACGTTATGAACTGAAATTCACAGTAAGAAACAACGAGGAAATTTATTTTGTGACAGAAATAAATAAAGAGGTTTTAGAATATTTGAAATCACAAAACAGAGTAAGCTTTGCACCAAGCGGTACAAACTTAAAGATTTATGTTAAAAAGCCAGCAAAGGATTATGATTACAGCCCATACCTGGAGCTAGGCGTTGCAAGAGCAAAGATCGCAAGCATTTTGGGTTTAAACAAAGGCGAGGACAAATTCTTGTGGGTAACAGAGTTTCCAATGTTCGAATATTCCGAAACAGACAAAAGATATGTTGCTGCCCACCACCCTTTTACACAACCAGACGACATAAACAAGCCAATTGAAGAAATGAAAAGCAGAGCTTATGACTTAGTTCTGAATGGATTTGAGCTTGGTGGCGGAAGCATAAGAATCCACAATGAAGAAATGCAAAACAAAATATTCAAACTTCTTGGAATTTCAGAGAAAGAGGCAAAAAGCAACTTTGGGTTTTTGTTGGAAGCATTTAGCAAGGGGGTCCCACCTCACGGAGGGTTAGCAATTGGATTAGACAGATTAGTTATGCTGATTGCAAATACTCCTTCTATTAGAGAGATAATTGCATTCCCTAAGAACAAGAACGCAGAAGGATTAATGGAAGGGTCTCCATCAGCAATACCTAAAGAAAAGTTAACTGAATTGGGATTGAAGGGATTGAAGAGTTAATAAAGCCTCTTTAATACTTCTTCTGTAACATCTTCAGGGTACTCTTCTTTTTCTAGCACCCCCCTTATTTCATCTTTTGTGTATTTGTCTTTCACAGGTTTAAGTTTTTCTACTAGTTCATCAATTTTTTCTTTATATTTGGAATAAACACTGCCCTCAAAATTAGTTTTTATCAATGCTTTCTTTTTTTCTTCTATGCTTAAATCATTATGGCTTTCTTCGCTGATTCGTTTTTCTCCAACACTTTGTTTTTCCCGCATTGCAGAAATTTTTGATTCTAACACCCTTATCTTCTGCTCTAACTCTGTTTTTTGTTTTTGGAATTCTTCTTGTGTTATTTTCTGTTGGAACATGTCCCTCGTTAGTTGTGACAGAGTTTTCTTTGCTGTTTCCAATTCTACCAGATAATCATCTACACTTTTTCCTTTTTGAACTTTATGTAAAACTTTTCTTACTCTCCAATAAATTATTATTCCCAAAACAATTCCAATTATTATTAGAATTATAAAGAGCCAAGTATTTGCAGAAAGTAAGGGACTAACAAACCCCAAATCTTTCTCTATGTTTATAGTATTCCCAAATTCATCCTCACCAACAAAATTAAGAGTTGTACTACCAAATAATGGAATTCCATAATCTGCTTCATAAATGCCATCTTCATTTTTTTCAAACATTACATTTTCGTCTCCAACAGAAATAAAAATTGTGTTCCCATCATATCCAAAACCGTTTTCATATTTTATTTTTACTTTCAAATCAGTTTGAATATAACTTCCATCCTCGCTTGGATTCACCAGACCAATTTCAAGCTTATTACTTAACTTGAATTCTTTTGTTTTCTTTGCGCTTACTAAAACACCCTTATATTCTGCTTGTGCAACAAAATCAATTACTTTCTTAGCCCCTGTTTTCTCTTTTAACTCGTAGGTACCAACGAATAGGTTTTTATTAGTAGAATCTTGCGTTAGTTGATACTCCGTGTTATCAAAAATATAAACAAACAATGGTTTGATTTCTTTTTCTGATTTTATTTTTACTTCAATTGGAATTTTCTGGCCATAATTTATTGTAGTTAAATTTTCAGCAGGACTTAAAATATCCAAATCAATTATTCCAGTTACATTCTTTACATCATACTCTTTGGATTTGTATGTCTTTGAAACATAATTAGTGTATTTATCGGTAACATCAAACTTAAAATACAAAATTCCAGTCTCAACATCTTTGTCACTTATTGAATAACCAATATTAGCATCAAAACAAGTCCCGGTTTTTTCTAAATTATATTCCTTCTTTTCATATGCTTGTAAAATAAGTTTTCCTGCATTGATATCTTGGGAATAATTTTCGCTATCTTTATCTTTAAAACATACACTTAATGAGTCTATTTTTGACCCTAGTGAGAAAGTTTCTTTTCCTTCTTCACCTGCAAAAGAAGTATCCAAAGTTATTTCTGGGACAAGCTCGCTTGGAACAATATATATTTCCACACTTTTCTTAGATTTTAAGTTTAATCCGCCCGTACTCACACTTGCTGAAACTTCCACATAGTTCTTTGCATCATTATAAATATTTCCGGTAAAACTACCCTCATAATTTCCAGCAGATGTTTCTGTTAGCTCAAATACTATTCCCTCTTTCAGATTTGCAGTAACTTTTGCACCAGTTATTGCCTTACTTGCGTTGTCCAACAATTGAACTCTTAATTTATACTCACTATTTCTAATAATATCTGCATTCACCAATGGCTCTTTAATTATAATATTCAAATTTGCGCTTACAATATCAATATTTTTTGTTTTTTCTATCCAACTCCCTTTGTCATCCTTCACTTTCAGCTTGATTTCATAGTCTCCTTCTTTCTGGTATGTGTGTTTTAGAGTTTTTGTTGTCCCTTTTGTCGTGCTATCTCCAAAATCCCACTCATAAGAAACTGTTCCGCTTCCAGTATAAGTATAATCTGCGGTTAGAGTTATTTCTTCTCCTACTTGCGCCTTATCCGGCCCAGACACAGTTAAAGCAGAGAAATATCCCTGCACAACTCCCTTGTCAGCAAAGGTTTCATCCCCTGCCTGATTATTACTTGGAGTTATGGAACACTGAACTTCAGTTCCTTGGGGGCACACAGCAGGAGTACATTTAAACTTCGACGCTATTTCCCCAGTTTTCACAACCCCATTTAAGTACCACTTATATCCCAAACTTATTCCAGAGGATGGGTCATCATCATCGCTCTTTCCAGAGTTTTGGCAGCTAATCTCAGAATCTGGTTTAGGGGCTGTAGGACTTACAGTTACTCCTGTTACTTTTGGCTTGGAGTCCACAATTTCAAAATCAGTTTCCTTTGTAGTACTCAAAACAGAATCATTACAAGTAACAACTGCAGTATAGGTTCCTTTTCCAATTTCTTCTGCAGAAATATTCGAGAACTCAAAATTTGTTCCTTCAAAAGTAGTTGTTGCTAAAGGGCTCACATTCACGGTTTTCTTCACTGTTGCGCCTTGCTTTACCTGAAGTGTACAGCTTATTCCTGTTCCACCAGTATCATCTGTGTTATCCCCTACTTTAGACTTCACACTAAAGTAGTGATTCTTTCCCACTTTAGTCACTGTACTTGTGCTATTAATATCATAAATAGATAAGTCATCAAGGGATGGAGAACCAGAGGAAACTAGAGTAGTCTCTGCCCCATGCCCTGCATCCACAGTATACTGAAATGTTACTGGGTCTTTTGTATATGCGTTCCAGTTAAAAACATCTTGTTCCCGAGCTGTATTGTTTTGTTTGAGATGGAAAGTAATACCAAATATACGGGGGTTTGTGTCTTGATTAGTTGTAAATCCATAAAATGAACTTGTACTAAAATTATAACAAGTTCCATTATCACAGCCAGTTATATTACTTGGTACAGAAACATTTGCATAATCACTAAGAACTTCAAAATACTCCCCGGGGGTAATTGTTAAAGTATATTTAGTATTTACGGTCCAAGAATCAAATCCAAACTTCACAGTTACATCCTGTGAATCTGTAAATATTTGGTTTCCGTTGGATGGATTAAGAACTTCTGTGGAAATAAGAGAGACTGAGAAAGAAAGTGAGATAATAAGCACAAAGGAAAGTAAAAATAAAACAAATCTCCCCTTTTTTTGCATATAGGATATATAAATATAAGATATATAAAGATTGCTTTGATAGTAGACTAGGGATTATATTAATATCTCGTCATTGATTTAGGTATGCTTTTAATAAGGGCTAAAAACTTTTCAAAACAAATGGGGGACAAAGTTTTATTTGACAATATTGATTTTCTTATCCACAGTGGAGATAAAATTGGGCTCGTAGGAAAGAATGGCTCTGGAAAAACAACTCTTTTTGAAGAAATTTACAACAATAAGGATTTAATTGAAAATAAAAACTTACGAATTTCTTATTTAAAACAAGTTATTAATGAAAAATCCAATGTGTTGGAATTTATTCTTGATATAAATAAACCAGAAGATTGGTTTGATCAAGAAAAAAACGAAAACAGAAAAAAAGTAGAACAAATTGCAGAAAAGCTAAATTTTGATGTATCTTTATTTGAAAGGCCTCTTGACTCCCTAAGCGGTGGAGAAAAAACAAAGGCGTTTATTTTGAAAGTAATGCTACAAAACCCAGATTTCCTAATTCTAGATGAGCCTACAAACCATTTGGATCTTGATGGAATGAATTACTTAGAAGATTGGTTAAATAACCAATTCAAGGGCGCATACATAATCGTATCACACAACAGGAATTTTTTAAACAAAGTTACAAACAGAATTTTTGATATTTTCAATAAAAAATTGACCTGTTACCAAGGCAACTACGAAAAATATAAAGAAGAAAAGGAAAAGCAAATGCAAAAACAATTAGAAAAATATGGAGATTATAAAAAAGATAAAAAAAGGCTTGAAAAAACAATCCAAGAAAAAAAGCAGAAAAAAGATGTTATTGATCCAAAATTAAGAAAATTAAAAGAAGAACATAAAATAAGCGGTTTAGGATACCACAAAGCATTAGACAATATTTCAAAAATAGATAAAGAAATTGAACAACTAAAAAGAAGAAAAGAACTAAAAGCCACAGAAAAGCCTTTTGAGGACACTGAAAAAATAAACTTACAAGATTTTGAAATAGAAAAGAGCTACAATGAAGTTCTTACTCTTAGGAATTTGAAATATTTAACGCTATTTAAAGATGTTAACCTAGAAATAAAACGTGGGCAGAGGGTTTGTATTATGGGCAAAAATGGGTGTGGAAAGACAACTCTGCTTAAACTTATTATTAATGAATTAAAACCCACATCCGGAAATATAGAGATCGGAAAAAACACAAAGATTGGGTATTTGAAACAGAATTTAGACAAAATTGACATTTCTATTTGGGATTACTTAAAAAAAGAGTGCAAATTAGTAAACGAACAGAATTTACGAGATTACTTAGGTAAATTTTTGTTTAGAAAGAATGATATTTACAAAAAAATGTCCGAGTTGTCGGGAGGAGAACTCACTAGATTAGAGTTATTAAAACTTGTTTTAAATAGGTGTAACTTTTTGTTATTAGATGAGCCAACCAATAATTTAGATATAGAATCAATTGAAACTTTAGAGTCGGCATTAAACAGCTACCAAGGAACTATTTTGTTTGTATCACATGATATCAAATTTATAAAAAATGTGGGCGCTGAAGTTTATGAACTTGGGAAAAAGGGATTAGAAAACAAAAGTATTAATAATTTACAATAGTTTACACATTATATTTTTATCCACATACTTGTTTCCAAACTTATACCCTTTAATAATTCTTCCTGTTTTCTTAAAGCCGCACGTTAAATAGAATTTAATTGCGGGCTTGTTGTTTGAAGCAACGAATAAGTAGATTAACTTTAATTTCTTTTGTTTTGTGATTTTGATAATTCTATTTATAAGTGCCTGACCAAATCCCTTCCGCCGATGTTCTTTAAATATTATGATATCATTTACAAACATAGAGTGATGTGTTTTCACAAAGCCGCCTTGATTTGCTTCAATAAACCCCACTATCTTTCCTTTTTGTTCTGCCACCAAACCAAATCCATTTTTTGACTTTAATATTTGGACAATTCTCTTTTTTGCTTGTTTTAATGATAATATACTATCACGCACAGCAGAAGAGCCATCTTCCGTTCGCCAAGCGTTATAAAGGCTCATTACTGCCTTCCAATCCTCTTTCCTAACAAACCTGGTGTTTACCATAAAACCCCCCTATTTCACTACATCCAACTCTTTTTTGTGCTTTTTTGCAAAGGAGTAAGCCCATTTCAAGTAGTCATCAAAAGTTTTGCCTTTTTTGTAAATGTATTCGTTGTATTTGTCTTCAAAATAATGTTGTATTGTTCTCTTTCCAATTCTGTTTTTGTAAAAACAATCATAACTGTAATGCGGACCAGGAAGTATTTTGCTAAATCTTTTATCATTAAGGATTACTGGGGCAAGGATTTCTGAGAGAATCCATTCTATGTGTGGGCCACCATATTTTTCTTTTGGAACATTTGGAAAGAGTTCTCCAAATTTTTTAAAGTAAAGCAGGTGAGTTATTTCATGAGCTGCAATCCCAAAGACCTTTTTTGTGGGCCAATCGTAAGGAACATAAAAATTCATTTTTTCTATATTTCGCGGAAATACTTTACACAAAGAGAGGTAGGCTTCAATTTTTTCTGGTTTTTTGAACCAAGTGGTGTTTATGGCCAGAGATAAATTAGTCATAAATTTTTGTTGTATTTTGTTCCACTCTTTTTGGTAATGAGTTACAGTAAACTTTGTTTTTCTGCGTTTTTTTCTCCATTCTTCTTTTAACCATGCCCCCAAATTCAATTTTTTATTATGGAGAATTGGATAACTTTCTAAGAAACGAAATTTAAAAGAATCAAGACGATGATTTAAAAAATTGTTAAATGCCCAGATTTCTTTTTCCAATGGAACTATTTTGAATTCAACTTTTGGATAAGACATAAAGGTCACTTCCTATTTGGCTGGGATCTGATATTTAATCGCATAATTATTTTTGGTCTACTTCTCAGAACTGGATCCGATTTACTAAAAAAAGATTTTGCTTTTTCGGAGGACCAACAGAAAAACCCAGATTTATATTTAGTAGCATAAAGAGTCTTATGGCAGTTAAAACCATAATAAGAATAATAGTTTTTTAAAAAGTTGGCGCCAAAAGGAATTGAAAGATAAATATATTTAACTAATGAATTTGTTCTTTTAATTACTTCTGAAATGAGAATGTAACCTAATTTATGCCCGGAATACTTGTTATCAATAGCCAAAAATTTAATGCCAAATTCATCAAAATATTCTGGCGACTGCCCATATTCAATAAAGCCAATTAATTTTTTATTGGCATATAAGTACAATGCCTCCGGAGGTACAACTGGATTAAATTTTAATTTAAGTTTTTTGTGAAAGATGGAGTTGTCAAATATTTTTCTACCAAGTTTTAAAAACTCCCTTTTTTTTGTTTTTGTTTTGATTATATACTTTTTTGACATAATCTTTCACCCCCGCTTTAATTAAAATGCAATTACGCCAAAGTGGCTCTTTTGTTTTTTCGCTTGCCCAACATTGCCCGCCGCATACGGGGAAATAAGTACAGGAAACACACTTAGGCGGCAAAAATAGTTTAAAATTTTCAAATTTCCAAAATGGATTTCCAATCTGGTGTTCACAAAAATAGGCCCTACAATTCAAATCAATCCAGGCATTATCATGTAATGACGCAGGACAAATCGGCACACGGAATTTTGGATCTTTCAAAAATTTGAAACCAAAACAATTTAATTCAATTATATTGGATATTAAACTTGTATACTGTTTTCGGGGGGCAAAATTTTTTGTGTTCTCGTTATAAACAAAACCCACGGAAATAAATATTTTCTTTTTTTCTTTTGCATTATACTCTCTAGATAAGCTTTTCAATAGTGGCATAACAGATTCAACATTATATTTAGTAACATTTATTCTAATCCCAAATGTCTTTGCTTTACTTAAAAATTTGTGGCTGTTTTCTATAATTTTATTAAATTGACCCCTGGTTTTATTGTGTTTTGTTTTGTCACCATCAAGAGTTATTTGGATATGTTCAAATTCATTTCTCTTAAAGAAATTGGAATATTTTTTCTTAAATATTGTGCCGTTAGTTATAACCCCCAAGGAATAGTTATACTTTCTTTTTTCACAATATTGCCTAAGCTTTTTTGTAAACCAAAAAATTGCACTATCATTTAAAAAAGGCTCCCCGCCAAAGAAATTCAAACGAAAGTTATTTTTAATTTTTGGTTTTATTTTTTTCCATACTGCCAAAAATTTGCCCTTATCAGTAATTATTGTACGATCCTTTGTATTCTCAAAACAGTAAGGGCAATTAAGATTACATAATTCTGTAGTTATTATAGTAATTAAGTTGGAACCTTGGCTTTTTTTTTGTTTAAGCTGATATCTAAATACTGCTTCAAAATCGGTTTGTAAAGGCACATAAAAACAAAAATTAAACAGATTTGGCTTTTTTTTAGAAAGGTCTTCATTTACGAGTTCAAGTATTGAACCATTATAAAGATTATAAAAATAATTTTTGTATTTAACAATATAGGGATTTATTTTTAAATCAAAGATAGTAAAATCAATCTTATATGATTTATTAATTCTTTTGTAGCCCATGACATAAAAAAATGGGTGATCTAATGGCTTTGCAAGGGGGTACATAAAAAGCAGAGTATGTAATAGCTTCTTTGCAATGTGCATATGCCTAAAGGATGGTTTTATAAAAATTGATTTAATTTTTTTATTAGTAATATTATAAACCAAATATCCTACTGGAATATTTTTAATAATCGCCAAAAAAACAAGATCTTTTCCTTTTAAAGGGGGTTTACTAATTATTTTTTTTTCTTGTGATTCCAAATTGGCAGGATCGTCAATTAATATTTTCAAGCTATTGTGCATTCAATCCTCTTAGTATTTGCTACAATCGTGCCCACAATAGTTACAATCGCTTGGGCAGCCTTCATCGCCATATTTTCTTTCACACCCGGAAACACAGGCCCCTCTATTAAATTTATACTTTTGTTTTTGTATTACTTTCATAGTTATCACCACAAAGTAAAAAATTACCCTTTATATTTTCCACCACAGCCACCAAAATTTGGTTTCTTTTTTTGTTTTACTGCCTTTTTTATTAGCTTCATTTATTTCACCCCATTATTAAATATTATTAAAAATTATTGAATACTATAGGGCTTACCGCCAAGAACTATATCTTGGTTTGCCCCGGCCACTATACCAACACCAACATAAGATGTTGATAAATTCTTTGTTTTTATTGTATACTGTTGAGTATTACTAATTCCTAATTCATTTGACCCTGGACCAGAGGCATATGGTGTATTAATATAGGTTTTACATCCTTGGCCAACTACCTTTATGTAACTATTCTCAGTAAAAGAGAATGTTGGGTTCGGGTTTAATTCAACAAGCCTCATACAAGCAGTTACATTATAAATTGGAACTGCAAAATAATTTATTAAATAAACATTCAAATTATAGGTTGTGTTTTTTGATAAAACAGAATCATCTGGAAGCTCATCCCAAGTTGCTGCAAGGCCTTCGGAAAGGTTTACAATTTTGAAATCAGTCATGTCTGTTCCGCCAATTAAATTGGCTGGGCTTCCATACTGAACTGCACCTTTTCCCAATATAAAGTTTTGCTGTTCTGAACCCAATACTGTTGGCATTACTTCTTGCTCTATAACTAGCTCATCTAAAGCAGGAACTGTAACTAACTGGCAGAATACATTCAGGGTTAAAGTTTGACCGTTAGACATTGGTTTTAATAAGCCATTTTGAGAAACATAACATAAATTCAAATCATTCAAAGGAACATCATATAGGCTTGTGATGTGAACTTTGATTTTTAACTTATTATCTTTGGGGATGCTACCTTGCATTCCCGTCCCCCAATATCCTGCACCGTCGTTATCTCCTTGGTCTTGCCATACGTTAACAAGGTTGTTGCCTGCAGAATAGAATATGTTCTTGGTTTCTATCTGCTTAGAGTCTAACTGCTGGCCGTTAAGCATAAGCATGATGTTGTAAGTCTTCTCTGTACCACCCACCGTGGTGTGGAACTCGCTCTCCACTGTGGAATTAGGTTCAAGCTTGGGGAGAACTTCGGTGATTGTGGTGTGGCCTACAGGATCACCATCAAAAATAATAAGCTCTGAAGAGCTAGCAGTTACTTCTACTCCTTCCAAGTAGATACTCAAGTTGTTTGTAACATAAACCTGGAAATAAACTGTGTAATCCAAAGGAACTGTGTGGGGAACATCAACAGTAGCTGTTAAATCCGTAGGAGATACTTTTGCTAAACGGAATACATTGGAGTAGGTGGATTTCTCACCATCAGAAGCAGATACTTTGACATCGGAGTAGCCTTGAGAATTTAGATTACAGGATAATTCATTATTAGAAATATTACAGATTGCTGAACCAGAAAGGATTTGGTAATTGTAGGAAAGGTTTGAGCCTTCCGGATCTGAGAAGTATTTTGATAAATCAAGAGAATAGGATAAATTTGCAGTTGTAGATGTTTTACCTATGATTGTGCCACTGAAAGTAGGGGCCAAATTGTCTTTGCTCCAAGACACCGGGATCTCTGTGTCTACCTCATACTGGCTATCAGCAGCAGACACTACTATTGTAGTAGAATATGGGTATTGGGGGGTAGAACAAGATAGCACTGATGTTGATAGATTACATATTAGGCCACCATTATCTTTAAGCTCAAAAGATAAAGTAGAGGAAGGGTTGTCTACATCAGACACAAAATTCGCTAAGTTTAGGTTTAAGGATTGACCTTCCTCCAAGTTATAAATTGGAATGGAGTTCCAAGAAGGAGTATCATTTACTTGTGAAATATTTATTTTCAAATCCGTCATTGAAGAGTTTCCTTGCGGATCTTCTACTTTAAGCATAACTACAAAGATCCCATATGCATCCTTTACTAAGGAGCAGTTCAATGTGAAGCTGTCTACTTCACAATTTATTCCGCTTGCGGGAGCAATATAGTCAATAGATAAAGATAATTCACTCGGGGTGTTGTTCGGATCTTGAATATAAGGAGTTAAATCAAGAGGGGCAATTTGGGAGTCCTCTTGAACAGAAATTGTTGGAAGATCTGTGAAATAAGGAGAATTACTATTTTTTGTAATTTGTATTGGTGCCTCTCCAACCTTACTTGAGAAAGGATCAGACACCTCTAAAGCATAATATTTTGTGCCATCAGAAAGAGAGTTACAAGTTAGGATTGAACCAATAATGTTACAACCAGGGGGGCTGTCTAATAATTTATATTTTAAGTTACCCATCGCAAAACCATAATAGTTTACGTAGTTCTTTAGATCAACCGAAATACTAGATTCGTTTGTTTGAACAATTACTGGATTAATAGATATGTCTTTTATTGGATATAAAGTAATTTTTAAACTCTTTAAGAAGGGTGATAAGTAGTCATGGTCTGTGCTTAGAGCTATCCCTATGTTTGCAAGAGAGGTTTTTCCTAAGAATGCATACTCATTTGCTTCGGATCCATTCACTACATAGGATATGCTTGTACCTTCGGGAACTAAAGCATCAGGCTCTAGTTTTACTGCATAAATTAAGGAGGGATTATCAAAACCAAGATTTTCTAGGGTAAAGGACCCTTTTGGCTTGTATTCCATGTAGGCTTTTTTAGAATCTTTGGATTTATAAGATAGTTTTATTCCGTGTGCATTTTGGCTTAAATCTTTCCAATCAGCAGAATAGAACAAGTATTGACCATCCGGAACAAATGTGAAACTAAATTCTTTTGGACCCAGGACAGGCAAAGGCATTGTATCTGGAAGATATCTCTGATCAAAAGGGATATTCTTGTAAGGGATATAATGAGGTACTTTTGCAGGGATTCTAGGTATGAATCCATCTGCATAAGTAAGTGAAAAAATCAAGAAAAATGCAAAAAGTAATAGTATAAACTGTAGGGTTTTATGGATTGTCACATTCAGGGGGCGTTTTACCGCTGGCCCGTCCTTACACAGAACTCCCATACTTATATATATAAAGAAGAAAGGTTTATAACCATTATGTATTAACAATTCTAACTTTGGTCTTCAAAAGCAGTTAGAAATCCAAACCAGAGATTTTTAGAAAAAATAATGATGAAAACTTTATATACTCTAACGAATTATAAAGATAAGGTGGAATTATGAAGAAATATATGCTGATTACTTTTGGACTACTTTTTGTTTTTTCAATTTTGCTTTCGGGGTGTACATCAAAACAGCCAACAGATGGTGATGCTGAAGCAGACGAGGCAGAACAGATAGCTAATGAAACTCAAGAAGTACAAGACAAAATTACGGACACTATTGATAACCCTAATGCTACACCTCAAGAGATATTAGATGCTCTTGCAGCAGCACAAGGGCTTGGATTAGATGACGAAAAATTAACAAAAGAAGCCATGGAAAAATTAAAGGCCTGGATTATGGAAATTCTAAATAATCCAAATTCAACAACTGAAATGCTACTTTATGCGCTTGGGATTGCACAGATGTTGGGATTAGACGATGAAAAAATGTATAATGATGTTATAAATACAATAAAAGCAAGACTAGAAAAAGAGATGAAAGATCCGTATTTGTGTAAAGATAGGCTTATTGAAATTGCAACTTTAGCACAAAAACTAGGATTTGACGAAATTGCAGATGTTGCATTAAACAGAGCCGAAGTTGCAAGTGACAAATGTGGATTTAGTCAATTAACATACACTTACACAGAGTCAAGCAATACTGGAAGCAGAGTAATAGTTGCAAAAGCAACTGGCGGAGTTTTAACATTATATGCTCCGGGCGGATTTACTTTGCCTGACTCAACATCATACTACTTTACAGACGGGGTATTGGATTGGCAGTACTCAGAATCAATAAATGATGGTTGTGCAATAACAACGAGAGAAGGCACAGGAACAGAAAAACTAGAATCAATGTATGACTCACTATTTTATTTAGAAAATATTGGAAAATATGGTGGAGGAGTATCGGCCATTGTAAAAGTAAAAGTTACAGTTTCTAAGATACCACCACAACCAGGAGAGGATGATCCTTGTCCAGAAACAGAAAACAAAACTTATTACGAGGATGAGGGTGTTCAATTCAATATTGAAGGAACCACAAATGACCTAAAACATCTAATAGATTCAAGAGCGGTCGGGGGAAAAGATGAAGATTATGATTGGTCCGAAAAAACAACATGGGATTTGAAACTAGGAAACTAATTCCCTTTTTCTTTTTTATTTTTTATATTTTTAAAATTCTAACTAATGCGGTCCTTTTGCCTATTTGTTTACAAAAAATATTTATACTACTTTAACATAATTTATGCACATGATAAGTTTCATAAAAGATACGCGAGGACAGTTGTCAGCAGAATTAATAATAATTCTTGCGGCCCTAATTGCAATTGCAGCAATTGTTATAACTCAACTAACAAAAACAACTAATAAAGCGTCTGAAAAAATTGACGCAAAAACAGAAGATATTTTTGAAGATATTGACAAAGTGGGAGACTATAACTAAATTAAACAGACTTGGGCAACTGTCAATTGAATTTTTAATAATTCTACTTATTACTGTTATTGTAATTTCATTATTCTTTCCGATAGTTTCAAAGATCTATGATTACACTACGACTACTTTTGATTTAGCGAACATAAAAAAGGCAACAAATGAAATGAAAAATATCTGTCTTTTAGGAACAGAAAGTAAGTTAGAAGTTAAATTGATTTTGAATAAAGAATGGGCTCTAGAAGCAAATGAAAATAAGATTATTTGGAGTTCGGAATATTCAAAAAAAACATATGAAGACAATATTTGTTTTTATGCAAATGAAAAAATAAAAAAAGGAAAATATGCCCTCATTTTAGAAAAATCTGACACAATAAACCTAATTATAGAAAACAGTAATTGATACTTCTTTTTTTGCCATGTCCGAAAAAAATATTTTTGCGGTTTTTACTACTTTGTTTTGCCCAGTTTTTTCATTTGAAACGCAAGAAGAATCCACACAATAAACATACCCAAAACTTTCGAAAAAAGAGTCTAATATTGTGTTGTCTAGGGCTAAATGAGAGTAAGAATTTACCCGCAGAACATCATTTGCTTTTTGTAAGGCAAAAACAAATGAATTATCCTTATCTGAGAAGTTAAAAAGAAGGGCCCCAAAAAGAAGGAGAAATGTTAGCCCAATAATTATTTCTATAACCCAAAAATATCCTGTTTTATTCAGAAAAAACCACCTGTTTTAATCCAACTTTATCAGTGTAGATCAGGCGAAGAATAGAAACATTTTTTAGAATGCCTTGGACTCCAATATCAATTTGTCCTGCCTGCTTATTTGCCATTATTCTTTTTTCTAAAACATTTTTCTCTGCAAATCCAATTCCCTTTTCATTATGTTTTGTTATTGCAATTTCTGAGTACACAAGAGCAAGTAAAGTTTTATCTGGTTTTATTGACATAAGATACATTCCGGAAAAGAATAGGAAAATAAAAAGAACTAAAAAAAGAACTAAAAATAATGCTGACAAAGAGAATGACCCTTTAACCGTATTTTTGCCCCGCATAAACATCCTCCTTTTTGAAAACGGAACAGCCCTTATTTATTTCAAAATAATTGTAATTTAGGCTATTTGAAATTTTACAATATTGTTGGTCAACTTTATAAAAAATAGCGTTGGCTTTTGAATTTATGAATCCATAATCCAAATGAGTTATTAAAATTGCAAAAAGAGAAACTATTGCTAAAAAGATTATCAAAAATTCCATTGTAATTTGCCCTTTAAACAATAACTTGCCCACTATAAATCGCTCCTTGGATTATCAAAACTTTTTTTTCTTTGTTCTCCAAAGTATTCAAGAAAACATATTGATATTTTATAAACTCCACAAATTCAAGAGAAACAACTTCAATTAATAGCTCTGTTTTAAAATTAGAAACATCAAATCCTTCAGAAGTAAGAAACACTTGGAATGCGGCATCATACATCAACTTGAGTGCTGGTCGATTCTGAGTCACATAAAGTCCTTTTTCTATTGTTTTTTCAATAAAAAAAGACACATTATTTTCAAGAATTGTTTGTTCTGTGATCTCATTGGAATAATTTGAAAAAGTTTCTGAAAGCTTTTGTTCTTGGTAAGAATTATAGGAATATACAAAAAATATTGTTAACAAAATCGAAAAAGAAATTACTACAAAATACAATACAAAAAATCCTTTATTCAAGATAATCAAAGCTTACATCATTAAATGAATATTTTTTTGTTCTTATTGTTAGGCCTTTGGGGGAATATTCTTGCCAAACATCCTTTTCATAACCCAAATAATCATTGTAACTCTTTGAATAAACTAAATCTATTATTAACATCCTTTTTTTGTACCTAGTTAATACAAATGAATGACGCGAAAAATCACTAAGTTCAACTGCATAGACTTTTGTTTCATTTCCACCAAGAGCAATAAGTATAGAACAGACCAATACAGATAAATCAAATGCATCTCCTGCCCCAGCCTCAATTATGTCTCTTGGAGACAACCAATATTTTGTTGCAAGGCCCAAGTCAGTCAAAGTATAATTTTTACGTAAATAAGCATAAAGGTTTTGTACCGCTTGAAGATAATCATCTTCATAGTTATAATTTTCAGGCAAGATTTCCTGTTTTATACTCAAGACACTAAGATCATTTGGCAGAATAAGTTTTTTCAAATCTTCCAGACCAAAGCTTTGTTCGTGCAGGTATTTGTTTATTATTGCCTTCAGTAGTTTATTTTGTATTCCAAAGCTTTTATTTTGATCTTCATTTTCTTTCAATGCTTCTTTTAACGTATTAAGTTCATGTCTCAGTTTTGCTGGGTTGTTTTGTTGCAAGAACTTTATTTTTTCTCTAAGGACAAGAATTTCTTTTTCGTACTTTTCTTTCTTATCTGAGCTATTAGTTCTTTTAATTAGGTCTTCTATCTCAGTAATCTTCTTCCAAAGTCTTTGTTCTTGCTCAAAAAGGGGAAGATCGCTAGATAGTATTTTCTCAAGCATTATAAAATATTATGTAGAAAGATATATAAGTTTATATATCAAGTGCGCAAATTAACATAATATGCGTATACTTATTACTGGAGTCCCAGGAACTGGAAAAACAACTATTGCAAAAGAACTTTCTAAAGAACTAAAAATTCCTTTGTATGATATAAAAAAGTTCACAAAAGCAAAGGATGTTGACATCGCAAGTTTAAAGAAAAAGACAGAAAAAGAACTAAACAATAAAAAAGATTGGATTCTTGAAGGCCACATATTTTGTGAATATAAGACTAATGCCGATTTTATTTTTTTGTTTGATACGACAGAAATAAAGCTCCGAGAGATTTATAAAAAAAGAAAGTATCTTCCTGAAAAAATAGAAGAAAACATTTTTTGCAAAAATATTAATTACTTTGAAAAAAAGCTTAAAAAGTTTTACAAAAAAATATACAAATTAGAAACAAACAAGGATGTTAAAAAAAATATAAAAGAAATAAAGAAAGAATGTTATAAGAAAAACTGATAATAAATGAAAATTGCCAATAACACGATTATTATAAACCCAACTATATACAGAGTGTAGTTGTTTGCAGACTCTGAGAAGTAAAATTCTGTGCAATTAAGCTTTTTTGTGTTTTCATTTAATGACATTTCTCCGCACACTGTTTTTGTATCAAAATTATCAAAAGGATATTCAAAGCTAAGCTCTTTTATTTCTTTGCTAGCCATCGCAATTTTGTTGTTCATTATCTCTTTTTCGCCGACTTTTATTTGCAAGTTAAACTCTTTTACATCTGATGATTTATTGTAGCAGCCAACAGTTATATTTGCTTTCTCTTTTAGGCTATATTCTACCTTATATGTGCCCATTTCACAATCTATATCATCAAGATAATTTTTTGCATTTACAATTATTGGATTTGACAACTCCACAAATTTGTATCCATCGTAATTATATTCTACTCTTGCAGGCGGAATCAAGAAATATTTGTCTGTCTTTGACTTAAAATAATAAGTAATGTTTATTACGTCATCTACCGCCGCAACACCAGAGTATGAAACGTTCCCACCAAGCATTTTTATTTCGGTGTTAACATCAAAATGGTTATAAGTTAGGACTACATTTGCTGGTGCATATCCGTCATTTTTTAATGTGAGATCAACCTTTACTGTTTCATCAACTAAAAACAATGATTTTTCAAGAGATTTAGTGAAATCTCCTTTTCCTGAAAAATAAGGCATTATAAATGATCCAATTTTTGATCCGGGAAGCATTTCAATTTCATATACTGATCCAGAAGCATATCCACAAAGTTTTACTAATAAATCATTTTGGTCCCGGTACTTTTCAAGGAATATAACGGTTCGACCGTTTTGGAAATCATTGAATCCAAGGGTATCCCTCATGAAATACCCTGATATTGCCTTATATTTTACTAGGCCTTCGTTAACATAAAGCAGAAGGTAGCTTTGACTATCAATCATAGGGGTAAGGTTTAGAT
>Ga0233425_10005601_pt1 | contig 19631 bp, 16 predicted proteins | sample Watercolumn_Towu_2_FD_181712 | JGI IMG/M metagenome (GOLD analysis project Ga0233425, IMG submission 181712) | Freshwater microbial communities from Lake Towuti, South Sulawesi, Indonesia - Watercolumn_Towuti2014_140_MG | ecosystem: Environmental > Aquatic > Freshwater > Lake | place... | reverse complement strand
CATAGTCGCCGCCCGAGGCCGGGACGTGGACGTGGCGGGTCACGGCCAGCGAGCGCCCCATCGTGATGGTCGGCAAGTGGACGGTCCGTTCTTCCACCACGGTCCCGCCGACGTCGAGCGCGTCGTACCTCTCGTCATCGATGTTGAGGTAGTAGCATCCGTCGTATGCGTCGCTGGTGCCGTCACTGAGCTCTCCGCTCGCCGACCAGGCGAAGGGGTCGGCGCCGTCCTGGATGTCGAACAGGAACCCACCCTCCGACTCGAAGTTCGTGGCCCGCGCCCCGCCGGGCAGGGTTGTGAATGCCGCGCCCAAGATGACGACCGTTATCCATCTCGACATGGTGTGGACCTCCTGGAGCGAAGGGACCATAGCACTCCTCGCGACGTCGAGGGAAGGACGGTTGATGTCCCCGACCCGGCTCAGGACCTCGGTGTCGGCGGGGGGACCGGGTCGTCGCGCTCGATCGAGTACTGGTCGAAGATCGCGCCGTCGTCGCGTACCAGGCGAAAGACGGCGCGCCAGCGTCCCGGCGGTGAGGTGGGCTCGATGTCCACCTCTATCAGGCTCGTGTGCTCGCTCCGCGGCCAATCGTAAAAGTACACCGAATAGAACGGCGCCGAGTCGTCGTCCCGGACGTCCATCCACTCCGTCCAGCCCCTGGCCTCCCGGCGAGTCGAGTGACCCGCGTTGCCCGTGACGAGGTAGTTCAGGTTCGCGGGGTCGGCCGGGTCCATTCGCGCCTCGAAGCCCGGAGGCCCGGTCAAGCAACGCTCGGCGAGATGGTCGTGCGAGGAGATCACAGCATCCACGCCGTGCTGTCGGAACAGGGGGTCGAGCGCACGGACGTGCCAGCCGCTCTGGCCGTCGTCGGGGTCTCCGTGATCGCCGCGCGAGTAGGGCGACGGGTGCATGAGCACGAACGTGAAGACCGAGGTGCGATTGGCCTCCTCGAGCTGGCGCACGAGCCACCCATGCTGCTCGCTGCCCGGCTCCCAGTCTGGTGTGGAGCCGTCGGGGAGGTAGTCGTGGTTGTCGAGCGCGTCGTCGCTCGTGTTGTTGGTGTCCAGCACGATGAAGCTCGCGGCGCCATACCGGAACGAGTAGTACCGCTCCTCCCAGCGCGGGGTGCTGCTCCCGTTGCGCGGGACATCGACGTACGCCTGGAAGCGGGCCGCGGCCGTGTCGATGTTCCCGCTCCCGAAGCCGAAGTTGTGGAGTGATATGCCTTCGAGGAGCTCGTGGTTCCCGAGGACGAGGTAGTAGGGGATCGATGTCGCGAACGGTACCCCGGGACGGGAAGGGTCAGAGGGCGTGACGACGCGTCGCCAGAACCGGTCCCAGTTGTCCTGCTCGCCCGTGGCCACCATGTCGCCGTTGTGCACCGCGAACGCCGGGGCGCGCGAGAGGGCGAGCTGCGTGACGGTGCGGTGTCTGGCAATGACCTCGTCGTTGTCGGTTCGTCCGTCGCCGAGCACGACGAACCTGAAGCCCTCGGACCGCTGCACGGCGGTGCGGAACGTGGACTCGGGGCTCGTCGCCTCACCGTGCCGGACACGGTACGCACAGGTCGTCCCGGGACGAAGCCCGGCGATGGCAGCGGTGTGGAGCGTCTTGCCCACGCTGCGGACGTCCTCGGTGACGCCCGCGGCGTGCTGCAGGAACCCGTCGCCGTACTCGACGCGTGACGGCGTCGCAACGCCTTCGGTCCACCACAGGACGGTGACGCCGGTCTCGGTGACGTTCTGGACGTACGGCAGGATGTAGAACGCACCTGAGGCGTCAGCGCGGGCCGGGGTCTCGGAACGGACCTCGGCCGTGCGATGGCATCGACAGCTCCCGACGATCGCGACGAGCACGAGGACGAAGGTGACGGGCCGGTCTGCCATGACGCCCGAGCCTACTCGGCTCGGGGCGCGTTGCAAACAGAGCCATCATTCGCTCCGACCGAGCGTCGCCAGGATGGCGACGACGACACGTCTCAGCGACGGTGTTGTCTCCTCTCCGCGTCGGATGGTCATCAGGTCAGGGCGACCCGCGGCGAGGCGAGCGGCGAGCATGGTCACTCCGAAACGCAACGTCCTGTCGATGTTCCTCATGGCGACCTCCGACACCCTGAGACCGAAGCATGTGTCGGGCCAGGCGGACGGTCCGCGCGGCGAACAATGGTATCGAGCGGTTGCACGCAGCTCGGCGCCTCGCTCCCGCGACATCCGTGTCAGGTCGAGGACGTCGGCGGGTCCGGGGCGACACGAGGGTTCATGGATCAGAGCTCGAGCAGCTCGCGCTGCCAGGACATGAGCCCGTCCGGACCTCCGCCTCGCGCGAGCCTCACCATCGCGGCCCGGCTCGCGATGACCGACGGTTCGAGGTCGAGCTCGCGTGCCCGCACGTCGCGGAGCCGTTCGAGCTCGTGCAACCTGCTCGTGTCCAGCGGCCGTCGCGGGCCGTCGCTCGATGGCTCGTGCACCTCCGGCCAGGCAGCGGAAGGGATGGCGCGAGCGCGATCGATCGCGCGGCGGAGACCGGCCTCGAGCCGACGCGGCAGGCGGGCGGGAAGATCGATCGTGTCCGCCGCACTCCGCTGCACCTCCTCGGCAAGGGCGATCAGGGACTCATGGCTGAGCACGAAGTAGGGTGGTCGGTGGGACCTGATCGCCACGTCCTCGCGCCAGCGCCAGAGCTCGCGGAGCGCGGCCAGGCCCTTCCGGTCGAGGTGAGTCGACCCCCTGATCCTCCATTCGCGGTCCGCATCCGAGGCGGAGCTCCGGGCACATTCATCGACGAGCCGAGCGCTCGACTCGGCGTGCCATCCGAGGCGTTTGAGCGCTTCGAGGTCCGCGCGGAGGACCCTTGCCAGGGGGTAGAGGAACCTCGTGTCGGCCCGGGCATACTCCTGCAGCTTCTCCGGGAGCGGGCGGCGTCCCCAGTTCGCCTTCTGCGACGCCTTCTCGAGCCTGACGCCGAGGATCTTCTCGACCAGCGCGCCGAGGCCGACGCTCCTCATGCCGAGCAGGCGCGCGGCGATCATGGTGTCGAACACCAGGGTCGGCCGGAACCCCCACGTCTGGTACAGGACCCTGAGGTCGAAGTCGGCGCCGTGGAAGATGAGCTCGCGCCCGACCAGGGCGTCGAGGAGCGGCGTGAGGTCGATGTCCGCCAGCGGATCGATGATCGCGTTCCACCCGGGCAGGCTGACCTGGACGAGGCAGAGCCGGACCGGGTAGTGATACAGGCTGTCGGCCTCGGTATCGACCGAGACGTAGGGCGATGCCCTCAGCTCTGGCAGGAACCTCTCCAGCTCGTCGCGGTTATCGATCACCAGGCGGGGATGGTACCGCGCGGGGTCGGATCAGCGGTAGTCCTGGACCACCCAGACGTAGCCGCGCGTCGTGACGAAGATGCCGCACCCGACGGAGGAGTACCCACCGACGATGGCGTCGTGGTGCCCGCCGCCAGGTCCCTCGGCCATCATCGACTCGAGGCCCATCTCGATCACGGTCTCGACCGAGCCGTACATGCTCAGGGGCCACCCGGGGATCTCGGTCTCGGCCATCGCGGCGCCCCCGCATCCACCTGTCCGGCTGAAGTGGCCGTGCGGCGAGCCGGTGGTGGCGTCCTCCTCCGCGCCCGCCATGGCGCACTCCTCGAGGATCGCCGACCGGGCGTAGGGCCCGAGCCCGGCGTCAGACCTGTAACGGTTGATGATGTCCACGCAGAGCTGGAGCTGGGACTCCCAGTCACCCGGCTCCTCGCACCGGCCGTCGCGGCAGATCTGGCCCGGAGCGCAGGGTGGGTCGCACTCCTCGGGGATCCCGCCCTCGCAGGTGCCGCTGATAGGCACGCACTGGTTCCCGCTGACGTCCCCACCGGCGATGAAGTAGCACTGGAACCCGGTCGGACAGTCTTCCGTGGACCCGCAGGACACGCCGCAGAACGTCTCTCCCGTCTGATTGTTGCGCAGGCACCAGTCGTCCGCGTCGCCGCAGTCGTCTTCCGAGTCGCACGGGTCGCAGAGATCTCCCGCGGGATCGGCGTCGCTGTCGGTGTCCGCATCCGTGTCGGCATCGGTATCGGTGTCGGCGTCGGTGTCCGCATCGGTGTCGGCGTCGATGTCGCCATCCCCATCGATGTCGCTGTCCGCGTCACCGTCGATGGCTCCGCACTGGCACGTCGTCCATGTCCCGGTGTCGCATCGCTGGATGCCCATCCCGCCGCCGCCGCACGGGCAATCGCGCTGCAACCCGTCGACGCACGTGCACGTCCCGTCGGCGACGCAGCTCGCCAGGAGCGACGCAGCCGCCGTGAACACCAGGGCGATGATGAAGCGCATGGGTCCCCCGATCTCCGGTTGTCCTTGGGACATCATGGCCCCTGAGTCACTCACAATTCAAGAAGCGAGTTACTCGGGGGGTCGTGGACGCGTGGTAGCCAGGGGCCGTGTATGATACCGCGGAGTCCCCGGAGGCACGATGAACACGCCGGACAAGGACGATGGCGGGCAGCTCTCGCTGGGAGACCTCGACGAGGATGGCGGCGACCAGAGCGCTGACGCTGACGCTGACGCTCACGCTCACGCTCACGCTCACGCTCACGCTCACGCTCACGCTCACGTTCACGTGGAAGGGGAGGCGGATCGTGCGGCGCTCCCGGCCGGCTGGACGCAGGGGGAGGAGCTGCCCCTGGTCCACGAGCCGGTCCGGCGCGGCTCAGTTGACCTCGACGACATCGTTCGCAGTCCGCGCCGATCACGTCTCGTCGGTGCCGTGCTCGGCGCGGCCGTCGGCGACGCCATGGGCGCACCCACCGAGTTCATCCACTCGTTCGAGGCGATCCGAAGGAAGTACCCGCCGAATGGCGTCACCGGGTACGTGGACTACCGTGACGGGACGGATGGACGACGTTTCGCACCCTACACCGACGACACGCAGATGGCAGAGGTCGTGCTGCGGACGCTGCTCTGGTCGCGCGATAGCGGGGCCGACCTCGAGGCGACCATGTCGTGCCTGGCCCAGGGGTTCGTCGAGTGGGCCGAGCACCCCCTGGGCGGCCACCGGGCGCCAGGTAACTCGTGCCTCGCCGGATGTCAGGCCCTCGCGCGCGGCGTGCACTGGTCAAAGGCTGGCGACCCGAAGGCCGGAGGCTGCGGATCGGTCATGCGCGCCTACCCCTTCGGCCTCCTGTTCCAGCACGACCTCAACCGCGCGGAGGAGTGGTCGGTGGCCCATTCCCGGCTGACGCACGGCGATCCGATCGCGCTGGCCGCGTGCGCGGCCTTGGCGGTCGGCATGGCCCTCGTGCTGCGGGATGCGCCGCTGGACGCCGTGCTCTCGGAGATGATCGCCGCGGCGTGCCGGTACAGCGCGCGGACCGGAGCGATGATGTCGGATGCGCTCGACGAGGCGCGGTCCGGAGTCGAGCCGGAGGTGACGCTGAAACGCCTCGAAGGGTGGGCCGCGCACGAGGCCATCGCCGCCGCGGTCTACGTCGTCGCGCGCCACCCCGACGACCCGCGCGCTGCCATCCTCGAAGCGGCGAACACCCCTGGCGACAGCGACAGCCTGGCGACCCTCGCCGGCGCGCTGACGGGCTGCCGCTGCGGCATCGGCGCCATCCCGATCCCGTGGGTCCTCGAGGTCGAGCGCTCGGCCGATCTCATCGAGCTCGCATGCAGCATCTGAGGAGCGGGAGGGGGAGGGGGAGCGGGAGGGGGAGCGGGATCAGGGCAACCGGATCGTGGAGAGACGGGAGTACATCGCGCCAGAAGGCGAGAGCTTGCTCTCGAATAGCACGACCTCCTCGACCCTCGTCGTCACACCGTCCGTGACTGCCGCGTGCTTTCCCACGAGGCGCAGGGCCTCGGGCATGGACAGGCGCTTGCCGCGCCTGATCCGGCCGATCGTGACGTGCGGGTGGTACGGTCTCGCGTCGCGCGGGAAACCGAGCGGCTCGACGTGTTCGACCACGGAGGTCTGGAGCGCCTGCATCGCCTCGGCGCCGCTCCCCATGCCCACGACGAGGACACGCGCCTGTCCGCTCCCGAAGGCCGACGGACTCGCCATGAGCAGCTCGAACGCTCCGTGTCCGGCGACCCCGCTCTCGATCGCCGCGGCGATGTCCGTGACCGCGCCTCGGGGCGTGTCGCCCAGGAAATGTACCGTGACGTGCATGTTCGCGGCGCGCTCCCAGCGGATGAGACGCTGGTCCCGGACGTCGCGCCGGAGGCGTTCCTGGAGCCTGATCGCCGCGTCGCGCGCGGCGTTGCCGATCGGGATGCCGATGAAGGTCCTTACGTTGTCATGGTCGCTCACGAGGGCTCCTCCCGAGATGTCCGCGCGGCGTGAAACCCGGCGTCGAAGGCCGCGGCGTTCACGTCACGGCTCCGAGGCGGCGCGAGGTCGCGCGTCGCGTCCCTGAGGACCTCCGCGGAGATCGGCATGACCTCGAGCGCCGCTGCCGCGCCGATCGCGACCGCGCCGTTGGCGCGGACCTCTCCGGCGGACTCGGCCAGCGCGGACAGGTCCAGCGCGACCACGCGGCCGAGCCACGACTCGAGCTTCTCGAGCACCACGTCGAGCGGCGGGTAGCCCACTCCTCCGAGCGATACCGTGGCCGGCACGATCGGGTTGGTCCCGATCACCGCGGAGGCGCCGCGCCGGGTCGCGGGCAGGGCGCGCAGCGCTTCGAGCGGCTCGAGCGCGATCAGCAGGTCCGCCTCGCCGGGCGCGACGATCGGCCCGTGGGCGCGTCCCATGACGACCGTGGACTCGACCACGCCGCCTCGCTGGGCCATGCCGTGGAGCTCGCTCGCAACGACGCCGATGTCGCTGCGCAGCGCGGCCTCGCCGAGAACTCGTGCGACGAACACCGAACCCTGGCCGCCGACCCCCACGATCTTCACCGATGTACGAGCCCGCGTCATTCGCCGGCCTCCGCGACGATGGCTCCTGCGGGACAGAACGCGGCGCAGAGCCCGCACCCGTTGCAGAGTGCCGGGTCGATCACCGGTTTCCCATCAGCCCCGAGACCGATGGCCGGACAGCCGAGCAACCGGATGCACACGTCGCACGCCGCACACGGCGCACACCCGAGGCAGCGCATCGCTTCGATGGCGGGGGGAACTCGGGGGGGGGACTTTTCTGGAGAAAAGTCCCTCCCCCGGACCCCCTCCTCAAAAGACTTGGACAGGTTTTTTTCTTGGCCCGTGGACGTGGTCGTAGTCGTGGACGTGGTCGAGTGATTTCTGGCAGTTTCGTCCACGACCACGTCTGCGTCCACGACCACGTTCGGTGAAAAAATCTCTGAAGTCTTTCGGGAAGGGGGTCTGGGGGAAACCCCTTTCTCCAGAAAGGGGTTTCCCCCAGGAATACCTTCGAGAAGGCAGTCGATCGCCGTGCCGGCGCGGGTGCCGGATGAGAGGGCGTCGACCACTGTCAGTGGTCCGGTCGCCGCGTCGCCGCCGGCGAAGACCCGGGGAATCGAGGTCGCTCCGGTCAGCGGGTCCACGGCGATCGTTCCCGCGGGGGTGAGCTCGAGGGCGCTGCTGCCGAGCGACGCGGGGTCCAGCCGCTGGCCCACGGCCGCGATCACGAGGTCCGCCTCGACCTCGTGCTCTGTCCCGGCGAGGTCCTGGGCCGTGGCGCGGCCGTCGGGGCCGGCCGGACCCGGCTCGGTGCGGAGGCAGCGCAGCGCGCGGGCTCGTCCCTGGCCGTCGTCGGCCACGTCGATCGGGCGGCACCAGGTCCGCACGAGAACGCCCTCGGCGATGGCGCATTCGATCTCGCTGTCCTCAGCCGGCATCTCGGCGCGTCCCCTGCGATAGAGGATGGTGACCGGGTTCGCGCCGAGCCGACGCGAGACGCGGGCGCAGTCGATCGCCGCGTCGCCGCCGCCCACGACAACCACGGCCGAGCCGTGGATGTCGGGAGGCTCGCGGGAGAGCGCGCGTCCGAGGAACGAGAGACAGTCGGTGACGCCTTCCAGCGAGTCGCCGGGCACGCCGAGCGGCGCGCCGATCCACGCGCCGATGCCGAGGAACACGGCGTCGTGCTGCTCGAGCAGTGCCTCGAGCGTCAGGTCGCGACCGAGCGCGACGCCGCACCGGAGCTCGACTCCGTCGCCCAGGATCGCGCCGATGTCGCGGTCGAGCACGTCTCGCGGGAGCCTGTATGTCGGGATGCCGTACCGGAGCATCCCGCCCGGCTCGGCCGCGGCCTCGAACACGGTCACACCGTGTCCGCGGCGTGCGAGCTCGTCGGCGCACGCCAGGCCCGCGGGACCCGATCCCACGACGGCCACGGACGTCGCGCGCCGCGCCGCGGGCCGCGCGATCCGCACCGGCCCGGCCGCGTCGAGCGCGACCCGCTTGAGGGCGTTGATCGCCAGGGGGCGATGGTAACGGGGGAGGAGCTTTTCTGGAGAAAAGTTCCTCCCCCGGACCCCCTCCTCAAAAGACTTGGACAGGTTTTTTTCTCTGCTCGTGGTCGTGGTCGTGGTCGTAATCGTGGTCGTGGACGTGGTCGTAGTCGTGGACGTGGTCGATTGATTTCGGGCAGTGTCGTTCACGACCACGTCAGCGTCCACGACCACGTCTGCGTCCACGACCACGTTCGGTGAAAAAATCTCTGAAGTCTTTCGGGAAGGGGGCTCGGGGGAAACCCCTTTCTCCAGAAAGGGGTTTCCCCCGGTAGCCGCCCCCTCCCCGCGTAGGCATGCCTCTTCGCAGGGGGCGTGGCAGACGTGAGAGCAGACGGAAGGGAGCGGGTTTCGTTCGCGCACGATGGCAGCGGCGTCTTCGAGCCGGCCGGCGGCGACGAGGCCCGTGTACGCGGGCACGCAGACGCCGAGAGGGCACGCGGCCGAGCACGGCGCCACGTCGTGACGGCCCGCCTCGGAGCTTTCCAGCGCTCGGAGCACGCGGACGGCGGAGATGTCCCGCGCGGGTTCGAGCGAGCAGGGCATGCCCTGGGCTTTGCTCATGCACAGACGGCATCTGGACGCATCGACTCGATAAGCGGGCTTCTCGACGTGGTCGCCCGCGCGTCGTTCGTCAACCGGGCAGCGGTGTCGGGCGATGATGACCCTGACGCCTTTCGCGTCGCGCGACTCTCGAAGGACCGCGACACACTCCGCGGACTCGAGGGGATCGACGACCCGGAGCCAACTCACGCCCAGACCACGAACCACGGCCTCGATCGACGCGCTCGTTCCGGGCCAGCCGTGCTCCGCGGCGATCCCCGGGTGCGGCTGGTGGCCGGTCATGGCGGTCGTGCCGTTGTCGAGGATGACCAGGACGAGGTCGTGGCCGCAGGAGACCGCGTTGAGGAGCCCGGTCATGCCGCTGTGGAAGAATGTCGAGTCGCCGATGAACGCCACCGCCGTGCGGGGCGCGAGCGCGGTGGACATCCCGGACGCCTGCGTGATGCTCGAACCCATGCAGATCAGGAAGTCGGCACAGCCGAGCGGTTCGCCGAACCCGAGTGTGTAGCACCCGATGTCGTTGACGTAGACCGCGCGTTCCTCGGGAAACACCAGGCGCACGGCCGCGAAGGTGGCGCGGTGCGGGCACCCCGCGCACAGCACGGGCGGGCGTGGCGGGAGCGGTCCGGGATCGGGAGGGGAGGGGACGGACCAGGCCCGATCCGCGGAGCGACCGAGCAACCTGGCCACGGCCGGCCTGACCACCGTGGGCGAGTACTCGCCCAGGATCGGGAGGTCTCCCGAGACCTTGCCCAGGACCCGGGGCCTGGCGGTCAGGTCGAGCGCCAGCGATCGGAGCTGCTCCTCGATGAAGGGCAGGAGCTCCTCGACGACCAGCACCGTCTCGCACCGCGAGAGGAGGTCGCGACACGGCTCCGCGGCCAGTGGGAACGACACGCCGATCTGGAGGTGGCGGACCTCTCCGCTCGCATCGAGGTCGTCGATCGCCTCGCGGACATAGCATGCGGCCACGCCGCACGACACCACGCCGTGCCTGCCGTCGCCCTCGCAGGTCGTCCAGGGCAGACAAGAGGTCCGCGCCTCGGCGCGCGCCAGGCGCTCGACGTGCGCGGCCATGCCCCTGCGCGCGTTGGGCGGCAGCGGCGCGAAGCGGGTAGGATCGCGGACGAGCCTCCCGCGCGTCTCGATGGGACGCCGGGCGCCGAGGACGACGATCCCCCGGGTGTGCGAGACACGCGTCGTGGGTCGTAGCAGGACCGGCACACCGAGCTCCTCGCTCAGCTCGAACGCCATCGAGGTCATGGCGCGAGCCTGCTCCGGCGTCGCCGGATCGAGCATGGGCAGGCGCGCCATGCGGGCGAAAAGCCGGTGGTCCTGCTCGTTCGGGCTCGTGTGGTTCCCCGGGTCTCCGGCGGTCACGACGACCATGCCCGCGACCACACCCGAGCTGGCGAGAGTGGGGAGCGCATCGGACGCCACGTTGAGCCCGAGGTGCTTGAAGCTGACGAGCGACCGCACTCCTCCCTGCGCCGCGCCAGCGGCCACCTCGAGAGCGACCTTCTCGTTCACTCCGTACTCGCACCTGATGCCGAGCCGGTCGCGCAGCCGCCAGAAGGTGTCGCCTATCTCGGACGCCGGCGTCCCCGGATATCCCGTGACCACGGCGACCCCGGCCTCGACCGCGCCCCGGACGATGGCCTCGTTGCCGAGCAGCAGGACCCGCCGGCCCGGCTCGTCGGACAGGAGGATGTCGTCCATCATCGGCACATGGCTTTCATATCACAATCCGGCCGGGTGCATCGGGTCAGGGGTGTCGACACCCCAATCCCTGACAGGGATGTCCGGGTCCCCATGGGGCCACATCGTGATGCGACAGCATCGCGGTCCAGTCTTTTTCCTTGGTTCCACCCGGGGAGGAGCCGCCGACCGACGCGAGGCACGGAACCTGCTCTGGACACCCTCGACCCGTGAGCAAACAGGAGGGACGCATGCGAAAGTGGGTTGTGCTCGTCGTGGTGCTGGCGCCGGCCGTGTACTTCGGCTGCATCCAGAGCGAATGCGAAGACGGAGAGGAAGGCTGCGGAGTGGGCGGCGACGGTGGTGACGACGGTGGTGACGATGGTGGGGGAGGGGATGAGCCCTGGGAGGAGTGCGCGAGCGTGGCCGACCGCATCGGCGCGGACCTCGGGGCCTGCACCTCGAACGACGATCCCGAGCCGCCCGTGGGACACTATGCCCTGGCCGCGGCCGGGAGCTGCGAGGATCTCGCCGAGACCCTGCGAGAGCATCTCGTCGCCGACATGCGACGGTCCGTGAACGAGAGCTACTGCAATGCCCTGGTCTCGCAGTGCTGCCCCTGGAGCACCGACGCCGACATGGACACCGACGCCGACATGGACATGGACACCGACACCGATACGGACGGAGACGCCGACGAGTACTCCACGACGAATACCCAGGAGACGGGCGTGGACGAGGCGGACTTCATCAAGAACGACGGGAGCTACATCTACATCCTGGCCGGCGGGCGGTTCGTGATCCTGGACGCGTGGCCCGCGACGGACCTGTCCGAGGTCTCGTCAGTCGCCATCGAGGGGAACCCGCAGCGCATGTACGTCGCCGGCGACACGGCCGTCATCTACACGTTCGACCCGCTCGGCCGGTGTTACGACTCCTACAACTACGAGTTCGGCGGGAGCTGCGTGACGGCCGCGAGCACGACCGTCGTCACGGTCCTGGACATCTCGGACCGCGCCGCGCCGGTGCGCGTCCGGAGGGTCCAGATCTCCGGCGCGTACGTGGACTCGCGCCGCATCGGCTCCGCGATCCACACCGTGATCGCGTCGCCCGGATTCACGGTCCCCGGGGTCAGGAACAGCCCTTATCCGGACTTCTGCGGCTACGAGTCCGAGGAGCAGCTCCGGGCTTCGTTCGACGGGCTCATCGTCGAGAACGAACGGCTGATCCGCGAGGCCGACATCGATCTCTTCATGCCGACCATCATCGATACGAGGTACGGGCCCGACGGGACGCCGGACCCCACGGTCCACGACTTCGGCGACTGCCGCGACATCATGATCCCCTCGCGGATCGCGGGCACGAGCTTCCTGAGTGTCTTCTCGTTCGAGCTCGGCGATCCGGGGCCAGCAAAGGTGGCCTCGATCGTTGGCGAGCAGGGCGTGGTCTACTCCTCGACGGACGCGCTGTACGTGGCCTCGATCGAGAACGCGGGCTGGGGCGAGGGCCGGGAGTACACCACTGTCCACCGGTTCCCCTACAGCGAGACCGACGCCGCGGTGTACTACCAGGGCAGCGGCAGGGTCGGCGGGCGCGTGCTCAACCAGTTCTCACTCGGCGAGCACGACGGCGACCTGCGCCTGGCGACCACGACCGGGACGCTTCCGGACATGTCGGTGTTCAACTCCGTGTACGTCCTGCGCCCGGACGGCGGGGAGCTCGATGTGATCGGCACGGTCTCGCCCATCGGTCCGAGCGAGGACATCCGGTCCGCCCGCTTCGTCGGCGACCGCGGGTTCGTGGTCACGTTCAAGAAGACGGACCCGCTCTTCGTGCTCGACCTGAGCGACCCCGAGGACCCGGTCGTCGCGGGAGAGCTCCACATCCCGGGCTTCTCGACCTACATGCACATGATGGACGACGACCACATCCTGTCCATCGGCTACGACGCGCAGGACGAGGGGAGCTTCGCGTGGTTCCAGGGCGTGCTGCTCCAGATCTTCGACATCGGCGACATGACCGATCCCGCGCTCGTGGACCGCTACGTCATCGGCACCCGTGGGAGCTCGAGCGAGGCGACGGCGAACCACCTCGCGTTCAACTACTTCCGGCCGCGCGACGCGCTCGCGATCCCCATGGCCATCTGCGAGGGCGGCGAGGGCGGCATGCACGGCGACGTGATGACATTCAACGGGCTCATGGTGTTCGACGTCACGGTGGCGGACGGCATCTCGGAGCACGGCCGGATCTCGCACGGCATCCCCGGCGATCCCTCGAGCGTGTGCGGCATCTGGTGGACCGATCCCGCCTCGTGGGTCCAGCGGAGCATCTTCATGGAAGACTACGTGTACTCGGTGGCCCCGGACCGGATCATCGCAGCCCACCTCGACGACCTGTCCACGCCCGTGTCGTCCGTGGACCTCTGGTGAGGACAGGCTGCGAGCGGCGGTGACTGGTGCGACTTCTTACTGGCGATGAAGGCCCAGGTCTTCGAACGGTACCTCTTCATCGGACTGGACGATGACGTTGGACGCGGCACGTTGCCCCACGAACAGCTCCTCCTGATCTGGCACGGGGACGGGCGTGCCATCCATTTCGGTGATCGTCATGGAGATCAAATCTCCCTCGACCCGGATCGTCCCGCTGGTGGTTCCGGACTCCTCCCTGTCAACTGGTGGTTCGAGGGTGCCTTCCCAGAACTCGTGGTTACGCCAACTGGATTCGAACGTCGAGCCATTGACAGTTATCGTCTCCTCATCCTCGAACCCTTCGCTTTCGGTGTACGTCTCATCAGGTCCGGTCACTGTAGTTAGAAAATGCTCGCTTTCCTCGAGCTCCCACGTCCCGTCGAGCGAGCTGCCCGATCCGCCCGTCCTGACACCGACGCCGTAGAAATAGAGTATGTCGCCGACGATGGCGGCTCTCGATGAAACGGTCCATTCGTCGGTATAGGTGACGTCCTCCTCGGTCTCCGTTCCTCCCACGCTCGTCTCGAGCACGCCGTCGGTCACCGACCACGTCCCTTCGTAAGATCCGGATTCTTCCTCATACACGAGGGACCCATCGGCGCGGAACTCGTAGGAAACGTTCCCGTTGCTCGAGGCCCAGGTGCCGATCAACGCGTCGCGGGTCAGGACCCCCGATCCGGTGCCGCCGCCGTCATCGTCGTCGCAGCCTGGCAGCAGGAGCGCCGCCAGGACGGACACGGTCACGACCACCGAAACCAATACTGCACGCATCGACTCCCTCCTTTGTGATCAGGACTTGCGAGACGGAAGGTATCTCGCGGCGCGCGGGGAGGTCAACGCCGTTCTCGGCACCCGTGATCGTCGGCTCCGCCGCCGATTCCAGGCTGGAGACCAGCCCCACTATCCCCCTCCAGCCTCCGGTCTCCGGCCTCCAGCCTGACGGCGGAGGCGGCGGGAGTCGAAACGTGCTAGCGTATTCCTGGATGCCGACCGACAGCGACATCGAGGAGTTGCCGGTAAAGGTCGTAGGCACGCGTCGAGCCCCGGCCAGCGGTCTGTTACCGGCTGATACCAAGCACGAGGCGCGTGCCTGGTCCTACGCGTTCGAGACGCCGTTCATCCCCCGGGGAGTTCATCGCTTCGCGACGCACGAGGAGGCGGACGAATGGATGTGGGCGATGATCACCCGCCCGCGCAGCAGCTAGAATCGCGCGAGCCTTCGCTCGAGGATCTCGTCGATCTCTGCCGTTGCCTCAACGATGAGCGCGCCCAGTACGTCGTGATTGGTGGTTTCGCGATTCGAGCCGCGGGCTATGTGCGTCGCACGATGGACATCGATCTCCTCATTGCAACCGGCCCAGAGAACGAGGCGCGGGTCTTCCGGGCGCTCGAGTCCTTGCCCGACCAGGCGGTGCGCGAGCTGCAACCGGGAGAGGTGGCCCACTACGCCGTCGTTCGCGTGGCCGACGAGATTGTGGTCGATCTCATGAGGGCTGCCGGCGGCATCGAGTACGCCGAGGCCGCCCAGGCCATCGTGCAGCACGAGATCGAGGGTGTGACCATCCCGTTTGCGTCACCACGCCTGCTCTGGCGGATGAAGCACAACACGTACCGCGACAAGGACGTCCCCGACCTTCGCTTCCTGCGGCTCCTGTTCCAGCAGGCCGGAGAAGCCCCTCCGGAGTAGCGTGATGGTTCGGACTATCGAGCTGGTGGTTCCCTCGTGGAGTCGTGCCTCGTCCGTGCAGGCCGCGAGGCCGAGCTCGGGCGATACGTCACAATGTGCGACCCGGCCTATGCAGCCTTTGACCATCGCTGAACCGTGAGCTGGGTTGTAGGGTTTCTCGTGGGGGCGTATCATCACGTTTGGTTGGTCGACGTCGTGGGAGCCATTCCCGAAGACTATGATGGTGACGGTATCGGGAACCTCGACGACCCGTGCCCGTTGACGAAGAACGTCCCTGGCGGGGACTACTCGGACACGGAGGACAACGACACCATCGGGCACGACTGCGACCTTGCCCCGGCGACTGGAACCCTGACCAGTGCGACGTGGACCGCGACGGATTGGCAGACGGATGCGATAACTGTCCCGATCACTTCAACCCGGGCCAGGAAGACGTACTGGAAGTACGCAATGGCCGCGGGCCTCGCCGCGGTGCTGGCTCACTGCCAGTGCAACCACCCCCCCGGAGCGTCCGACGCAGACGACGACGCTGACGCTGATCTCGACTCCGATGGCAACGGCGACGGCGATATCGACATCGACATCGACCTCGACCTCGAGGGGGATCCGGACCACGGTGCGGACGCGGAGCCGGACCGCGATGAGGTCCTGCCGGAGCGTGGGACCATCGAGGAGCTGTGCGGCGATGAGGGGTCCGCGTGGACGTGGCACCCCTTCGAGTGCCCGGAGCTCGACCCCCCGGACGACTGCTGTCCATCGTGTCGGCCCGTGACGTGTCGAGTGACGGCAAACGGAGGTGACATCTGGGCCAACTGGGTCGTGTACGACGTTGGACCGTCGGTGGGCATGGTCGACCTCGATACTGGCCGTGACGAGCTGGTCTTTCCCGTCATCTTCGAGGAAACACGCGCTTTTAGTTTCGGCCAGGGTGCCGTCGGGTCGAGGTACGTCATTGCTCGACGGACAGAGTGTTTTCCAGACGGGAACATAGGGAACTCGGACATTGTGGCAAGGCGATTGGATGACCTCGAGATCCCCATCATCGTGGTCGATGACACGCCAATTACCGATCTCCAAAACCCGGACGTCTATAACGAGTGGGCCTGCTGGGGCAGGACGCCCGTCTCGACGGGGGTCTGGGAGCTCGTGCTGTACAACATCGAGACGGGCGAGCACCGCGTCCTGGACGTCGAGTCGCCAGGCTTCAACCTCTACGCTGTGAAGATCTGGGGAGACCGGGTCGTGTGGACCGACAGCAGAGCCCGACTGCGAGAGCACCGCATCTCGACCGGCGAGACCCGGACCGTACTCCAGGACGGCCTCCTCGGCCCCATGTTCAGCCTGTCCATCTGGGAACACTACGTGGTGTTCCAGAGCGACCCCGACCTGCCTCCGTCGCAGATCTACTTGCTGGACCTGGAAACCGGCGAGCACCGACGTGTGTCACCCTCGAATGCGGAGCAGGAGTTCTCGTTCATCCACAACGGGCGGATCGCGTGGACCGACTACCGTTTCACCACGGGTGGGCCCGCGGGCATGCACGTATTCATCTATTCGATGCGGACCAACCGCGAGTACGTGCTCAACCCATCGTCACGAGGTGGAGAACACCCAGAAATCTTCGACCGGACGATCATCTGGACTGGTGGTCCGGAAGGCTCAGGATCGATCTGGGTGACGAGGATCGCGGACATCTGAGGACGACCCGGGAGGCGGTAGCTCGCGGGCAGGTCAACGCTTCAGCCGTTCGACGAGGGCGGGGACGACCTGGAGCACATCACCCACGAGGCCGTAGTCGGCGGCCTTGAAGATCGGCGCCGCCGGGTCACGGTTGATCGCGACCACGACCTTCGCCGTGTCCATGCCCATGACGTGATGGACGGCGCCGGAGATGCCGAGGGCCACGTAGAGCCGGGGCGACACGGTCTTGCCGCTCTTGCCGACCTGGTCGGCGTGCGGCCGCCACCCGGCGTCCACCACGGCGCGCGACGCGCCCACGGCCCCGCCGAGCGCGTCGGCCAGCGACTCCACCAGGCGAAAACCCTCGGGCGAGGCCATGCCCCGGCCGCCCGCGACCACGACCTCGGCTTCGGTCAGCTCGGGACGCGCCGACCCGCCGGTCCGGACCTCGATCATCGTGCCGCGAGGGGAGGGGAGTGTCACGGACGCGGCCTCGACCGGCGCGGGCTCGTGGATCGGGGGCAGCGGGAACGAGTTGGGCCGCACCGTGATCACGGCCATCTGGCCGGCCCGCGGCCGGCGCCAGGCATACGCCTTGCCGCCGAGCACCGCGTGACGCGCGGCGATCGAGCCCTGCCCGTCGGGGGCGAGGTCGATGGCATCGCCGACGAACGCCGCGTCGAGCCGCGCCGCCACTCTCGGGGCCAGCTCGCGGCCGTCGAACGTCGCGCCGGCCAGGAGCGCGGCCGGGCTCTGCTGTCCGACCAGCTCGGCGAGCGCCGCGGCATACGAGTCCGCGCGATACCGGCCCAGCGATGGGTCGTCCACCACGATCACGCGGCTCGCCACGCGTGCTGCTTGCCTGGCCACGTCCGACGCGCCGTGTCCGAGCACGACCGCGACGGCCGTGCCGAGCTGGCTCGCCTTGCCGAGCACTTCCAGAGAGACGCGTCTCGGCGTGGCGCCGTCGTGCTCGATCCAGACCCACAGCTCGAGGCTCATCGGACCACCCTCGCTTCCTCGCGCAGGAGCCGGACGAGGTCGTCGACGTTGGCCGGAAACTCGCCCGCCGCCATCCTCACCTGTCCGCGCCTGGCCGGGGGCTCGTAGCGCACGAGCTCGGACCGCGGCGCCACGGCGTCGGGCGTCAGACCGAGCTGCGCCAGGCTGCGCGTCTCGATGGCGGCCTTCGCGGCCTTCATGACCTGCATGACCTTGGGCACGCGCGGCTCGCAGAGCCCCTTCTGCACGCCGATCACGGCCGGGAGCGGCAGCTCGAGCACTTCGACGCCGCGTTCGACCTGCCGCGCCACCTTGACTGCTCCCTGGCCGAGCTCGAGCTCGACCACGCTCATCGCGTGCGCCGCCTCCAGCCCCTCGGCCACGACCGGGCCGACGAGCCCCGCCTCGGTGTCGGTCGCCACGCGGCCGCAGAGCACGAGGTCCGCGCCGCCTTCGGACAGGATCAGCGCCGCCAGGGCGCAGCCGATGCCGAGCCCGTCGGCGCCGGTCAGCGCCGGGTCGTCGATCTGGACCGCCGAGTCGGCACCCATCGCCAGGGCGCGGCGCACCGCGTCCACGGCCTTGCCCGCGCCTGCGGTGACGGCCCTGACCGAGCCGCCCGCGAGGTCGCGGAGCCGGAGCGCCTGCTCGACGGCGATCTCGTCGAAGAAGCTCGTGACGAGCTTCGGCTCGACCTCGAGCGCTCGCTCGCCCGCGACCTTGACCAGCACCTCGGGGTCCGGCACCTGCTTGACCAGGACGTAGATCGTGAGGCTCATAGCTTCCCCTTGGCGAAGAGTCCCCCGAGGAAGTTGAGCAGGACTTCGTGGGTCCCGCCGCCGTAGAGCAGGAACCGCGCGTCGCGGAAGTACCGCTGCGGCGCGTACTCCATCGCAAACGCGTTCCCGCCGTAGATGCGCGTGCACTCGTCCACCGCCTCGAGGCACATCTCCGTGGCGAAGTACTTCGCGGCCATGGCCTCGGGCTGGCACGGCATCTTCTGGTCGATCATCCAGGCCACGCGGTAGAGCAGGGTGCGGGCTGCCTCGTACTGCGCGTAGAACTTGCCGAACTTCACGCGGATGAGCTGGTAGGTGTCGATGGGCTTGCCGAAGGCGACGCGCTTCGCGGCGAAGTCGCGCGCCTCTTCCATCGCGCCCCGTGCGATCGCGCACGCGTTCAGGCCGGTCATGACGCGCACGAGGTTGAGGATGTCGGTCGAGTACTCGAGCCCGCGTCCGAGCTCCTCGCCGAGGTGGTTCTCGAGCGGGACGCGCACGTGGTCGAGCACGAGCTCGCCCGTCACCGAGCCGCGCGAGCCGAGCTTGTGGAACATCTGGCCGCGCTCGAACCCGGGCGTGCCGAGCTCGACGAGGAAGAACGAGAGCCCGGCGAGCCCGGCGCCTGGCTTCGTCTGGCACAGCACCGTGGCGAAGTCGCAGATCGGGCCGTTCGTCACCCACTGCTTGCGGCCGTTGATGACCCACCCGTCACCGTCGCGCACGGCCGTGGTCTGGGTGCCGGCGAGGTCCGACCCGGACTGGTCCTCCGTGAAGCAGACGGCCGCGACCTTCTTCCCCTCGATCGCCGGAACCAGGACTCGCTGCTTGATCGCCTCGGAGCCGAACCGACCGACGAAGTAGGTCCCCATGAGCATCTGCACGGTGACCGCCATGGAGAACCCGACCGAGCCGCGGGCGAGCTCCTCGAAGAAGATCATGCTCGTGACCGTGTCGGCGTCCATGCCACCGTGCTCCTCGGCGTGGCGGAGGCCGAAGTAGCCGAGGCCGGCGAACTCGTCCCAGAGGTCCCTGGGGAATTCCTCGGTCTCGTCGATCTCGGCGATCCGCGGCACGATCAGGCGGCTCACCGCGTCCTTGACCTGGCTGCGGAAGAACTCCTGCTCTTCGGTGAAGCGGAAGTCCATGCACCCTCCCTGGGCTCAGGTGGGCACATTTCCGGATACTCCGAATGATGTCAAGGCACACACCCCCGGAATCAGGTTTGATCCTTGAACGCTCGCGGCAGGAGCTGGAGCCTCACGCCGGCGACCTGCACGGCACGGTGAGGAGACAGCGGACAGTCGGCCCCCCTCCCCCGAGGACGGGGTGATCGGTTC
>Ga0233425_10005600_pt1 | contig 19633 bp, 15 predicted proteins | sample Watercolumn_Towu_2_FD_181712 | JGI IMG/M metagenome (GOLD analysis project Ga0233425, IMG submission 181712) | Freshwater microbial communities from Lake Towuti, South Sulawesi, Indonesia - Watercolumn_Towuti2014_140_MG | ecosystem: Environmental > Aquatic > Freshwater > Lake | place... | reverse complement strand
GCATTCCTTCAGAAAGGAGACCGGACATTTCAAGTTAATACTTAAGGTAAGTCACCAGGCATTGCTTGTCTTATAACGCCTCTCATATATAAAAAGTAACAGCCATGGATTTGGATCACGAGAAACCGACGACTTTTTTCAGATTCGAAGACCTTAGAATCTACCATAAGGCACTGGAATATATCAGATGGCTCTATTCCCTGGCCACTGAGATTCAGGACGACCCCCTGGCAAAGAGTTACTTTGACCGACTCATTTCATCTGCTCAGGCAATTGCATTGAACATTGCCGAGGGTTCCTCACGGAATAAAAGCCAGTTTGTGTACTACTTAAAGATGTCGAAAAGTTCGGTCAGGGAATGTGTCGTTCTTTCCACCATTGGTCATTCCCGGAATTTGCTTTCTGATACGGATTTTGAAAAATCCAAAAACCAGTTGATGGAGATGACGAAAATGATCGGGGCGTTAATCGGAAGCCTTCAGCGGAGCGCGAAAGAACACGGAGATGAAACAGAAGATGATGTCGATTGACAAACTGTTATGGCTGTATTAAAAACCTTTAAAGGACTCAGGCCTCCCAAAGAAATTGCCAGGAACGTCGCTTCACGGCCTTATGATGTCCTGAATTCGGAAGAGGCCCGCAGGGAGGCGGAGGGGAATCCGTATTCGCTACTGCATATCATTAAGCCAGAAATAGACCTGCCACCGGGTACCGACGAACACGATCCCAGTGTATACGCCAAGGCAAAGGAAAATTTTCTCAATTTCCGGGCGAAAGGGTGGCTTATCCAGGATGAATCAGACCATCTGTACATCTATGCACAAACAATGAATGGCAGAACCCAGTACGGCATTGTTGGCTGTGCCGGGGTTGATGATTACCTGCATGGATTAATACGGAAACACGAGCTCACGCGGCACGAAAAAGAAGAAGACAGAATGAAGCATGTCAGAATCACGAATGCAAATATGGAACCTGTCTTCTTTACTTATCCCGCAGTGAAAGAGATCGATGACCTGGTATCCGTTACCGTCCGTTCAAATCCGCCGGTGTACGATTTTATTGCATCAGATGGGATCGGCCATCATTTCTGGGTGATTGAGAACAAAACCGTATCAGACAAGATCATCGCCCTTTTCAAAGAAATTCCCTATACCTATGTTGCCGACGGGCACCACCGGACCGCTGCAGCGGCACTGGTAGGAGCCGAGAAACGTAAGGCAAATCCCGGGTATAATGGGGCGGAGGAATATAATTATTTCCTGGCTGTTCATTTCCCTGCCAATCAGTTAGCCATTATTGATTATAACAGGGTGATCAAAGATCTGAATGGTCTTTCACGGGAGGCCTTCCTTGATAGACTCGCAGAAGTTTTCACAGTGGAAGATAAAGGAACGGATATTTATAAGCCCGAGAGCCTGCATACTTTTTCCATGTACCTTGATGGCAAATGGTATTCTCTTACAGCCAGGACTGGAACATATGATGATTCAGATCCGATCGGTGTGCTGGATGTAACAATCCTTTCCCGGCTTGTCCTCGATAAAATTCTCGGGATTAAGGATCTGCGGTCCGACAAACGGATCGACTTTGTTGGGGGAATCCGAGGGCTTGCAGAATTAAAGAAACGAGTTGATTCAGGGGAGATGAAAGTTGCATTTGCCCTTTTCCCTGTTTCGATGCAACAACTGATCGATATCGCAGATACCGGGAATATTATGCCTCCCAAGACCACCTGGTTTGAACCCAAGCTTCGCAGTGGACTCATTGTGCACTTGCTGGATGATTGATCAATAGGACAGGTACTCCCGGAAAACCATCTGCAAATACGCTTTCCCTTCCATAAAAAGGGTATCCTGATATCCCGGAGCATATTCCAAAAAGTAAAACTCCGGAGCGTTCAGGTCAAAGGAAAAATACCCTTTCAAATCAAGCCATCCGCAGCCATCATAATTCGTATAATAGGCAAAATCACGGGTAAACGGATTGAAGAGGTTCTTGCTCCAGTGAAAATTCGTGTCCGGCATACCGATTTGATTCAACAACGTTGAAGCCAGGTCATGCTGATTTCCCAGTTTATCCCACGAAGTTCCCCTGAACTCCTTACGGATGGGAGTGCCATAAAAAAGAAGCGGGATCTTATGATATTCACGGGAATGCGGATGGTAGTTGTAATATGAATTATGACTATGATCGGCTACGATCACGAAAAGCGTCGAATCATACCATGGAAGTTTGCTGACTTTCCGGAAGAACTCTCCCAAACAATGGTCGGTGTATAATGCCGCATTAATGTATTCCCGTTCATTATCCCCCCATGTCAGTGGTTTGGCATACGGTTGATCCCATGGCGAGTGGGTGCTCAAAGTAAACAACGCTGCCAGAAACGGAGGTTTCAGCGACGCTATGTCATCGGCCAGGTAGTTCAGGGTGAACTCATCGGGAATGCCCAGTTTTCCATGTGGGAAGGTAGCCGGGAAATCAGCTTCCTCCATGATCTTATTAAAACCGTTGTGGTAGATAAATCCCCTTATGTTTCCGTAGATAAGCTGACCGCCGAAATAGAACGCAGTGGAATACCCAGCAGCCTCCAGTTCCCTTGACAAGCTGGGCAATTTGCTGAATTTATCCGGCTGTATCGTTATGCAGGATAACGGATGTGATGGAAATGCAGCAAAAATAGATGACATCCCGTGCTCCGACCGTGGTCCGGATGCATATATCCTGGTAAAAAGAATCCCCTCTTTTTCCAGTTCTCTGAATTCCGGAGTAATTCCCGGTTTTCCTCCCAAATCTACTATCAGATCAGCCGACCAGCTCTCCAGAATCAACATGACGATATTGGGGCGATCCATGGAAAGAATGCGTACCGTTGTATCCCTTTTAACTGAATAAATAGTATTCACAATTCTTTCAGCTTTCCTATCCTCCATAAAAATATATGGATTCCGGTCAAAGTTTCCGAGATTCTCATAGAAACTGATATATAGATTAAAGGCATTGTTTACTGAGATCACATTTAATATATTGTGTTCGGAGTACATCGATTGGCTTTGGTTGATAGGGGCTGGTTTAATTCCCCCGCGTAAGGCAATGAACAGTAGGCCTGGTGTGATCAGAAGAAAAACCGGGCAGAACCACCAATGCCGTCCTATCCGGACCAGATCCCGGTAGAACCAGCGGGAATAGGCGAACAATCCGGTTCCCGCCATGAAGACAAAAATGAGTATGAGCAGAAAGAATGTCGATGTTTCGGCTGAATTATATATCTCGGACGGGTGATCCAGGTATCTTATTACTTTGAAATTCACTTTTGTCTTCCATTCGTCGTAAATGCCCAGTTCTACGGATTCGGTGAAAGAATAGAACAGGATAATAATCCCGGCATAGGTCTTATTCACCCAATTGAGCCAACGAGGGCTGTAGAGCGATTGAATCACAAGCAGCAAAAAGGGGAAGAGCATAAAATAACAGGTGGTTGCAAGATCAAGCCGGAATGAATACACAAATACGCCCAGGAGATGGGAAAATGAAATCCCTTCAAGTACCAGTTGCCGAGAGTAATACAGGATAAAAACCAATCGTGTAAAATCAAAAAATAAAATCCAGAAAAATATCTGGCGAAAAAAAGAAGCGAGGATGGATTTCATATGGAATCGGGTGCAAAAATAGGAGATTCAACAAAACGATCAAATCCGTACTTTTGGGAGGTTAAACCCGATTCCCGATGGAGGCCGCGGATCGATTACTGAGTTTTAAAAATCAGGTTCCAGAGCATATAAAGATCGTTGCCGTAACCAAGAACCAGCCTGTCAGGATCATCGAATCGCTTTACCATGCAGGCCACCGATGCTTCGGAGAAAACAAGGTCCAGGAATTACTGTCGAAATACCGGGCACTCCCCGGAGATATTGAATGGCATTTCATTGGCCACCTCCAGCGAAACAAGGTAAAACAGATCGTGCCGTTCATCGCCATGATACAGAGTATCGACAGCTTCAGATTGTTGCTGGAGGTGCATCAAGAGGCCCAAAGATGCAACCGGTCGATTCCATGCCTGCTTCAATTTCATATTGCCACAGAAACGACAAAATACGGGTTGGATTGGAATGAAGCAGTTGACCTCCTAAATTCGGTCCGATCTTCCCCCCTGAGTTCCATCCGGATTTGCGGGGTTATGGGAATGGCGACCCTTACTGAGGATCCATCGATCATTGCCCATGAGTTCCGCAGCCTGGTCTCAATTTTCACCATGATCAGGGAAACCTATTTCCAGGGTGATCCGGGATTCCGGGAGATCTCAATGGGGATGTCGGGTGACTATTCATTGGCCTTACAACTGGGATCAACCATACTGCGGATCGGCAGTCTATTTTTTCAGAATGGAAACAGTCACAAATAAATCAATTCAGCAACTCATGATCAGATATTGCCTCATTTCACTGATATTCTGTATACATTCCGGATTCCTGTCCGGCCAGGTATATCTCCCAAGGAAAGCTTACTTTCACCTTGCCGGCAGAATAGACGATCGTATTGATGTTACTTTGAATCTCGTAAAGGTTATGGACAGTCTTTATGCCGACCTGATCTTTTCGGAATCGGAATGCACACATAGCGTATTGTCGGGATTGGTCGATCGGGATGGAAAATTTCAGATGAGAAATCCTTACTGCGATACGGGAATGGTTTTTCAGGGATCGTTTATTACCAGGCAAAAACTGACCGGCACTTATATAAATCCGGGAAAAAGTCAGAGCGAGAGACCTTTTGTATTCGTGGAAAGTTACCCGGCGGGATCTATTCCCATGCAGGTTTTTTATCAGGATTCAATCCACTCACTGGTTTCCGGAACCGGCTCACCTGTGGCTGAAATAAGGCAATGCATGATCCTCCCCGGGGAATCCAGCAATCCTGTGATCTCAGATACAATCCGGTCCCGAATGGTCCAGGATTTTACAGGAAAAGCTCTCCCGGCCGGATCTCCGGAGCAAATCCTTCCCCTGATGGAACGTGCGTTCCTGGAAAATTATCAGACCACAAATAGTTCCTTGTACAAAAGCTTTCCTGATGCAGGGATCCTTAACTGGGAATTATTGAGGTTCACCCATATTCTATACAATGATAATCACATACTGACCTACTATATTCTCAGCTATGCTTTTACGGGTGGAGCTCACGGACTCGAAACCCAGGATTTCAGGGTGGTAGATATCACAACCGGAAGGGCGTTGACATTGTCTGACCTGTTCTTGCCCGGTTTCGAAACAGGTCTTTCTCAGCTGTTAACCAGCAAGCTGAAAGAACAGAATAAAATGCCCGAAACTGCACGGCTCTCAGATAACGGATTCTTTGTTGATGAGGTTAAACCCAACACGAACTTCTATATCACGAACCGTGGCATTGGATTTTATTACAATCATTATGAACTCGCTCCGTATGCCAACGGCCCCTCGGATATTTTCCTGACTTTTGAAGAGCTCCTCAGCCTGATCAGGGAAGCATTTCACTGATCCCACCTGCACCGGATAAACCTATTCTTTCCGCGGAAGTCTTTATATACAATAACCTCACCAAATCCATGTTCACGGAACAGTGCTGCAATTTGTTCACCGAAGGATTCATGTATCTCGGCATACAGTATGCCATCCGGAGCCAGATGTGCCGGGGCAAATTTTGCGATCGCTTTATAAAACATGAGGGGGTCATCATCCGGAACGAACAGCGATTCCGATGGCTCATGTCTGAATACATTGGGATGCATCTTGCTTTGTTCCGAGCGGGGAACATACGGTGGATTGCTGAGAATAACATCGTAAATGGGAAAGAAGCTCCAATTCCTGCTATCCAGGAAATCCGCCTCCAATATTCGGATGTCGGAAGAGTGGAGCCGGGCATTCTTTTTTGATATCTCAACCGCCCTGGGCGAATTTTCTATAGCAGTAACGTCGGCGTGCCCGATCCTGTTTCTGATGCTCAGTGCCAGACATCCTGAGCCGGTGCCGATGTCGAGCACGCGAACGTGACTTCTCTGATCCCACTTCCATTCACGGATTACCAGGGCGACTAACTCCTCGGTTTCGGGCCTTGGTATAAAAACTCCTGGCTCCACAACAAGCTTTAAATCCAGAAATTGGACATGACCAATCACGTATTGGACCGGGATTGCCTTTAAAAGTTTGTCCAGTGCTTCTTCAAACCGAATCCACAGTGATTCTTCCAGAACAGAATCCAGGTTGATCTGAACTTCAGCCGGGCTCCATCCAAGATATTCCTCAAATAATCTCTGGCAGATATGGAAGGATTCTTTCATACTATACAGTGCCCTGAGTTTTTGGGCAAAGTACAAGCGTAGCTGTCGGGGTGTTTTTATATCAATATCCATCAGGCCAAATTAGAAAATAAAATAACTTCGCCCGGAATATGCATGACCCCGATACTTATTTTTCTATTGCTGCGGAATCGCACGGATATTACAGGGAAAAAGCCAGTAAGTTTATTTCCTTTGCATTTCCGGTCACAAGTGAGCAAATGGTAAAAGACCACTTGCAGCAGCTGCGAAAGAAGTATCATGACGCCGACCATTATTGTTTCGCCTACCAGATTGGTTTTCCTGAAAGCGATTCCCGTACCTCCGATGACGGTGAACCCGCAGGTTCTGCAGGGAAACCAATTCTGGGTCAGATTCTATCCAGAGGGTTGTGCGATATCCTTGTTGTGGTTATCCGTTATTTTGGCGGCACCAGGCTTGGGATCCCAGGGCTTATCAATGCATACAGATGTGCTGCCAGGGACGCCCTCGACCACAGTACCACTATTTTCAAGGTACTGGAAGATTTCTTTGAAATCTCCTTTCCGTATGAATCCCTCAACCCGGTGATGCAGATCCTGAAAAAAAAGCAGGCAGTCATTAAACATCGGGTTCTTGACCAGGTGTGCACCCTTCAATTCTCAGTCAGGAAATCACAGTGCAAACTGGTAATTAATAAACTTAATACTATACGAAACATATATGTATATCAAATATCGTCATAAGGATCACCATGTTACTTTTTTGAATCAGTCTTGTTTGAGAGATTTCGTTGTATTGATTGTATTACATTGAATTTCAATGTATTAAAAATTTAGAATGAATATAAACTGAATTATTTAACAATTATTTAACAATTTCTAAACTTCTACGCTCCAGATAGCTAGACAAATTTTATTGTAACTATCGTTTACTTTTTTCCAGTGGAATCCGGGATTCCGGAATGAAAATTTATAAAAAACAAACCGGAAAAATTTTTTTTTTAAACTTTTTTTTCAAAATTTTGTTAGCCAATTGATGCTCCCCGATTCTTCAAGATCCTGGCTTGCGGACAGAATCTAACAATTTGAAATAGACGCAATTAGGAGGTTTAACAGAACAGACCTGTAATACCAGCACGTGTTCATGGAAAAGAATGTAGTTGAAGTTTGGGAAAATTGTCTTAAGATCATCAAAGACAATATCAACTATCAAAGCTACAAAACCTGGTTTCTTCCCATTAAGCCGATCAAACTCCTGGATCACGTGCTTACTATTCAAGTACCAAGTCAGTTTTTCTATGAATGGCTTGAAGAACATTACATCAGTCTGCTGAAGAAAACAATCAAGAAAGAGCTCGGTATTGAAGGAAGACTCGAGTACAGCATTATCATGGATAATTCCGACACGGAGCCCGGACCGTTCTCCATCCATATTCCCACGACAGAGAAGAACGCCATTTCCAATCCTGCGGTCTCCATGCCGATCGACCTGAACCGGGGTACCACCAAGGAAATTCCCAATCCTTTTATCATCCCGGGATTGAAAAAAATCAAAGTAAATTCCCAGCTGATTGAAAGTTATTCTTTTATCAATTTCATTGAAGGAGACTGTAACCGTCTGGCGAGATCGGCTGGATTCGCAGTTGCTGAGAATCCGGGGAAGACCGCCTTCAATCCGCTCCTGATATACAGTAACACCGGCCTTGGAAAAACACATCTATCCCACGCAATCGGGCTCCAGGTTAAAAACAACTTCCCGGAAAAAACGGTGCTGTACGTGACCACCGACCAGTTTATTAATCAATTCATTGATTCTGTCAGGAATAACAACCAAAACGATTTCGTTCACTTCTACCAGATGATCGATGCTTTGATCATCGATGACATTCACAACCTGGCAGGCAAAGAAAAAACGCAGGATGTTTTTTTCCATATATTTAACCATCTCCACCAGAAAAGCAACCAGATCATTCTTACCTCCGATAAACCCCCGGTGGAGATGAAAGGTATTGAACCGCGTTTACTTTCCAGGTTCAAATGGGGACTATCTGCAGATCTCCAGATCCCAGACCTGGAGACGCGGATCGCTATCCTGCACAAGAAGCTATACAATGACGGCATCGATGTCCCCCATGAGGTTGTGGAATATCTTGCATACAGTATCAACACCAACATCCGTGAACTGGAAGGCGCCCTTATTTCCCTGCTGGCACAGTCATCGCTTAATAAGAAAGTGATCACGCTTGAGCTGGCAAGGCAAATGATCGATAAATTCGTCAAGAACACATCCCGCGAAATATCCATCGATTATATCCAGAAAGTTGTGTGCGATTATTTCAATATCCCGATTGAGATGATCCATTCCAAGACAAGAAAACGTGAGATCGTTCAGGCCCGGCAATTATCTATGTACTTTTCCAAAAAACACACCAAAGCATCCCTGGCCAGCATCGGAATCCATTGTGGGAACAAGGACCACGCAACCGTTCTTCATGCCTGCCGAACAGTCAATAACCTGGTGGAGACCGACAAGCAATTCCGTCAATTTGTCGAAGAACTGGACAAGCGGATCAAATTGTAATTGTTTCTTTCTCCCGATGAATATCCTGTTTGTCTGTACCGGAAATATCTGCCGGTCACCGATTGCTGAAGGCATCCTCCGGATGAAGTACAGTCAGCATCACATTTCCGGAATTGTTGATTCCTGTGGATTTGAGTCGTTTCATACCGGAGATACTCCTGATCCGCGGGCACAAAAAGTAGCCCGAGACAACGGGATCGATATATCCAATCATCGTGCCCGGATCTTCCAGGTCCATGATTTCGACCGGTTCGACCATATCTACGTGATGGATTCCTATCATTATCAATCGGTGATGCGGATCGCACGGACACAGCAAGACCGGCAAAAAGTGGATTTCATTCTGAATGTGGTCAAACCTTCCTCTAACCTTCCCGTTCAGGATCCGTACTACGACCGCAACGAGGCATTTCAGGCAGTATACGAGCAGCTCGAGGAAGCATGTGAAGCTCTCGTCCAATCCATCACATAGGATATGGCTGAAGCAGTTCATTCATTCGCTCCCGGTATGCTGACTGCGACTGACCTGCTCGAGGCCCATGAACGCATTCGCCCATTCATACACCGAACCCCGGTTTTTTCAAGTACTTCCATTAATCATCTCGTGAATGCAACGGTTTTCTTCAAATGCGAGAATCTGCAAAAGGCCGGTGCCTTTAAAGCCCGGGGTGCCACCAACGCTGTGCAGGCGCTGGATCGTCAGGCCAGGCAAAACGGTGTTGCTACCCACTCGTCAGGGAACCATGCTCAGGCATTGACCTGGGCAGCTTCAATTGCAGGAACCAAGGCCTTCCTGGTGATGCCTAGCAATTCAAGCCGGGTGAAAATTTCAGCCGTCCGCGGATACGGAGGAACCATCGTTTTCTGCGAACCTACGTTGAAGGCACGAGAGGCAACACTATCCCGCGTAATAAAAGAAACCGGTGCCACGGAAATCCATCCGTACAACAATTATCGTGTGATTGCCGGACAGGCCACAGCCGCGCTCGAGCTCCTGGAAGATACCAGCGGACTAGAGATCGTTATGGCGCCAGTAGGCGGAGGAGGCCTGCTCAGCGGAACTGCCCTGGCGTGCACCTATTTCGGACGTGAGATCCCTGTGTTTGGAGCTGAACCGGAACTCGCAAACGACGCGTATCTTTCATTCACGCATAAAAAACTGATCCCTTCCCGGAATCCACAGACTATCGCCGACGGCCTCAGGACATCGCTCGGAGACCTGACATTCCCTATAATCCTGAAACATGTTTCCCGTATCTATACCGTAAAGGAAGAATCCATCATCCGGGCAATGAGGTTGATCTGGGAACGACTGAAGATCCTTGTTGAACCTTCGGCCTCAGTTCCAATGGCTGTCCTCCTGGAAGGGCATCCGGAAATGAAGAAAAAAAAGATCGGAATCATTCTCTCAGGCGGAAATGCAGATCTCGACGCACTGCCCTGGATTTAATATGCAAACAGGAAAACTATACCTCATTCCCACACTCCTGGGAGAAACCACACCGGATAAGGTCCTTCCCGACTTTACCCTCCGGACAATCGGGCAGATAAAATGCTTTATTGTGGAAGAAGTGAAGACTGCACGGAGGTTTCTGAAGCAGGCAGGGTATCCCGGAAGCCTCGACCAGATCAGGTTCCTGGTTTACAATGAGCACTCACCTGAGACCGATCTCTCCATCTATATGAAATCATTACTGGAAGGCCTTGATACCGGATTGCTTTCGGAAGCCGGAATGCCCTGTATTGCCGATCCCGGTTCGACCATCGTCGCACTGGCTCACAGGTGTCATATTCCTGTCATTCCGCTCGCTGGCCCATCTTCCATCCCGCTTGCTCTTATGGCCAGCGGATTCAACGGACAGCATTTTGTTTTTCATGGCTACCTCCCTATCAGCAAAGAAGGGCGAAGGCAAAAAATATCGGAGATGGAAACATCCGCCATCCGGAAAGGGCAAACCCAGATATTTATGGAGACACCATACAGGAACCAGGCACTTTTTGACACCCTGATACAGAACTGCCATCCCGGAACACGGATCTGCCTTGCCATTGCGCTTACCACGGCAGAGGAGCAGATCCGGATTAACACCGTCAGAGATTGGAGAAAAGCCCGATGGATTGTGCCCAGGAAACCAACAATTTTTCTTTTATCCCGTTAAAAGGATATTTTTGTAACATAAAATCCCGTACACCGTCTAAGGCTCAGTACTGATAAAAACTTACCGATTTCTCCCGGAACTATTCAGAATCTAATGTCGGAAACAGTTCTTTCTATCCACCAACTCTCCAAACGATACGGGAGAATCCAGGCTGTGAACCAACTGTCGCTTGAAGTTCGGAGAGGGCAGGTTTTCGGGATACTTGGTCCAAACGGAAGCGGAAAGACCACTACACTTGGAATGGTACTGGACCTCGTCAGGTCCGACAGCGGTACCTACACCTGGTTTAACGAAAAACCATCGAAGGAATGCAGGAAGCGAATCGGGGCCGTTATTGAAACACCCAACTTTTTCCCATACCTGAGCGCTGCAAAAAACCTGGAGATCGTTGCACAGGTGAAGGGATTTACATACTCCGACATTGACCGTGTATTAACGCTTACCGGTCTTTTTGAGCGCCGACTGGACAGATTCCGTACTTTTTCCTTTGGCATGAAGCAACGGCTTGCAGTAGCTTCAGCGCTCCTGAACCAACCCGAAGTGCTGATCCTTGATGAACCTACCAATGGACTGGATCCACAAGGTATAGCCCAGATCAGGAACCTGGTTCAGCAGGTCGCGCTCGAAGGGTTTACTATAATCCTTGCCAGCCATCTGCTTGATGAGGTACAAAAAATTTGCAGCCACGTGGCAGTCCTGAACAAAGGAAATATCCTTTTTTCCGGAGAGGTGAGCAAGGTTCTTGCAGTTGCCGATTCACTGGAGATTTCTTCCAACGACAATGAAGCCCTGAAATCGGCTCTGGCAAAGCACCCTCACTTTTCTGCTTTATCTGAAACGAATGGAATGGTATCTGCCGTTTTCAAAACATATACGCCACCAGAAGCGCTGAACCAGTTCCTTGTCCAGCACGGAATCTTCCTGACACATCTCTGTGAACGCCATCGAACCCTTGAGCAACATTTTTTAGAACTCCTTAATGATTCCGGGTCATGAAACTGCTTAAGATCGAGCTTAAAAAAATCGTGACCTACCGCACATTCTGGATTATATTCGGTTTGTATTTTGCCTTTCTTGCCCTTGGCATCATTCTGGCGGAGTTTATCGTCAATGCCATGGTGGATGACATCAACAAACGCCTACCAATTCCCCTCCCCCATGCGGTACTGTTTAATTTTCCTGATATCTGGCAGAACCTGACATTTTTCGCCAGTATCCGGTATGTTCTGATCTTTCCGGCAATCCTGATCATCATTCTGATCACCAATGAATTCACCAATAAAACTGTCCGTCAGAATATTATCAACGGAATGTCACGAAGTGAGTTTCTGATCTCCAAATTGCAACTTGTACTCCTGCTCGCATTGGTAATCACTGTTGTGTTAACCATTGTGATCTTCATTCTGGGTATCGCCCATTCGGATATACAAAACATATCTCAGTTATTTGTCCGATTCAGTTTTGTCCCCGGTTTCTTTGTCCAGATGGTGTCATTCCTTTGCTATGCTCTCTTCTTTGGCTTTCTTTTCCGGAACACCGGCCTGACGATTGCACTGTTCACTCTCTATTGCCTGATCATCGAACCTGTCATCTATTTCTTCCTCCGTGCTCCCTTCATCTGGGAGAATAAGATCTATCCTTACTTACCAGTGAATGCTGTGATCAGGGTGGTTGAATACCCGGCCATTCCGGCCCTGAAAAAGCTGATGAATTTTCAGTTGCAGGAGGGAATCTCTCTTATTGCCTGCGGAACACCGATATTATATTCCGCGTTGATGATCGGTATCATTTTTTGGAGCTTCAATAAAAGAGATCTCTGACAGCAAACAGGTCACAATTTCCACTGCCGTTATAATCCGGTATACTTCCGGATAAACCATTCTGCTGAAAGCAAACACAGGATACATAATAAAAACCAGAAGTTCCCGATCAGTTCAGTATAGGTCTGTTGCATTGATACGATCGTGTGAATCTCCCCTGAGTGTAACAGGTCTTCTACAAGAGAATCCAACCGGATAAGCGGGTATGCGCTCCCTCCCGTGGCAGCAGAGATCCGGGACAAGAGATGATGATCGGCTTTCAGATTTACCGATTCGAGGTTCAGCGGCGAGATAACGAAAAGCCCTTTTTTCTCATATCCAGCCCCTCCCTCCGAAACCCATGCTTTATACGTATACAAACCAGGGTGAAAGGCACCCGCATCCAGATAATATGAATCGCCTGCCGGCGAAAAAGTGAACGGATAGACATTTCCTTCAGCATCTTCAATCCGAATGCCGATTTCCTGGTCGTTGATCCGTTCATAACTTGGATTGTAAAGTTCGGCTTCAAACTCCACCGTCTCATTTTCCGGGAACTGAGACTTATGCCTGATCCGGAAGAAGTCACGGTCGGGGTGCACCGAGAGATACTGAATGATCTTGTGGAACAGGATATCAAAAGCCTGGTTAGACTGGTTTTGTTCAAAGTCGGTCAGCCTCCACCGCCAGAAATTCTCTCCGAAAATAAAACCACATTTGCGATCATGATCCCTGATAAAACAGATAAGAGGCAATGTGGAAGAGATATTTCCGTACTTCTGGTAAAACAAAACATCGGTCATCGGGGGCGTTTCATAGGCGGCAAATGGGCTTTGCAGGGGGGGGAACTCAGTGAATATCTTACGATCCTGCGGGCTCACGGTAAAGAGAGAGAACGCTTCATTCCACAACGGGTAGGATTCGGAGAAGGAGATCCGTGCAGAGGGCAAAAGGATTCCGGTTCCCAGCTTATTAAAAGAGGGTATATCTGATTGGGATCCGAGAACAAACAATGCTGAAGGAAAACGCGAAACCACTGAAGAAGGGATTGCCGGACCATGGAGTGAGGGAACCTGATACATAATCATCAGGTCTGCGGTATCTGTGGAAGTGAGAAAATCTTCTGTCCGGCGGATGGTCAGTTCATATTTATCCAGGGAACCCAGGGCAGCCCGAAGTGAACCAATATCAGGATGTGGTGCATCACAGATAACCACAATCCGTAAACGAGTCTCCTGCACTTCAATGTAGAATTCTCTCCTGTTATTGACGGTGCTTATCTCTCCGGGCAGGGGCGAAAGCTCTACCATGTATTTATGCCATCCTTTTGCCCCGGCATCCAGAAGGAAGGCAGCTTCAGTCATATACCGGGAGCCGGAAACAGTAAGATTTTTTGATTGAAGGATCGTTCCGTCTTTGCTGACAGTGACATGGATGTTTTCGCCGGGGCAGAGATCCGCCCCTAATCCAACCTGGACAGGGAACTGGTCTCCGGTGAATACCTGTCTGTTAAAGACACATTGCCTGATATACAGATCCCTTGCATCCAGCGTGTCGCCCAGCAGGATAGTGCAAACCGGAAAGGGAAGATCGCGGCTGGCATAAAACGGATCGGCTCCATAGTTGTAAATCCCATCTGATGCAAGAATGACGGCTCCCACATTCCGGTTCACGAAGCGATTTGAGATCTCAGAAAAGAAAGAGGCAATATCAGTCAAGCCCGCCGGAAAGCCGGCCGGGAATCCTTCTGAAACACGTTCTCCGAATGTATATTCTTTTACCTCATATTTTTTCTTCAACTTATCCGACACATTCTGTATCTTTCTCAGGTATTCATTCTTGTAGAAAGCTGAATCCCGGTTCATTACCAAGGATCCCGAAATATCCTGGCCGATGATCACCACTGGTTTCTCCACCGATCGCACAATTTGCCGGATCAAAGGGGAAAGGAGCAGGAAGGAGATCAGTGAAACTGACAGAAATCTGAATACTGCAAGTGCCCAACGGGTAACCTGGGGCAGGGACTGTGAGCCCGAATGTGCGTACAGGAAAAAGGAATACAGAGCACCAAGTAACAGGCAGAATGCAATAGTCCAGAACGGATATTCAGATGACAGTCCCAACAGGTAATTATTTTCAGGTATGCATTCCGCCACAGACGCTGATCACCTGTCCGGTGACGTATGTGCTCAGATCAGAGGCAAGGAAAAGTGCCACATTTGCCACATCCTCTGTTGAACCGGGCCGCTTCAGTGGGATCTTTTCCAGCCAGCCCTTCCGGTACTCCTCCGGCAGGCGCGAGGTCATTTCAGTATCGATAAAGCCCGGGGCGATTGCGTTCACACGGATGTTCCTGCTACCGAGTTCCTGGGCGGTGGCTTTTGTAAAACCCAGGATTCCCGCCTTGGAAGCGGCATAATTCGACTGTCCCGGGTTCCCTTCCAATCCCACGACCGAGCTCATATTTATGATGGATCCATTGCGCCGGCCCAACATATGCTTCTGAACCGCTTTAGTCAGGTTAAAGACAGATTTCAGATTCACGCCAATCACCATATCCCAATCAGCCTCACTCATCCTCAGGAGGAGGTTATCGCGTGTAATGCCGGCATTGTTAACCAATGCATGCAATGAGCCGAAATCTTTCAACACATGGGTAACCAGTTCCTCAGCTGCGCTAAAGCTTCCGGCATCGGAAGCGTATCCTTTAGCCTTTACACCAAACCCGGTAAGAGCCGATTCCAGCTCTTTTGAAAGGTCATCGTAAATCAGATCTGAAAATGCAATGTGCGCACCGTTCTCGGCGAATTTAAGTGCAATGGCCCTTCCTATTCCACGGTTAGCCCCCGTGATAAGTATCGTTTTTCCTTCAAGTAGCTTCATGGTTCATGCTGTTTGATGCAAAGATAGGTATTCCGCGACCAGGGCCGGCGGCAGGTCCGTCAAATCCATTTCACCAGGTTAAAATCCTGGCGATGCGGCAGCAACGGATTCTTAGGATAGAGGCGGAACACATAGTCATATACACCCGCCTGGTTGATCTTGATATCACACGTGAACGAAACGATGTTCCGTTCTGCTTTTTCGAGGATCATTTCCCTGATAAAGGCAGGTTCTTTCACCACATCATTGACTTTTTTCCCGAACAGCACTTCGATCCCGATATCAGTTCCTGTGAGCTCGTTAAGGTCCAAAATTATCTCAGCGCGGAAAGGCTCTCCCAGTTCCAGAGGTTTCTGTGTCGAGTCGGGGGTCTTCACCGAAAGGATCTCGATGCTGTCCCACCCTCTCATGACCTTACGCTTCCACGATGCTATATGACGGGCCATCTCATAGTTTTTCCCGGCAATGACCTTGGATCGTTTCAACATCCGGTTGTAGTACCGTTCAAAATAGTCGTCAAGCTGCCGTTTCATGGTAAAATGAGGTGCTATCTCGGAGATCGTGTGCTTGATGTAAGACACCCACTTTTCCGGAACATCTTTGGCATTACGATCATAGTAAATCGGGACAATCTCTTCTTCCAGGATGGAATAGATGGTTTCGGCATCCAGGTCGTCCTGAAACTGAGCGTTGTCATAGGTTGATTCCTCCCTGAGAGCCCAGCCCGCATTGGGCCGGTAGCCCTCGGCCCACCATCCGTCGAGCACGCTAAAGTTGACCACTCCGTTCATGACTGCTTTTTCACCGCTGGTACCGGATGCTTCCAGAGGCCTGGTGGGCGTGTTCAACCAGATATCCACTCCCCGGATAAGGAATTTCGCCAGTTCGATATCATAGTTTTCCACAAACAGTATCTTCCCGAGAAAGTGCGGCATATGCATCACTTCAAAGATACGTTTGATCAGGTCCTGGCCTGCCTTGTCGTTAGGATGAGCTTTCCCGGCGAACACAAAGACGACAGGTTTTTTCTCGTTATTCACTATCCTTGCGAGCCTGTCCAGGTTGCTGAACAGCAGGTGCGCCCGTTTATAGGTAGCGAACCGGCGGGCAAAACCAATGGTCATGGCATTCTTGGGTAATGCTTCACGAATCCTGAAAATCAGCTTAGGATTTTCATTGCGCCGGGTCATGTCACTATACATCTTAGCGGCCAGGTACTCCGTCAGCTGTTCTTTCTGCCTGGTTTTGGTTTTCCAGATGATCTCATCATCCACCAGATGAATCTTTTTCCAATGCTCCGGGTTTGACTGATCGCCGGGAAAATCTTCCCCGAAGGTTTTGAGATACAGCTGCTGCCACGATTTCGCAGTCCAGGTGGGATAATGCACTCCATTGGTTACATAGCCGATATGCAGCTCCTCGGGATAATAACCGTTATAGAGCTGGCTGAACATTTCGCGTGAAACCCGTCCATGAATCTTGCTCACCCCATTAATCTCCTGTGAAAAAGTTGCCGCCAGAACGCTCATCGAGAATTTCTCATCAGGATCATTTTCAACCATCCTGCCCAGGTTCATGAACGATTCCCACTTGATATTCAGGTAATCCGTAAAATGCGACAGGTACCGGCGCATCAGGTCCTCCGGAAAGGAATCATGGCCGGCTGGAACCGGTGTGTGAGTTGTGAAGAGGGTGGTAGCGCGCACCACTTCCTGAGCCTGGGGAAATGTCAGGCGTTCATTCTGGATCAGCTTCCGCATCCGTTCAAGACTGATAAATGCCGAATGTCCTTCGTTGCTGTGATACAGGTCAGGCTTCAGCCCCAGGGCTTCCAGCATCCGGATACCTCCGATTCCCAGCAGCAGTTCCTGCCTTAACCTGTTTTCAAGATCCCCTCCGTAAAGACGATGAGTGATGGTCTTGTCGGGTTCCTGGTTCTCCTCAATATCAGTATCCATAAGGTAAAGTGGAACTCTCCCCACATCAACCCTCCATATTTTTGCGTACATGGTCCTTCCTGGAAGGGCAAACGTAACCTTCAGCCAGTTTCCGTCCTCTCCCCGAACCGGATTCAATGGGAGGTGGGTGAACTTCTGCGGAGAATATGATGCGATCTGATCTCCGAAAAGCGACAAGCTCTGGGTGAAATAGCCGTACCGATACAGTAACCCGATACCGACCATATTTACATTGGAATCACTGGCCTCCTTCAGATAATCACCCGCCAGCATGCCGAGGCCGCCGGAAAAAATCTTGATCGAGTCGTGCAGGCCATATTCCATACTGAAATAGGCAATCAAATCATGGGATTTCTCCTGACCTTTCGCAATATATGCATCAAACCTGGCAAGAACTTTTTTCAGGCGGTTAACGAACTTTTCATTTCCGCTCAGGGATTGCAATTCATCATATGTCAGCGATTCAAGCAGAGCCACAGGATTATATTTCAACGAATTCCAACGTTCCTTATGAATCTGTTCGAACAATTCACTTCCATCGTAGTTCCATGTCCACCACAAATTCTGCGACAGCCGTTCCAATCCTGCCAGATTCTCAGGAAGGCGTTGCTGGATCAGCACTTTCTTCCATTCCGGTTTTACATCCACAATGGCCTTGATAACGGGTGCTTTGGCCAAAGGCTGCTTGCTCTGAAATTTTTCGGCACGTCCGACCGCTTTCCCCAGAGCCGTGGAATAGGCCGACCAGTAATGTGCAATCAGGTTCTTCCACAGAGCCGACCTGGACACCTCCCACGCTTTTATCCTGATCTTGATTACTTCTTTTTCGGTCTTTGACAGGCAAAGAAGTACATTTTTCACGATCTCTTCCACTACTTCCGGATCGTTATCATCCGTTCGTTCCACAACGGAAATGCACTCTTTCATGGTGGGAAACAGCTCCTTGATCCACTGCCCGAAGCCCGCCAGTGTTGTGGTGATGGTTGGGATATGGAAGGCAAGGCTTTCCAGCGGAGTATAGCCCCAGGGTTCATAATAGGAAGGAAAGATCGATCCATCGAAACCAATCAGCAGGTCATAATAACCCTGGTTAAAAATCCCGTCTGCGCCGTTCAGGTATGCGGGAACAAAGACTATCTTCACTTTGTCTTCCGGCCGGTTCAGTAACCGGTTTTGTTGTATTCTCCTGAGGATCAGGTCATTTTCAGGTTCATGGAGACCATGGGTCAGGTATTCCTCCTGCAATGGGTGAGAGAAATCCCTCCTGGCGATCCTGTCAAGAACATCCTGCCGGGGTCCGGATTGATAGGCAGGCACAGTGATGAAAGCAATAATTGGGTTGGCAAGTTTTTCATTGGTATTCAGTTTCCCCATTGCATCAATAAAGAGATCTATACCCTTGTTGTGGAATTCATATCTTCCGCTATTGATTATCAGTACGCTGTCCCTTGACAATTCCTGATTCAGCAATCCTTCCGCCACCCCGATCAGTCTGCTCCGTGCGGCTTCACGCCTGGCGTCATATTCTTCCCTTGCAGGAACAAACGTATCTTCAAAGCCATTCGGGGTAAGCATATCCACCCGTTTATCCAGAAACTGTCTGCATTCGGTATCTGTTAAAGCGCTCACGGTAGTGAAACAATCCACCTCACAAGCCGTCAGCTTCTCCAAAGAAAATTTCGAGACCACTCCGAATTGCCGGGACACCTGATCGCCGTCATATGCTTTCAGATTCCTGTACAGGGGAAGCCCGTTTCCTGCGATACACCGTCCCAGTACTGTGGCATGGGTGGTAAATACTGTGGCCACCTGGGGCACGTGTTCTTTCAGGTATAAGACTCCTGTTCCGGTCATCCACTCATGGAACTGTGCCACGATCTTGTCATGATGCGAAATGTGGAAAGAATAAAAGCTTTCGATGATCTTCGCGGCGGCATACCCGAACAATGCAGGTTCAATATA
>Ga0233425_10005599_pt1 | contig 19634 bp, 15 predicted proteins | sample Watercolumn_Towu_2_FD_181712 | JGI IMG/M metagenome (GOLD analysis project Ga0233425, IMG submission 181712) | Freshwater microbial communities from Lake Towuti, South Sulawesi, Indonesia - Watercolumn_Towuti2014_140_MG | ecosystem: Environmental > Aquatic > Freshwater > Lake | place... | reverse complement strand
CAGCCTCTGACTCTTCGCCTTGCGGGTGGTCCCCAGGACACCACAGAATGATCGCCCCGCCGCAGCCTGCAGGCCCTGGAGCCTGGAGCCTGGAGCCTGGAGCCGACGATTATGGGCGGATCTCATCGCTTGACAATCCGACTCCGCTTTCAAACCATCGGGTGTTCGCAGAGGAGGAACATGGCCGACTTCATCTGGAAACCGAGTGCGGCGTACGTCGATGACGCGAACGTCACCCGATTCATGCGAGCGCATGGGATCGCGGACCCCCGTGAGCTCTGGAAGCGATCGGTGGCTGACATCCGGTGGTTCTGGGACGCCGCGGTGCGGCACGTGGGCGTCGCCTGGTATCGCCCATACGATCAGGTGCTCGACGACTCGAAGGGCATCGAGTGGTCCCGCTGGTTCGTCGGCGGCCGGACCAACATCGTGCTCAACTGCATCGACCGCCACATCGCTGCCGGCCGGGGCGAGCGGCTCGCCATCATCGGCGAGGCCGACGATGGGGCGGTGCGCCGGATCACGTACACCGAGCTCTCCGCCGAGGTGGGCCGCCTTGCGGCGCTGATGCGCGAGCTGGGCATCGCGCCGGGCGACCGCGTGGGCATCTACATGCCCATGGTCCCGGAGGTCGCGGTGGCCATGTTCGCCTGCTTCAAGGTAGGCGCCGTGGCGATCCCGATCTTCTCGGGCTTCGGCGCCGAGGCCCTCGCCACGCGGCTCGACGACTCCGGCGCGCGGCTGCTGCTCACGGCCGACGGCTCGTTCCGGCGCGGCAAGCCCGTGCGCATCAAGGACGCGGCCGACGAGGCCGCGGCCCGGGTACCCAGCCTGGAGCACGTCGTCGTGCTGCGCCGCGCCGGGCTGGACGTGGCCTGGACGACGGGCCGCGACCTGTGGTGGGACGAGGCCCTGGCCGACAGGCCGATCGACGTGCCGACCGAGGAGCTCGACGCCGAGGCGCCGGCGCTCATCCTCTACACCTCGGGCACCACGGGCAAACCGAAAGGCACGGTCCACACCCACGCCGGGTGCCTGGCGCAGATGGGCAAGGAGCTGTTCTACGCGTTCGACCTCAAGGGCGAGACCGACGTCTTCTTCTGGGTCACCGACATCGGCTGGATGATGGGCCCGTGGGAGATGATCGGCGTGCAGCTCCAGGGCGGGACCTACGTGCTGCTCGAGGGCGTGCCGAACCACCCGACCCCCGCCCGGCTCTGGGAGATGGTCGAAAGGCACGGCGTGACCACGCTCGGCATCTCGCCGACGGCGATCCGGGTGCTCAAGGCGGCGGGCGACGAGTGGGTCGAGCGGCACGACCTCTCGCGGCTGCGGCTGCTCGGCTCGACCGGCGAGCCGTGGGACCCGGACTCGTACTCATGGTTCTTCCGGAAGGTCGGCGGCGGGCGGTGCCCCGTGATCAACATCTCGGGCGGGACCGAGATCGTCGGCTGCCTGCTCTCGCCGCTGCCCGTGACGCCGCTCAAGCCCTGCTCGCTCGGCATCCAGGCGCTCGGCATGGACGTGGACGTCTTCGACGAGGCGGGCCGGCCCATCGTGGGCGGCATCGGCCACCTCGTGTGCAAGCAGCCCGCGCCGTCGATGACCAAGGGGTTCTGGAACGACCCGGACCGGTACATCAAGACGTACTTCTCGCGCTGGTCCGGCGTCTGGTACCACGGCGACTGGGCCGAGCAGGACGCCGACGGGCTGTTCTTCCTCCACGGCCGGTCCGACGACACCATCAAGGTCGCGGGCAAGCGCACGGGCCCGGCGGAGATCGAGAGCGCGCTGGTCGAGCACGAGTCGGTGGTCGAGGCCGCGGCCATCGGCGTCCCCGACGAGATCAAGGGCGAGGTCGTGGTGTGCTTCGTCGCGGTCGCGCCGGGCGTTGTGGAGACCGAGGAGCTGCGCGACGAGCTCTCGGGACTGGTCGTGGCCAAGCTGGGCAAGACACTGCGGCCCAAGGCGATCAAGTTCGTGGACGTCCTGCCGAAGACCCGATCGGGGAAGGTCCTGCGCGGCATGATCCGGCGGAAGTTCCTCGGCGAAGACGTCGGGGACACCGCGTCGGTGGAGAACCCCGAGGCCGTGGACAGGATCGGGAGCGCGCGCTGATGGCGCGTACCGGCGTTCAGATGTACCTGCCCTCGGGGACGCTCGAGACGAGGCAGTCGAAGAGGGGGAGGACGACCCTGAACGTGCTCCCGCGGCCGACCTCGCTCTCGACCCTGATGTCGCCGCCGTGCAACCGGGCGATGCGCCGCGCGATGGTCAGGCCGAGCCCGTCGCCCGGGATCCCACGCTGTGCCTGACCCCTGAAGAACGGCTCGAAGATACGTTCGAGGTCCTCCGCGCGGATGCCCGGCCCGTCGTCGGCCACCGTGGCCACGACATCGTCGTTCTCCACGCCGAGATCGACCTTCACTTCCGCGGTGTCGGGCGTGTACTTGACCGCGTTGTTCATCAGGTTCTTGAACAGCTCGGTGAAAGCGGCCGCATCGCCGCGAACCATCACCGAGGTCGCGCCGCCGCGCACGATGCGCCGCTGCCCCCGCTCGGTCTCGTCCATGAACCCGGCGATGACCTGGTCCATGATCCGCGCGAGGTCGAGGGGCTGGCGCTGGTTCATGAACTCCCCGTCCTCGAGGCGAGTCAGGATCTCCCAGTTGCCGAGGAGGTGGAGGAGCTGATCGGCGCGTCGCTGCGCGAATTGGATCATCTTCCGCGCGTTGTCCGAGATCTCCCCGGTGTAGCCGTCGAGCACGACGGACAGGCACTGGCGCAGCGAGGCCACCGGTCCTTTGAACTGGTGGTAGACGATGAGCATCTTCGGGATCTTGAGCCCGTTGTGCTCGGCGTTGCTCGTGGCCATGAGGTGCCGGCGCTGCTCGACGCCCCGGCGGACGAGCGCGGTGAGCTGCTTGGGCTCGAACGGCTTGGGCAGGATGTCGAACGCTCCGGCCTTCATCGCGTCCACCGCGACCTCGATGCTGCCGTACCCGGTGATGATCACGGCCACGAGGTTGGGATCGGCGACCTTGGCGCGCCGCACGAACTCGATCCCGGTGAAACCCGGCATGCGGACATCGACCAGCACGAGGTCGGGCTTGTGCAGGGTGAGCTTGTCGAGCCCCCCTTTCCCGTCCGGAGCCACGACGACCCGGTATCCCTCCTTGTCGAGGATGATCTCGCAGGCGTCCCGGACCCACTCCTCATCGTCCACCACGAGGATTGTCGCTTCGCGGGGCTCGTTGGTGGTGCCGTTGCCGGTGACTCCCATGAGCTAATCTCTCCTCCCCAACAGCTCCTGGATGCCTTTGACGAAGGCCGCGGGATCGAACGGCTTGCCGAAGTACAGGTCCACCCTGAGCGACCGCTCACCGTCCACGAGCGGGAATGGGACCCCGTCCGACGATGCGGCCGACATGGCGATGATGGGTGTGTGCTTCAGGACCGGATCGTGTCGCGCCTGCTCGCAGTAGTGAAGCCCGTCAGTCGCGCTGTCCATGATGATGTCCACCACGATCACGTCGGGGCGCTCGGATCGCGCGAGCTCCAGGCCCGTGGCGGTCGAGCCCGCCGCGATCACGCGGTAGCCCCGCGATTCGAGGATCGCGCGCACCGCATCCACGAACACGGAATCGTCATCGACGACGAGGATGGTCGCTGGTCGCGGCAGCTCGATTCGCGGCGGCCCGACGGCCGAGGCCACCGCCTCGACCAGGTCCGCCGTGTTCTCACCGGCGATGTGGTAGTAGAAGACGTGGTGCTCCCGCGCCTCCAGCTCGAGCGCCGGATCGCTCGCACTGGCGACGAAGATCATGCGGAGGCTCGGGTCGACAACGCGAAGGAGCGGAATCGCCTGGATGCCCGGCACGTCTTCCAGCTCCTCGCAGACGATCGCGCATCCGATGCGATGCCGCTTGAGCTCTCCGAGCGCTTCCGCGAGCGAGCTGATCTCCTCGATGCCCTCGAACCCCGCACCGCGGAGCGAGTTCCTGATCTCGGCTCGATGGGCCTCATGCTGCGAGCACACGAGGATGCTCCACCTGGCCACGCGCATACCTCGAAGCTCCATCAAGCAATCCATGTACCACGCCACCTCGTGCCCCGACAGCCGTCCCTCTCCCGGCTCCTCCGTCTGCCGTCGAACGTCCCCGTGATGTCGCCACGACCGGACCGGGAGATCGCTCATGCTCACGCTCACGCTCACGCTCACGACGACATGGGGCCCTGTGAGGATCGCGCTCACGGGGACAACCACCCCAGACCTGGGGAGAAACACCACACTCGTCATGCGCGTTGTAGGACATCATCCGTCCGCCTCATGCGTGGTTCCAGAAGCTGCGTGGTGGTCTGTTTCGTGCACTCGATTCTGCGAGCATCATCCATGAGCACGAGCTCCAATGACCCGAAAACCAGAGGGCGGGCTGCACGGCCGACGCGGCGCTTCAGGTTCCGGGTCACGGTCGGCCTGATCTCCGCGCTCGTCGCGGCCACGTTCGCGCTGACGGCGGTGGTCGTGGTGGTCGGCGATTCCTTCATCGTCTCGCTCGAGTCGGCCGCTCAATGCGAGGGACGGCTCCCCGATGCTCCGCAACCGGGCCCGCCGGAGCTCCTGTATTCCCGCGTCAGACACCTCGTGCTTCTCGCGGTCATGGTCCCGATCACCACGATGACCGCAACCTGCCTCTGTCTGCTCTGGGTCACGATCCGCGGCTCGCTCCTGCCGCTGGCGAGGGTCGTCGACACCGCGGAGACGATCTCAGGCGGAGACCTGTCGGCCCGCACGGGGATCAGCGCGGCTGGCGAATTCGGTGATCTGTGCACGGCCATCGATGGCATGGCCGCGGCGATGCAGCGGAGGGAAGAGCAGGTCATCAGGTCGGAGAAGCTCGCATCGGTCGGCCGGCTCGCGGCCGGCGTCGCTCACGAGGTGAACAACCCCCTGACGGGCGTGTTGACCTTCGCCCACCTCATGCGGTCCAGGAGCCAGGGTGAGCAAGACCGGCTCGCGATCGACGTCATCATCCGGGAGACCATGAGGATCCGCGAGATCGTCCGAGGTCTGCTGGACTTCGCCCGCATGGGGAGCTGCATGATGCGGGTGGTCGACATCAACGTCGTGATCGGACAGGTCCTCACGCTCATGCGCAGTCAGAAGGGGTTCCTCAAGGTGAGCTTCTCGGAGCACCTCCACCCCGGGCGTGCGCTGATCTGGGGCGACCTCGGCCAGCTCCAGCAGGTGTTCCTCAACCTGCTGATGAACGCCGCCCAGTCCATGCCCGACGGCGGTGTCGTCACCGTGTCCACCGAGCTGCGCGGGACCGAGACGGTGATCGTCTCGGTCGCCGACACGGGGTGCGGCATCACGGAGGAGGTCCGGGCGCGCCTGTTCGAGCCGTTCTTCACGACCAAGCCCGTGGGCGCGGGGAGCGGCCTCGGGCTCAGCATCAGCCTCGGGATCGTCCACCAGCACCGGGGCACGATCTCGGTCGAGAGCACGGTGGGGCGAGGGTCGACGTTCACGGTCGAGCTCCCGGCCGCGAACCAGGAGGCCAAGGTCGCCGAGCCCGAGGGAGGAGTCGTGGCGGAGGCGTCGTGACGCGCGTCCGGCGGCACGGCGACGCCTGGCACCATCCTGGCAAGGGGTGCGTGGAGCGATCGAGAGGAGAGATCGGATGAGCGAGGCACACAAGATCCTGGTGGTCGATGACGAACAGGTGGTCTGCTTGAGCTGTCAGGCGATCTTCTCGCAGCTCGGCTTCGAGATCGAGACCACCAACAGCCCGGTCGAAGGCCTTCGGCTCGCGCAGGAGCACCGGTGCGACGTCATCCTGCTCGACATCATCATGCCCGAGATGACGGGCCTCGAGTTCCTCGAACGACTCCGGAGGTTCGACGCGACGGTGCCGGTGGTCATCATCACCGGGTACGCGAGCGTGACGAGTGCGGCCGAGGCCATGCGGCTCCACGCGTCGGACTACGTCCCGAAGCCCTTCACGCCCGAGGAGATCATCGCGGCGGTGCACCGGGTGCTCAGCCTCGAGCCGTCGAAGGCACCGTCGCCTGCCGAAACGAAGCTCCAGCCCTGGGTGCCGACGGGCCGGTGCCTGTTCCTCGACCAAGCGTGGGTGCGCCAGGGGACCGACGGGACGGCCAGGGCCGGCGCGTTCATCCCCTCCGGCGAGGGCCGGACCGTCGAGGCGATCGACATCCCGGCAGTCGGCACCCGCGTGCAGGAGGGACTGCCCCTGGCGGAGCTCATCCCGAGCGGCGGGAGACGCAGGATCATCCCTTCGCCCGTCACCGGGGACATCATCGAGGTGAACCGCGCGTTGCTCGATGCACCGGCGAGGGGTTGGGACGACCCCTGTTCCGAGGGCTGGCTGGTGCGGGTGGAGCCGGACGAGACCGAGCCGCCCAGCCTCGCGTTCCCCCGTCGGGTCATGGTGGTCAGCAGGGACTCGCATGCTCTCGCTTCTCACCGCAAACGGCTCGAGCGGTTCGGGTGCCTCGCCGAGACGCTCCCGACTCCGATCGGTGTCCGGGAGGCCCTGCGACAGAGCCAGTGCGAGGTGCTCCTGATCGACGGAGGGGCGCTCGACGCGGACGTGCCACACCTGGTCGCCGACGTCCGGCAGGCCATTCCAGGGCTGCGGGTGGTCGTCGTCGCGCCGGCGGGCTGGGCGTACCAGGGCGCATGCCGCGAGCTCGCGGTGTTCCGGTACCTCGAGGACCCGATCGACAGCGAGGCGCTCATCGACGTCCTCGACGCGGCGTTCCAGGCCCCGCCTCCGGTGCTCGCGCCGGCGGTGGTACGCGGTGCGCTGCCCGACGCGATCCGCGTGCTCCGGATGACCAACCGGCACGGCGCCCTCGTGTCGCTGCTCGCGCCCGACGGCGTGCTCCTCGAGAGCCGAGGTGTCGGGCAGGTCATCCTCCAGGGCGTGCGCGAGCTCGCGCTGCCCGTGCGGCTGACGCTGGGTCAGGAACGCCTGGGCTCGGCCGACATCTGGAGCATCGCCGACCAGTGCGACCGCGGGTACCTGCTCGTGCCGCAGGAAGCCGGGAGGATCCCCGGGTCGCTCGTGCGCGAGTCCACGACGTCGCCCTGGACGCCGGCCGGCGTGGCCGAGGACCGCATCACGACGCTGGTGATCCAGGCTGCGCCCACGGGCTCCACGCTCGACTTCGACTTCCGCACGAACGAGACCCTCGGGCGGTTGATCCTCTCCCGCCTCACCGCGGCCCGAAAGAGCCCCGGGCGGTAACGTCAAACAGTGGACGGTGTGGACGAAGTGGACCAACTCCGGAGGTCCGGGGAGGTCCACTCGGTCCACCTGGTCCACTCAGTCCACAGGAACAATACCCCTATCGGCCACGACCACTCGCGCCACGATCTCGCCGAGCCTCGCCAGGACCATGTCCGCTGCCGGCTCGACTGCCGCGGCCACGCGCTCGCCGGGCTCCTCGGAGAACGTCCAGGCGTCCTCGATCCCGATACCGAGGACGTGGACCTCGTCCGGGACGGTCATCCCGAGCTTCCGGCCGAGCTCGAGCGCGGAGAACAGGTCGATGCTGTGCGGCCCGCCGACCCGCGGCGACAGGAGCGCCCGGCCGTCGTACCAGCGCAGCTCGCCCGGCTCCATCGGCTCCAGGGTGCTCGCGTCGATGAGGATCATGGCCTGGCATCCCTCGACGTGGTCGAGGACGGACCAGCCGCCCGCCTCGTCCTGGACCACGCGGACGTCCACGTCGGGGAAGGGGAGCTGGTCGGCCAGCCGAGCCTCGACGGCCTCGGCGACGCGGAGGCCGACCGAGTCGTCACGAAGGACCGGGTTGCCGAGGCCGAGGACCGCGATGCGGATCACCCGCGCCTCAACGTCGCCACGGTGTGGCCGTCCGGGGCGAGGAAGGTGACGTGCATGGGGTAATGGCCGGGGAGCGAGTGGGTCGCGCACGAGAAGCACGGGTCGTATGCCCGGAAGGCCATCTCGATCATGTTGAGCACCTCGTCCGTGATGGGCCGGCCCTTCCGGATGAGGTGTGACGCGGCCTTCTTGATGGACATCGTGATGGCGGCGTTGTTGTTCGTCGTGCCCACGATCAGGTTCGCACGGGTGATGATCCCCTTCTCGTCGGTGACGTAGTGGTGGGTCAAGGTGCCCCGCTGCGCCTCGACGGTGCCCACGCCCTCGTGCGGGGTCGCGGTGGGGAGGGTGCGCACGTGGGGGCTCGTGACCTCCGGGTCGGCGGCCAGCTCGAGCGCTCGCTCCGAGGCGTAGAGGAGCTCGATGAGGCGGGCCCAGTGAGTGGCCAGCGTGAGGTTGCACGGCCTCCCGAGCGTCTTGAACATCCGCTCGTACTCGGCCTGCGCCAGCGGTGTGGCCATGCCGTCGGCCGCGTTGAGGCGCGCCAGCGGTGTGGCCCGGTAGACGCCGCTCTCCTCCCCCTCGACGAACCCCTTCCAGCCCAGCGGCTTGAGGAAGGGGTACTTGAGGTACGAGTACTCCTCGACGTGCTCGGCCACGTGCGCGAGGTACTCGCGCGGCGCGTAGCGCGCGATCTCCTGCCCCCGGACATCGACGACCCGCACGTGCCCGTCGTAGAAGTTGACCCTGTTGCGCTCGTCCACCAGGCCCATGTTGTGGACCCTGAGCTGATAGACCGGGCCCGTGATGATGTCGAGGTACGCCGAGTTCTGGAGCACGACCTGGTCGAAGAGCTGGAGGCTGAACTTGCCGAGCTCGACGCACTCGCGCGCCATGGTCTCGACGGCCTTGCGCTCATCCTCGGAGAACGTGCGTGAGACGCCGCCCGGGACGTTGTACACGGGGTGGGTGCACTTCCCGCCCACGAGCCGCATGATCTCGTGCCCGTGCTTGCGGTACGTGAGCACCTTGGCTCCGATCTCGAGGCCGACCTTGTCCACGATGCCCAGGATGTGACGGCGCGCCTTGTCCGCGCCGGGGCCCATGACGAAGTCCGGACCGGCGAGCGCATAGAAGTGGGCGACGTGGCTGTGGATGTACTCGCCCATGAAGAAGAGCTCGCGGAGCTTGCGGGCCGCGGTGGGGATCTCGACCCCGTACACCGCGTCCACGGCCTTGCCCGACGCCATGTGGTGGCACGCCGGGCACACGCCGCAGATGCGCGGCACGATCCTCGGCGCCTCCTCGACCGGCCTGCCCTCGAGGAACTTCTCGAAGCCACGCAGCTCGGGCACCGAGAAGTAGGTCTGCGCGATCTCGCCGTCATCATCGAGGAAGATGGTGATCTTCCCGTGGCCCTCGAGCCTGGTGATCGGGTCGATGGTGATGGTCCTCATCCTCGCCTTCCTCCCAGGAGCGTGCTGGATGCGCTGAAGCGGTAGAAGTAGCCGGCCGGGTCGGGGAGTGTATCGACGATCCGTTCGATGTCCGCCGGGGCCTTCGCGTCGATGATCGATCCCAGGGCCGCCACCATCTTGGCCCCCTGGTCCGCCGTGCCCGGCGGCATCCCGTAGCAGCCGCGGCACGGGACGTTCGACCGCGTCACGCACTGGTGCCCGCAGCCGTCGCGGGTCACGGGGCCGAGGCAGAGGATCTCCTGGTCCAGGAAGCAGACCTTGGGATCGGGGACGTGGTGCGAGATCCGCCGGAACGACCGGATGTTCTTCTCCGGGCTCCGGGTCCGCTCGCACGTGTCGCACATCGCCTTCTCGGACGCGCCGATCACCGCACCCTTGGCGGGCAGCGGTCCGCCGGAGACCACGAGCGCCAGCACCTCCCAGATGCGCTCGGGGTTCGGCGGGCAGCCCGGGACGAAGTAATCGACATCGACCACCTGGCCCAGCGACAGCACCGTCTCGTAGAGCACCGGGATCTCCACCCGGCCCTCGGGCACTTCCGTCACCGGACGAGGCATCGTGCGTCCCGGGTTATCGACCGACTCGGCCGTCAGATACGCCCGCTCCATGATCCCCTGGAGAGTGGTGAGGTTGGCGAGCGCCGGGATGCCGCCAGTGTGAGCGCACGAGCCGAACGCGACCAGGACCTTGCTCTTGCGGCGCAGGAGATGCGCGATGTGCTCGTTCTCGCTCGAGCGGATCGCGCCATGGAAGAGCGTCAGGTCCAGGAACGCGTCGTCGAGCGCCTCCACGTCGGCGTACTTGAAGTCCATGGCGATGGGCCACAGGAAGAAGTCGCACGCCTCCTTCACCTGGAGGACCTTCTCGTGGATGTCGAGGATGGCGACATCGCAGCCGCCGCAGGCGGCGCCCCAGTACACCGCGACCTTCAGCTTCCCCATGTCGACCTCCCCTCGCTCGCCTCGAGGCGGGCGGTCCCCGCGAGGGGTCCGAGCTGCCGGACCTGCTCGGTGAAGGCGTCGGCCAGCTTGGCGAAGTGGTCGCCCTCTGAGGCGGAGACCCACTCGAGGCGCAGCCGCGCGGGGTCCACGCCGAGCTGCCGGACGACCTGCTTGAGCATGATGAAGCGCCGGAGGCACTTGTAATTGCCCTCGAGGTAGTGGCAGTCGCCGGGGTGGCAGCCGCACACGAGCACTCCGTCGGCGCCCTCGCGCAGGGCCTTGAGCACGAAGGACGGCTCGATGCGGCCGCTGCACATCACCCTGACGATGCGCACCGCGGGCGAGTACTTGATGCGTGACGTCCCCGCCAGGTCGGCCCCGGTGTAGGAGCACCAGTGGCAGAGGAATGCGACGATCTTCGGCTCGAAGCTCATGATGCCAACACTCCTTCGATCTCGCAGAACATCTGCTCGTCCTTGAAGTGCCTCGCGTGCACGGCACCGCTCGGGCACGCGGCAGCGCAGGTGCCGCAGCCCTTGCACAGGACCTCGTTCACGACGGTCTTGCGTCGCTCTTCGTCGAACGAGATCGCGTTATACGGGCACAGGGAGTTACAGATGCGGCACGCCACGCAGTGCTCCTCCATGGTCCGCGCGGTCCGACCCTCGACCTCCACCTTGCCCCTGGCCATGAGCTGGAGCGCGAGGGAGGCGGCGGCCTGGCCCTGGGCCACGGTGTCGGGGATGTCCTTGGGCCCCTGGCAGCACCCGGCGAGGTAGATCCCGTCGTTCGCCGTCTCGACGGGCGCGAGCTTCGGGTGCTTCTCGATGACGAACCCGTCCTTGTCGGTCGCGCACTTGAGGACCTTCGAGATCTCGAGCGTGCCCGGCGCCGCGGCGAGCCCGGTGCTCAGGATGACCATGTCCACCGGGACCCGCAGGCGCTGGCGCGTGAGCGAGTTCTCGGCCACGACGACGAGCTTGCCCTTCTCGTCGTCCGAGATCGCGCGGTCGGTGACCTCGCCGACCTTGCCCCGGATCAGGTGCGCGCCCTCCTCCCGTATCCGGTCGTAGAACTCCTCGTACGCCTTTCCCGGCGACCGGATGTCGATGTAGAACTGGTAGACCTCGGCGCCGGTCTTCTCCTTCACCAGGTGCGCGAACTTCAGCGAGTACATGCAGCAGACGCGCGAGCAGTACGCCTGGTGGTTCTTGTCGCGGCTCCCGATGCAGTGGAGGATCGCCACCGAGCGGGGTGACTCCCCGTTCCTGAGCACGATCCGGCCTTCGGTCGGCCCGGCCGCGTTGTTGAGCCTCTCGAACTCGAGCGAGGTGTAGACGTTCTCGAGACGCCCGTGTCCGTACTGGGCCAGGGCGGGTCCACGGTAGGGCTCGAAGCCCGTGGCCATGATCACCGCGCCCACGGTCACTGTCTGGTCGCGCGGAGCGTCGTCAAGCCTGATGGCTCCGACCTCGCACGCCTTGGTGCACGCGCGGCACTTGCCGGGCTTGGCGAAGTGGACGCACGACTCGGCGTCGATGACGGGCTTGTTCGGGACCGCTTGCGGGAACGGGACGTAGATCGCCTTTCGCTTGGCGAGGCCCTCGTCGAACTCGCTCGGCACGCGCTTGGGGCACTTGCGGATGCACGCCCCACAGCCGTTGCACAGGTCGTGGTCGACGTAGCGCGCTCGCGTCCGGATGGTGGCCTGGAAGTTCCCGATGTACCCCGAGATGCCCACGAGCTCCGACGAGGTGAGCAAGGTGATGTTGGGGTGCGCGCCGACGGAGTTCATCTTGGGTGTCAGGATGCACGCCGAGCAGTCCAGCGTGGGGAAGGTCTTGTCGAAGCGAGCCATGTGGCCGCCGATCGTCGGGGTCTTTTCCACGAGGTAGACCTGCTTCCCCGCGTCGGCGACCGTGAGCGCCGCCTGGATGCCCGCGATGCCGCCGCCGATGATCAGCACGGCCGGGTGCACCGACACCTCGCGGGAGATGAGCGGCTCGTGGTACCGCACGCGCCGGATGGCGGCCCGGGTCAGGGCGATCGCCTTCTCCGTCGCCCTAGCGGGATCCACCGTCACCCAGGAGTCCTGCTCCCTGATGTTGACCATCTGGACGAAGTACGGGCTCAGGCCTCTGCGCAGGCAGACGTTGCGGAACGTCTCCTCGTGCATCCTGGGCGAGCACGCGGCCACGACGACGCGATCGAGCAGTTGCGTGGCGATGTCGTTCTCGATCATCTCCTGTCCCGGCGCGGAGCACACGAACTTGTAGTCCCTGGCCACGGCGACGCCCGGCTCGCGGAACGCCGCCTCCACCACCGCGGCCACGTCCACGACCGACGAGATGTTGACCCCGCAGTGACAGACATACACTCCGATCCTCGGCGCGCGAGCAGCCATCTCATGCCTCCGCTTCGGACAACGCCTCGGCCAGGAGCTCCGAGACCGTCATCACTCGCAGCTTGTCCTCGAGATCCATGGACACGATGCTGCTCTCCAGCATCTGGACGCAGTACGGGCAGGCCGCGGCGATCACCGTGGCCTCGACGCCGAGGGCCTCGAGCACCCTGATGTCGGAGAGCCGCTTGCCCTTCGGGGTGTCGATCCAGATCCCGCCGCCGCCCCCACCGCAGCACAGGCTCGTCTCGCGGTGGTGCGGCATCTCGACGAGCTCGAGTCCGGGGAGGGCACGGAGCACGTCGCGCGGCGCGTCGTAGATGTCGTTGTAGCGCCCGAGGTAGCAGGGGTCGTGGTAGGTCACCCTCCGCTCGATGGTCCGGGTCGGTCGCAACGAGCCCTTCGCGAGGTGCTCGGCGTAGATCTCGGTGACGTGACGCACGGCCGGCGCCTCGCCCCCGGGGTAGACGTAGCGGTTCTTGAAGGAGTGGAGGCAGTGCGGCGAGACGGCGAGGAGGCTGGCCACGCCGGCCTTCTCGATCTGCTCCACGTTCGCCCCCTGGAGCTTCTCGAACACGGCGCCGTCGCCGACCGTGAGCGCCAGGTCGCCGCAGCACCGCTGGGCGTTGCCGAGGTAGCCGAAATCGACGGCCGCGGACCTGAGGACGTCGACGACCGCGCGAGCGTCCCGCCTGCTCCGGGCCTCGTAGTCGTTCGTGCAGCACGTGAACAGGAGGTGCTCGGTCGCGGGCGTGACGCCCTGGACCTCGGCAGACCGGGCCCACGTCTCGCGCGCCGACTTCTTCTCACCCCAGGGGTTGCCCTCGCTCCGGAGGCTCCCGAGCGGCGCGTTCATCGTGGACGGCTGGGCGTTCCACTCGCGCAGGATGCTCCGCACCGACTGGAAGATCAGCGGGATGTTGATCTGTTGCGGGCAGCGGTCCCAGCACGTCTTGCAGTTCACGCAGGTCCAGGCATCCTCCTCGAAGCCCTCGAGGCCCAGGCGCGCCATCTCGACGAAGGTGCGAGGGCTGAACGCCTTGAGGTTGCCCCAGGGGCAGACCGCGGTGCAGGTCCCGCACTGGTAGCAGTTCCGCAGCTCCTCCCCGCCCGCCTCCGTCACTGCCTGCGCGATCTCGAGCGCCGGACCGAGGCACCTCAGCGCGACCGAAGGGCTCGCCATGCTGTCCTCCTGCTCATCTCCGCACCTCGACACACGACGCCGCGTGCGCGTCACACCGTTGATGTCCGCGGATTGGATCGGAAGCGCTCCGTCACCGGATCACGGTATGTGGTCCGGTTGGCTCGCGCCGACGGCCAGGGTGGGTGCAATCCACATACCACGGGTCCCACTCAGTCCAATCCCGAACGGGGTCACGTGCGAACGCGAACGAGGGAGTGTGCGGCCGAGACCGGGGGCTTCCTCTGGACCATCGTCGGCCGGGGCTTCGCTCGCGCTCGCGCTCACGCTCACGCTCACGCTCACGGGACGTGGGGCGCGGCGGGGTGGGCCGCCCCACGGTGGAGCGTTTTGCCCCAGGTGCGGTCGGAACGGCCTCCGGCGATCGGCGTGCAGCGGTCAGCCGCCCTTCAGCTTGCGGCGCAGGGTCTTGCGGTCGATGCCGAGCGCCCTTGCGGCTGCGCTCAGGTTGCCGCCGTGCTCGGTGATGACGTTCTCGATGTGGGTGTGCTCCACGTCCGACAGGCGGCTGGACACGATCCGCTTCTGGTCCGCGGCCGCGGCGAGCCACAGGAGGTCTCCGGGCATGACGAGGTCTCCCCTCGCCAGGATGACCGCGCGCTCGACCATGTTGCGGAGCTCCCGGACGTTGCCCGGCCAGTCGTGGTTCATCAGGAGGTCCATCGCCTCGTCCGAGAACACGAGCGTGCGCGGCTTCTGGCAGAACTCGGCGAGGAAGTGGTCCACGAGCAGCGGGATGTCTCCGCGCCGCGCGCCGAGTGGCGGGAGCGCGATCGGGACGACGCAGAGCCGGTAGTACAGGTCCCGGCGGAAGCGCCCGGCGTCGATCTCCTCGAGGAGGTTCATGCTCGTCGCCGCCAGGATCCGGATGTCGGGCCGGACCACCTGGTTGCTGCCCACCCGTGTGAACTCCCTCTCCTCGATCAGCCGGAGCAGCTTCGCCTGGATCTCGGGCGGGATGTTGCCGATCTCGTCGAAGAAGATCGTGCCGCCGTCGGCGAGCTCGAGCCGGCCGTGCTTCGTCGTCGTCGCGCCTGTGAACGAGCCCCGGACATGGCCGAACAGCTCGCTCTCGAAGAGGGTGCCGACGAGCGCGCCGCAGTCCACGATGACGAACGGCTTCTCGCGTCGCGGGCTGAGGTCGCGGATAGTCCGCGCCACGACCTCCTTGCCCGTCCCCGACTGTCCGGTGATCAGCACCGTCGAGTCCGTGGGGCCCACGCGGACCAGCAGGTCCTTGATGCTGCGCATCACCAGGCTCTTCCCGATCAGCGCATCGACCGTCTCGACGTCGGTCTCGGCCCGGCTGGGCTTCGCCCTCGCATGGAGCGCGGCGGGACGGCCGCACGTCTTGGCGGCCCTGGCGACCGTGTCCCGGAGCGTCTGCGGCGTGAACGGCTTCGTGAGGAAGTCCACGGCGCCGAGCTTCATCGCCTGGACGGCGTTGTCGACCGTCGCGTATCCCGTGATGACGATGACCGCCGTCTCGGGCCGGGTCGCCCTGGTCCACGCGACGAGCTCCATGCCGTCCATCCCGGGCATCCTGAGATCGACGACGAGGACGTCGAATGGCCGGCTCGACATCAACGTCCTGGCGGCCTCGCCCGACGCGGCCTGCTCGGAGAGGACCCCGCTGGCGTCCAGGGCTTCGAGGCAGGCGTCGCGCATCGCGTCGTCGTCGTCGGTGATCAGGATGCGCAGCCTGCTCGGCATCATGGGGCCCCCTGGCCACGGGCGAGGGGGAAGCTCATCGTGAAGACGGCCCCGCCGTCGGGGTTGTTCCGGGCCGTGATCGATCCTCCGTGCTGGCGGACCACGCCGTAGGTGATCGCCAGGCCGAGCCCGGTCCCGCGGCCGACCTCCTTCGTCGTGAAGAACGGCTCGAAGAGCAGGAGCGCCTGCTCCTCCTTGATGCCGGGGCCGGTGTCCGAGACCGCGACGTTCGCCATGTGCTCGGGCTCTCGCCAGACACGCACGGTCAAGCGGCCCTTGCCGCCCATCGCCTCGGCCGCGTTCACGAGCACGTTGGTGAGCGCCTGGTGAAGCGGCCCCTCCTCACCGTCGATGACCATGAGCTGCTCGGAGCGATGGTGCTCGATCTCGATGTCATTGAACACGGGCTGGATACTGACCGACTTGAGCGCCGTCTCGACGAGCAGGCCGAGGTCGAGCGTCCGCCGTTCCACCTGGCTGGTCCTCGAGAACCCGAGGAGGCCCTTCACGATCTCCTTGCAGCGGTTGGTCTCACGGATGATCTTGAGGAGGGTCTTCGCCTCCCTGGAGCCCTCGGGAAAACCCTCGAGCATGATATGCGAGTAGATGAGGATGCCGCCGAGCGGGTTGTTGATCTCGTGCGCCACCCCCGCGGCGACACGCCCGAGCGACGACATCTTCTCCGACTGGATCAGACGCGCCTGGAGCTGCTTGAGGTCCGCGTACGCCCTCTCGAGCTCCTCGGCCTTGGCCCGGGTCCGGTGCAGCAGCCGCTGGATCTCCTGCAGGTTCGTGGCGACCAGCACCACGCCGATCACGTCGTCGACCTTGTCGCGCATCACCGACACGCTCAGGCTGACGGGGATGCGCTCGCCCGCGCGGCTCACGAGGTCCGTCTCCAGGTTGTGGATCGCGCCGCTCATCAACAGGAGCCGCCACATCTTCGTCCCGGGACACACCCGGTTCTCGGCTCGCGGGTCGAACACGCTGGAGAGCTGGCTTCCGACCATGTCGACCTCGGTGTGGCCGAGCAGGGCCAGGCACGACCTGCTGACGAGGGTGATCGCGCCGTGCGCGTCGCAGACGACGAGCGCATCGGCGACGCTCCGGATGATGTTGTTGATGAACTCGTTGGCCTGCCGGAGGTCGTCGGCTTTCTGCTCGAGCTCGATCTGGGTCCGGGCGAGCTCGCCGTAGAAGTTCTCCATCGTCCGGATGATCTCGACCCAGATGTCCTCGTTGAGGCTGAGCTCGTCGGACTGTGAAGGCCCGTTCGTCACCGTCTCCTCGCGCTCAGTGGGTCGAGCAGTAGAGGCATGGATCGAAGGACTTCACCACGTGCAGCACGTTCCTGCACGTCCGTTCGTCGCCGACCGGGGTCCCCACGAGCGCCGACTCGACCGGGCCCGGGACGTCGTTGTCGTCGCGCGGCGAGAAGTTCCACGCGGTCGGCGTGACGATTTGATAGTGATGGATCGTCCCTCCCTCGAGCTGGGTCCAGTGGGCGAGCGCACCGCGAGGCGCCTCGAGCACGCCCATTCCCTCACCGGACCCCGGCAGGTCCCCGTGCCTGCAGAACGGCTCGGCCGGAGCGATCTCCCGGATCCACGTCCGGAGCTCGACCACGAGCCGGACGAGCTCGTGCAACCTCGCCATGACCCGCGTGAAGACGCTGGCGCCCCGGCGCGCCACGAGGTCGAGGACGAGCGGATCGCCGTCGATGACCTGCCTGGCGAGCGGACCGGTCTCGACCGGCAGTCCGGCATAGCGCGGCGCCTTGGTCCAGCTATACGGGTGCGACCGGTCCGGATCGGCCACAGGAGCGGGCTGCGACGTCCTGCGCCTGCTCCTCTCCACGGGGAACCAGGAGTACCTGAGGTGCTCCGAGAAGAGGGCGACATCGAGCGGCGAGACGGTTCCGTTGAAGAACCCCTCTCGGGGCCTCGGACGCTCCGGCGTCCCCCACCCGCCGAAGGACAGGAACCTCGCCGGGCCCAGCCCGATCCGATCGAGCCCCCGATCCAGAGCAAACCTGACGAAGACGGCGAGGTCGCTCGACGCGTGCGTCGCCTCGGCAGTCCAGGCAGACAAGTCGGCCTCGCTTTTCACCTCGAGCCACCGCTCCAGGCCGTCGTGGACGAGGCTCGCCTCGAGGAACCGTCGCATGCGGTCGATGGCGCCGAGCGACCTGCGGACCTCGCTGCGGTCCACCGGGCGAGACGACCCCCCCGGTTGCGTGACCAGGCTGTTGGGCCACTTGCCCGCGAACATGCCGAGCACGGGCAGGAACTCGCGCCGGGCGTCGAGGGCATCGCGGAACGTACGGCCCGAGATCGGGGTGAAGCGGTGAAGCGCTTCGTCTCCGGGAGCGACCGCGGCGAGGTCCGGGGCGAAGGTGAAGTAGAAGCTGCTGACGTGGTTGACGACGACCTCAGCGCCCAGCACGATGCTCCGGCTCAGGAACCCGTTGCGCGGCACCTCGACGCCTGACACGGCGCGCAGTGCGGCGGCTGCCGCCGCTGCGTGGGCCAGGCTGCACTTCCCGCAGACCCGGGGCACGATCCCGATCGCGTCCAGCGACGGACGGCCGACCAGTATCCGCTCGAAGCCCCGGTACAGGGTCCCGGAGGCCCTGGCGCTGGCGACGAGGCCGTCGATGACATCGATCTCCACCTCGAGGTCGCCCTCCACGCGCGTGAAGGGTTTAACGACGACGGTCTTCCGTGTCTCCGGCATCTTTCGCGTGGCCTCTCTCCGGCTCCACGCGCGTGAAGCTCACGGCGCTCGTGCGGAGCCGCTCGGGGCACGCGGCCTTGGAGAGGCCGCTGATGCCCACGTACCAGGCCTTGGGCACGTCCAGCGGCAAGCTGGTCGGTATCCCGCTGATCTTGTGCGTCTCGAAGAACGGGGAGAAGCCGTTGGGGAACAGGGGCGAGGTGCACGACAGGCAGGAGAACCCGCCCCGGGGGCAGCTCCCCGTGCGTCCGAGCCAGAGCCGTTCGTTGCAGTCGGACTCGCACTGCGTGCCCTTGCACCCGAGGTTCTCGAAGAGACATCCCTGCTGGGAGCACTCCAGCGCCGACGCCTTGAACTCGTAGTACTCGTTGCGCGGGCAGCCGTGGTGGGCCAGCCGCGAATAGTAGACGAGGCACCGGTTGAACCGATCGAGGTCCGCGACGGTGAGCGCGTCCTCGAGCAGCATGAAGAGCGTCCCGACGATCCAGTCGGGGTGGGCGGGGCACCCCGGGACATTGACCACGGGGAGGCCCGCAGGCGACCGGAAGTCCGAGCCCAGGAGCCCGCCGGGCTGGTCGCGCAGGAACTGCACGCCCGTGGCGCCGCCCTGTTTCCGGCCGCGCGCCATCACGCCGCCGAACGCGGCGCAGGTGCCGACCGTCATGGTATAGCGCGCGGTGGACGCCAGGGCGGGGAGCAGCTCCGAGATGGTCCTGCCGGAGGCCCGGACGGGCTGGGCGACAGAGACGCGATGCGAGATGGCCCCTTCGACGATGAGGACGTCGAGCCCGAGCCTCCCGGCCGTCAGGTCGGCCAGGGTCTCCTCGACCGCCCCGTCCTCGGGCCCGGGGAGGTAGGGGAACCAGATGAGCCGCGCATCGAGGAGCGCGAGGGCCTGGAGGAGATCGGGTTGATCCACGTTGAGGAGCGACGCGCTCTCCCCCCCGCACGACTCCGCCTGCAACCAGAGTATGGTCCTCGTGCTCGACACGGGCCTGCACTCCCCGGACACGATCTCGGGGCCGGGACGCGATCTTTCCTCGAGCGTCGTTCACTCGCATGCGCGCAGCAATCGCAAGAACCCCGATAGAACGGTAGTTGAACTTGTTTCGATCCGGGAAGCAATCGTCGAGCCGGTCCGGCCTCAGGGTCCCGGCAAAGTCGCCGGGACCAGGCCAGAGACTTGAGGCTGTAGACTGTAGGTCAAAATAAACACACGAGACCCGATCCCTACCTCCAGCCTCCGGTCTCCAGCCTCCAGCCTGGCCGAGGACTTTGTCCGAGGCC
>Ga0233425_10005598_pt1 | contig 19638 bp, 16 predicted proteins | sample Watercolumn_Towu_2_FD_181712 | JGI IMG/M metagenome (GOLD analysis project Ga0233425, IMG submission 181712) | Freshwater microbial communities from Lake Towuti, South Sulawesi, Indonesia - Watercolumn_Towuti2014_140_MG | ecosystem: Environmental > Aquatic > Freshwater > Lake | place... | reverse complement strand
ACTGAATTGGCGCGGAAATTGCGCGTAAATGCTGAAGAATTGCGGGAAAAACTTCCAGCGCTGGGTTTTGATATTGGTCGCAAGGCCATCAAGATCGATGATAGCATGGCATTCAAAATCGTTCGCGCCTGGAATGATTTTCAGATTCGTAAGCGACAGGAAGAGGATTATCTCAAGCATCGCCAACGGAACGAAGAAGGTGAGTTGATTCGAGACAAGAGCGCCAATTTACCGGCCATAATGACGGTTAAGGATTTTGCTCAGCTGTTAAACTTACCGGTCACAGATGTGATCAAGGAATTGATGCGCAATGGCGTGATGGCTTCTTTGAATCAAAGAATTGATTATGATACAGCCGCGATTGTGGCCAGTGATTTGGGATATAACACGACGTTGGTAAAATCTGAACAGGTCGTTGAAGTCGAACAAGATGAGAAAGTGAAAGATATATTGAGCAAGCAAACCGAAATGGTGGAGCGTCCGCCGGTCATTGTTGTCATGGGGCACGTGGATCACGGCAAGACCAAACTCCTCGACGCGATTCGCAAGACTGACGTGGTGGCCGGTGAAGCCGGTGGTATTACGCAGCACATTGGCGCTTATCAAATTGTTCGTCATGGAAGAACCATTACTTTTATAGATACTCCTGGTCATGAAGCCTTTACGGCTATGCGCAGTCGCGGCGCGAAGGTCGCGGATATCGCCATTCTGGTAGTCGCGGCCAATGATTCGGTTATGCCTCAAACCATTGAAGCTCAGAAAATCGCGGAAGCGGCCGGTATTCCGATCGTCGTGGCGATCAACAAAATTGATTTGCCTGACGCCAACATTGAAAAAACCAAACAAGATTTATCACAACATAATTTATTGTGCGAAGAATGGGGCGGCAAGACCGTTTGCGTGCCTATATCCGCCAAACAGAATTTGAATATCGATGATTTGCTGGATCAGGTTCTATTGGTCAGCGACATGGAAAAAGAAAAAGTGGTGGCCAATCCCAATGGCACTTTTATCGGCACGATTGTTGAATCGCACGTTGATACTGGTATGGGACCGGTCAGTACTGTTTTGGTTAAGAACGGCACTTTGAGGGTCGGTGACAAAGTGGTTGATAGCGGCGTATACTATGGACGAATTCGAAACATGTATGATTACAAAGGAAAAGAAATTGTCGAAGCCGGCCCATCCACTCCAGCCATGATTATTGGTTTGAAAGTATCACCAAAGGTGGGTGACCTGATTGAAACGACAACTGAGAAGGTGAAGATTGTTAAGAATTATAAGAATGATCAGAACGAAGAAACATTCATTACCCAACCAAAAGACGATTCTGAAACCGATGATTCCAATGTCACGAAACTCAATGTCATTCTTCGCAGCGATGTGCTCGGCAGTCAGGAAGCGATCGTGGAATCATTGGAAAAAATAAATAACGCAAAGATTAAAATTAAATTTGTCAGCAAAGGGCTCGGCAATATTACGGAAAATGATGTTTTGAGCGCTAGCGCGACCGGGGCGATGTTGATCGGTTTTTCCGTGGTGCCATCGAATCAGGCCATGTCCTTGGCAAGGGAAAAGAAAGTGACGATCAAGACCTTTAAAGTTATCTATGAATTGATTGACTCGGTGAAAGCCCAGATCAATGAAATCGTGAAACCGGAAATCGTGCGTGAAGAATTGGGCAAGGTCAGAATTTTGAAGATTTTTAAAACTGAAAACAATAGCATGATTCTCGGCGGTCGCGTTCTTTCCGGTCAGATTGAGAAGAACTCGGAAGCCGCGGTCTTGCGTGATGACCAATTCGTGATCAAGGGCAAGATTACTGAAATGCGCGCCGGTAAGGAATTGGTGACCATGGCGGTCAAGGGAGAAGAGTTTGGTCTGACTTTTGTCGGGAATCCGATCGTTCAAGAAAATGATGTATTGGATGTTTATAAGGAAAGAGAGATAAAAGTCGTAGTTTAAGAGGAAATATAAAGGTCGGCCTTGACAAAAGATCGGCCTTTTGTTATATTGCGAAGTCAGTTGTTCGTTAACCTTTGCCATGGGAGGCAATCATGGATCAGAATGGATCGTCCAATGGTGGAAATCGGCATTCTCGCGACGAGATGCCAACGTCTGGAGTGCTTCTGCGGCCCGGTACAACGGTCGAGGATCTGGGTTTTGACAATGAGCAGATTGATTCCAGTACGACCGGTCGGCACACGCGGATGAACCTGATCACGCTTCGCGACCTCTACAATGCCGCCATTGAGCAAGTGGAAAAGCTCGGAGCGGAATTGGCGAGGATCAAGGCTGAGAAAGCGACTCTGGCTCGCGAAGTTAAGCACTGGTTCCGCGAATGTCAGAGCGCCAAAGCTGAGCTCGAGAGCTGGCAGCGCGATCCTCTGACCGGGCTGTATCAGCGTCGTCTTTTCCTTGACAAGGTGGAGAATGAGATTAAGCGGGCGCGGCGGTTCAATTTCCGCAAAGAGGGTGATGACTTTCACCTGATTACGCCGCTGACATTCATGATGCTCGATCTGGATCACTTCAAACAGGTGAATGACAATCATGGTCATCATGTCGGTGATATGGTCCTGAAGTCGTTCGCTTCGTGCATGATCTCGAGTATTCGAGACTTTGACATTGCGGCGCGCTGGGGTGGAGAGGAATTCATCATCGTTCTGCCAGGCTGTCCGATGGACGTGGCGATCGAGGTGGCGCGGAGCATCCGTCGTAAGATCATCAGTGACAAGCTGTACTTCGGCACTTCGAAGCGCTTCGCTGTAACGGCCACGGTCGGTGTCACGCAGATGTTCACGCCTTTCGAGACGTTCGAGGACATCTCACATCGGGTCGATCAACTGTTGTATCGAGGCAAGGGCGAGGGGGGGCGCAACTGTATCGTCGTGGATCGAGAAAACGGTCCCGAGGTCATTAAGGGCGAGGCAGCGAGCTAGTGTTACTATTGAGTAGTCAAAAGGCTACTCTTTTTAATTTGTTGATAACCGGTTTTGACACGCTGAAATGGTTTTGATAATATTTCTGTATTACAATGTAATACAATATTCATATGCGTTGCGTGGTCACGATTTCTCTGCCCGAGGACATGTGTGCCGAGGTGGAGAAACAAATGAAAAAGCTCAAGTTCGACAACAAAAGCGAGTTTATCCGGTATTTAATGCGGTATTGGTTGGAGAATAGTGGGAAATAGCGATTTTTCATTACGAAATACGAATTGTACGAATATACGAATTATTGGCTAAGAAATATGATTTAGTGAATAGCGATTTGGGTATTAGGTATCAGGTACTAGGAAAGGTATGAGGTGTGAGCTGTTAGGTGTGAGCTGGGAGGTATGAGGTGTGAGCGATAAGCGGATAGCGATTAGGTAGGTTACAAAAATACAAAATACTACAAAAGACTACCAAAACTACAAAATAGAACAAAGTGTGAAGGATTTGAAAATTAATAATTTGCGAATTGCGAAAGGCTACTAATTTACAGATAGTACTTCTCTTTGGCAAGGAGTTTAAGTCCCTTGTTCAGCCTATTGGCTGTAAGGCTATTTCATCACGCGTAGCATGATGAACAAGGGGCAGCTTCCTTGTTAGAAGTCTAGTGATTGACTGGTGTCTGTTTGTAAATTCGTATCTATTTGTAATTTGTAATAATTTATGGAGTTACATTTAAACGATCAAAATTTCGAAGCCGAGGTGTTGAACTACACGGCCGGTCCGGTGCTCGTGGATTTCTATGCTTCTTGGTGCGGTCCCTGCCAGATTATGTCCCCAATCATTGAAAACTTAGCCGGTCAACTCGCGGGTACTGAATTTAAAGTTTTCAAAGTGGATGTCGAGGCCAGTCCCGCTACGGCAGGCAAATATGACATTATGAGCATTCCGACTTTGATTGTTTTCAAAAATGGTCAGCCGGTTGAAACCATGATGGGAATTCAGTCGGAAGAAGTATTAAAGGAAAAATTAAATTCTCATAAATAGAATTATCAGTTGTAAGGATGTAAGTTTGTCAGTTATAAGTAGAATGAAAAATTCTAATTATTAATTACTTCTGACTGCTTACTGGCTTACTTACTTATAAACTAATACTATGTACGACACTATAATCATCGGCGGCGCGTGCGCCGGCTTGTCAGCCGGATTATACACCGCGCGCCGAGCGTTAAAAACCTTGATTTTGACCAAAGATATCGGTGGCCAGGCGGCCATTACCACGGTGATTGAAAATTATCCCGGTACCGGTGATATTACCGGCCCGGAATTGGCCAATAAATTTAAAGAGCAGGCTGTTGGGGCCGGGGCGGAAATTCAGTTTGCTGAAGTCACGGCGATTGAAAAGCGGGCAGATAACACTTTTCAAATCAAAACAAATATTGGAGACTTTCAGTCCGCGACCGTAATCTTGGCCTTTGGTCTCGAACAACGAAAGCTCGGCGTTCCCGGTGAAAAAGAGTTGACCGGTCGCGGCGTCGCTTATTGCGCGACTTGTGACGGCCCGCTTTATCGAAATAAGGTGGTGGCCGTGGTGGGCGGTGGCAACTCAGCCTTTGACGCGGCTGATTATCTGGCGCAATTGGCCAGCCGCGTGTATTTATTGGTTCGCAGTGAAAATTTTCGAGCGGAAAACACTTTGATTGAAGTGGTTAAGAGCAATCCGAAAATTGAGATTCATCTTAATACTGAAATTACCGAAGTTATCGGTGAAAAGAGAGTTGAAAAGGTTAGGTTGGTTAATAATAAAACTCAGGAAAAGACAGAATTGGAATTAAATGGCGTATTTATTGAAACCGGGTGGCAGACGAAAACTGAGTTTGTGAAAGATTTGGTTAAGTTGAACGAGAAGGGCAGTGTCGTCGTTGATAATCAGTGTCAAACTTCCATGCCGGGAGTGTTCGCGGCCGGGGACGTGACTGATACTCCGTTCAAACAGGCCGTGATTTCCGCCGGTGAAGGCGCCAAGGCCGGGCTGTCGGCCGCGAAGTATTTGCAGGCGCTGCGCGGTGGTGGCAGTGAATTGGGCGCGGATTTTACTAAATATAGGAAGTAGGTATGAGGTTTGAGCGATAAGCGGATAGCGATTAGGTGTGAGCTGTGAGCGATTAGCGGTGAGGTGTGAGAGAGAAGAATTGAAAATTACTAGTTAGGGACTAGGTATCAGGTACAAGGTACTAGGAAAAGAATAGAAAATAAAATGATTAGTGGAATTAAAAAAATATGGACGATAGTTTAAAAAGACAAGCCTTGGAATATCATGAATTTCCTGTCCCGGGGAAGGTTTCAGTTACCCCGACAAAATCATTCACTAATGCCACCGATTTGTCACTCGCTTATACTCCGGGCGTGGCCGAACCATGTCTCGAGATTGAAAAAAATCCCGACGATGCTTATCGTTACACTTCGAAAGGCAATTTAGTGGCGGTGATAAGCAATGGCACCGCCGTGCTTGGCTTGGGCGATATTGGCGCCGCGGCGTCGAAGCCGGTGATGGAGGGGAAGGGCGTTCTTTTTAAACGCTTTGCCAATATAGAGGTGTTTGATTTGGAAGTGAATGAAAAAGATCCGGACAAGTTTATTTCAATCGTGAAATCACTGGAACCAACCTTTGGGGGTATAAATTTGGAAGATATCAAAGCGCCGGAATGTTTTTACATTGAAGAAGAGTTAAAAAGACAAATGAATATTCCGGTTTTTCATGATGATCAGCATGGTACGGCGGTGGTGATGGCGGCCGGGTTGCTGAACGCATTGACGTTGACTGGGCGTACTCCAGAAAAAATAAAAGTGGTGTTTTCCGGTGCCGGAGCAGCGGCAATTTCTTGCGCGACAATCTTGTTGGAGCTGGGAGTGAAAAAAGAAAATATTTTCATGTTTGATAGTCAGGGGCTGATCAGCGAAGACCGAGACGATGAATTGAATGTTTATAAAAAAATGTTTATGCAGTCGAAGGATTTAAGTTTGGCCACGGCATTGATGGGGGCTGATGTTTTTATTGGTGTCTCCAAAGGAAATGTTTTAACCGCGGAAATGATACAATCTATGTTTTCCAGACCGATTGTTTTTGCTATGGCCAATCCAGTACCGGAAATTGATTACAAAGTTGCCAAAACCGCTGTTCCTGATATTATTTTCGCGACCGGTCGCAGTGACTATCCCAATCAAATCAATAATGTGCTTTGTTTTCCGTTTATTTTTCGCGGGGCTCTGGATGTTCGCGCTTCGGAGATAAATATGGCCATGAAGCTGGCGGCGGTTAAAGCTCTGACTTATTTGGTTAATACCTCTGACGAGCAAGGCAGAACGCTTAATTCCGAATATATAATTCCCGGGTTATTTGACCAGATGGTCTTGCCGGCGGTGGCGGCGGCGGTGGCACAGGCCGCTATTGAGACGGGAGTGGCGAAAAAATCGATTGATTTAATGGAATATAGAGAATCTTTAATTGAGTTAACTAATAAATTACGAGTTTAGTATGGCAACTCCTTTTACCAACGCGATGCAACAGCTCGAGCGCGCGGCGCAATTAATTAAGTTGGATAAGAATGTTTTGGCCTTGTTAAAAAGTCCGGATCGTACGATTCAGGTGAAGGTTCCGGTCAGAATGGACAATGGTGACGTAAAAGTGTTTGACGGTTATCGCGTGCAATATAATAATGCGCGTGGGCCTTATAAGGGCGGATTACGTTATTTCCCATCAGTGGATCTCGATGAAGTGAAGGCGTTGGCTTTCTGGATGACAATCAAATGCGCGGTGGTGAACATTCCGATGGGCGGCGGTAAGGGTGGTGTCACTTTTAATCCCAAGGAATTGTCAGCCGGTGAACTGGAACGTTTAACTCGAACTTTTGCGCGCGCTTTGGCTCCGTTCATCGGTCCAAATATGGACGTGCCGGCACCGGACGTTTACACCAACTCCCAAATTATGGAATGGATTGTTGACGAGTACGCGAAAGTCACCGGTACGGAACAGTTGGGAGTGGTGACTGGAAAGCCGTTGACTAAAGGCGGATCAAAAGGTCGCGATCGGGCGACAGCCATGGGCGGTTTTTACATCTTGCAAGAATTGGTTAAAGAAAAATTTGCTGACAAACAACCAAACGAGGTTCGAGTCGCGATTCAGGGGTATGGCAATGCCGGCGCGGTGATGGCTGATTTGATCACAGCCGAAGGTTGGAAACCGGTGGCGGTGTCTGATTCCCAGGGTGGTGTTTATAGTGCTGATGGTTTGAATATTGATGAAGTGCGAACCGCGAAAAATGATTTGGGTACGGTCACAAAAATGTCCGGTGTGACGGTCATTACCAATGAACAGCTTTTGGAAATTGAGACTGATATTTTAATTCCGGCGGCTCTGGAAAATCAGATTACCGATAAGAATGCGGCGAATATTAAAGCTCCATTTATTCTCGAATTGGCCAACGGACCTACGACACCAGAGGCGGATGCCATACTGAAATCCATGGGGATAACTATAATTCCTGATGTTTTAGCCAATGCCGGTGGGGTGACGGTCAGTTATTTCGAATGGAAACAAAATTTGGAGAATCGTTATTGGGAGGAAGATCAGGTTTTTGCCCAACTTAAGCCAATAATGATTGATTCATACCGGGCTGTGATAGCCAAGGCTCAGGAGTTGGAAGTTGATTATCGCATGGCCGCCTTTGCGCTCGCTGTCTCTCGCGTGGCATCGGCTATGGACTTGACTCAGATTTGATTGCTTTAGGACCGAGGAAATGGTATAATCCTATTAGATAACTAATAATTAGCATTCAAAGTTATGCCAAGAAAAGCTAATCCAGCTCTCTTGAGACCCTACAAACTCTCCGCAGATTTGGAAGCCGTTGTCGGCAAGGGTCCATTGCCACGATCCCAGGTGGTAAAGAAACTCTGGGATTACATCAAGAAGAATGATCTTCAGAATCCAAAGAACAAGCGCAACATTCTCGCCGATGAAAAACTCTTGAAGATTTTCGGTGGTAAGAAGGAAGTTAGCATGTTCGAAATGGCTAAACTCGTTAACAACCATCTCTCAGCTTAGTCTGAATACCAAAAAACCCTGAAGAGGGGTTTTTTGTTTAAGAGAAAAAGGAGTTGGCGATTAGGTGTTAGGTGTGAGCTGTGAGAAATACATTAGCTATTAGCGATGAGCGATTAGCTGTGAGGTTTTCTTACAGCTCACACCTGACAGCTGACACCTATGCTTCATGCTGCCGTGCCTACGGCCGTGCTCCGCCAAAGCGGCTACGCGACGGCGAGCAGGCAGGCATGTTTCATGATCTCTAATTATTTGTTCTTGCATTTGAAGCTATTCTCTAGCATAATAGAACAGTATGGATTATTCCTATGAACAAAAATTGATTGATCAAGGGCATAAAATTATTTGCGGTATTGATGAGGCGGGGCGGGGGCCGTTGGCGGGGCCGCTGGTGGCCGCGGCCGTGATTGTGGATGTCAGTAAGCTGGAACTTTTTACCGATATTGATGAGTCAAAAAGTTTAACTTCCAAAAAACGAGAAGAATTTTTTAATTTGATTATAAATAATGTTTTGGCTTGGTCGGTAGGCATTTCTCGACATGATGAAATTGATCAGCAGGGCATTGCTTTTGCCAATCAGATGGCCATGAAGCGAGCGTGGAAATATTTGTCAATTACACCGGATTATATTTTATTCGATCATGTGTGGAATTTGCATTTCTTGACGCCGCATGAGGCGATTATCAAGGGTGATAAAACCGTGATTTCGATTGCCATGGCATCGATTGTCGCCAAGGTAATGCATGATCGGATGATTGATGCCTATGATCGTATATATCCGGAGTATGAGTTCGCGAAGCACAAGGGCTATGGCACGGCCCTACACATGGCCAAGATCAAAGAATTCGGGCCGTGTCCGATACATCGCCGATCATTTGCCGGCGTTGCATAGGGGGCGCATATTTGCGCCCCGTACTATGCGCCGGCGGTTTGTCTTTTTGATCGGCTTTTGGTAATATGGCGATGTCGTTCATTAATAAAAAATCGCTTAGATGGGGAGGGCCATATGTGTGGGATTCATGGGGCTCATGGACATGTCAATGGAAAATACTTGGTCAAACGGAGTCTCTGGAGCGTCCATACGCGCGGCCGCGGATCGGTCGGCGTGGCGGTCCGGGATGCGACTCATCGGCGAATTTCGATCGAGAAGCGTCTGGAGAATGATCTGAGCTTCTACGACACCCCGCAGTTCTTGAAACTGGAAGGCAAGACTTGGATCGGACACGTGCGGTGGCCGACGCAGAGTGAGAAGTCCACGCGCAATGCTCAGCCGCACTACACCCAGCACTTGGAAGGACGCATCGCGCTGGCCGCCAATGGCGATGTGGTGAACATGGACGAGCTGAAGCGCTTTCTCGAAGAAAAACGCATTCGCGTTTATTCGGAAAATGATGCCGAGGTCATGACCGCGGTGATTTATCACCATGTGTCTCAGGGCATGAATATTCCTCAGGCGATCGCGGCCATGATGAAAATGGTGCGTGGCGCTTATTCCGCCGTGCTCATCGCTGACTGGGAAGACGCGCTCTTTGCTTTTCGTGATGAATACGGTATTCGTCCCATGTTCCTCGGTACTCTCGACAATCGTTATATTGTCTGCAGTGAAACCTGTCAGTTGACAGTCCTGGGTGCTAGTTATGTTCGTGAAATCGAACCAGGTGAAATTGTCAAGATTGACGATGATGGCCTGCATTCATTCCATCGATCGTCAGTGGAAAATCCAGATGTTATCAAACCGCAGTTCTTTTGTACGATTGAGGGTGCTTATTTCAGCCGGCCAGATAGCACGTTCCCGGTCATTGGTCCAGATGGAAAATTGAAATTTGTTTCATTCTATATGATTCGAAAAGCACTTGGTCGCAGAACGGCCATCGAACATCCGGTGCCGCATGCGGATATGGTGATTCCCGTACCGCGCAGCGGCATACCCGCCGCTATTGGATATTCTCATGAAGCAAAGATTCCTTATGAATCAGCCCTGATAAATGAAGGCCAGATCGGTCGCACGTTCATTGAAAGCGATTACCAAGCGCGCGTGCGTCTGGCGGACGAGAAGTATTCCGGCGTGCCGGATATGTTCGAGGAAAAGAGAGTTGTCGTGATAGATGACTCATTGATTCGTGCTTTGACAATGAAGACGATTATTCAAAAACTACGTGATCTCGGCGCGCTCGAAGTTCATGTTCGGATTCCGGCTCCAGAAGTTATTTTGTCTTGTTACTATGGGGTGGATACGAAGAGGGCATTTGAACTGGTGGCTCATGACAAGAACAAGGAAGAGTTGCGATTGGCGGCCGGAGCACCCGATTCCTTGGAGTTCATTTCTAAGAAGGGATTCCGAGAAGTGCTATCGGTCTTCCATCCGCGTGGTCTGTGCATGGCCTGTTTCGATGGGAAGTATCCGATTCCGGTGAAGTAAATGTTAGAAGCTCAAAAGGGCTTCTTTTTATATTACGAATCTACGAAAGATTACGAATACTACGAAAACTACAAAAATTGATCCGAGGAACAGAAAAGCGCCTCCGGTTGAGGAAGCGCTTGTCACCGTAGATTACGGTGGGAACCTTGGAAAGGAATCGAGGAGGGATGAGCTCAGCTTAGCTACTCGCAGAGGCCGGTGGTGTTGACGCACTTGTTGTCGCACGTCACGTCGTACACCTGGCGATCGCAGAGCTTCTCGACGCTGCAGGTGCCCAGCGTGATGTCGTGGGTCTGCGACTTGGGACCGTCGCAGTACACCTGGATCAGCTCCGGGCAATCGCTGTCCGTCTCACAGGGCTTCTCGCAGAAGCCGGTGAGATGGGAGCAGTAGTTTACGCCCTGCAGGCAGGTGTCATATGATCCGCAGCGACCGGCAACGCACAGATCACCGGTGCACGGCACGCCGTCGTTGCACTCTTCGTTCTGCGTGCACTCCGACGGTTGACAGAGGTGGTGCTCGCAGATCATCGAGAAGTCGTTGCTGCAGTCCGAGTCCTCCACGCAACCGCGGAAGTTGCAGTGACCGCTGACGCAATGGTAGTCACCGCTGCAATCCGCGTCGGTGGCGCAGTCGGTCGGATAGACCGCGCAGGCGCCAGCCTGGCAGAGTTGATCGACGGGCATGCCGTCGAACTCGTGGCAGTCGGTATCGGCTTGGCAGGCGTCGCCGCAGCCGAACTTCAGCCCGCTGCTGCTCCGCTCCTGGTCGGTGTCGTAGCACACCTGACCGAAGGCAGTACAGTCGTCGAGCGTCAGGCACTGGCCGTTGACGCAGGTCTCCTGCGAACAGACCTTGCCATCGGCGCAGTCGCTGTCGACGGCGCACTGGGGTTCGGGGTTGTTGTTGGACTCGACGTTCGTGTCCGTCGAGGTGACGTCGGTGTCGGTGGCGGTTGCGAGGTTGTCCTCGCACGGCGTGGTGATGTCCACGCACGCGATCAGCGACAGGGCCAGGGCGAAGACGGTGATCAGGATGAAGCGGTTCATGTTGACCTCCTTAGTTCGCGTTATTCGAAGTACTGTTTTCGCACTCGCAACTCTTTTTCGGGCTTTCATTCAGCTTGTAGTGCATGACGATGCCGGCGGTCACCGGCTGGCCGTGGCCACCAGCGTTACCAGTGACCATGGACACACTGTCCACGATCTTGGTCGGGTTATCGTCTTCCCACGACCGCGCGGCGCTGAGAAGAAGCTTGGGATTGGTGACATCGTTTGAGGTGGTGAAATCGATTTTTACCAGGTAGATATACACCAAGCTCCTTCCGTCATCCTGAACCTCGATCGGTCTGATGGGGATGAGGACTTTGGACTGGGCGGCGGCGGGGTTCTTCTTCGCACAGCCGACGCTGAGGATCCCGACGACCATCAGCAGCACGATAGCAACCATGGTGAACCAATGACGCAGTTTCATGGAACCTCCTCATGGAAGTGAAAGGAACACCTGGGACACACGCCCATTGGAAATTACTCATAATATACTGAGTAATTCACCAATAAGAATGGTCACTTTAATAGAGTATTATAGCACAAAAACTCAAAATAGTCAATAGTGTTGGTGTTTTTTTAGCTTATTATAGCTATTTATTGAGAGAATGTATTGACATTTGCTATGCTGTATGATATTATTTTCTGTTCAACAGGGCATGGCCCATGAAAAAGGAGGATCAGATGGGTTGGATTGTGCTGCTCATGGTACTGAACTTCGCCATTTCCTGGTTCAATGCCTGGGCCGTGGGCAAATCATGGATCGAGAGCAAGCATGTCGGTGGCTGGCCGCACTTCATCAACTGGTGCGCGGCCATCATGAGCGCCTGCGGGTTCACCTGGGTCTATCTGCTCATCATCGGCTTCATCGCCTATGCCACCGGGTATCTGCCGGAGAAGTATCTCGAAGGATTTATATCTCTCGGTTACACCATCATCATCTTCCCGGTGATCGGCACGGGGATCGCCATCACGATTGATTCGTGGGCACATTTCTGGCGAAAGCGTAGCTTCGGTAATGGAGCGGTGGCCGTGTGGAACACGTTCGCGGACTTTTACAACATTTACCAGGCGACACGGGCACTCCCCGGAGCATTTGATTCCATCGGGGATCTATTCGACAGTGACAGTGACAATCCCGGTCTGACGCTCATCGTCATCTTCCTGGTCGCAGCGTCGGTCATCGGCGGTATCCTGACCACTGTGGCTATCGTGCGCGTCACGTCTCGCAATCACGCGTCGGCTCTGACGGCGCGTTACTGAAAGGAGAATTATCATGCCGGACGACAACCAGGCGATTTACGACCGATTCCGAAAATCTCGAGAGAGATGTCTGCAACGTCAGGCGATTGTGGGTAAATATGTTGAGCATGTGGTTCAATCTCTTGTGGATCAGGCGATTGCCTATATCGATTCTCAGGACTATCCTCAGCATGTTGATCTTCCGGCTTCGGTAGCATTGTTGCCACGTTTTGATTCAGACGGACTGGTGAATGCCCAGGCAACACTGAACTCTGCCTATGCTATTTCTCTCATTGAGAAACGTTTGGATGCTATAAGCAAGAATCTCCCATTCAATGTGTCATTTCAGTACACTACCGTCAATCAGGGTACGTGGATGATCAGTATCTTCTAGTTCAGTTCATGAACGGAGCCTCAATCGGCTCCTTTTTCATTTGGTTTGATTTTGTTGATTTTTTGTTGTAAAATTCGAGTATATTATTGACAAATTAGCTACCAATAACGAATATACTACGAAACTACGAATTTTATAATTATTCGTAATATTTGTATATAATTATCTACAAAACAACGAAACCCTACAAAACTACGAAAACAGCTAATTATAAGTAATTTTGGTAGTTTAGTAGAGTTTAGTATTTCGTAGAATTTACGTTATGAATAAAAACAATCATCAAAAAGTGGAAAAAAAGTGGCAGAAGCACTGGGAGGCGATGGGGGCTTTTCGGGCGACAGAGTCAGGAGATAAACCGAAGTATTATGGTCTGATTGAATTTCCCTATCCATCAGGCGATGGCCTGCATGTCGGCCATGTCAGAAGCTACACGGCTTTGGATGTCATTGCCCGACAGAAGCGCCTGGCCGGTTTCAATGTTCTCTATCCCATTGGTTGGGATGCTTTTGGTTTGCCGGCCGAGAACTATGCGATCAAGCACAAGGTGCAACCGGCCGATGCCGTGGCCGCCAATGTTAAAGTATTTAAAAAACAAATTCAAAGTTTGGGTATCAGTTTTGATTGGGATCGTGAAATCAACACCACTGAACCGAAATATTTTAAATGGACGCAATGGATATTCTTAAAATTATTGGAAAAAGGTTTAGCCTACAAAAAGAAAATGCCGATCAACTGGTGTCCGAAGTGTAAGATTGGCTTGGCCAATGAAGAAGTCATTGATGGTCGGTGTGAGCGTTGCGGTACGGAAACATTCAAGAAAGACGTGGAACAGTGGATGTTGAAAATCACCGCCTATGCGGATCGATTGATCGACGACCTGGCGACCGTGGATTTCTTGGATAAAATTAAAACATCGCAAATCAATTGGATTGGCAGAAGCGAAGGAGCGGAAGTAGATTTTGAGATTAAAGATTATAGATTAAAGATTAAAGTGTTTACAACTCGTCCCGATACATTGTTTGGCGTGTCGTATATGGTTTTGTCGCCCGAACATGAGTTGGTGTCCGAGATAACGACGGCCGAGCAAATGGAAACAGTGAAGGAATATCAATTGCAAGCGCGAAAGAAGAGTGATCTTGAACGTACCCAGCTCGCCAAAGAGAAAACCGGCGTCTTCACCGGCGCTTATGCCGTCAATCCGGTAACGAAGAAAGAAGTACCGATCTGGATTGCCGACTATGTTTTGGCGAATTATGGTACGGGCGCGATTATGGCCGTGCCGGCGCACGATGAACGTGATTTTGAGTTCGCGAAAAAATTTGATTTGCCAATCTTGCCGGTGGTGGCGCCGTTATTCGTGGACAATGACGGCCCGGACGCTGTTCGTCCGGATAAAAAAACCGTGCGTCGCCGCACTGCCTATGTTTTCTTGAAACACTGGTCTGAAGATAAATATTTGTGTTTGAATTGGACGAAGTTCGGCTGGCATTCGGGAATAATCGGCGGAGTTGATGATGGTGAAGACTTCGCCGCGGCCGCCGGACGAGAAATTTTGGAAGAAACCGGCTATACCAATTTTGAATTTGTGAGAAATATTGGTTATGAGTTGCACAATAACTTCTTCGCGGCTCATAAAGATGAAAATCGCTACGCTGTCGGACAAGTGATGTTGTTTCAGTTGAAAGATAACGCCAAAGTGGCGACGTCGGAAGCGGAAACCAAGAACCATGAAGCGGTTTGGGTGGAGGCGGAAAATATTGAAAAATATTTGAACATGCAGAACTTTCTCTACGCTTGGAATATTTTAAACGGCAAGGAAAGCGAATGTTTTCAGGGTGAGGGTGTGGCCATTAACTCAGATTTCCTTAATGATTTGAAAACTCCGGAAGCCGCGGCCAAGATGATTGCTTGGTTGGAGGAAAACGGATGCGGCAAAGCCACGAAGCAATACAAACTGCGTGATTGGGTTTTTTCCAGACAGCATTATTGGGGGGAGCCGATTCCCGTGGTTTTCTGTGATAAATGCGGCACTGTGCCGCTGCCGGAGTCTGAATTGCCGTTGGAATTACCCAAAGTGAAAAACTATGAACCGACCGATACCGGTGAGTCGCCATTGGCGAAGATTGAAAGCTGGGTGAAGACCACCTGTCCGCATTGCGGCGGTTTTGCAAAACGCGAGACCGATACCATGCCCAATTGGGCCGGATCCAGTTGGTACTTCTTACGATATACTGATCCGCGCAATGATCAATCATTAGCTGACATGGAAAAAATGAAGTATTGGTTACCGATTGATTTGTATAACGGCGGCATGGAACACACCACTTTGCATTTATTGTATTCTCGTTTCTGGAATAAGTTTTTATTTGACTGCGGTATTGTGCCGGTATCTGAACCGTATCAACGTCGAGTTTCACATGGTATGATTCTCGCGCCAGACGGAGAAAAAATGAGTAAGTCTCGCGGTAATGTCATTAACCCTGACACCATCGTGGAAGAGTTTGGCGCGGACGTATTACGTGTTTATGAAATGTTTATCGGTCCGTATGATCAGGCCGTGGCATGGGATACCAATAGCATTAGCGGCGTGAAACGTTTCCTGGATCGCGTTTATAAATTTGAGAAATTTATTGACAATGATAATGCTGAGCTGTTGGCCTTGTTGCATCGCACGATCAAAAAAGTGACTGAAGATATTCTGGATCGAAGATTTAATACCGCGGTTTCCGCATTAATGATTTTGTTGAATAAGATGGAAGAACTCGGCGCGACCAACGCTACGTTCATTTTGTTCTTAACTCTACTCTCTCCCTTCGCGCCGCATCTGGCAGAGGAAAAGAATGAAATGCTAGACAACAAGCAAGCAATCGTGTCAATGACTTGGCCGGTGGCGGATGAATCATTGATCAAGGATGAAACCATTGAGATCGCTATTCAGATCAATGGCAAAGTGCGCGAACGCGTGATCGTTTCACCGGAAATTAGTGAAGAAGATTTGAAGTCTCTGGTGCTGAAGAATGAAAAAGTGCTGGCCAATCTGGCGGGAAAAGAAGTGCGAAAGTTTATTTACGTGAAAGGGAAATTGGTTAGTCTGGTGGTTTGATAGACCACGAATCCACGAATATAACCGCAAATATACAAATGGTAGAAATATGAATGAAATTACGAAAGCTGGCGATATCAGCCAACAGGCTGAATAATGGGGCTGCAGACAAGGGGCAACAGCCCCTTGTTCACCCCGCTGAGCGGGGTGTTAGAGCCAGCTCAGCCAATAGGCTGAACAAGGGGTAGCTTACCCCTTGGACTAATAATTATCACAAAACAGGGGAGTGATCCTCTGTATTTTGTTTGAAAAATCATCATGGCCAGAAAATCAATGGTTGTTCCTTGACGATTATTGATCCTTAATCCCTCTTTACTAATTACCGATTACTGATTACTTTGCTCTTTTATAAAAGAAAACTGCCGTGATTTCGCGGCAGATGGGATGGCGCAGTTGATTACTGGGGCGGCTCGAGGGGGAGCAGCGGGAGGATGAAAAATACTTCTGGGGAAAATAATCCTCCGGGACCGAGTAAAAACTGCTGAATTGAATTGGCGCTGTCGCCGGGGTAACCATGGGAACATTCTACTAGACACCAGTAGATCATGATGCACTTGAGAATCCTGTCCGCTGTCTGTTCGCCCTCTGATCCTCTCCAATTGCTCGCCACCATAATCCCACCTCTCGGTGGTTCCCGGTATCAATCTTGAGAGACAGAATTATGACTGTCTAAATTTATTGTAACATTTACTTTACAACAGTCTAAATAAATGTTGTGGATAAAAAAAACAAGATTCTTCGATTAAGCTGATTATGCTATAATATAAAAATGAAAGTCGAACCACTTTTAAATTTGGGGCTATCACCAAAGGAGGCGGAAGTGTATTTGGCGGCCATGCAGCTCGGGTACGCGACGGTCATGCAGATCGCCCAGAAGGCGGAGATCAATCGTACGACAGCCTATACGCACATACGCAATTTGATCAGTCGAGGACTGATGAGTACGGCGGAGCGAGGGGGCCGGCCATTTTTTGTGGCGTCTCGGCCGGAAGTGCTGAAGGAAGTCTGGGAACAGCAGGAACAGGAGATTCGGAGACGAAAGGAAACTCTGGATCAATTGATGCCTGAGCTTCAGTCTCTATACAATTTGGCGGCTGATCGACCATCGGTAAAGCTCTATGATGCCTCGAACTTATCGTTCTTCCGGGAACAAATTGTCAATCATCGGGCTGATCAATGGCAAAATATCTTCAATTATGAGCAGTTTAAAGAGTTTATTGACGCCGGACATATAAAACGACTATTGGAATCCACTTTGATGCTCCAATCGCTGTATATCGCCAAACAAAAGATTCTGGACCGCCGGTTGCTCCCCTTTATCAATCATGAGCGCTTCAAGATAAGATATTTACCGCATGAGAAGTTTAATTTCATGTGCGAGGTGTTGATCGGCGATAAAGTTACGTATTTAAATCGGCAATCGGAATATTTAACCATTACCGATCCGCAAATTTCCGCGACGTTTAGAATTTTGTTTCAAGTGCTTTGGGGGTTGGCCGAAGATTTTTACGATAATTAAAATATCATCAATATGTTAAAAGAATTACAAGAGTTTGGTTTGGGTGAAAAAGAAGCCAAGACTTATGTGGCGACATTAGAGCTCGCTAAAGCCACCGCTCAGCAGATTGCTTCTAAGGCCAATATCAATCGCGCCACCGCCTACGTGCAGCTCGAACAATTGAAGGATCGCGGTTTGGTAACTCAGTTATCCGTCGATGGAAAGACTTTCTTTATCGCGGAGCGTCCGGAAAAAGTGGAACAATTGATTGAAAAAGAAAAAGCGGATATTTTGTTCCGTGAAAAAGAATTTTTAAAGATATTGCCAAGTTTAAAAGCGATTTTTCATGCCGGGAAAGATCGTCCGGATGTGCGATTTTATGAGGGCGAAGAGGCCGTGAATGCCTATCGCGATGAGATTGTCAAAGAAAAACACGCCTACTTTTTTGCTATCGTGCCGTTTTTATCGCCCAATCCGGTGATAGAGGAGGATGTGTTTGAGTCATTGTTAAAAAGAATTGATGATTATCGTTTCATTCAGATTGCTGACAAACGTTTGGAAATTATTGATAAGATGGATCGGAAGCATAAGAATTTTAAATCAAAATATATTCCCCTGAAAAAGTTGGAACTAAGTATTGAAATTGTGTTATTCGGGAATAAGATTTTGATCAACAATCGAAAAGGGAAACCGGTCGCCGTCTTGATCGAGCATCCGGTAATTGCGGAGAGTTTTAAAGTGATGTTTGAAGCGTTCTGGACCATGGCGGAATAGACTACGAAATACAAAACACTACTAAACTACGAAAAAGGAGTTGGCGATTAGCTGTGAGGGATAAATTAGCTATTAGCGATGAGCGATTTCCGCCTCTGGTGGAAGCTGTGAGGGATAAATTAGAGAGTAAGGGAAATGAGTGAAAGAGAGAATACATAAAGTTATTTGCTTACAGCTCATACCTAATAACTGACACCTATGTTTCATGTTTCCGTGCCTGCCGTAGGCAGGAATCAACCACGAATATACAAATGAACAAAATCCAAAAACTCGGTCACCCGAGTTTTTGTAATCGTGTTTTGTTTTACTTTTACACTTTACGCATCACTTTTTGGATTTAAAAAGCCCATCGTATTCGCGAATGGGCGATCATGGCAATGCCATTTTTGCCAAACGGCGTTGGAAATAGCTCCATAACGTGTGGTTCTGGCTGCCGGATGGCTTGTTACCTCAAGATTGTAATAATGAACAAGAGTGTGTTTGTGGTATTTCTAAAGGTTGGTCGTGTATCGTCCAATCAATAGATCAAGCCACACAACTCAATCGCAATCAGCGACAAACGATCGTGGTACGGGGAGTACCGAGTGGGGCGTCGGGCGATGATGTCGGTTCGTTGTCAGTGATGATGGAGGGGGAAGAAAAACCACCTCCGCCACCGCAACTCATCTTCGTGTCAGGCTTCTTTGAAGCCTTCTTTGGGCTGTCGAAGTGATGGACCAGGCCACCGCCGCCACAGCATAGTTCGAACATTAGAGCCTCGGCGTACATTTTTCGCACCAGAGCCGCAACCAGCACCGCGGAAATGATTTGTCTGGATTGGCTTCCTTTCGGTTGAGTGTTTCGCATCAAGTACCTCCTTCGTAACCTCCCGGCATGGGAGCAACTCTCCTCACCGTCATTAACAGCCTATTATAGCAGAGTCTTTGATTTATGTCAATAGCTAGTGACAGTTATTATAGTAAGTATTGTATAGATCAATTAAATATCCTTATATTTATTTTAAAATAAGCCAAAATGCAAGCTGAGTTGAATATTGTTAATAGCTCTTGACAAGATAAAAATTGTTTGCTATACTGTTATGTCAGTTGGTTGACACCAAACATTATCGAAAACTAAAAATCTTTGAAA
>Ga0233425_10005597_pt1 | contig 19644 bp, 12 predicted proteins | sample Watercolumn_Towu_2_FD_181712 | JGI IMG/M metagenome (GOLD analysis project Ga0233425, IMG submission 181712) | Freshwater microbial communities from Lake Towuti, South Sulawesi, Indonesia - Watercolumn_Towuti2014_140_MG | ecosystem: Environmental > Aquatic > Freshwater > Lake | place... | reverse complement strand
TCGACCGCATCAACATCCGAACCTCGCCGGCAGGAGTTTCCCAGAGCGCCGGCTGAATAACGCCGAAAGGTTCTGTTGGATCTATGACGGGCCCGTGCCTCGTCCATGTGATCCCGCGATCCGTGCTTCGCTCCACCCACACCGACCAGCTGCGATACGGAGCTGCAGGCGGAGTGTTTCCATCGTAGCCGGCTTCCACGGAAGTTCCGGCAAGCCAGGTGCCGTCTGAAAGCTGTATCGGTTTTGCGCGAATCGGACCTGTGAGTCCGGCGGGAAGGTACTTCGCGGCGCTCCACGTCATTCCATCATCGTCCGAGATCCGGTAGCCTCCAACCCACTCCCGGGGACTCGGTCCTACTTTGAAGCATAGCCAGGTTCTGATGCCATCTTGGAACAGAACAGGATTCCAAACAGGCATCTCTGGTGTATCGCTCAGCGGAACGGGAGGCGACCAGCTTCTCCCGACCGGTTTCCGCGAAAGCCAGATCTCCACATCCTTATGACCCTCCGACGTTCCGCCGAACCAGGCAACCAGGAGCGTTCGCTCCGGAGTCTCCACGATGGTTGATGCGTGCGCGCTCTGAAATGGTGCCGCCTCAAAGATGAATTCGCGCTGCAGAACAATACGATCAGCGTTCTGCGAGAAAAGATCGACGGAGCCTGCGAAGGAAGACAGCACCCAGAGAACACAAGCCTGGTAACGTCGCATTGGTTTCGGCATCAACCTTGTGACGATCTAGTTCAATCCATACTTGTCACTGATATCAAGCGGCGGCAGAGGACCGTTGAGCGGCTTGAGATCTTTCACATACCAGTCGTACCAGTCGAGCATGCGATAGAGTACGTCGATCCGTCCGGGCTGCCGCGCATTGCCATGTCCTTCACCCGGATACTGCACCAGTCTCACTGCCGGATGACCGCTCATTTTCATCTGCCGGAAGAGCTCCATGCTTTGCGTCGGGTGCACTCGCGGATCGGCGCCGCCTCCCAAAATGAGCGTCGCAGTCCTGCTCTGGTGTGCATAGTAGAGAGGGCTGCGCTTGAGGGCAAGGTCCCACATTTGTTCGAGCGGCTTTCCGGCGTGGACGTATAATTCCTCGTACGGGATATCGGTGGAACCCCTCTTGCTGATAAGATCACTGATGCCAACAAACATGCAAACGGCTTTGACCATCTTCGTGTAATACGTAGCGAACCAGGCGGACGCATAGCCTCCGTACGACCCCCCACCCAGGCCGACGCGGTTCTTGTCGGCAATTCCCTGCTTCACGAGGTACTCGATACCGTCCGCAATATCGTCGAACTCCTTCCCTGCCGGATCCATATATCCAACCGCAGCGAACTCAACTCCATAGCCGGTGCTCGAACGGTAGTTCGGATAAAATACGACATACCCTTTTCCGGCCAGCACCTGTCCCGGCTCACCGTAGGATGTCATCCATCCGTTGGAGTAGTTTGCTTCCGGTCCACCGTGCACGATCGTGATCAGCGGGTATGTAGAGCCCTTTTGATATCCGACAGGATAGAGGACAATTCCCTCGATCTCGGCGTCATCGCGGGATTTGTACGAGATGACTTCCTGCTTTCCAAGCTCTTTGTTGGAAAGCCACGGGTTCACATTTGTCAGGCTCACCGGAGCTGTACCCGCGTTCCACAGAAAGAGATCGCCCGGGGAGACTGATGTATTTGCTGAGAACGCCGCGCTTGATCGATCCGCCGAGAAACTCGGATGCTCGAACACAATGCCCGATGCCGCAGAGCTAAGAAGTGTGGTGCGTGCCCCGGAGTTGATATTGACCGCCGATATCGTGTTGGCGGTGGCCTCCGCAGCACCCGCGATGATTGTCGTTGCGTCTTTCCATTCAACCCAGCGGGCATGACCCCGGAATTTCGGCGGGGTAAGGTTCTTGACCGCACCGGAGGCGACCGACACGACAAACCACTGACTTATGGCGTGGTCTTTCTGTTCAAGCGCTGCAGCATACGCAAGATGGGCACCATCGGGGCTGAAGGCGAAGTTGCCCAGCTTGCCGGGGTTATTGGCAAGGGGCTTGAGCGCGCCGGACTCGAGGCTCAGCAGGTGGATGCGCTGGAACATGTAGGAGTCATCAATGTGATTCCTTGGCGACGCAGCCAAGGCAATCGACTTTCCGTCGGGAGCGAACACAAATGACCAGACGGTGATATCCTTTGTGAGCTGCTTCGGATTGCCGGCGAGAGACCCTGCGCCCATATCGGCAATGTAGAGGTTGCGGTGTTTCAAGTCCTCTTCAAAATAGACGAAGCCGTATCCTGCGCTTTCCAGTCTTCTTTCGCGGGCCGAACGCGGTGAGTTTGCAAGGTACGCCACCTTGTCACCGGCCGGACTCCATGCATAGGAAGCCACCGGTGTCTCGGAACGCGTGAGCTGCAACGCTTCGCCTCCCGCCGCGGGAATCGTCCATACTTGCGTCAACGCGCCATCGCCGCGTGCCGCGAGGAATGCGAGAGCCGATCCATCCGGACGCCACGTCACAGACGAAACGTTTTCCCTGCCTGTGATAAACGGCCTTATTTCGCGGCTCTTCACCGAGATCAGATACAATTCGTTGTAGGCAGGTCCAGCCTTGTCGCTTGCTTCCCGGGGAACCGAAATGGTATAGGCGATCCAGTCCCCTTTTGGGCTCATGACGGCGCTGCTCACACGTTTCATCAACAACACATCTTTCGGACTGAGGACATCAGAGGCCGCAACAAGAGAAACGGGGAGGAACACACAGATGAGAACAATCGTCAGGAATCGTGAGTTGTTCATGGTCTTTCTCCTTGGTAGTCGGTGGCACACCGGTGAGGAAGGGCAGAGTCTGAACAGCCGGAACGAAGTTACTCTTTGAGTCGCTCCCGAAGTTTCGCAAGGTCATCCGCCGTTAGTCGTATGTTGTTCAAGTCCTGCACCGCCAGCTTGCGGTGCATGATCGACTCGGGATTCTCTGTGTGACCCAATCCAAGCGCGTGACCAAACTCGTGGATGAGCGTCAGCTTCAGATCCTCCTCCCTTTCGAACTCGTAGACATTGATCGACGAGCCGTCGAACACCCCTTTTTCGAAGTCTCGGGCCCGGACAAAGGTCCCGTTGAAATTCTCCACCTCAAGATTGAACTTCTTCGCAAGCTCATTGAGCGTGTCGGCAAGTTTGTTGAGTTCCTCTGCCTGCTGGTTCAATGCCGTCTGTTTCTTCTCCAGCTCCGTTCGTTCGGTTTCAAGCTCACCTTTCATCGTCTGAAGGGCGTGCTGCTCGGCCTCCGTGTGTTCGCCCCCTCCGTTCCAGCGTGCCACACGTGCGTTATACTCGCCCAGCCGGGTTTGAAATCCCTTGGACTGTTCATCGAGAGCGAACCTCGCAGTCTCGAGCACGCTCGATTTCCGGCTGTATTCGTCCTGACGTTCATCGAACGATCTGCCATGTTCGTCCAGCCCGGCCCGGGCTTCACGCGCGGCGATCAGTTTTTCCTGCCGCCAATCGAAGATCAGATTCACCTTGAAGGGCGATTCCTCATCGTTTTGCAGCAGTTCCCGGCCGGCAGCGTCTTCCCAGATTTTGCAGGACTCATCTGCGAGCACCATCACCCGCTCCCTCGAAATGCCGAATTTCGGATCGATCTCGCCGATGGCATACGCAAGCGGCAGCGTCGTCCGGCGGTAGGTGATTTGTGAGGGGGATTCATCGGAACGCGAGGGCGACGACTGATCGCCCGGCTTCAAGAACAACTGGTACAGGAGAAATGCGGAAAGCCCGAGAATGATGGAGGTGAGAATCCTGTTGCGGCTCATGGATTGATTCTGGAAGTGAAGATCCGTTGATGTGCCAATCGATTTTGGGTGACGGTTCTTGAGGCGACAGATTTGCGGCTGTATCTTACAATGTCTGATCCTCAAATCGGACAACCGCACGCGCATGAGTAGAGTCCGATCCCCAAATCGGACAACCGCACAGCGCATCAGTAGAGTCCGATCCTCAGATCGGACGACCGCACAGCGCATCAGTAGAGTCCGATCCCCAGATCGGACAACAAGACACAGCACCCAGTAGAGTCCGATCCCCAGATCGGACGACCGCACAGCGCGTGAGTAGAGTCCGATCCTCAGATCGGACAACCGCACAGCGCATGAGTAGAGTCCGATCCCCCGATCGGACGACCTCACAGCGCATCAGTAGAGTCCGATCCCCAGATCGGACGACCGCACAGCGCGTGAGTAGAGTCCGATCCTCAGATCGGACGACAAGACCCAGCACCCAGTATAGTCCGATCCCCAGATCGGACAACAAGTTCAGCAACCTGTCGCGTCGGCGTCCGATCGCGGATCGGACGCTACTGGGAATTCACAATGAAGATCACAAACAAACCACCAAGATTCCAGAAGGATAACTCGGCTTACTTCTTGACCTTCTGCACGTATCAGCGAGCGACAGTACTCCACGAACCCAACGTCCCTCAGATGCTCATCGACAACCTTCGATTCTACACTGCACGCCTCAGAGATCTGATTGCATACACGCTGATGCCGGACCATATTCATCTCATCGTTGAAATCGAGAAAGTCAAGACGCTTTCCGACTTCCTGAGAGATTTCAAAAAACGAACATCAAGGAACATCCGCACGCTCGCTAGTCCTGAGTCGCGTTACATCTGGCAACGCGGAACGCGGGATCACTTCATACGTCCATGCAACTCACAAAGGGATTTCGACAATCACATTAGATATATCTTCTCCAACTGCTGGAAGCATCTCCACATTCCTCCCAGGGAATTCCCATATCACAACCTCGAAGAGGCGATCGCGAGGGGATTCATACCCGGCAATGTATTCCCGGATGATTCATATGATTCGAGTACAATCCCCCGGTCGGACGACCGCACAGCGCATCAGTAGAGTCCGATCCCCAGATCGGACAACAAGATACAGCACCCAGTAGAGTCCGATCCCCAGATCGGACGACCGCACAGCGCATGAGTAGAGTCCGATCCCCAGATCGGACAACAAAATACAGCACCCAGTAGAGTCCGATCCCCAGATCGGACCACCCGGCAACCAGTAGAGTCCGATTCTGAATCGGACTCAAGCGCACTTAAAACCCTTATCCGTTTTCGCCCGCCAGCCTCGCGATCTGAAGCATGTAGAACCGCAGAAGCTCCTGCTCTTCCGGCGAGAGTGCCTGCTCTTCGATGCGGGCGATTTGTTCCACTTCCTTGAGCGAACGAATAATCGCGACGGGGACTTCCACCATCCCCTCGGAGATCGACGTCAGATAGTTCAGAGCGGCTCCCAGGAATTGACGCATGTCATCGTTGGAATTCGAGGCGCGGAAGAAATGCGAGAGGTCTGATGAAATCTTCATTTCGCGGAGGGCACTCGGCGCACCCCCGCGCGGCTCGTTCGCAGACAGAGAATGCAGCGCCACCGCGAGTTCGGAGAAGCTCTGGACACGGAGGAAGATCGGCTGCTCGAGCAGCCGCCAGATTTTCGATCTCCATGCCCTGACCTCGACGGGCATCGCAAGAAGTTTGCCCACGCTTGTGCGCCAGCCGGCGTCAGCCTTTGAGCCTGCGGCGTCCATGATGTGCCCGAGATCCGTGTTGAAGAGGTCCGCCTGAAGCAACACTGCGAGATCCGGACGGAGGGTCGGCAGAAGTCCGGCGGCAAACGATCCGTTCTCAAAGAAGTCATTGACCTCCAACCCATGCCTTCGCAGCAGTTCCTGCTGGATCAGGCCGATGTACTTGTGGAGGCTGTCGTTGTCTTCCCGCAGGGCGAGCAAAGCCGAATTCCCGGCCGGGAATGCAGGCTCGAGACGCTTCACGAACGTCAAGGCCGGATCATGATAGATGCGCAGCGTGTGGAGTATGTCATACACGGGAAGATGCGGAAGAATCCGCTCTGCTATCAGAAGCTGACCGTCTCCCTCTTTGAATTCCACGCGGGTAAACCGATCCAGAGCGCGGAAGAGACCCGACGTGAGCTGATTGAATCCCAGCACCGCTGTCTGGGCCTGGTTGTGGGCAATCGCCCTCAACCGGCTGCCGTGACGTGACATCGGAATCGTCTGTGCGATCTGTTCGAGAATCTTCTGGCCGCGCTCACTGTCCGAACCGGCGGTCGGCCGTACGGTGGGCCGGTCGCGAAGCTGCGGCATCGTCCTCGCGATAAAATAGGAAATGATGTGAACGCCGACGACGTCTTCCTCCCTGCCGTAGAGGATCTGACGGAAATCATCAGTCAGAAGCGTCACAAACTGATCTGCCACGGCATCCTGGGAACCGATCGTGAGCCGGACGATCTCCTGTTCGCCGCGCTTTTTGTGCTGCAGGCGGCTTTCCACCAGCGACTCCCCTGCACGAAGCAAGTCGTCACTGTGCCTCTGCTGGGACTCGCGAAGATGATGAAGCACGTGCGACATCTCCTCCACGGGCAGATAACGAAGCCGTTCCGAGACAGTGCTTTGCAGCGTTCGCAGGTCACCACCGGTGAAAATTCCCATCAAGGGAGTCGTGGCATACGCCGTGCTGGCGCGGGCCGCAGCCGGAAGCTGGGAGTCGATCAACCTTCGGGACTCCGTCGTCCGCCTGAACGCGGGCTCACCGGAAACGGCGGAGTAATACCCTCCCTGCCGCTGCATCGGCTCACCGCTGCCCATCTTGATACGGACCCGGTCGAGCAGCCTCCGCTCCGCCAGCCAACGCATGATGTCGTGCTTCGCCTGCCGGTACATCGCCGCTCCGGCGGCCTGACCGACCTGCTGACTGAGATCTGATCCGGCGATGAATACCTCCGACACGATTTCCGCAAAACGGTCATCCGTTTCCTGATTGAGGCGCCTGCTTTGATGGGCGTAGTCCCAGATTTTGCCAAGGTATTCGGGAATCGCCCGAACCGCTGCCAGGTCTTCAAAGAGTGGTATGAGGCGTATCGTCGGAAGTTCTACATCCGGCGACGAACGCAGTGCATGATCGCCGCGTGCACGGAGCTTCCGGTCAAGCAGGATGAGCGCCTCCGCCTTTGTCGACATGCTCACCTGCATCGTGAGAATCATGCCCGGATTCCCGTATCGGGCCGCAATTTCATTCACTTCATACACGTTATGGACCGTTGTTTCGATGGCAAACGAATCCTGCGCCGTGATGAGGTTCTGATGGATCCTCGGCGAGATCACCATGCGCTGAAGAAGATCACTGTAGAGCACCGCCTCCTGCAGCAGTTCACGGCTTTCGAGGTTCTGCCGGATCGCCGGCAGCAATGCGTGCAGCTGTTTCCGGAGCTGTTTGTTGAACGCGAAGTAGTACTCCAGCATCTCTCTCCGCTGGCGCCGGAGATCGAGCATGCGCCGCTCGAGCCGGTCGTTGTGATGCCAGAGAAGCGTGACCGGATCACGCGCGACATGGAGCTTCATCCCCATGCTCCGGAACGCGCCGGGTCGGACACTGAACGGAAGAACGCCGCGGTACCGCTTTTCAAGCTGATGCGTGAGGGTGGTGATGTTGTTCAACAATTTCGTGAAGCGCCGGTTGTTCTCAGGGAGGGCACGCACTTCGTCGAGAAGTTTCTCATCGACCTTGACGCTGTCATCAGCTCTGAGAAGGACCGTGAGAATCCTCGAGAGCCTCCGGATATTCGCCATGAGCGTCGTCGCCACAAGCCTGTGGCCCTGACCGGAGGGGCGGTTGCTTCCATCCCAATCCCCCCAGAACGAAATCAACACATGACGGTGCTCCTGCCCTGAGAGCGACGCGTAGTTCTCCGAAGCGATGAGGGCGTCGAGGTCGAGAATGAGCTCATCCGACTCGTCGCTGGATGCAATGGCTACGTTGAGCCCGAGAAATTCCTCGAGGAGCACTTGCGCCGCTTCATCGAAGACAAACGACGAAACTTCTTCATTCCGAAGCAGGCGGCCGATGATCCCCTCGAACAACGCCTCGGTCTTGATGGAGTACATCTGTGTAGGATGTACCGTCCGGTCGTATGCACGCCGGCGGTATTCCTGCTCCCTGCGGGAAAGGGAATCCTTGAAAAACTCTCCTGAGAGCCGGTCGGTCAGCGATCTCCCGCCGTCGTTCTGCGCCTGGCGCATCAGGAGGGAAGCAACGAGCGACCGGTCCTCCCAACGCTGCCGAAACAGAGCGAGACGTTCCGGAACATATTCATCGCTGAAACGCCGTAGCAGTTCCTTCTCCTGAAATTCGCCGAGCATGCGGGGCGTCGTCCGACGGGCAGCGTTCACGACCGCCGCCTCGACATTCTCCCACCGCTGGAGACTATGCCGCTCGTCCCCGGTTCCGCGGAATCCCGGCGGGTTTCCCGCCAGCTTGATCCGGTTGTACCGCGACGACTCCTCGGTAATGAGCCTGTTCAGGTCGATGAGCACGCGACGAGTCTTGTTGAGAAGCACCTCCGCCCCATCGGTGCCCCCGAGCGTCAGCCGGAACGTTTTGCGGCCGGTTTCAAAACCATCTTCAGTGCGCGCAAACGTGGAGAGAGGAAGCATGCCGATCCCCTGCCGCGCAAGCCCCGATGCAAGCCAATCGAGTGAGAGGCCCGGAGGAAGACGGTCGATTGCAAGAAGTGGATACATGCTTCCTGTCGGGGGCAGGATGCTGATGTTGAACGGATTCCGGTCTTTCGGGAGATTGTTCACGGCCTCCATGAGCGCCTCGGTCCGCTCCAGGAAGATCCGGTTTCTCATTCTCCAGTAGGAACGCGCCACCTCGGTTTCATTCCGATAGAATAGATACGTAAGAGCGAGGGCTCCCAGATTCGGCTTGATACGTCGATGTGCTTCCGAAAAACGGCGGAACAACGATTCTTCCCTGATCTCGACGACGGACAATCGCGCTCCGGCGAGACAATCGGTTTTAGAGACCGAGTGCACAGAAATCACTTTGGAAGCCTGAGCCTCGGAAACCACTCCTCTCATGACCATCTCATCGGCAAGCTGACGGATTGTCTTGAACCGCGTCAGTTCTGCGGACGGAGCCACATCCTGGTAGGAGAGGTCGTCAATCACCGTCACCTCATGCTCCAGCAGCCACGCCAGAAGACGCCGGACACCCGTCTCATCGAAAATTCGTCCCGTTGCATTATGCGGATTATTGAGCGCAACCGCCCCGTATTCAATCCAACGAGGATCGGCATTCAGCTTTGCCCGGGCGGCCTCAATGAGTGCGTCGATATCAAGCCCGAGCTCATTTGTCAATGCGACAGCCTCGACCTTCGGGAAGCAATGTTCGTAGCTCCAGCTGAGGTCGGGGATCAGCACTTCCCTGATGCCGCAGTGAAATCCAAGCAAACCGAGGGCTGTCCTCGACGACCCGCTGACAGCGACGCATCGTGAAAGCCGGTATTCGGGATGATGGGAGAGGAAGACATTGAGCAGGCCTTGCTGGAGCTCTTCCTGCCACGACGGCGAGTCGATCCTTGACGCAAGCTCTTTCAGGAATTCCCTGGTATCCAGACGGGCGAACCGGTCGAATGCCGCCAGGGGAGCGAATGATTCCGACCGCGACGCGATGCGATCCACCTTCGCCGTGATGCTCTGAAGCCGGCTCCCGAGCGCTTCCGAAACCGATTCAACGAGACTTCCGAGCTTTTGCTCGACGCCGCGCGCCACGGAAGGAAGCACATCAGAGACGTGTCCCGTCAACGACACCCCGAGAAACGGAGGTTCAACGGAAACCTCCGGCATCGTTTCAACCGGCGTCGAAGGTCCGCGGTTGTGCGCCAGAAGAAAGATCAGTAGCTCGATCTCCGAAGCCGACGGTGTACCCTTCAGCTGAAAATGGATCGATTCAAAAACATTAAGGAAGTCTGAGTTGCCTGCGACAAAGATCGTCGCGAGACTCTGGAGGTGTTTCTCGAAGATCCCGGGAGTCAGGAACCGCACCACGCGCTGCACGAGTTTTGCCTCACGCGCGAGCGAGAGGTGATTCGGCGCATCGTTCGCTTCGACGAAGAAGAGCGGCGCTTCGAGACTCAAGTGACGTAACGCGCGGCGCGTCTCCTCACCGAGAAGACTTCCCATTACGAGGAACGTCGGCTCTTCAGGCGCTTGAGTGAAGTGACTGCGGATGTCGTCGAGCATTTCATGCTCATCACTCCTGAGCTGCGCGAAAGTCAGTCCGGCGAACGCAGCCTCGTCGATGCGAAACGGCCCTCGATGTAGGAGGACAGTGGCGGGGAGTGTCGCGAGCGACGATGAAAGAGCATGGAAGAGCACGCGGAGCGATTCTTCCAATCCCCCCGACGCAAGAACAATCTCCCGCTTTCCCGAGCTTTGTCCGAGATCGTATGCCAGCGGCTCGGGCTGGTTTTGCATCCATTCGAGGAAAGACTTGACGAGGGCATTTGGATTCGCCCGCGCAAATCCGCCCCGCGGCGTGTAGGGGGCGCTTCGCTGAATCAGCTTGTGGAGAAACTCGAGTTTCGGTGTGTCCCGCTCATCCCATCCTGCGGCTTTGAGAATCTCTTCTTTCTTATCCGCGGAAAGATCTTCGCGGCGGACGTCGAGGCCGAGCACCATCCTCAGATACGCCGACGCAAGGCGTTCGTCCTGCACAGGATTGCCGATATGAAAATTGACGCGATCCTCCGGCGCGACGGCGGAGGACGCGGTCGCCTCGCTGATCTCCGACACTCTGGCGGCCCTGAGCGGCTTCAGCCGGAATGCCGAAAGCGGATCCTTGAGGTGTTTGGGCATGGGGTACGGCAGGGGACGCGTGCGGCGCGATCCCCCTCAGTATTGACGGAACGGGATTATTTCGTTTTCGCTTTCTTTCCCCCATCCCGTATGGTGTCCAGGGCGCTCAGAAGAAGCTTCTGGAAGAGCCCCAGCACTTCCGAGCCCTGGGCAATGTCCTGCGGGGAGAGCGACACGATTGTGCGGGCGTTCTTGAGAGTCTGACTCGCCTCCGCCAGGCGCGCGGCCTGAGGAGTGAGCATGAGGAGCTCCGGGCTGCCTTTCAGCATCTCGAGTTCCTCCTTGTCGAATTCAAGCTTCTTGCGGTTTCGCTTCAGCTCGTCATTCATCCGGATGTCGGCCAGAACCGATTCACGTTCAAGCTGGCTCTTTTTCAAATCGTACTTCTTGAGTTCGATTTCGTTCTCGAGAAACGCGATTTCTTCGTCGGCCTTCAGTTTTGCACGGGCTCCTGCAATCCGGGCCTTCTGGTTGAGAACCTCGGTTTGCTCCAGCAGGCGGGCATGCTCCTGTTGCTTGAGCGCCTCGGAGATTTGCGGATTCAGAGGCTCGAAGGAGAGAATGGTGAGGGATATCACTTCGAGTCCGAGCGATGCCTTGGCCGCGGGGACTCTCTGGGTCAGATGCTCCCGGATCTTCTCGGAAGAAAGCTCTTCGATTTTGTGCTGATCCGTGTATTCCTTTACGCTTCCCAGCAACAGTGCCTCGAGGTCCTGTGCAGCCTTCGCCACCGCGTCCGTGTTCCAGCCTCCAACGCGAACCAACGCAGCGAAGTGATCGGGGCTGGCCGCCACCGTAACGCCGAGTTTCACGCGAATGTCGAGATTTCCCTTCGCCGTCGCATCCACCGTGAGCTGGATGGAATGTGTCGTGCGCCGAATCGGGAGGCTGTAGTGGCGGGGATAGAACCTTCCCGTCCTCACTCCCAAACCGCTCTTGGTCTCGTAGAGAATGATGGTGTCAGGCTTACGAAACCGATATTCGTATGCGACAGCCAGGACGGCCAGAACGACGATACCAACGACGAACTCCATTGCTTTTTCCTCTCAGGACGAATGTTGAATGGGTGGGCACTACAAATAGAAGATACCATTTTTGACAATTCCGCGCAAACGGAGTGCGAGGGGAAATTGTCCGAGAAAGTCGTTAGACGGAAGAGCACGGATAGTGCTTTGCTGGGGAGACGAAAGGGTCAGGCTAGTCCTCTGGTGGTGAGACGCAAGGTGAGTATCCGGCGTAGTCTCGAGATTTGTCTCGAGTCGCGGTAAGCGGTGAACTGCAGGCGTCAAAAAGAAATGTGGTTGCGTGTCGGGGGTGCGCGAGAGCTGACGGGTGACCCCTCGACTCCGCTCGGGGCAGGTCGCTGACCGCCATTCTGGTTCCTCGGGGCGGGCAGTCCTGAGCGCCTGTCCGCCTCTGCGATTCAAGATGATGGCGGAAGCCCTTCTTTTGGGCAAGACGAAGAATCGAGGAGTGGTCCGAACGGGTAGCGAGTCTTCTATCTTTCACATTCGTTCAGGGCTGTCAGCACAGAATGCTTAGAGCACGATTCCCGCGTTGATCGTGATGTGATGATAGGCGTCTCCCCCGGCCCAATAGAGACTGTACAACGGCAGGATTTGGATCTTCCCGACGAGGGTGAGCGGCAGTCCAGCCTGAATCCCGTATCCCGTTATCGATTCGCCCGTGAATGTCACGGATGCGGTTCCGGACGAGAAAGCCGACCGAAACGAGCCATCGATCTTCACGTCACCCGGGCTGACAATGAATAATCCCCCGCCGAGTTGGAGATGAAGTTTTGCCGGGGAGAGGGGCGGCAGAAGAGAGAACCTCATGGATGGAACAATCTCTATGACCGATTGAGAGCCTGAGGAGCTTGAAACCGTATAACTGTACCCCGAGCCATAGTCCGCAGCGTAGTCTTCGGCCCAGCCTTCGCCATCAGCACCCCAGCTATGATAGGCCACACGACCGCCAACCGAGATGCCCGGAAGATCGACAAACGCATTGAGTCCGACGTTGAAGCCCATGTTCCAGCGGTTCGAGGTTTGCGAGCGCATGTCCTTGGAAAGACCGGCATTTGGGACAATGGTGAATCCTTGTGCAGCGACTTCTCCCGCAAACGCAGCGACTAGAATAAGCGTAGCGACGAGGAATATCGGTCTTCGAGACATCTATACTCCCTTCAGTGTGGTGGATGATGGGATGGATGTACCGGCCACGATAGCATGCTTCGGAATGCGAAACTACAGATTTTCAGTCTGAATCGCAAGAGGGATGCCCGTGACTGCAATTGTGCCTGTGCAGCCCGGTGCGGGAGCACACGGATACCTCGTCCCTCTCAGGAGCATCCGGATCGTGCCAAAAAGAACGCGAGGAGAACCGCTTCGTCCACGGTGACGATCAGCCAGACGCGAGATTGAGCACAATATTTCCTTAGTATCCGATGATCATGAGTTATCTGTGCCCGAGTCTTCCGTGCCTATTTGATGAGAGTGAATCTCTTCGTCTGAACGAAATCGCCCGCAGTCAGACGATAGAAATAGACGCCGCTCGGCAGGTGCCGGGCATCCAGCATCACCGTGTGTGTTCCCACTGGTCTCATTCCTTCCACCAGTACACCCACCTCGTTGCCAAGGACATCAAAGACCTTGAGAGAGACAAAGGCGACGGTTGAAAGGTGATAGCTGATCGCTGTTGTCGGATTGAACGGATTCGGGTAGTTCTGCGACAAATGAAACTCGCCCGCCTCCGGACTGCCGGCTTCCACATGAACCGCTGAGGACTGATGAAGATAATACGTCGCGCCGCCGGGAACAATACCCGTGGATCCCGCGCTGATGCTCGCGATCGTCCGGTTCTGGTCGACAAAATCGTACTGATAGGAGGTGATGGTAAAGAACCCCAGGTTCATGTCCGACCTGCTTTTGATGCGGAGGCACTGGAACGTCCCTTCGGGGGTCGTTACAGTACCGTAACCATCAACGACGTCACTTCCGGACATGTTTATGCCGACTCCCACGCCGGATCCCCCCGTATATGATGTCGAAGTCACAGTCGACGACCATGACCATGAGCCGGGGTATGTTGTCGGATACGATCGGATACGTTCGGCCGGGGAATTCGTCTGGAGGGATTTCAGAATCCCGGCACTATCAGACGCGTACCCGTTGTACGAGAGTGCGGTCGTCGAGTGCGTCATGAACGTCCAATCGGTAAAACCCGGCTTGCCCGCCGATTGTCTCCGCATGACATAATTCGCTGAGGAAAAGGCTGACGTGCTCTGTGACGGGGCACCGCTCGTCGATTTCACCAGAAGAACCTCTGTCGTCGTCTCAGATAACGTGAATGGCCTCCCTGTGAGGCTCCACACCGCCCCGGCTCCGGACGTCTTCAGCGCCGCCGTCAGGCCTGATGTGTCTGACGACACGTAACGAACTTTGGTGGTCAGGATATTGAGGTTCTTGAGATAATCGGAGGAAGGAATTGAGAGTTGGGCGAACGAGCAGGTCATCGCCGTCAACCATATCAGGACAAACAAGAGGAGTTTCATGGAAACCTCGCAGATTGAGAACAGAATAATACGAATTGCAGGTTCAGTGGCCTCTCCTACCACAGGTACGATACCCCCACGCTCAGCTGCGTGAGAAGTATTTTCTCGCTGCCGAAGCTCTGAAACAACCGTAGCGCCGGATCGATTGTAAGAGAACGGGAGACAGGGATCGCCCCGTAGAATCTCAGAGATCCCGCCATCTCCGTCGACGGACCCTCTGTGGCTTGATACGTATCGGTGGTAATATTGATGAATGTACCCCCGACATACATCGGGTTGCTGACGGGAACTACTTCGAACCGATCCTTAGCTCCCGAGAAAAACAAGAGACCGAGTCCGACCGAACCAAAGAGCGTGGTCGTCTGAAGATTTCCGATCTTGAAATCCGCGATCGCCTGGACACTGTGACCGAGAAACTCATTCTGCGCCGCGCTCGAGCCGACGGGAATTCCGCCGTACGACCACTCAATCGTACCGCCGCTCGGCTCGGATGCCAGAATCTGGAGCGAATACTCCGCACCGAGACGGAGCCGGGAATTGAAGACCGGGGTCCGAAACAGAATCCTCCCTTCCACTCCCAATCCCCCAAAGCTCCCCTCCTCAATATTTGCACTGGAACCAACAATCGATATGTTGGCCCAATCGGCCCTCAGCTGGTCGTTCGGAGAGAAGAAACCGTAGAGGAAGGAGCCAGAAACGGCTGACTTGTTCCAAACACCCTCGTCGAAGCTCATCTGCGACGGCTCTGCGGGTTGCGCCTGCGCGCCCGCGTCCGGCCGGGAAACCGACGACGGCCCTGGACCCGGCGCTCTGCTTCCAAAGAAATTGTTCTCCAGGAAAAATTTCGCCCTGTTGACTGCTTTGTACAACGCCGCAGTCAGATTGGGAAAATCGGGCGGTTTGTCCCAGTCTCCCTCCACCTCGAGCTTCGCCTCATCTTCCTCCATTTCGACACTCCATTCGAGGGCATTCGTACGCAAATTGATCAGTTCCCCTTTCCCGACACAGAAAGGCTTCGGCGACTCAAGCGGTATCATTGCGTAATACTTGCGCGTCGTCCCCCATCGGTCGATGGAGAGCAATATCAGGGCATCGACATTTTCATCGGCGGCCAGCATTCGCAAATCACTGTCATGGTAGTCGCCGGAGGATGCGGGAACAAACTTCGCGAGTTTCTCAAGATCTACCGGCTTGCCGATTCGCTTCACATTGAATCCACGCGCCGTCAGGTTGTCGACAAACTTCTGGGCAATTTCGTCGAACGTGCCGGAGTTCATGCTCTGGAGATGCGCATCGAGTGTGCCGCTTGCGGCTTTCGCGATTGCCTGATCGAGCAATCCGCCGCCAGCTCGGTGAGTGGCAGCTACAGGACTTTTCGCCACCGCAACCCCGATCTTGCGATCCTTGGCTTGCCAGAAATCGCTCCTCAGAGCGAGAGTCGACGGTCCGCACCCGTATACAAACACGAGCACCAGAACCGAAACGATTATCAACAACGGTGAATTTCGCATAGCTGTGTCCTTTCTATTGATGGAGCTATCGGAACTGTCGGGAACTTGTTGAGTCCCTCCCCGAGAGACTGCGAAACCGATCCAGGTCCACCTTCTCCCATGAATGCTGACCGGCCCCCAGCACTGCTCCGATGACCGTACCCGCAGCCACCAGAACGCCGAGATTGCCGTAGTTCACTTTGCCGCCTCCCTGCGATTCGACGGATAGGATTACCGCCAATCCAATCCCAAGCCCGCATGCTCCGCCCAGCAGGGCAAAGCGGCCGCTTTCAGATCCAGTGGTGATATAGAGAGCCTTCACGGTGGAGAGCGGCGCTGAGAACCGAACACCGGTGGATGCAACACCCGAGAGCCGCTCAGCGCTGAGAGTGCAGGTCGCTCCCTCCACTCGTTCACCGTTCTCCAGAAGTACTACGAATTCACCGAACGAAGCTGACGCGCCTTGAGCGATCACAGTTTCGCACGGCTTGACGAGCGCTGCAACGAGACAGAACATCATCAATCGCGGAATGCTCACTGGAATGGTCATCCTCCGACCCGCATGGGTATCAGGCTCAGTCCGGCAGATCATAAAACGCGAACAATAATCCTCGGCAACCCCCCTCCCGCTCATACTCTTCCCACCCGAACGTACATTTCTCACACCCCGCCTTCAGACCATTGACGAGCGAGGAATCCGTGGCCTTGATCTTCGCCCACGCGAACGTGTACCGCATCACGACATCGAGCTGGTGAGCCGTCCCCCGGCCGACAGCGCTCGGGATCTCCTTGTCGACGAAAAACGATACGGGCACGCGGTCATAGGCCAACGATTCCGGAAGAAGTGATCGGACCAGAGAATCCAGTTTCCTCGCATCCTCAAGCCCGTTTTCCGACGAGTCAAAGACGAAGATGTGGACGAGGTCTCCCCTTCGGCCAACTTGCTCATCGCGGCCGGCGCCCCGGCTGGTCTTGCGTGTCGAAACCAATCTGGAGAAGAATCCCACGATGCACTCCTGGGATCTCGAATGAATCCTGTCTTGAACGGAATTTTGCCACGCGGGAGTGGTATCAAGAGCAGGGAGAACGCTCTCACCAGAGAATACCTGCATCCCGCTCCTTTCACAGAATTCGGGGCTGGAAAAAAGCGAAGGCCGAATCGACGCCGCCTTTTGCGGGACGATCCGGCCTCCCGGCCTTTTCCCAGATTCGCCACAGAAACCCCTAGCGGCGAAGCACCATGACCCCTACGCTGTTACTGACAATACGGATCCTTTCTCAATGTCTACTTTGATGAAGGTTGCGGCAACACCTTGTTTCCGTTCTCTCGTTTTCCGAACTCGCTCCCATTCCAGTAGAGGACGTTTGACCGGAGATTTTCAAAGTACGCCTCGTTCAGTGCAGTCTTGAACCGACCCTGACTTTCGTACCGCTTGTGCACTGCTGTGAAATGATCCGATCCGCGCACTGCTACGCACGCCATCGTCGAATCCAGATAGTAGTACATTTCAGCATTGAAGTCGTATACGGGTTCCATCACAGCAGCCTCAATCAGCCCCCCTTCCCTGTTCTCCAACTTGGCAACCTGATTGGTGATGTCAACCCACCGATCCTTCAGATCCGATGGTGGAAAGATGACGTAGAAAAGCTCCTGGCCCTTGGGCATGCCGGGAGGAATGAACTTCGCCGGAGCTGGAGAATACCCGATGATCCGCCGGGGATCGAGCACAAGTACGCAGGCCCGCCCGTACCGGTTGTTCTGACCCGCCATAATGAGCTCGCTGACACCGTCTCCGTTGAGATCCTTCTGGACAAGATGAGGAATCGTGCCCGGATGCCAGTATTCACTCACGTAGGAGCCATCGCGTGCATTCAGTCGGATGATGACATTCGGAAACCAGGGATCCTGGCTTGCCCAGATGATGACGCTCGGCGAGCCACCCCGCTCAAAATCCCCGACGATCATCTGATAAATCCGATAGTCGTCGGAATATGCTTCGCCGCCGATGACGACATTCCGGTGCACTTCGTACCGCCAACGCTCGCTGCCATCAGCGTTGAGGCATAACAATGTGTTGGGTGAGGGCGCATTTGGATCGCGCAGATTCCTCCACCCAAAAACAGCCAGGACTTCCCGCGTGCCGTCGCCGTCGACATCGTACACCGTGAGCGCCCGCTCCGGGTACGAGGATACAGGCCCTTCTACGCCTTTCGCATCATACCCCCAGCTGATGTGCTTCCTCCAGACCTCGTCGCCGTTCATGTTGTACACCACCATGAACTCATCTTTCATGCGGGCAAAGGAAGGATTGTGATCGCCCGGAAACAGCTTCGGCAGAAAAAGGGCCAGAGCAACAACAACGACAAATCCTGTCGACCACCGGACCGGATTCTCCCGAATCGACTGAGCGAATCGTCCCGGGACTGAGGCCCTGCGCGGTACAACGACGCCGGCCGGCGAGAAACCAACGGTACGGATCGCACGGTCGGGAGCATAGAGGGCGTGTGCTGCCTTCTCTGCCTGAGCCTCTTGCAGTTTCCCGGCCTTCGCGTAATATTCCTCTATCTCCCGGTGCAGCGCTTCGCACCCCTTGCATCGGCGGAGGTGGCCGGCTATTTCACTCCTTCGCGCTTTCAGCAAATCCGACTTCAGGACATAGAGCTCCAGCGTTCGCTCGTCCGGGTGTTCCTCAGTTTTTTTCATGCCCCGTCCGTTCAGTCAAACATTGTTTCAAGATTATACCTGCACTTGCCTCCGGCTGCAGACTACCTCTTCCCAAGCGCGCCTTTCATTCTCCTCCTGCCCTGTTTTGCGAGGTACTCCAGCACAGTCCGGTGTTCCCGCGCATACGCAGATCGGGAGAGCCCTGCGATTCTTACCTTCAGGTGATCATAGTACGAGAGCCCGTCCGAAGCCCCGCCCCCGAATTCACCCAGCAGGATCTCCCTGACAGTTTCGATGTAGATGTTGAAGACTTCGGCCGTGCGCTTGCCACTTCCGACGTACGTGCCGCGTGTGGCAGTCGCCAGCGAGCGACAAACCCGTTCCACCATGTGGCTGATTTCCTCTTCTTCGATCCTTTGGTCGGAAGTGATGGCCACCGCTTCTTCAATGTCGGCGCCGACCGCATATGCTTCCTTGAACAGCAATCCTGCCGACACCAGCGGCACAGCCCGCTGATATTCTTCCTCGGTTTGCAGCAGCCGGTGGAGCTTCTCTACCATCACCGGAATGGAATCGCGCACGGAGACGATGTGCGAGAATCTCTCCCGCAATACGTCAGGCGGCATCGGGGCGCGGTCAAGCCCTGGATCGGCACCGCGGAGAATGAGGTACGTCTCACCGAATCGAGCCCGGTGCTCAAACAAGGCACTTCCTTCAAGTTCCAGCATCATATTGCGGAGGATTTTCCCCAGGACCGGGTCCGCTTCGCTGTACAGGCGCACAAGTGAACAATGTACGCGATTGAAGACCAACCGCCGCAACGCCAGGAGAATCTCATCCTCATGGGCTGTTGCCGCATCGAGTTCCTGACTCACGAAATAGGTTTTCACCTGTGTGAACGTTCCCTCGCTGTCGCGGCGGAACAAATCCGCCAGGCAGTCATACACGACATCGATTTCGTTCAAGCCGAGAATACCGAGGTTGAGATTGCCACGGTGTATTTTGGAGCGTATGAGAGGAAGGGCAAGAAGATAGCAGAATTGAACGAACTCCCTGACATCGAGCGGCGTGTACGTGCCGTCAAGAATGACTTGTACAGTCCGCCTATGTTCAGGGGTGAAATTCATCTACCGTGCAAGTGCCGATGGTCGCTGGTGCGATCCATCGTCTCCACATGACACAACGCGTGTGCAGCAGGAAAGCGAACTAG
>Ga0233425_10005596_pt1 | contig 19648 bp, 11 predicted proteins | sample Watercolumn_Towu_2_FD_181712 | JGI IMG/M metagenome (GOLD analysis project Ga0233425, IMG submission 181712) | Freshwater microbial communities from Lake Towuti, South Sulawesi, Indonesia - Watercolumn_Towuti2014_140_MG | ecosystem: Environmental > Aquatic > Freshwater > Lake | place... | reverse complement strand
ACCCTGCCAGTTCGGTGTGGTGGCTGTTGGGCCGCCACTGGGCGTGCTCGTCGGCGAGGACTGCCAGACTGATTACCCGGCGCCGGAACCGGTCCCAAATCCGGTAGTGATAGACCCACATGCGCTCAGGGAACGCCGGGTCTCTCTGGGCTTGGATTTCGATATGGATGAACAACCACTCTTCCCGCCCGTCCAGGAGGCTGACGCGCACCAACTTGTCCACGTAGCGCAAGCCTTCCACATGCATGGGAGCGATCTGGTGCAGCTCCGTGTCCATGAAGACCGGCGGCTCGCGCCAGTCGATCAACTTGTGAACGGCCGGAAAGCAAAACTCCAGCGCAGGCTCCAAGAACAGCTCCACACCGAGCTTCCACGGCGCATCAAAGGTCGAGGCGACTGTGCCAGGCTCCGGCATCTTCGGCGACCCTACCACGAGCGTACGACTTGACCAGCCTTTTCGAGCGGCTTCGAGCGGGCTCGCGGGCCCAGCCCACAGATCGCTTAGCTCGCATCCTACCCTCAAGCGGCGGTTGCCTTATGAAATATCCGGGTTAGGACGCCGCGCAGCCGCAGCCTCCGGAAGGCGCGCCCCCGCCCACCGGGGCCGGATCGTAGTTCAGGTACGGGCCGAGCCAGCGCTCGACCTCGGCCAGGGACATTCCCTTCCGCGCCTGGTAATCGAGGACCTGGTCGCGCCCAATGCGGCCGATGGCGAAGTACTTCGCCTCCGGGTGGGAGAAATAGAGGCCGCTCACACTGCTGCCCGGCCACATCGCGAAGCTCTCCGTAAGCTCGATGCCCGTGCGCCGCTCGACCTCGAGCAATTCCCAGAGCGTCCGCTTCTCCGTGTGGTCCGGACAGGCCGGGTAACCTGCCGCCGGGCGTATGCCCCGGTACGCCTCGTCGATCAATTCCTCGGTGGTGAAGTGCTCATCCCGGCCGTAGCCCCACTCGCGTCGCACCCGCTGGTGAAGGCACTCCGCAAAGGCCTCCGCCAACCGATCCGCGAGCGCCTCAGCCATGATCGCGCTGTAATCGTCGTGGTCCGCCCGGAAGCGGTCGCAAAGCTCCTTAAGCCCGAGACCCGCCGTGACCGCGAAAGCCCCAACATGATCCGCTTTCGAAGCGGCGCTCGACCCGCTCTCGCCCCCTGTTCTCGGTGCGATGAAGTCGGCCAGGCACCACTCCGGCTGGCCCGCCGGTTTCTCGAGCTGCTGCCGCAGGAAGCGGAACACGGCCCGCACCCGCGAGCGCGACGGGTCGGTGTACATCTCGACATCGTCCCCCGCCGCATTGGCCGGGAAAAAGCCATAGACACCGTGCGCCTGCAGCAGCTTCCGCGAGAGGATCCGCTCGAGCAATGCCTGCGCATCAGCGAATAGCTTGCGCGCCTGATCGCCATACTTCTCGTGCTTCAGGATCGCCGGGTAACGGCCGCGCAGCTCCCACGTGTGGAAAAACGGCGACCAATCGATAAAGCGCGCGATCTCTTCCATCGGAACCACTATCGCATTCGGGCTATCAGGGCGCGTGGCTGGCTCGCCTTCCGAACTCACGGTCCGCTCGCCCAGAAACTCCGGCTGCGGCGGCAGGTAGGCCGCCCAATCGATCGGCGCACGGCGGCGGCGCGCTTCCTCGAGCGAAACCAGTTTCGTTGCGCCGCCGGCATGCCGTCTGCGGAGCGTCTCCTGCTCGGAGCGGTTCTTGTTCGCGAGTTCCGTCCTGAGCTCGCGGTTCATCAGGCCGCCCACCACCGGCACGGCACGACTGGCGTCCAGCACGTGGACAACCGGTTGATGATAGCCGGGAGCGATCTTCACCGCGGTGTGCGCCTTGCTGGTGGTGGCGCCGCCGATCAACAAGGGAACCTGGAAGCCCTCGCGCTCCATCTCCCGGGCAACATGCACCATCTCATCGAGCGAGGGGGTGATGAGCCCGCTCAAGCCGATGATGTCCACCTGCCGCTCGCGCGCGGTCTGGAGGATTTTCTCACAAGGCACCATCACGCCCAGGTCGATCACCTCGTAATTGTTGCACCCGAGCACCACCCCCACGATGTTCTTCCCAATGTCATGCACGTCGCCCTTGACCGTCGCCAGCAGGATGCGGCCCTGCGTCCGCGTCGAGCCAGTCCCGGCCTTCTCCGCTTCCATGAACGGCAGAAGCCAGGCTACGGCCTTCTTCATCACGCGCGCGCTCTTGACGACTTGCGGGAGAAACATCTTCCCCGACCCGAACAGGTCGCCGACAATGTTCATCCCGGCCATTAACGGGCCTTCGATCACCGCCAGGGGCCGGCCGTACTTCTGCCGCGCCTCCTCCGTGTCCGCCTCGACGTGATCGACGATCCCCTTGACCAACGCATGCTGGAGCCGCTCTTCGACGCTCCCGGACCGCCATTGGCTCTCCACCGTTTCGCTCTTGTCCTGCTGCTTGATCGAGTCGGCGAACCTCACGAGGCGTTCGGTAGCGTCCAGGCGGCGATTGAGCAGAACGTCCTCGACCAGGGCCAGCAGGTCCTTGGGGATTTCTTCATACACCGCCAGCATGCCCGGGTTGACGATGCCCATGTCCAATCCCGCCTTGATGGCATGGTACAGGAACGCGCTGTGCATGGCCTCCCGCACCGTGTTGTTGCCGCGGAAACTGAACGAGATGTTGCTGACGCCGCCGCTGACCTTCGCCCGCGGCAGGTTCTGTTTGATCCAGCGCGTGGCCTCGATGAAATTCACGGCGTACTGGTTGTGCTCTTCGATGCCCGTCCCCACCGTGAGGATGTTCGGGTCGAAGATGATGTCCTGCGGCGGGAATCCAACGACCCCGGTCAGCAGTTTGTAGGCGCGCGCGCAAATCTCGGTCTTGCGCTCGAGCGTATCGGCCTGGCCGCGTTCATCGAACGCCATCACCACCACCGCCGCCCCGTAGCGACGGATCAGCCGCGCGTGCTCGAGGAATTTCGCTTCCCCTTCCTTGAGGCTGATCGAGTTGACCACGCCTTTCCCTTGCAGGCACTTCAAACCCGCCTCGATCACGCTCCACTTCGACGAGTCCACCATCACCGGCACGCGCGCAATGTCCGGCTCCGACGCCACCAGGTGCAGGAAATGAGCCATCGCCGCCTCGGAATCCAACATCCCCTCGTCCATGTTGACGTCGATCAACTGCGCGCCATTCTCGACCTGCTGCCGTGCGATCGTCAGCGCCTGGTCATACTGCCCCGCCTGGATCAACTTCGCGAACTTCGGCGAACCGGTCACGTTGGTCCGCTCGCCGATGTTCACGAAGTTCGCGTCCGGCCGCACGGTGAGCGCCTCCAACCCGCTGAGCCGCAGATAGGGCTCGACCAGGGGCGGAACTCGCGGCGCGTGGCCGTGCACCGCCGCGGCGATGGCCCGAATGTGGTCGGGCGTTGAACCGCAGCAACCGCCGACGATGTTCAGCCAGCCGTTGGCCGTAAACTCGCCCAGGTCGGCCGACATGCTGGCCGGCGTTTCGTCGAACCCGCCGAAGGCGTTGGGAAGCCCCGCATTGGGGTAGCAGCTCACGAACACCGGCGCCAAAGCGGCGAGTTCTTCCAGAAACGGGCGCATCTGCCGCGCCCCGAGCGCGCAGTTGATCCCCACGCTCAACACCGGCACGTGCGAAATCGAATTCCAATAGGCCTCGACCGTTTGCCCCGAGAGCGTGCGCCCGCTGCGATCCGTGATGGTGAACGAGACCATTACCGGCAGCCGAAACCCGGCGCCCTCGAAATAGCGTTCGATCGCAAACAGCGCCGCCTTCGAGTTCAACGTGTCGAACACCGTCTCCAGCAGCAGCAGGTCCACCCCGCCCTCGACCAACCCACGCACCTGCTCCCCGTACGCCTCCACCAACTGCTCAAACGTGATCGCGCGAAACGCCGGGTTGTTCACGTCGGGCGAAAGCGAGGCGGTCTTGTTCGTCGGTCCCAGTGCCCCCGCGACCCAGCAGGTCTGGGCCGGAACCCGCGCCATCACGCCATCAGCCGCGCGCCGCGCGTTTGCCGCGCCGGCATGGTTCAGTTCGTACGCCAGGCCTTCCATCTGGTAATCCGCCAGCGAGATCGCGGTCGAATTGAACGTGTTCGTCTCGATGATGTCCGCCCCTGCCTCCAGGTACTGCCGGTGGATCTCCTCGATGATGCGGGGTTGGGTCAGCGAAAGGAGATCATTGTTGCCCTTCAGAGGCCGGGCCCACCCCTTGAACCGCTCGCCCCGATAACCCGCCTCCTCCAGCCCATGCGCCTGGATCATCGTCCCCATCGCCCCGTCAATGATCACGATCCGCTCCCGCAACAACTGTTGCAGGGCGGCGGTGCGAGAAGCGCGTTGTTCGGATTGGACTTGCATGGTTGCGGCCTGGAGGTCCGGCGCAGCGGCGGTGGCGGAGCGGAACTCGGTCCCACTCGACGCTGCCGGCCTGCGCGAGAGAACAGTAGGGCCTGCCGACGGGGCTTTCAACTAAAAAATCATCATATCGTGATTTGATGATATGTTGCCTTCACCACCCCGCCCCGCCCCAGCCTCGCTACCGCACGACCATCGCCTTGAACGGCTCAACCGTGGCCTGCAGATAGACCAACACACCCACCAGCGCCGCCAGCGCGAGGCTGTGAAAAAACACATAGCGCAGGATCGCGCCTTCGTGTCCGAACCAATTCGTGGCCGTGCTCGCCACCACGATGCTCTGCGCGTCCACCATCTTGCCCATAACACCGCCGCTGCTGTTGGCGGCGCCCATCAGGATTGGGCTTAAGCCGGTCTGCTCGGCGGTGATCCGCTGCAGCCCGCCGAAAAGGACATTCGAGGCCGTATCCGACCCCGTGAGAGCGACGCCCAGCCAGCCAAGGAGCGTGCCGAAGAACGGATAGAACGCGCCGGTCTTGGCCATGGCGAGGCCGAGCGTGGCGTCTGTGCCGGAGTACTTGGTGACGTAACCGAGGGAGAGCATCGCACCGATGGTCACCAGCGAGTACCGCACGCGCACCAACGTCCGCCAGTAGGCGCCAGCCAGGGCGCGCCCCGAAAATCCCATCCACCAACCCGCGATCAACGCGGCAGCCAGGATGCCCGAGCCCGTTGCTCCGAGCCAGTTCAACGAATAAACCGCCTTCTCAGGGGGAGCACCGCGGGGCGCCACCGGCGGCACCCGCTGGACGAGATTGTGGAGGCCGGGGACGGCGACGTCGATCTTGGTGAAGCCAGCCTTCGCCCGCACCTCGCCGTTCCGCGTCTTGAGGGCATACTCACCGTTCAAGAAGTCACGGACCTGCGGCAGGCCCCACAGAAAAACCATAACGCTCAGCAACAACCATGGCATCCAGGCACGCCACACAGCCAAACGCCCGCCTTCGGGACTCCCGGTGGACGCCGGGGTTGCCGCCGAGGCTCCTCCCGCAACCGACTCAAGGGGCTTTGGCCGCCACCAGACAAGCAACAGCGCCACCGCCCCCAGCGAGCAAATCGAAGCCACGATATCCACCAACCACGGCCCATGCAGATTCGAGACAAGGAACTGCGGCACGGCAAAGGCGACCCCTGCCGTGAGCGCAACGGGCCAGACCCCCAGCATCCCCCGCCAACCAGCCATCGCCCAGACCACCCAAAATGGCACGATCAAGGAGAATACCGGCAATTGCCTGCCCACCATCGAGGAGAGTTGGTGCAGGTCGAGGCCGGTCACGGCACTCAAAGCGATGATCGGAGTGCCCAGCGCGCCGTAGGCGACCGGCGCCGTGTTCGCGATCAGGGACAATCCCGAAGCCTGCAAGGGCTTGAAACCCAGCCCCATCAGAATCGCCGAGGTGATGGCGACCGGCGTGCCGAAGCCGGCTGCTCCCTCGAAAAACGCCCCAAAACAAAACGCGATCAGGATCACTTGCACCCGCGGGTCCGGCGCCAGCGAACCCAAGCTCGAGCGCAGCACGCCGAATAACCCGCGGTCCACGGTAAGCTGGTACAGGAAGATCAGATTCAGGATGATCCAGCCGATTGGGAACAGGCCGTAGGCGGCGCCGTAAACCGCCGTCGCGCAGGCCGTTCTCGCCGGCATGCGATAGACCGCCAACGCCACAACCAAAGCAACACCGAGGCCCAGCACCGCCGCGAAATGGATGGGCATGCGGAGGTAGGCGATCGTCCCCAGCAAAACCACCACCGGCAGCGCAGCCACGAGTGTCGAAAGGACGACGCTGGCGAGCGGATCGTAGTTCTGAGCCCAGGTCATCGGTGATTGCGATCGCCAGAGGAAACGCGCAATCGCCAGCGATGTCGAGGATGGAGTCAGCGCGAATGCGCCCAAGGCGCCCAAGGACGGTCGGTCAAAAGGCGGGCGAGCACCGCGAAGACCGGTCTGGCCCGATCAATGTGACGAAAACGGAGCGGCCTGCACCTCTCGCAGACGCGTTCAGGCTGGAACGACCTGAAACAGCGCCCGCTTGCGGGCCGCTCAAACCAACGCGCCCGGCGCGGCCTGCGAGGAGCCCGACCGGCCTGGCGTGTGCCCTCGGACAACCGGCTTCGGGGGCGGCGTCCGTGGTTTCTCGTGCCGGCGGGCCAGCGTCTCGAGCAAGGTGCGCTTCAGCGTCTGGACACCAGTTCGATCACACATGCTACCATTAATAGCATTTGCAGTGCCATCTCTTCAGTCCGGCTCATTCTCCCCCCAAGGACGCAATGAACTCTGCGCCAATGCCTTCCATGCTCGCGGGATGGCCTTTCGAACTTTCCTGATGCCGCGGCCGCGCCAGCCCGATACACTCCCACCGTGCTGCTGACTCTCACGACGACACATCAGCCGGCAACGGATTTGGGGTTCCTGCTCCGGAAGCACCCCGCACGACCCCAATCGTTCGATCTCAGCTTCGGCAAGGCGCACGTGTTCTATCCAGAAGCGAGCACCGATCGTTGCATTGTGGCCCTCCTGGTCGAGATCGATCCCTATGCGCCTATACTTAAAGCTGGCGCCTGATGGTGGAAAAATGATCGTACTGACGTCCGATGCTACCGCCACGGTAGCTGACGTCGGTCGATCCTGATCGGCAGGATGCCCGATTCACTCCGCCCGTTCGAGGCTGCGGCGGCGGTAGAGGAACTCGAACATGTTCCCCTCGTGGGGTTGATCCCAGGAAACACGCATGGTCGGGATCGGGCCCAGGTTCAGCCGGTCGATCATTGGCGACTCGAGCAGTTGGGCAATGAACGCCGGGTCACGCGTGATGGCCGTCACCGCCAGCGACGGGCCGATCTGTTTGAGCATCTCTGCCTGCGGGACCTGCACAACGCTGGCATAGGGGAAGAGGAACTCGCGGTTGGCCAACGGGTGAGCGAACGAATCACATGACACGATGGTCGGGCGCAGGTACGTGCCGCCTTCGTAACTGACCTTGCGGGGGCCCTGTCGGTATTTGGCTGTTACGTCGGTTGCACCCGGCGTTTGCAGCCCTTCCTCAATGGCCCCGTCGATGTAATCAGCCATCTTCGGGTTGGCGAAGCCGGAGAGACGCGCGCCCTGGTCATCGGGCTTGGCTGGCTGAATGGGGCCGAGTTCCCGGGCGAGGGCATCGGCAATCTCGGCGGCGCAGCGCGGAACCACGATGGCCGAGGCGTTGATGCACGAGCGCCCACCGTTCTCGGCGATGCTGGCCACCATCACGTCCACGTACCGCGGCCAGTCGTCGATGGCATCCGCTCCGACCAGGATTTTGCTGAAACCGGGCCCGTGAATCTGAATCGCCGGGTTCGCCGCGTACTGCTGCGTGGTGGCTTTATCCCCGAAAATCAGGGCGCGTCCGCACTGCTTGAGGATTTCGCCGGCGCCCTCGTGGTCGGTGGGATAAAAACCGAACGCCTCGGGCGGACAACCAGCCGCCAGGAAAGCCTGGATCAAACGGTAGGGCGTCCAAGGCTCTTCACGGCCGGGCTTAATGACGACCGGGATTTTGAGCGGGATGGCGGGCAGCCAAAGCGAGTTCACCGCGGGCGAGTTGCTCGGCATTACCAACCCGAGCCCCTGGGTGGTGGGGAAATAGGCGAGCCGCGCGCCCGCCTGCTCGCCGTAGCCACGGTCCAGGATGCTGAGGTCCAACCCACGGCTCAGGCCATTGAGAACCTTCGGCATTTGAGTGAGAGCCTGGTGGATCTTCTGCATGTTGCGCCGAACCATCACATGCGGCAGGCCGCTGGTGGCGGACAGGGTCTCGATGTAGGCCTGCGGGGACTGTGTATGTCCTTTATCCCCGAGCGGGAGCGTCCCCTCCAGGAATGCCTCGCCCGCCCGGGCACAGATCTCGAGCAGTTGTCCCACGGTCAAGGCCTTGAGGACCGCGCGCGCTTCGCCCATGCGTTGGAGGTCCTTTCGCAGGATCCCGGCGTTCACCATGCTGACGGTGGCCTTGAGCTCACCGTTCCGATGGTCCACGACGTTCGCCTTATCGAGGCTCTCGTAGGCGCGCCCACGTCGCAGGGCGGGAATATGCACAACAGATGTCATGTGGCGAAAAAGTAAGGTGGATGGCGCGAGGATTAAAGCCAGGATTAATGGTCCGTCAGCGGCCCTGGCCGGCCGTGGAATCCCAGCCGTGGCCAGGCAGCGGCAACCGCGCGCGTCAGACCTCCGGGGGCACAAATGGTTCGAGCGTGCGCTTGCCAATCAGCAGACCCGCTTCCTCGAGCTGCTGCCCCGCCAACGCATGGTGCGCCACCTCCCCACCTCGAGTCGCAGGGTGATCGCGATATACGGGATCATGCCAGCCCTCGAGGTTGAGGTCCGAGTCGTAGCCAACCCGCAACAGGGTGTGAACGATCTGCGCCCAATCCGCCTGGCCCAGGCCAGGGAAGCGATGCTCGATCACCCCGGGATGACATGGGCCGTAGCGCGCCAACAGGTCGCGGTCGATCCAGGCGTCCTTGGCGTGCACGTGGAAGACCCGCGAGCCGAACGTCTTGAGGTTCGTCACAGGGTCGATGAATTGGCAAATCAAATGGCTCGGGTCCCATTCGAGGCCCAGGTTTTCGCACTGCGCCGCGTCAAAGAACCGTTCCCACATGGCGGGACGATCAAGCAGGTTGAAGCCCATCACGGGCAGGTGCCAGGGCCCTTGCGGACAATGCTCGAAGGCGATGCGCACGCCGTGCTCGCCCGCGAAGCGCGCCAGCGGTTCCCAGAAGGCGAGCGCCTGCGGCAGATGGTTTTCAAACGGCTCATAAACCGGATTGCCGCCGCGCTCGTTGAGCCGCGCCTCGATCACCGCGCCCGCGAACCCGGCCACGGTCTTCACGCCCAGATGCCCGGCGACCTCGATGGCGCGGCGAAAGACGGCGCTCGCGTGGAGGGTCTGGCGCGGGTCCAACGGATTGGCGTAGAGCGCGCCGATCGCCGAAAGCCGCAAACCGCGGGCCGCGGCTTCGTCGGCCACGCGCTCGGCGAAGGGCTTCCAATCGGACTGCTCGGGCCCCGCCCCGCTGTCGGCAAAACGGACCCACTCGAAAGACCTGAGGCCAAGCCGGGCGGCCTGGTCCAAGTCGGCCGTCGAGCAAGTCGTAAGAAGGCCAATGCGCATGTGGGCAGTTTGGTAGCACGCCACCGCCGCGCCTGGCGAGGCTCGAGTGGATGAGGGCAAACCTGTTCGCGATCTGGCAATGCAAGCCGCCGGGCTTCGGAGCCGCCCTAATTCCCAGTTGAATGTTCGCTGTTGCCTGGCCACCATCGCCGACATGAATGTCACGGTTCCCGAGCCCAAGAAGCTGAGCGTCACGGAGTGGCTGGTTCTTTTCGTGGCGGTGCTGGGGTTCGCTTTTGACACCTACGAACTGCTGATGCTGCCGTTGATCGCCCGGCCCGCGCTGGCGCAACTGCTCGGCGTCGATCCGATGACGGCCAGCGGCAACGCCGCCATCCTCAAATGGACCGGCTACATGATGTGGGCCAGCGCAGTTTCGGGTGGGATCTTTGGATTGCTCGGAGGGTTCCTGGCGGATCGCTTCGGGCGAAAACGCGTCCTGGTTTGGAGCATCTTTCTCTACGCGCTTTCACCCTGCCTGGCCGCGTTCTCGACCTCGCCCGGAATGCTGCTCCTGCTTCGCTGCACGACGTTCATCGGCGTGTGCGTCGAGTTCGTGGCAGCCGTGGCCTGGTTGGCCGAGCTGTTCCCGAATCCGAAGCAGCGGGAGACCGTCCTCGGCTACACGCAGGCCTTCTCATCGTTCGGCGGCCTGATGGTGGCGGGGGCGTATTACCTGGCAGCCACCTACGCGCAGGACCTGCCGGCCATCCACGCCCGGCATGATCCCTGGAGGTACACCTTGATTTCGGGCCTCATCCCGGCCATTCCCCTGATGCTGTTGCTGCCGGTACTGCCCGAGTCGCCCGCCTGGAAGGAGAAGCGCGCCAAAGGCACCCTCAAGCGTCCGAGTTTGCTAGAACTGTTCCAGCCGGCTTACCGGCGGACCACTGTGGTGACCACCATCCTCTTCGCGTGCGCGTTCGGCGCGGCCTTCGGAGCGATCCAGATGACACCCCAGATCGTGCCCGGCCTGGTGGCGGGCCTGCCGGAGTTGGTGAAACTGCGCAAGCAAGTCGAGGATGGACAGAAGGCGGACACCGACGTGGCGGACGTTCGCAAACGGATTCAGCAGTTGGGCAAACAACAGGAACAAGTGGTGAGCAAGGTGCAGACCTTCCAGGAAATCGGCGGCCTGGCGGGACGGGTCCTGCTGGCTTGGCTGGCCTTGCGGATCGCCGGGCGCAAGACACTCTTGCGCGTGTTCCAGGTGCCCGGCCTGTTCTTGATCCCGCTGGTGTTCTTCTGGCCCGCGCGCACGAACCTCGAGTGGTTTCAGTACGGCATCTTCGCGGCCGGCCTGCTCACCATCGGGCAGTTCAGTTTCTGGGGCAACTACCTGCCGCGCGCCTATCCGGTGCACCTCCGGGGCACGGGCGAAGGATTCGCCGCGAATGTGGGCGGGCGCATGTTAGGCACCTCGGCAGCCTTCCTCACCACCAACCTCCTCGCCCCCATCATGCCCGGCGCCAGCAATTCCGCCCGCCTGGCGCTCGCCGCGGGGACGACTGCCCTGCTCGTCTGCCTAGTGGGGGTAGTGGTGTCATGCTGGCTGCCCGAGCCCAAGCCCGAACAAGCGGCCGAGTAGAGTCAAAGCCTGGTTCCGATTTGTCACCTCCGTGAAGCGAAAGTGATCCCTGTTCACTGCGCGCGACTCGGCTCGACCCAGCGTTTAGCGCCGGGACCGTGAGGGCATCCCGAAGGGATGCCCAGCTTGAAGCCCAGGACTGCGAGGCACGATCTGCCCTGGGTGAGCAGCGCAATCTGCCCAACCTACCCCGCGAGGGGTTGCGGCGCCGCAAGTTCGCATGGACAAAGTATCAACCGCAGAGAACTCGTAACCCCGGGCTCCAAGATTGCATCCTTCAGGATAACGGTGGTCAGGCCGCCTCTGGCTCGTTACTTGTCATTCGTCCCTCCGGGACGAGCATCATTTTCGATGCCTTCGCGTGAGCCTTCCCGGGTTCGCGTCCGCGACCGTGGCATTCGCGTCCGTTAGCGTCCAGGAGCGGTTCTTCCCCCTAACCCCGTTTCCGCCTTCAATTCCTCGACCAACCGTCCCAGCCGCCGACCGTACTCGACATAGTTGCGGTACTGCACGTCGGCAGGGGCGGTGACGGTCGCATCGTGGAAGACTACAGCCATGTGCGGCTCGATGGACACTCCTGCGTCATAGCCGCTGCTCAGGAGGTCCTTGAGCACCCGGCGCACTTGGCCATGGCCCTCGCCCGGAAATGTGTAAATCGGCTCGTTCCGCGCATGGTCCCAGATCACGTCCTTGACATGAACGTGAGCGATGAACGGCTTGACGTGCTCGTAAAACTCCCATGTGTCCTGCTTGGGCCACGGCTTGGGTTTGCTGCGATCCGCGTTGAAGAGCGGGTTGCCCGTGTCGAAGACCCATTTGAGGCCGGGGACCTGCTCGAGCAACTTGAGCGCGAACGTCCAGCCCATGCCGCCGTAGTTCATGCAGTTCTCGTGGACAGGCTGCAGACCCGCGTCAAGGAACATCCGCGTCAACTCCCGCAACCGCCGGAAGCGCTCGTCCTCCATCTGGTCGTCGTGGTCTTCGCGGACCGCAAAGCTCATGATCCGCACGAATCGCGTGCCGAGCCGCTGCATGCGTGGGATGGCCCGGCGCGCCTCCGCCAGCGAGGAGTCGAACGGTTGGTCGATCTTCTTTCCCCAGTTCGCGATCGCCGAGCCAAAACAACACACGCGCACCCCGGCGGCGGCGAGTTTCTCGACGACGACATCGAAGGCGGCGTCGGGAATGTCGTGGAGGTTGGCCGCGGGATGCTCGTTCACCTGCACGCCACGCGCCTCGAGCGAACTCCATCCCAATTCCTGGGTGGCCTTGATCTGGACATCGATGGATGCCCCGGCTTCGTCGCTGATTCCGGTGAGATACATAGGTGCGCTGATGGTAACCCCTCACCGCGCGCGCGTCATGGCAAAACAGCGGCCGGGCGCGCTACAGGGCGTGGGACCGGCGGGCGCCCTGGCCAGCCCGCGATCAGGCCGTCAGGCCCAGGTTCCTCAAGATGGCCAGGGACGATTGCGCCTTGTTGAGCGTGTAAAAATGCAGACCCGGCACGCCGTTCCGAATCAGATCGGCGCATTGGCGCGTGGCAAATTCGATGCCGAAAGCGGTCGCGGCGGCGTCATCGTGACCCAGGGCATCCAGGCGCTCGATCAGCACCGCCGGCATCACCGAGCCGCACAGCGCCGTGAACTTCTTGATCTGCGCCGTGCTCAGGATCGGGATGATCCCGGGGACGATCGGCACGTTCACGCCCAGTTTGCCCGCAAGGTGGTCACGGAACTCGTAAAAATGCGTGTTATCGAAGAAAAGCTGTGTCAAGACGAAATCAGCGCCACAATCGATCTTGGCTTTCAACCGCTGCCAATCCACCAGCTTGCCTTCCTTGCACTCGAGATGCCCTTCCGGAAAACCCGCCACCCCGATCGAAAAGCCCCCGATCCGGCGCGTGAGTTCCACCAGCTCATAGGCATATTGGAAGCCGCCCTCCGGCCGGGCGAAGGCGGCGCTGCCCGCCGGTGGGTCGCCACGCAAGGCGAGGATGTTCCGGATGCCGCGCGCGCGCGCCTCCTCCAGCAGCGCCACGATCTGCTCACCCGTCGAGCCGACACAGGTCAGATGGGCCATGCCCGGGATGACCCATTCGCGCTGAATGCGCTCGACCAGCGTCAAGGTCTTGTCCCGGGTGCTGCCCCCGGCCCCGTAGGTCACCGAGCAAAAGCCGGGACGAGCCCCCGCCAGGGCGGGCATGGTCTTCTCCAGCAACGTCCGGTCGCCCTCGGCCGTTTTCGGCGTGAAGAACTCGAACGAGATCACCGGCGGCGCGCCGGCGGCGCGCCGGCCATAGAGGTCGCGAATGAACTGCATTATGCGCCTAGTCTGGCACGGGAAAGGGCTATTGCAAGCTGCCAGAACCCGGGGCGCTCACCATCGAAGTCATCGCGCTCAAGAGCCTCACTCGCGGTCCATTGTCCGATTGGTGGAAGCAGGGTGTCCTGCGGGTGAGGCGGATCGAGTAAGGCGACCGTCGCGCCCGCCGTCAGCCCAGCGGTTCGAGCCCTCCCCGCCCCCGCCCCCTGGGCGAGTGTTTCCGCGGGCGCGGCAGGCGGTAGGTGACTCCGCTGGCGGCGGGCTTGACGGGCCCCGCTGGCGGCCCCGCAATTCCCAGCCCGCGCTTGAGCTCGCGCACCTGATCCCTAAGCAAGGCGGCCTTCTCGAACTCGAGGTTGTTCGCCGCCTCGAGCATCTCAGCCTCGAGTTGGCGAATGGTTTCGGTGACATCGAAATCACCCGCCGTCTCCTTCAGCACCAGCGCCGCTTCGTCGAGTCGTCCCTGTTGCGACGAGAGGCTCTCCTCGACGGCGCGCGTCACACTGCGCGGGGTAATGCCGTGCTCGCGATTGTAGGCCAGTTGCCGCTCCCGCCGGTAAGCGGCGATGGCCAGGAACTTCTGGATGCTCTCGGTCATCACGTCGGCATACAGGATCACCTCACCGTGAAGGTGACGCGCGGCGCGTCCGGCGGTCTGGATCAGGCTCGTGGTCGAGCGCAGGAAACCCTCCTTGTCCGCGTCCAGGATCGCCACCAGGGAGACCTCCGGCAGGTCCAAACCCTCGCGCAACAGGTTGATGCCCACCAGCACATCGAACGCGCCCTGCCGCAGCGCCCGCAGGATCTCGACGCGCTCGATGGCGTCAATCTCGCTGTGCAAGTAACGTACGTTCACCCCAATGTCGCGGAGATAGTCGGTCAACTCCTCGGCCGTGCGCTTGGTGAGCGTCGTGACCAGCACACGTTCCTTGCGATCGACACGCCGGCGGGCCTCCTCGATCAGATCGTCGATCTGCCCGCGCAACGGCTTCACAGTCGTTTTCGGGTCCACCAAGCCCGTCGGGCGCACCACCAACTCGACCGTGTTGTCCCCGGACCATCCCAACTCCGCCGGCCCCGGTGTCGCACTCAGGTAAATGGTGGGCCCCTGGAGCTGCTGGAACTCGCTGAAGTTGAGCGGGCGGTTGTCCAGCGCGCTGGGCAGCCGGAAGCCGTATTCCACCAGCACACGCTTGCGCGACATGTCGCCGGCGTGCATGCCGCCCAGTTGCGGCACGGTGGCGTGCGACTCGTCGATCACCAACAGGTAATCCTCGGGCATGAAATCCAGCAACGTGCAGGGGCGCGAGCCGGGCGCGCGGCCGGCGATGTGCCTCGAGTAATTCTCGATCCCCGAGCAGAACCCCATCTCTTCCATCATCTCCAGATCGTATTCGGTGCGCATCTTGATCCGCTGGGCTTCGATGAGCTTGCCGCGCTGCTCGAACCACGCAACGCGTTCCGTGAGCTCGGCGCGGATCGTATAGACCGCGCGCGTGATCTTGTCCATGGGCGTGACGAATTGTTTGCCGGGATAGATGGTGAGAGCCTCGAGGCGCTCCTGCACGTGGCCGTTCAACGGATCGAAGCGCGTGATGCGCTCGAGCTGGTCTCCGAAAAACTCGATCCGCACCGCGTCCTCCGCATAGGCGGGGCAGACTTCGACCGTGTCGCCACGCACCCGAAACTGCCCGCGGCTGAACGCCACGTCGTTGCGGTTGTATTGCAGTTCCACCAGCCGATGCAGCAGTTGTTCACGGGTTAATTCCTGGCCCACTCGCAACGGGATCACCATCGCCTCGTAGTCCTCCTTGCTCCCAATCCCATAGATGCACGAGACGCTGGCCACCACGATCACGTCCCGCCGCGCGAACAGGGAACTCATGGTCGAGAGCCGCAAGCGCTCGATCTCCTCGTTATGGCTCGAGTCCTTTTCGATGAACGTGTCGGTGCGGGGGATGTAGGCCTCCGGCTGGTAGTAGTCGAAGTAACTGACGAAATACTCGACCGCGTTCCTGGGGAAGAAACCCTTGAACTCGGAGTAGAGTTGCGCGGCGAGCGTCTTGTTGTGGGAGATGACCAGGACCGGACGCCGGGCCTGCTGGATCACATTAGCGATGGTAAAGGTCTTGCCCGACCCCGTGACCCCGACGAGCGTTTGATGCCGCGCGCCCCGCTCGAGGCCGGCCACCAGCCGCGCGATGGCCGGCGGCTGATCCCCGGCCGGCTCGAATGGCGCCGTCAACTCGAACATCTCCCGCCAAGCTACGGAGGCCGCGGGAGGGTGTCAAATTGGACGCCGCCCTGCCATGCTGCCCGGGCGTGGCCCGCGAACGAGCCGGTCCAACGTCTCGACCCATCCCCCCGGAACCGAACCGCGTTACGAGCCCAGATGCTCTTTCAGGAAGGCGATCACGCGATCGAACACGCCCGTGATCTCCGGGTCTCTCAGGGCCTCCCGTCCCCCATCGAACCCGTGGCCCCGGTTTTTCATCTGGATAAACTCATGCCGCACTCCGTGGCGCGTGAGCTCCTTGTCCATATCCACAGAGAGCTGGAACGGCACGTCGGTATCGGTGTCACCGTGCAGGAGCATTGTCGGCGGGTAATCTCGCGTCACATTGCGGATCGGGCAGAATCGATCGAAGGCCCGAGGTTCTTTGTCCGGGTCGAACCCGCTGACTTCCTTCGGCCAGAGGCCCTGCTGGCGGCAGTAGAGGTAGAATCGGCCCCGGCTCCGGCCCGAGCCCTCGGTGACGATCGCGCCGCCGACAGCGGCATAGGCCTCGTCCCTGGGAACCGCGGGTGACTTTGAATAGAACGGGGCGGGCCGGCTGTACCACTCGCCGACGATGTCGCCATACCCATAAAACGATACCAGCGCCTTGGGCCGCGGAGTCAGCACGAAGCCCGACATTTGCGTCAGATACCCTCCGGCCGAATGCCCAATCACCCCAATGCGGTCCGCATCAAGCCCGAACAACGCGGGTCCCTTCGCGCGCATCCAGGCGTAGGCCTCGCGCAGGTCGTCGATGATCGCCGGCAGCTTCGTCTCCGGGGCCAGGCGGTAATCGATCGACACGACCACGAAGCCCGCGCTCACGTATCGTTCCATCTGGACGGTGCGCAAGTTCTCCCGGCTCCCGCTGATGAGCGCGCCTCCGTGGACCCAGAGGATGCCGGGCCGGGGACCAGTGCCGGGCGGGCGATAGACGTCCGCCTGAATGTTGCATTCGCCCACTGTCTTATAGGTGAACGTCTGCTTCGGGAATTGGCTCTTGGGCGCTTCTGCTGAAGTCGGGGGCGCCGGTTTCGCTGTTTCCTGGGCGGCCATCGAGCCTAGCCAGGCCAGCATCCCCGCGCCCAGGAGTCCGCGCCTGAGCCACGTCCGCGTCGAGTGAGCAATCATTCTGGAGAAATGTGAACTGGAACGACCGTAGCAGTCCCCCGATCCAATTCAATCACAACGAGTCACATACAGGGTAAAGCGGGTTGCATTCTGACCGCTGGAGCTTAGACTCAAGCCGGTGACGTCAGGGGCGGTTTGGCGGTCATAGCGGTGGGCTTGGTGAACACGAACGGAAGCACGACTGTGATGCAGATCCTGCGGAAAGGGTCCAGCCAGATCCTGGCCGCTGGTTTTGCCACCGCGCATTTCGTTGGCGCTCCAGCCCTGCCATGATCCCCGAGCCCTCAGCGTCCCCGGCCGGAAGCCGAACGGGCCGCGTGCACCAAGTCTGCTGCACGGTGGCCGGCGCCATCGCCGTCCTGGTTTTGGTTTCCTGGCTGTTGGGCCGATGGCAGGTGGGCACGCTGGGCACTGAATGCATCCCTATGGCGCCGAGCACCGCACTATTGGTGCTCGGCTTGGCGGGCGCCGCGTGGCTTCAGCGGCGTCGGCCGGATTCCGCCGCCGCGAACGGGTTCGGCTGGGCCGCGGGAGTTGGCACACTGGCGCTGAGCCTGTTCCTTCTGGCAGCCCCGCACGCCCGCCAGGCTCGCCGGTTTGCCCTGGGCTTTCTGGCTCTCGCCTTGCTGGTGACGATCACCATCAGCGTGACAGGTTGGTTGTACTTCAAGAGGCAGCGGGTCGAGGTCCGGCGCGCCGCCGTGACACCCCGGGCTGCCCGCCGCAGGCTGCGCTTATGACGACTGCTTCACGGTTCCTCACTCTTTTTCACGCCGCCCTTATCATCGGATTTCTCGCCTTTTCGCCGGCCCACGCGGCAGAGCCGGCTGGTCAGCCCGCGCCAGGATACTTTCGCGTTGTGCAAACCAATGGGCATTGGTGGTTCATCGACCCGCTCGGCCAACCCTTCCTGTCGAAAGGCGTCTGTCACATCCAGTTCGACGCCGATCCGACCCGCGAGACCCGGCGCTCGGCCTACGGCGAGAGCTGTCAAGCCAAATACGGAGCCAAGCAGCCCTGGCGGGAAGCCGCGGAGCGCCGCCTTATGCAGTGGGGATTCAACACCATCGGGGCTTGGTCCGACAGCGCCCTGGCCAAGGTCGAACTCGACGGCCGACGCCTGGCCGACGCCCCCATCCTCGATCTCGGCTCGGGTTTCGTCGCGGCCGACGGCCAGGGGCGCGATGCCTGGCTGCGCGGGCTTTTTCCCGATTGCTTCGAGCCCAACTTCGAGACCTTCTGCCGCCGTCGCGCCGCCGAGCGTTGCACGCCCAGCAAAGATGACCACTGGCTGCTCGGCTGGTTCACCGACAACGAAATGCGCTGGGGCCCCGATTGGCGCGGCAAGAGCGAGTTGCTCACGATGTTCCTGAACCTCCGTCCCGCCAAGGCCGGGCGGGTCGCCGCGGTGAGTTTATTGCGCGAACGCCACGGCGCCATCGAGAAATTTAATGCCGTGTGGAAAACGCCCTTCGCGTCGTGGCAAGAACTCGAACAAGCCACCAACGTGGCAGCCCCGTTCACGCGCCGCGAGCTTTACGCCCAGAACGAGGGCGACGAACGCAAGGCCAACGAGTCCGATCCCGCCCGCGCCGCCTTTGTTGCCGACTGCGAGGCCTTCGTCGGGTTGCTCGCCGACCGTTACTTCCGAATCACCCGCGAGGCGCTCCGCGCCGCGGACCCGAACCACCTGAACTTCGGGTGCCGCTTCGCCTATGTTCCCCCCGTCCCGGTCCTGGAGGCGGCCGCCCGCCACCTGGATGTCATCTCCTTCAACTCCTACGCCACCGACCCGAAGGTCACCATCTTGAAATACGCGGGACGCGCCAAGCCCCTGATCATCGGCGAATTCACCTTCCGCGCTCTGGACGTGGGCCTGCCGAACACCAAGGGTGCTGGACCACGCGTCGCCACGCAGGCCGAGCGCGCCTCGGGGTTCGAGCGATACGTAACCAGCGCGCTCGAAATCCCGGAGCTGATCGGCTACCATTGGTTCCAGCACTCCGACCAACCCAAGGAGGGCAGGTTCGACGGGGAGAACTCGAACTATGGCCTGGTGAATGCCGCCGATGAACCGTACGCGGAACTCACCAAAACGGCCACCGAAGTCAACGCCCGCGCCGAACAACTTCACCGCCGCTAGCCGACCGTGCGGGGCGGCTTGCGCGGCACCAGCATCACCGCCCGAGCCCGGGAAGCCTGCTCGGGAGCGAAACGCAACCTCGCCCGTCCCAGGCTCGGTCACTCATTTCTTGGCGGCCTCGGGTCGTTCGTCCTTGACTTGGGTTGTGGCCTCGATCGCGTTCCCTTCAAGCGTCACCGCGCTCGCCTTTTCTTCGACTTGGACACCGACCGCCTGGAGGCGCTCGGACCCCGAGCGGGTATCGCGGATGATATTCGACTTCAGAGTCACCCCCTTGGTCTCGCCTCGTATCCGCACCCCCGCCACGGGAGTCTTGATGCCGTTGTTCTCGATCACGTTGGCCTCGAGGCAGTTGCGATGGCCAGCCATCCCCAACGTCTCGTTGCGAAAATAAACGCCATCCTCGTGGTTGCCGCGCACCTGATTGTGCCGCAACAGGTTATCACTGTCCTTGTGCCCGATCGAAATCCCGTACCGGCCGTTCCCCTCCAGAACGTTCTCCTCGAACAAACCGTGCCGAACGCGCCAGCACAGGAACAGACCGTCGTCGCCATTGTTCCGGGCGACGCACCCCCGCACAGTGGGCCGCTGCGAGCCGCTCCC
>Ga0233425_10005595_pt1 | contig 19649 bp, 19 predicted proteins | sample Watercolumn_Towu_2_FD_181712 | JGI IMG/M metagenome (GOLD analysis project Ga0233425, IMG submission 181712) | Freshwater microbial communities from Lake Towuti, South Sulawesi, Indonesia - Watercolumn_Towuti2014_140_MG | ecosystem: Environmental > Aquatic > Freshwater > Lake | place... | reverse complement strand
ACCCGGCCAGCGGTGCCCAGATGGTGCTCGCCCAGGGAGGCTTGCTGGCACCGGTTCGCAGCGTCGAGGTCTTCGCGGGATGACCGCGCCGCGTTGGCTGCTCGATGCGGCGGGAAGCGTCCCGGGAAAAAACCGTAGCCGCCTTGCGCCAGCCGACATCGGCCCCCGCAGGGCGACCGGATTCCGTCCCGGGCCCTGCCGCACCGGAGCCCCGTTTCCCGTATTGAACCAACCGAAGGAGGACATGCATGAAGACCCGATGGAACATTTTTGCGGCAACAGCCCTGCTGGGCCTCGCCATGGCAACTGCGTCGGCGGCCGAGGCACTGGCGCAGGAAAGCGGCTGCCTGGATTGCCACGCCCTGGACCGTAACGGCATCGGCCCGGCTTTCCGCGTCGTCGCCGGACGCTACCGGGAAATTCCGGCCGCCCGCGCGGCACTGATCGAGACCGTCAAGCACGGAGGTAAGGAGAATTGGATAGAGGTCAGCCACGGCGCCCCCATGCCACCCTATTCACCACGGCTGTCCGACGAACAGATTCAGCAACTGGTCGACTGGATCTTGAGCCTGTGACGCACGAACCCCGATCGCCGGGACGATCGCGGACCGGGATCGGGACTACGGAACCTTTCACCTGGAGTCAGCGGATGAATACCTCAATCCACCACGGAAACGTTATGGCTGCCGTCGTTCTGGCTGCAGCTGCTCTGATCAGCGTCCCGGCCCCGGCGGCCGTGCTGAAGGTCATGAAGACCGGACTGGGCGCCGGCACGGTGACCTCCAGCCTGGCCGGCATCGATTGCGGGGCCGACTGCGACGAGACCTATGGCGGCACCGTCACGGTGACGCTCACCGCGGCCCCTGCCGCCGGCTCCAGCTTTTCCGGCTGGGGCGGTGACTGTGCGGGTTCCGCCACCTGTACCGTCACTACCGATGCCGACCGTTCGCTGCGGGCAGAATTCAGCCCCACCGCAGCGATTCCTGTCCTCGCCGATTTCACGCCGGAGGGCGTGACGGCCTATCTCGCCGCCAACCCGGCGGTGGACTCGCCGGGCCGGTTCCTCAAGGCCCTGCCGGACGAATACAAGCAAAACTGGATTTTGATGTCCCGCTCGGAAAGCCTGCAAACCGGTACCGCCACCGTGCCGCGCCTCCTCCTCCCCAGCGCCGACGCCCGCTTCGTCTTCACCATCGGCGCCAGCACCCACGGCTCCTACCCCGGCGCCCACCCCAATGCCATCGAGTACATGCAGTGGGACGCCGCGGACAAGAACTTCCGCTTCCACGAGATCGTCCTCACCGATATTGGGCAGATGGGCAACGTCCCGGCTCGCAGCCGCGGTGTTTCCATCGACGATGCCAAATGCTCGAAATGCCATTCAACCCGCAACGTCTTGAACTCCAGTTCCGCTCCGGGCACCACGGGAATTCCCCCCGGCACCATCAAGGCCAAAGGCAAGCCCAACTGGGACGCCTACGATAGCTGGGCCGGCATGCTGCCCTTCAACCGCGACCGCATCTACCAGGGGTCGGTGGAGGCCGCGGCGTTCCGCCAGATCTTCAACCTGTGGACCTGGCGTTCCAACGACCTGATGCGGTCCATCGTCGAGCAATTGCAATTGCAGCCGCCCGACCGCTTTCTGCCCGACGGCAGCCTGGATGCGGCAAATAGCATCCCGCGTCCCCACGTCATCAGCCGCAGCAACGGCGGCCGCAACGACGGCCACGTCAATTTCGCCTTCGATAGCGCCCCGCCGGTCCTCATCGAGCCACCCCCGAGTGGCAGCGATCCAGCCATCACCACCAACTACGGCTTCGACGCCCTGCCCGGAACCGGGACGGCGACACCGGTCCAGCGCGGCGGCGCTTTCCTCACCCTTCATCACTCCCGCATCCCCACCAGCGACGAGGGACGCGGGGTGCGTTTGTTCGATGCCCTGGGCGGTCTGGCGGGGACGCTCAACCAGCAGCGGATTGCCGACGAGGTCGTCAGCCATCACTTCGCCACCGGCAGCGTTTCCATCGACGTGCGACCCATCGCCCTAGCCATCACCAAGGGCTGCCTGAGCATCGATGCCGCTGCCGGTGCGGTGACCAGCACCCCGCCGCTGACGATCGACCTCGGGTTCTTCAACTCCCGCAACGGCATGAGCATCAACCAGCTGCTGGCCGATACCCGCAGCCGGGCGCAAACCCTGCCACGACGCAAGGCCGACATCGAGAAGATCAACCTGGACCGCAGCGGCGACCCCTATCTGTTCGCCCTCGACGACGGCCTGATCCAGCATTACGGCGCCACCACCTCGGCGCTGACCGACACATCTCCGGCGCGGCTGCGCCAAGAGGTGTTCCGGCGCCCCATCGATCGGGGCTACCCCGACTCCACCGTCATGGGAGGAATCTTCGTCGACCGCGAGGTTTACGACTACAACACCCAGCGCGTCGCTCTCTATCGTTACTTTCTGGAACCGCTGGGGGTGGCGGTCGACAAGTGGTCCATGGGCGTGCGCGGCCGCTCCCGCACCTATACCTTTGCCGACGTCTTCTCGACCTACGCCAATGTCGTGCAGCCCGCGCTGGAAGCCGACCTGGGACCGGCCGCCCACCCGCTTCCGGGGCTGTCCGCTCCCTTCAGCTGTGCCGATTTGATCCCCGCCGTCAACGCCACTCTGGGATCGCTACCGGCCGCCGCTGCCGTTCCCACCTATACCGACATCCAGCGCATCTTCAACAAGGGTTGCATCGAGTGTCACGCCGGCCTGGGCTACCCGCCCTATTACGCCGGCGGCAGCCTGGACCTGTCCGAGGACGAGAATCCCCCCGCCACCACCCCGCCCCTGGTCAGTCCACGCCTGGCCCGTTCCTATGCCCAGGCGGTGGCCAACACCACCACCGATCCCACCACCAGCTACCTGTACCAGCGCATCACCGACACCGGCGAAGCCTGTCCCGGCGGGGTCATGCCCTGCGGCGGACCAGCTCTGAGCCGGACCGACGTGGAGACCATCCGACGCTGGATCGTGGGGACGCCGAGCCGTCCCAGCAGCGCTGGCGACCCCCACATCAAGACCGTCGACGGGGTCGATTATGACTTCCAGAGCGCCGGCGAATTCGTTTTGCTGCGGGACGAGGGACTGGAAATCCAGGTGCGCCAGCAGCCGGTGGCAACCGAAACGCCCTTGGGCCCCAACTCCCACACCGGCTTGAGTTCCTGCGTCAGCATCAACAGCGCCGTCGCGGTCCGGTTCGGCCCGCACCGCATCGCCTATCAGCCCGGCACCGATCGCAAGTCCGAGGACCAGGGGCTGCAGTTGTTCATCGATGGCAAACCGACCCCGCTACCGGCAGCAAACGGGCTGAACAGCGAGCGCCGAGAGGACCGAACCCGAGGGTCCGCGGGCGGGTACGCGACGAATCTTCCGTCCGGAGGACGCATCGCCGCAACGGCCGCCCCCGGGGGCATCCAGATCGAGACCCCCGGAGGAACCGTCGTGGTGATCACACCTGGCTGGTGGGACTCTTACCAGGTCTGGTACATGAATGTCGATGTCCACCACCCGCGGGCGACTGCCGGGGTGATGGGCGCGATTGCAGAGGGCAACTGGCTGCCGGCGCTGCCGGACGGGAGCCGGCTAGGACCGCGGCCGGCGGATCTGCATCAGCGTTACCGCGATCTCTATGAAACCTTCGCCGACGCCTGGCGGGTGACCAGTGCCAGTTCACTCTTCCAGTATGCTCCTGGCACCTCGACTGGCAACTTCACGATCGGCGCCTGGCCCGGGGAAGCACCACAATCCTGCCGTCTTCCGCCCGTTGCCGGCGAGCCACCGGCAATGCCGCCTGTCAAGCCGCTACCTCTGGCGACGGCCAAACAGCATTGCCGCGGCATCCAAGCCGCCGATCGCCGTTCGAACTGTGAAATGGATGTCATGGTGACCGGAGAAACCGGATTTGCGACCACCTATCGGCAAACCGAGCGAATCGACAGCAATCGTCCACCGCGTACCCCGACCTTGGCAAGTCCCAAGAACAACGCCAGCGATCTTGCCTCGACGGTAGGTTTTGCCTGGGCGGCATCCTCCGATCCGGACGGTGATCCGGTGACCTATCTCCATTGCGTATGGGAGGCGGGTCGCGCCTACACGTTCAATGACTGCAACCCGGCTTCCAGCCGGCCGCCCGACAGCGCCGGAGGGGCCTCGCCGATGGCACTGCCCGTACTGGCAGCGGGCCTTTTGCTGGTAATAGGGATGGTCAAGAGCGGCAAGCGGAAGTCGCTGCTGTTGCTCTTGCTGGTACTGTTGATGCTGCTGGCGCTGTTGTTGGCTTTCCGGGCCGGCCAGCCTGGCGCGAGCGGGAACACCGACCTGACCCGAACCGTGCCGGGATTGAAACCGGGCAAGTCCTACCTGTGGAAGGTCCTCGCCGAGGATGGCCAGGGCGGCACCACCGACAGCGAGACCAGGAGGCTTACCATTCGTTGACCTCCGACACTGGCAACCACTGGGGCCGGGCAGTGTTACGTCCTTGCGTGATTGAGTCTGCCAGGGCTCCAATATCCCCAGGTTTTCAGGGCATCTGAAAGAACCGTCACTTGGTCACCGCGAGACATTCCCGGCATAAAGAAGGCCGGTGCTCCTCTGTTATCGTGGCGAGTTCTGAATGCTCTCCACCCTGAGCAAAAACACGAAACCCGTGCTGGGCACGGGTCGTGAGGAATTCGAATGCTTCGGGTGCGAACCGGGCTGGCAGGGCGCGAACCCGGATTCTCGGGGTGACGCTAGCGAAATGCCGCGCTGCCGCCCCCCGCAGTGCTATTTGGCCAGGAAGGACCCACTATTTGCTTGAAAGAGTGCTCATTGACTTGAGGATGTGGCCTTTCACTTGAAATACCGGTCATGGGTTCGGGCCGCCAGGATCTCCGTCAGGCCTTGACTCCGAAGGGACGGGAGCTCATCGGGCAAGCGCCGACGCCGGCCCAGGGCATCTTGCAACATGCGCTATTTTCCCTGCCCGATGCCGTATTGCGCTCCCTGGCCAAAGACCTCGATGCCCTCGTTTAAAGAGATGGAGATCAAGGATGACGAAGCCGCCATGGAACCGCTGAATCCGCTACGAAAAACAACACGTGGTGGCGCCAAGCGGCAGGATTCTAAGAAGTGACCTCGCAGTAGCGGTCTGGGTTGCTGATTTAGCCCTCCTCTTGTCCTGATTTTGCGGACCAAATCATAAGATGTTTATGGAATCCCAGGCCGTTCATGTTCTCTTTCTGCAGCTGATGGTGATGCTGCTGACGGCCCGGCTCTTCACCGAGCTGTTCGCGCGCCTGCAGAGCCCGCCGGTGGTGGGGGAACTGTTGGCCGGCGTCATAATCGGCCCCAGTCTGCTGGGCTGGCTGGAGCCTAGCCAGGTCATCAGGCTGCAGGCGGAAATCGGCATCATCCTGCTGCTGTTCGAGGTGGGCCTGGAGACCGACATCCGCCAGTTGGCGAAAACCGGCTGGAAAGCTCTTCTGGTCGCCGTCAGCGGTCTGGTTTGGCCATTTTTCCTGGGATTCGGACTCAGCCACTGGCTGTTCGAACGCAACCTGCTGGAGGCCCTGTTCATCGGCGGCACGCTGACGGCCACCCGCATCGGCATCACCGTGCGGGTGCTCACCGACTTGAAACGCCATCACAGCCGGGAGGCTCAGGTAGTCCTCGGTGCAGCCGTCATCGACGACACCCTGGGCGTGGTGCTATTGGCGGTGTTGTACGAATTCTCCCGCGCCGGAGTGGTCGACTGGACCAACGCCGGCAAGGTGATAGGCTTTATCGCGGCGTTTTTCGTGCTCGCCCCGGTCCTGGCCAAACTCATTTCCCGGGTGATCCGCCGCTTCGCCCTGATCAGCCAGACCGACGGGCTGATCCCCACGCTGATCGTGTCCCTGGTGCTGTTCTTCGCTCGGCTGGCCCATGCGATGGGTGCGCCGGAACTGCTGGGTGGCTTTTGCCTCCGGGCTGGCCCTGTCCCGGCGCTTTTTCCTGCCCTTCGGCACGGCGCTGCATCACGACCCGGACTTCGCCGGCCGCATCGAAAACCAGATGCAACCCATCGTCCACCTGTTCGTCCCCATCTTCTTCGTGATGGTGGGACTTTCCTTGGACCTGCGTGCGGTGGACTGGTCTTCGCCTTTCATCTGGTCGTTTTCGCTGTGCCTGCTCGGCGCCGCGGTGATGGGCAAGCTGCTGGGCGCCTTGCTGCTGCGCGCACCCTGGGCAGAACGCTTCGCCGTCGGCATCGCCATGATTCCGCGGGGCGAAGTGGGGCTGATCTTCGCCGAACTGGGCAGGACATCGGGGATCCTGAGTCACGAGGTCTATGCCGCCCTGATCATCGTCATCGGCCTGACGACTCTGCTGTCGCCCTTGCTGCTGAAAGGACATTACCGACGATTTCTGCCTACGGCCAGTTGAGTCCGCCGTGAAGGACGCCCCTCTGTTAGCGGGCTGAAACGGGGACAACCGGTCAGAATTCCAACAAGACGTGGCCATGTCCCACACCGCTCGGATCAATCGTCGTCGTCACGGTGACGGTGACGGTGACGCCAGCCGCCGCCGTGACCGTAGCTGCCATAGCCGGAGCTTCCATAACCGTTGTAGCCACGGTAGTAGCCGTGGCTGCCATGGCCGTAACCATAACCCTGCCCGCGTCCCCAGTAGCCACCCCGCTCTGGGTAAACCGCACAGCCAGTGAGCAGGGCGAGCAAGCCGGCCAGGATGGGGAGCGCGCGCAGAGAGCGCTTGACTCCATCGCCAGCGGTTACGTCCGAGGCTGAGCCAGCCGGCCGGAGGGTTTCAACCGTCCGCCGCCGGTGACTGGACCATAGTTCCAACATCTGTGATTCAGGTTGATATCCGCTCATGACACATACCTCCTTCAGGCAGGTCTGGATGATTTGATTCGCGCACCGCCGATCGACACACTGGCTTCCGGGGCACAAGCCCACGCCTCCACGTTCGGCGACGGATGGCGCCGATGGCTTGGCTTAACCGAGATCGATCGGGACGTACATCCGGCTATTGCCTCGCTGCACCAGCAGGGCCATGTGCTTGTCCGCCTTGGCTGCCAGCTCGCGCAGCTGCTCCGGTTCGGTCACCGGTTGACCGTTGACCGCCAGCACCACGTCACCTGGCTGCAGCCCTGCGCGAGCCGCGACACCGGCCACCCGCTCGACCAGCAGGCCGCCCTTCACATCGCTTTCCGCCAGCGCATCGGGGCCGAGCGGGCGCACGGCCAAACCCAGCCGTCCCTTGGTCAGCGCCGCGGGCTCCACGGACGCTTGCCGCGTTTCCTTGCTCTCGCCGACCTTGAGGACGATCTCCTTCGACTCTCCCTTGCGCAAAACCGTCAACGTGGTCTCCGATCCCGGCTTCAGGTCCGCCACCAGCGGCGGCAACTGCCCGGAATCGCGGATCTCCCTACCGTCCAGGCGAAGAATGATGTCGCCGGGCAGTATGCCCGCCTGCGCGGCCGGTCCGTCGCCGGGGACCGAATCGACGAGGGCACCCACCGGTTTGTCCAAACCGAAGGACTCCGCCAATGGCTGGTTCAGGTCCTGCACACCAACGCCCAGGCGTCCGCGGCTGACCTTGCCGTCCTGCAATAGCTGCTGCTCCACCTTCATGGCGACATGGATCGGGATGGCGAAGGACACCCCCTGGTAGCCACCGCTGCGGGTGTAAATCTGCGAGTTGATGCCAATCACCTCGCCCTTCAGATTGATCAGAGGACCGCCCGAGTTGCCCGGATTGACCGCCACGTCGGTCTGGATGAAGGGTACGTAGCCTTCGTCCGGCAGCGAACGCGACTTGGCGGACACGATTCCCGCAGTGACGCTGTTCTCGAAGCCGAACGGCGAACCGATGGCCAGCACCCACTCGCCGACGCCGATCTGGCCGGGATCGCCCAATTTCACGGTGGGCAGATCCTTCGCATCGATTTTCAGCACGGCCGTGTCGGTCGGCTTGTCGATGCCGATCACCTTGGCCTTGAACTCGCGCCTATCCGTCAGCTTCACGGTGACATCGGAAGCACCATCGACGACGTGGGCGTTGGTGATGACCACGCCGTCGTCGCGGACGATGAAGCCGGACCCCATGCCTTGCATCGGCATGCCGCCCGGAGCCATCGGCGGCTGGAAGTGCCGGAAGAATTGCTGGAAAGGATCGTTCGGGTCCGGTTCGGGCACGCCCGGATCGACGATCTGACGGGTAGTGCTGACGCTGATGTTGACCACCGCCGGACCATTCTGGGCGACGATGCCGCGAAAATCCGGGAGAACCATCGCCACGCCGGATGACGAAGAAGCCACGGGTACTGGCACCGGTGCCACCTTGGCGGTGGCCGGCGGAACCTGATGCTCGCCAATGCGGGCATGACCCGCCGCGGCCAGGCCGACGACAGCGCCTGCGAGTAAGGTTTGTTTGAGATGCTTCGGAATCATGTTGTTCTCCAAATCAATCAACACCGCGATCGGTCTCGCGTTGGATACAACAATAAAAATAGGCGCTTAAAGCCGACTTAACCGCTCCTCAAGGCTTTTTCGCCAGGCTGGAGTGACGAACGGCAGAGCGATCGCCGGCTGATTTTCCGCCTTTCCGCCAGCCAGCGGGTGGGCAATTCCAACAAAGGAAAATCCGCAAGCCTTTACGATGCGAATTCCCAAGGTGGGTGCTGGGACAAATGGCGAATGGATGCCGGGCTTGCCCCGGTTGCGGCGGGATTCCCCAACGAACCCTCGGAAGATGGGGAAGATCAACTCATCTAGCCGACCGATATCCCTTCTCCGGTTGGTTGTCTATCCGCTTGCGACCTGCCGGCCATCACGTAGGGGCATCACATGTCTTTGCACCCCTTGGCCTCGTCTTCGGCATGGGGCGGCGGATTCCCCGTTCGGGCGGCTCCCGTTCACTGCGGATCCAGCCGTGCCAGCGCCGCGGCGAATTCCTCCACCTTGTGCCAGTCGGTGTACTCGACCACCGCAGTAGGGTCGGTGGGACCGCCGGTCAGCAGCATGATGCAGCGGATGATCAACCGGTCCCAGAAGCCGTAGCGGGGATAGTCCAGCCTGCCGGCGAATACCGCCGCCCGGCGCGGCTGCCACGGAATGGTGCGGAGAAAGCGCCGGGCGTAAGGATTGCTCTGGGGTTCGTCCTTACCCGCTTTGCGCGCCACCAGATTCACCGAGAAGAAGGCACTCGGCCGCGCCGCCAGCAAGGCCGCGCGGGCCTCGATGAATTGGGCCACTTCGGGGGCGTGGCGGCCATAACGGATGCTGGCACCGATCACCAGTTGGTCGAACCCCCCCAGATCACACCGCGCTGCCTCGGCCAGCGGCAGCAGTTCGGGCCGCATCCCCGAGGCTTCCAGCGAGGTCTGGAGATGCCGGCAGATCTTCAGGGTCTGGCCGTCGGTGGTGGAATAGATTAGGGCGATGCGTCGCGGCATTGCTTCGCTTCTGCGGGTTGCGTCCGGTACGAGCCGGTCTGCCGCCAGGGCGGCGCACCCCGGTGGAATGAGAGCAGCTTCACATTTTTGCGTGGATGCGCTTTGCTAGTCTTCCCCCCACTTCATCGGGAGGACCTGACGCGTGCGCTATTCGGCTCGAACCAGACTGGCCAACATAATGCTGGCAATCATGGCCGGGGTCGGCGTCAAACTGGCCTTCCACGCACCGGTCGCCGCCGCCCTCGCCACCGCCCTGGTGTTCACCTCGGGCTTTCTCCGCGGCGACGTCCGCCCCGACCAGCGTCAGTCCCAGCGCCGCCATCGGCGTTCCCTCTGGACGGGCTCCGACCTGTCGGCGCCACCGGGGCCCTGAGGCAACCGCCGGAGAAGCCCCCGACTCCGGGGCAATTCGAAACTCTCCCCACCCCGACACTTTCCAGGAACCTGCGGTCCGCGGTCACCTCCTGATTCCTGGCTCCGTCCCACGCTTCTGCGGAAATCCGCCGTCCAAGCCGCCTTGGCAGGATTTGAGGGGCAAATGTCATTGTAAGCGCTCCGCGCAGATGTTCCGATGTTACCGTACGACGGAACCCATTCGGCACCAGCCCCAGAACGCTGAACGGAATCAGAATCTGCGTTTCCGAAAGATCCGGATCTCGTGGCGAGAAGGGAAAACGCCCTCGCGCGTCCGGCTCTCGAAAAAGATTTGTGTTACGAAAGGATTCCTGTCGCAATCCGAATAATAAGATGAGATCGACCACAACGAGGAGATACCGATGCCCTCCATTATCACCAAGAAAAGCAGGTTGTTCGTATTTTTCCTGTCCGCGACACTGGTAGCCACGATACTCACCGGATTCGTCGCCCGAGCCGGGGCACACGGCAAGACGCGACTGGGTAACCATTCCCTGCAAGGAGCCTACATGTTTCACGCTGACGGCGTGGTGGAAAATGAAACCGGAGGATATATCCGCGGCATGTGGGAACTGGGTAGATTCGAGGCCGATGGAAACGGAAACATAGTTAACGGCGTTGAATACTCCTCCCTTCTTACTAGTAGCAATCCGGCTGTCTGCGACCAGGCCTTTTCCTTCGCCGGCACCTATGAGATCCAGCCGGACGGAACGGCCAAGGCTCACGTGAAGGTCATCGTCAATCCGCAGCTGAGCATAGAATAAGATCTCTGGTTCGTCGTCCACAGCATCGGCAAGGATGGCATCGCCAATGGCTTCGCCGGGGGTCACGCCGATGCCGACCTGAGAGGCGTGCACGGGAACTCGCAAGCCCACGTGGGATGGCGAATCGCATCCTCGGCGGGCGTGGACTGAATCCATCCGGGATTGGTCCGCTGTGGCCGCCGGAAAAGCCGGCTTCCCGGCGGTTAACCCGTTCAGCCGGGTAAACCCACCGCTCCACATTCACTTTCCCAGCCAGTAGCGCCGCCCCCAGGTCCATACGTACCACAGCCCGCTGCCGGCGGTGCTGGCGCTGACCAGGATCACCAGCAGCGGCTGCCACACCGGCTCCAGCCGAGGCCAGACCTGCTGCAGCAGCACCGCCAGGATCAGAACCAGCTGCAGGAAGGTGTTGACCTTGCTCAGCCAGTGGGGGTCGCCTTCGAAGGGATGGGCCAACAGGTAGTAGGCGGTCGCCCCGGCGACGATGACCAGGTCCCGCGCCACCACCAGCGTGCTCAGCCACACCGGCAGCAGCCCCAGGTACGATGCGGCGACGAAGCAGGAAACCAGGAGCAGCTTGTCGGCCAGGGGGTCCAGGTAGGAACCGAGCCGGCTCTGCCAGCCGTAGTGCTTGGCGAGGAAGCCGTCGACACCGTCGGAGACGCCGGCCACGGCGAACCAGAGCAGCGCCCAGGTGAAGTCGCCCTCCAGCATCAGCCGCACCACCGGCGCCACCAGCAGGATGCGCAGCAGGGTGATCAGATTGGGGATGTGGCGCGGACTCATGGGGGTCGGCCGACACGGACGGGGAAGGGAAGTTGTACAATAGCCCGTCACCTTCTCCACAACAACCGCCGGTGCCACGCCGGAACGCACCCGGGAGACCCCCATATCTTGACTACCCCCGATGAGCAAGGCCTCAGCTATCGCGCCGCGGGCGTCGACATCGATGCCGGCAACGCGCTGGTGGAGCGGATCAAACCGATCGCCGCGCGCACTCGGATTCCTGGCGTACTGGCAGGCCTCGGCGGCTTCGGCTCGCTGTTCGAACTGCCGGCTGGGCGCTACCGCCGGCCGGTGCTGGTAGCCGGTACCGACGGCGTCGGCACCAAGCTCAAACTGGCGCTGCAGGCGGGCCGCCATCAGGGCGTCGGCATCGACCTGGTGGCCATGTGCGTCAACGACATCGTGGTGCAGGGAGCGGAGCCGCTGTTTTTCCTCGATTACTATGCCACCGGCAAGCTGAAGGTGGAGGTCGCCGCCGCCGTGGTGGAAGGGATCGGACGCGGCTGCGAGCTGGCGGGATGCGCCCTGGTCGGGGGAGAGACCGCGGAGATGCCCGGCATGTATCCCCCCGGCGAATACGACCTGGCCGGATTCTGCGTCGGCGTCGTGGAGAAGGATGCCATCCTCGACGGCAGCCGCGTCGCCGCCGGCGACGTCTTGCTGGGACTGCCCTCCTCCGGTCCTCATTCCAATGGCTACTCCCTGATCCGCAAGGTGCTGGAGCGCAGCGGCGCGGCCCTGGAGCAGCCGTTCGCCGGCACCACCCTGGGCGACTGCCTGCTGCAGCCGACCCGCATCTATGTCAAGCCTTTGCTGCGATTGTTGGGCAAGATCCCGGTCCGGGCCTTGGCCCACATCACCGGCGGCGGCATCAGCGAAAACCTGCCGCGGGTGCTGCCGGTCGGCTGCGCTGCGGAGATCGACCTGGGTTCCTGGTCGCTGCCGCCGATTTTCCGCTGGCTGCAGGAACAGGGCGATATCGCCGAAGCCGAGATGCTGCGCACCTTCAACTGCGGCATCGGCATGATCGTCTGCGTGGCGCCTGCGGACGCCGACGCGGCCCTGGCCGAATTGCGCGGCGCCGGCGAGTCGCCCCTGACCATCGGCCGGGTCTCCAGCGGTGCCGGCGGGGTCCGCTACGGCGGCCACCGCTAGCCCGCTCCGCCGCCACCGTCCGAGGTCTTGCATGGATTTATCCGTCGTCGTGCCGGTACACAACGAAGTCGACAACCTGGAGCCGCTGTTGAGGGAGATCGTTGCCGCCCTGGATCCGGTCTGCTCCTATGAGATCCTCTACGTGGACGACGGCAGCAGCGACGGCACCCTGCAACGGCTGCAGGAACTGGCCCTCCGCTTCCCGCGCTTGCGCATCCTCCGCCACCGCCGCGCCTGCGGCCAGAGCACCGCGTTGTGCACCGGCATTCGTGCCGCTCGGGCGGAGCGCATCGCCACCCTCGACGGCGACGGCCAAAACGACCCGGCGGACATCCCCAAGCTGCTGGATTCGCTGCGGCTGCTGCAGACCCGGCAGCCGCTGTCGATGGTTGCGGGATACCGCAAGTCCCGCAAGGACACCGGCTGGCGCCGGTTTTCGTCGAAGCTCGCCAATGCCGTGCGGGGCAGGTTGCTGCGCGACTTTACCCCGGATACCGGCTGCGGACTCAAGGTCTTTTCCCGCGAATTGTTCCTGCGACTACCCTACTTCGACCACATGCACCGCTTCCTCCCCGCCCTCACCCAGCGTGCCGGCGGTCAGGTCATCTCGGTCGAGGTCCATCACCGGCCACGGCTGACCGGCACCTCCAAATACGGCACCTGGCACCGCCTGTGGGTGGGCCTGGTCGACCTCGGCGGGGTCATGTGGCTGCAGCGCCGCGCACTAATGCCGGAGGTGGAAGAAGTTCCCGGCGGGCGCGGCTGAGCGGACCGCCCCATATCCTGCGAACGCCTTTCCCGTGATGCGGCTCCGAACCCGTTTGTCCAGGGACTTCGTCCTGATCTGGCTGGTCCTGGTGGGAACCGGCCTGTGGCTGCGGCCGCTCACTCCGATCGACGAGACCCGGGCGGTGTCGGTGGCCTGGGAAATGTGGCTGCGCCACGATCCGCTGGTTCCCGTCCTCAACGGCATACCTTACAGCCACAAGCCGCCGCTCCTGCAGTGGTGCATCCAGCTGCTGTGGCTGCTGTTCGGGGTCGGCGAGTGGAGCGCCCGCCTGGTGGTGCCCCTGTTCGCCCTCGCCAACCTCTATCTGACCGCCGCCCTGGCGCACCGCCTGTGGCCGCAGCGGCCGGCAGCGGAGACGCTGGCGCCGTGGCTGCTGCTGGCCATGCCGGTGTGGGCCCTGTGGACCAGCCTGACCCTCTACGACATGCTATCCACCTTCTTCACGCTGCTGGGCATGCTAGGCGTGCTCCGCGCCGGACAGGGACAGGCGCGCGGAACGTGGAGCCTGCTGGCGCTCGCCCTCGGCGGCGGCATCCTCGCCAAGGGGCCGGTCATCCTGCTGCTGGCACTCCCCACGGCGCTGTTCGCGCCCTGGTGGCTGGCGGCCGTCCCCGCCGGCGGCTGGGGCCGCTGGTACCGGGGAATGGGACTGGCGATCGGCGGCGGTGCCCTGATGGGCCTGGCGTGGGCGATGCCGGCCGGATGGGCGGGGGGCGAGGAATACCGCCGGCTGATCTTCTGGGGTCAGTCGGCGGGCCGCATCGCCAACTCCTTCGCCCACCAGCGGCCGCCGTGGTGGTATCTGGAATGGCTGCCGCTGCTGCTGTTCCCCTGGGTTTGGTGGCTGCCGCTGTGGCAGCGGATGCGACATCCGGCGGCGGATTCCGGGCAAAGGTTCTGCCTCGTGCAGATGCTGTTCATCCTGGCGGTCTTCTCCCTGATCAGCGGCAAGCAGATTCATTACCTGCTGCCCGCCTTTCCCGCCGCCGCCCTGCTGTTCGCCCGCGGGCTGGCGGATTTGCCCGCTGCATCCCGCCGGGCGCGGCTGCCGGTGGCCGGCGTGATCATCCTGCTCGGCGTGGGTCTGCTGGCGCTGCCGCACCTCCCTTCGCTGGCCAGCAGGGGCAGCCTGCAGGGTGTGCTGGCCGTTCCATTGGCGGTCGATCTGGCGATTCTGGCCAGCGGCCTGGCCTTGCTGGCACTGCCGCGGCTTGGGGTGGCAGCGGAAGTGCGCGCCCTGAGCCTGAGCGTGCTGGCGGTGGTGGTGGCCGCCCATTTCGGCTACCGCGAACAGGCGCGCAGTAGCTTCGATCTGCAGCCCTTGGCCGACCGCGTGGCGGCGATCCAGGCCGGTGGATCGCCGCTGCTGCATTGGCGCAAGTACAATGGCCAGTACCATTTCCTGGGCCGCCTGCGGCAGCCCATCGCCGACACCGACAGCCTGCCGCGGCTGCTGCAATGGCTCGCCGAACACCCAGACGGCCACCTGATCGTGGAGAGCAGGAGCAAGGGGCCGGTCGCCGCCGGCGTCGAGTTTTCCCAGCCCTACAAGAGCAGCAGCCGGGTCGAGCTGTGGCGTGCCGCCACCGCCCTCGAGCGGCTGCGCAGCGGCCATACCCTGATGGACTGATTGGCCGCGGGACGATGAGATTCTCCAATCCGCAAACAGGTCGGCAAACGCTGGCCGGGAGCCTGTGCATGACTCGATTTCGCTTCATCTGGATGGTACTGGGCTTGCTGGCCGCGACGGCGGCGGCATCCGCCGATGTGGCGGGCCTACCGGCCCCCATGGACAGCCGCCGCTTGCTGGAGCGGAGCGAAGACGCCAACGGAACGCACCTGAAGACCACGGTGACCCGGGTCACCCTGCCGGCGGGCTACAAGACCCCGCTGCATACCCACGAATCACCGGGACCGCGCTATGTCCTGAAGGGCCGGCTGAAAGTCGAGGAGAGCGGCAAGTCCCAGGTCTACGAGGCCGGATCCGCGTTCTGGGAAAGCGGGCAGTGGATGACCGCCGAGAACGTGGGCGAGGGTGTGGTGGAACTGCTCATCGTGGAAATCAATGCCGGCCCCCGCTAGCGCGCCGCTGCCGGTCCCGTACGTGCTGTACGGCATCCAGCGGTGTGCGACACGGTCCGGCAGGCGCGCCGCTGGCTCGACGTCGGCGGCCGCAGCTATCGGTTTCACGACTTCCGCCGCGACGGCCTGAGCCCTGAACTGCTGGAGCGCTTCGAGCGGGCGGTCGGATGGGAAACCCTGCTCAACCGGAAAGGCAGCACCTGGCGCCAGTTGTCCGAATCCGAGCGCAGCGGCCTCGACCGGGAGCGGGCGCTGGCCGTGATGCTGGAGCGGCCGACGTTGATCAAACGTCCCCTCCTCGACACCGGCGCGCGAATTCTGGTGGGATTCCGAACCGATCTTTATGCTGCCGAGCTGTGACCGCACATCCCCGATGAACAGCACCGTCGAACTGACCGCCGAATTGATCCGCCGCGCCTCGGTGACGCCCGAGGACGCCGGCTGCATGGACCTGGTCATCGGCCGCCTGGAACCACTGGGATTCCGCTGCGAATGGCTCAACTTCGGCGACACCAAGAACATCTGGCTGCGCCGCGGCGACCAGGCGCCGCTGCTGGTGCTGCTGGGCCACACCGACGTGGTGCCGCCGGGGCCGCGGGAGGACTGGCTGTCCCCGCCGTTTGAGCCGGTCGTCCGCGACGGCTGCCTGTACGGCCGCGGCGCCGCCGACATGAAGAGCGGGGTGGCGGCGATGGTGACGGCGCTGGAACGCTTCATCGCCCAACACCCGCAGCATCGCGGCTCCCTCGCGGTGCTGCTCACCAGCGACGAGGAAGGAGCCGCCACCCAGGGAGTGGTGAAAGTGGTGGAAACCCTGCAGCAGCGCGGCGAGACCATCGATTGGTGCCTGATCGGCGAACCCTCCAGTTTCAACCGGCTGGGTGACGTCATCCGCGTCGGCCGCCGCGGCTCCCTGTGCGGCGTGCTGCGGGTGCTCGGGGTGCAGGGCCATGTGGCCTATCCGGACCAGGCGGTCAATCCCATCCACCGCTTCGCCCCGGCGCTGCTGGAGCTGACCAGCGAACAGTGGGATCAAGGCAATGAATTCTTCCCGCCCACCAGTTTCCAGGTCTCCAACATCCATTCCGGCACCGGCGCGGAGAACGTGGTGCCGGGGCGGCTGGAAGCCCTGTTCAACTTCCGCTTCTCCACCGCCATCGGCGAAGACGAGATCAAGCACCGGGTCATGGCCATCCTGGACCGCCATGGCCTCCAATACGAACTGAGCTGGCGGCTATCCGGCGCCCCCTTCCTGACCACCCGGCCGGAACTGCGGGAGGCGGTACAGAACGCCCTGGAAACGGTCGTGGGCCGGCGCGCCCGGCCCGATACCGGCGGCGGCACCTCCGACGGCCGCTTCATCGCCCCCAGCGGCGCCCAGGTGGTCGAACTGGGTGTGCTCAACGGCAGTATCCACAAAGTCAACGAACACGTGGCGCTGGCCGACATCGAGCGGCTCGCCGAGATCTACCTGCAGGTGCTGGTCAATCTGCTGGGAAAGCGCTGATCGCTCCAGCGCCCATGTGAAACCTGGAGAGATGCCATGACCGATCCCGCTCCATCCGTGGTCTCCACCGCCTGGCTGGCCGAACGGCTCGACACGCCCGACCTGGCCATCCTCGACGGCAGCTTCTTCCTGCCGGCCCAGGGCCGCGACGCGGCGGCGGAATACCGCCAGGCCCACCTTCCCGGCGCCCGCTTCTTCGACATCGACGCGGTGGCCGATGCGGACAGCAACCTGCCGCACATGCTGCCGCCGGCCGAGGGCTTCGCAGACGCCGTGGCGGCCATGGGCATCGCCAACGACACCCAGGTGGTGGTCTACGACAGCAATTACTACATGGCCTCGGCGCGGGTCTGGTGGATGTTCCGCGTGTTCGATCACGACCGCGTCTCGGTGCTGGACGGCGGCATCGAGCGCTGGCGGGCGGAGGGCCGGCCGCTGACCGCCGCGACGTCCCCGCCGCAGCAGGTACGCTTCCTGGCGGGATTCCGGCCGGAACTGCTGTGCACCTTGGCGGAGATGGCGGATCTGGCCCAATCCGGCGCCGCCCTCATCCTCGACGCCCGTTCCGCCGGCCGCTTCCGCGGCACCGAGCCGGAGCCCCGCAGCGGCGTCCGCGGCGGCCACATCCCCGGCAGCCTGAACCTGCCCCACCGGCAGCTGGTGGACGAGCACAGCGGTCTTTTCCGGAGCGACACCGAACTGGCCCGAATCTTCCGGGAGGCCGGGGTCGACCCGGCGGCGACGGTGGTCACCACCTGCGGCACTGGCGTCACTGCGGCCATTCTCGCCCTCGGTCTCTATCGCCTGGGCAACCACCGGGTGGCCGTCTACGACGGCTCCTGGACGGAGTGGGGCGGCCGCCGCGACACCCCGGTCACCACATAGAGCGCAGGCTGGGTGAGCAAAGGGTAACCCAACAAATTCCCGCCAAGCCCAGCAATCCTGCGCCGATTACCGAGCCGGTTCCAGCCTCGACGCCGGACGCCTTGACCGCTGCTCGGCAGCGGTTTCCGCGGCCAGTACCCCGTCGCTGATCACCCGGTTACGTCCATCTTCCTTGGCCCGATAGAGCGCCCGGTCCGCCGCCGCCAGCAGTTCGCGGGAAGTCTGCGGCGGCGCCAGGCGCCAGCCCGCCGGATCCAAGGTGGCGATGCCGATGGACAGGGTCACGCCGATGCGATTGCCGCAGCCTTGCTTGATCTCCGCCGCCGCGACCTTGGCGCGGATGCGTTCGGCGATCTCGCGGGCGTCGCTTTCCGCCGCCACCGCCAGCAGGGCAACGAATTCCTCGCCGCCGTAGCGGGCCAGCACGTCGTTGTTGCGCAACTGGGTGCGGATGCAATGGGCCACAGCCACCAGCACCAGGTCACCGGCCTGGTGGCCGTAAGCGTCGTTGATGCGCTTGAAATGGTCGATGTCCAGGAACAAGCAGGACAGGCACTCCCGGCTGCGGGCGACCCGCGCGATCTCCTCGTCCAGACGCTGGTCGAAGAAGCGCCGGTTGTTGACCCCGGTGAGCACGTCGCGCAGGCTGGCGCGGCGCAGCAGCTCGAAGTTCAGAGTGTTTTCCAGGCAGACCGCCAGAATCCGCGCCAGGCGGTCGAGAAAATCCGTCGCCAGGCCGCCGCCGAACCGGTCCGGCGCCCCGCTGGCAAGGTTCAGGCTGCCCAGCAGCCGGCCCCGCCGCCGCAACGGCAGTACCGCCATGCTGCCGGCACACAGTGCGTCATCGGCGCCAAACAGCAGCGCCCCGGGGCTGTCGCGATACGGTCCCAGATAGGGTTTGCCGTTGCGGCCGGCCAGCAAATCCTCCAGACCCGGAATCCCATCGGCGAGCCGCAGCCCGGCCACGCGGTCGGCGGCGATGCCGTCGTCCTGCAGGAAGCGGCGCAATTCGTGCGCCTCATCCGCCAGCCACAAGCTGACGGCTTCGAGGTCGAAAGTGCCCTGGGCGCCGGCGATGGTCTGCTGGATCAGTTCGTGCAGCGAGGTGAGCGCCAACAGCCGCGACTCCAGGGCGTGAAAGCGGGTCTGTTTGACGTCGTTGTCCTGGATGCAGGCGAGCAATCGCTCCAACCGGTTCTGCAACACCGACAGACTTTCTTGTAATTCTTGCAAGGGAAACACCTGCGGATAGGACGGGGCGTCATCGGCAACCTTCGACCAAGAGCAATGGCCTGCCGCGGCCTCCCCCTCCCGAAATCCCCGAAACGACACCGACGACGTGCCCGGCGCTTGCCCGCAGCGGACGATTCCGCCGACAAAACTCGGGGCATCACGGGTCGCCGGGAGAAAGACTCCTAGGAGCGGCCTTGGTCACGATCTTACGGTGCCAAGACGGCGGCCCCCCGGGCTCGCCAGCAAGCAGGCTCCTACACGGTGTTGAACAACTTTTCCAACTTCCCGATTAGGTTACCATAACCACAAACCGGTAGCGGTTGAAGGTCATTCCACCAACGCCTCGGCGCTGTCGCTTCCACCCCGGTTGTCGGCCCAGGTCAGCCTGATGCGGTCGCCGCTGCGAGCGGAGCGGAGCCGGAACGAGAGATAGGGGTCGCGAGAGACCGCCGTGCTCAATTCGCAGGTCGCCACGACGCGGCCGTTGTGCTCCAGCCGCAGTTCCCGGATGAAATGGGCCGGGACCGGAACGCCGGTCAGCG
>Ga0233425_10005594_pt1 | contig 19649 bp, 17 predicted proteins | sample Watercolumn_Towu_2_FD_181712 | JGI IMG/M metagenome (GOLD analysis project Ga0233425, IMG submission 181712) | Freshwater microbial communities from Lake Towuti, South Sulawesi, Indonesia - Watercolumn_Towuti2014_140_MG | ecosystem: Environmental > Aquatic > Freshwater > Lake | place... | reverse complement strand
TATTTAAACGCGTTAAAAAATAAATAAAAAATAACGAAACTCAAATAAAAACCAAATAATTAATTGTTATAAACGTTATTAAAAATAAGGAAAGAGATATATTGAATAACGGAATAAATGCTAAGAAAGGGAAGAAATGGAGGATTTTAGTCTTTCCAACGGGATGCTGGGTGAGATTCTCCGACATGCCAAGCCCTTCGGGCATAACGAGAATGTCAGGAAGTTAAATCTGGGATTCGGTTTTATTTATTACGGCGTGGTCCGGGCGCTTAGGCCCAAGCATACGCTGGTCATCGGCTCCGGCTACGGCTTCAGCGTGGTCTGCCTGGCCCTGGGCCTGAAGGACAACGGCAAGGGCCGGCTCACCTTCATCGACCCGGCGTATTCGTTTTTAAAGGACGGCCCCCTGGCCACCATCGGCGGCCGGGGCATGTGGAGCGACGAAGATAAGGTGAAAAACCATTTTCAGCGCTTCCATGTGGGAGACATCGTTACCCATTATAAGATGAGAAGCGACGAATTCTTTCCTTCCTATCAGAATCTCAACTTACCATCCATTGACCTTGCCTTCATTGACGGCAGCCATGCTTACAAAGACGTGAAGTACGACTTTATCCGGGTTTTGGAAAGAGCAAATAAAAACACCTACATCTTTTTGCACGACACCAACATCTACGTGCGGGAGCTGATCAGGCACGCGGGCGTCAAGAAGTGGCTGAAGTTCATCAAGAGCAGGGAAGAGGCCTTCGAGGTGATTAATTTCCCCTTTTCCTCGGGGGTGGCCCTGGTGCGGGTCCTGAATCCCGACGTCTGGAGGTCACTCCATTGACCTGGGTCCTGCTGGCGGCGCCCCTGGTCCTGGTGGGCGGCTATCTTTACTGGCGCTACGTCTGGTTTTTCCGCAACCCGCCCCGGGTCCCGCCTCCCGGCGACAACGTCGTCAGCCCCGCGGACGGCATCGTGGTCTATGTCAGCCTGGTAAAGCCGCACCAGGAGGTGGTGACCATCAAGCAAGGGGTCAAGGCCGGCCTGAAGGACATCGTCAAGGAGGATCTGATCTATCCCAAGATTTCCATCGGCATCTTCATGAGCCCGTTCAACGTCCATTACAACCGCGTTCCTCTGGCGGGCCGGGTGGCATCGGTGCGCCACCATCCGCCGACTCCCGCGAATTTGCCCATGACCGCCATGCACTGGCGCACCATGCTGCGGCGCCCGCCGTTTTACCGGGATTCCCGGCATATCGTCCAGAACGAACGGTTGGTGACCCGCCTGGAGGGCATCTTCAAAGGGGAGCAGATTTCTTATTATGTGGTACAGATTGCCGGCTGGAGTGTGGCCGGCATCGACAGCTACGTCAACGTGGGGGACCAGGTAGGCAAAGGCAAAATCTTCGGCATGATCCGCATCGGTTCCCAGGTGGACCTGGTCATGCCTTATACGCCGGAGATGGAGCTCATGGTGAAGCCCGGAGACCGGGTCAAGGCCGGGGAAACTATTTTAATCTCTTAAAGGGGGTGAGTGATGAAGATCGACGGCCACGTCCATTCGAAATATTCCAAAAGACCGCATTTCTGGGTCCTGCAGAAATTGGGCTGCCAGGAGTGCTATACCGAACCCGGGGCGATTTACCGGATTGCCAGGAAACGGGGCATGTCCAAGGTAACCATCACCGACCATAACGTCATTGACGGGGCCCTGGAGATCGCCCACCTGCCGGATACCTTTATCAGCGAGGAGATCACCACCTACTTCCCCGAGGATCAATGCAAGGTCCACGTGTTGGCCTACAATATCGATGAGCGGCAGCATGCCGACATCCAGAAGCTGCGGGAAAATGTCTTCGATCTGGTTCATTATCTTCATCAAGAGGGAATCACCCACAGCCTGGCGCACCCGCTCTGGGCGGCCAACAATCGTTTGACCCTGGATCATTTTGAGCAGATGCTGCTGCTCTTTAAAAATTTCGAGTTAAACGGGGCCCGGGAGTCCCAGATCAATGTCTTCTTAAAGGCGGTGCTCTCCGCTCTGACCCGGGAAGACATGGAAATGCTGATGGAGAAGCATCAGCTTACCCCGTTATTTCCGGAACCCTGGCGGAAAAATTTGACCGGAGGTTCGGACGATCATAGTTCCCTGAACATCGGCCTGACGTACACCCAGGTAAAAGGGGCCCGCAATCTGGCCACGTTTTTCCAGGGGCTCAACCGGGGGAGGGCCGAAGCCTGCGGCCAAGCCTCCTCGCCCTTGACCCTGGCCCGCAATATCTACAGCATCGCCTATCAATTCTACAAACAGAAGTATAGTCTGGCCGATTACACCCAGGGCAATTCCTTTTTCGATTTATTGGAAAGTATGCTGCAGGTGGAGGTAAAACCGCAAAGGAACCTGAAAAAGATTTTTTCCTACTATTATAGAGTAAAGAACTTCTTTAGCTCCGATTCCAAGAACGGCAATCTATCCGCCTTTATTCAGAAAGAAGTCAGCAATTTAAGAACCGTTGCCTCTCAAAACAATCCCGACGTCCAGTGGTTCGCCATCATCAACCGGTTGGCTAATAAGGTGTTGCACCCCTTCCACGAACATTTCCAAAAGGCCATTTCCGGCGCGAATCTCATCGAATGCCTTAATTCCTTCACTCCCACCGGTCTGGTTTACCTGGGTTTAGGTCCTTATATCGCCGCGTTTTCTTCCTTTTCCGAAGATCGGGTGCTGGCCTCCCAGATCACGGAGCGGTTTCTCAGTCCCGGCAACGGCAAGGCCAAAGATATCAATCTGGCCCACTTTACCGACACCTTTTACGAGATCAACGGCGTCAGCCTGACCCTGCAGCGGCAGGTAGCCGCGGCCTTCCAGGCGGAAAAGAATTACACCATCATTACCTGTGACGAAAACGGCAATCCGCCCCAAAACGGCGTGCAAAATTTTGCTCCCATCGGCGTCTTCAATCTGCCGGAATATCCGGAGCAGCGGCTGTACCACCCCCCGTTTCTGGAAATCCTGAATTTCTGCTATGTCAACAACTTCACCCACATCCTGGCGGCCACCCCCGGCCCCCTGGGCCTGGCCGCCCTGGCCGCGGCCCGCATTCTCAAGATGCCTATCTGGGGGACCTATCATACCGCGCTGCCGCAATACGCCCAGTATCTCACGGAAGACCAGTCGGTGGCCGGGATGATGTGGAAATATATCACCTGGTTCTACCAGCAGATGGACGCGGTTTTCGTCCCCTCCCGGAGCACCGGCGCGGAGCTGGAGGCCAAGGGGATTGATCCCCGGAAGATTCGGGTCTATCCCCGGGGGGTGGACCTGGAACTGTTCCATCCCGCCAGGCGCAACGGCTTCCTGGAAAGCCGGTATCAACTCCCGGAAGGCAGGAAGCTGCTATACGTGGGCCGGGTGTCCAAGGAAAAGAATTTGCAGTTGCTGGGACGGGTCTTCAAATCCTTACTGGCCGTCCATCCCAAAACCCAACTGATAGTCGTGGGCGACGGCCCTTATCTTTCGGAGATGCGGCGGGAGATGGCCGGCGCGCCCTGCATGTTTACCGGCTACCTGGAAGGAGAAGACCTGGCTGCAGTCTATGCCTCCTGCGATCTGTTCCTCTTTCCCAGCACCACCGACACCTTCGGCAACGTGGTGTTGGAGGCCCAGGCTTCGGGACTCCCGGTCATCGTCACCGACGCCGGGGGACCCCGGGAAAATGTCCGGCACGGGGAAACCGGGCTGGTGGTCCCGGCGGACGATGAGGACACCTTTCTCCAGGCTGTCCATTGCCTGTTGGCTGACCCCGGGCGCTTACAAGAGATGGGACGGACGGCCCGGCAGAGCATGCAAGACCGGTCTTTTGACACGGCCTTTAACGCCGCCTGGAAGATGTATCAGCAGGAAGCCGCGTCCGGCTATTAATACCGTTTTCCGTTTTTCCGTAATCGGCACAGGCTGGAAAGCCTGTGCCACCGCTTTTCAAGGCAATTATTCCCAAGACTAAGTCCCCTGCATACCTTGGTTTTTGCTGGCCACTGACCACTGGCCACCGGTCACTCTCCGGAACAGAGGGGCAAAGTACGCAGAGAGTTTTTTCCCTCCCCTTCAATCCCCCGGAAGAATTAATCAAAAATTAATCTTGGCACAATACCAATCTGATAATTGGTGACGATGATGATTACAACCGTCATCGATCTATTTTTCACAAGCTGTTTCCTCAATCTTTGCAACTTTTCCAAGAGCTTAATTGGAGGATCTTATGTGGGGCAAAATAAGATTGGGTTGGAAGCTGTTGCTGGGATTCTTTCTGGTGGCCTGCATTACCCTGGTGGTGGGCCTCTGCGGTTGGCGGGGGACAGTGACCCTGGACCGGTATCTGGTGGAAATGAAGGATGTCTATTCCTCCTCCATCGAACAACTGCTGATCATGAAGGAGTCCTTCCAGCACGTCATCGTCGCCCAACGGACCCTCATCACCCCCTGGCTGCCCTATGAACAGCGGGAAAAGTTAGGGAAACAGGTCAAAAGGGCCAGAGGCGCTTATGCCGATGCCGCCGGAAGCTATGAAGCCCTGTTGAATCGGAAAGGCCAGGAGGAGATTGAGTTATGGCAAAAATTTCAGCAATCCCTGAACCTCTGGCGCCAGGAAAACGACAAGATCTTCCGGTTGAGTGAGGAAATTGCCACATCTGAGGCCGCAGGGCTGTTGGGCACCGAGATCGCCGACCTGACCCAGGTCATGACCCGCCAGGCTCTGGGCGTCTCTTTGGAAAAGCAGGAGGAGACCCTGAAATGGCTTGAATCCATCCTCAGCCTGAACAAGAATGCCCAATTCAACCTCCAGGCAAAGGCTTCCGAGGTATCCCGCCAGGTGACCTTCATCAACCTGTTGGGCATGGCCCTGGGGTTCGGGTTGGCCTTGGGCATCGGCCTGTACTTGAGCCGCACCCTCACCAGGCCCTTAAACGGCATCATCAAGGCCCTGACCACCGGCGCAACGGAGGTGTCCGCAACCTCCGGCCAGGTTTCCCAATCCAGCCAGACCCTGGCCGCGGGGACCCAGCAGCAGGCCTCCTCCCTGGAGGAGACCGCCACCGCCCTGGAGGAAATGGCGGCCATGACCCGGCAAAACTCCGACAATTCCCAGGAGGCCGACCACCTCATGAAGGATTCGGCAGAATTGGTGGCCCAGGCCAATGTCTCCATGGGGGGGATGACCGAGGCCATGAACGAACTCTCCCGGGCGGGGGATCAAACCGTGCATATCATCAAGACCATTGATGATATTGCCTTTCAGACCAATCTGCTGGCCCTGAACGCGGCGGTGGAAGCGGCCCGGGCCGGAGAAGCCGGAGCCGGCTTCGCAGTGGTGGCCGAAGAGGTGAGAAGCCTGGCGCAGAAAGCCGCCTCCTCCGCCAAGACCACCGCCGAACTGGTGGAAGGGATCGTCGCCAAAGTAACCGATGGGGCCAGCCTGGTAAACCGGACCGCCGACGATTTTCAGCAGGTGGCCGCCATCACCTCCAAGGCCCAGCAACTGATCGCGGAAATCGCCGTGGCCTCCCAGGAGCAGGCCCAAGGCATCGAGCAGATCAGTAAGGCCATGGCCGGATTGGATCAGGTGGTGCAGAACAACGCCGAGAACGCCGAGGAAAGCGCCGCAGTCTCGGCCGGCCTTAACCTGCAGGCGGAAAAGATGCAGGAGGTGGTGAGGAAATTAGTGACCATGGTAAACGGCAATGGTAACGGCCACAGCCCGCACCACGGCATCTCAGCTCCCTGCCTTCCTGGTCGGGACCCGGATCAAGATGCAAAAGCCCATTTATCTTTCGCCTTGCAGGAGAATCTCCATTGAGGCTTCAGGTCTGGATGTGGAGGGATATCCATGAAAAGATGGAGTTTAGCCGTTTTGCTGGCCGCCCTCTCCGGGATGGTTATCTCAGCCGCCGCCGCGGAAACGGTGGTCAAGGGAGCCGGGGCTTCCTTTCCTTATCCCTGCTATTCCCAATGGACTTACAAATACTATGAACTCACCGAAGTCAAAGTTCGCTATCAGTCCATCGGCTCCAGCGCGGGGATGACCCAGATCAAGGCCGGGACCGTGGACTTTGCCGGCTCCGATGTGCCCCTGGAACCCGGGAAATTAAAAGAATTCAATCTGGTACAGTTCCCCATGCTGGTGGGCGGCATTGTCCCCATAGTCAATCTGAAAGGGGCCGGCCCCGGAGGTCTGCGTCTGACTCCCGAGGTCTTGGCGGGTATCTTCTTAAAAAAGATTACCCGCTGGCGCGACCGGGCCATCGCCCGGGAAAACCCGGAGCTGAATCTCCCGGACCAGGAGATCACCGTGGTCCATCGGGAAGACGGTTCCGGCACCACCTTTATCTTCACCAACTACCTGAGCAAGATTTCCCCGGAATGGAAGGCGAAAGTGGGTAACGACAAAGAGGTGGATTGGCCCACCGGCATCGGTGCCAACCAGAATGAAGGAGTGGCCCGGAAGGTTATGCAAATCGAGGGTTCCATCGGCTACGTGGAGTATGCCTATGCCTTTCAGAACCGGATTCCCTACGCCCTGGTGCGCAACCATGATGAAAACTACATCCATCCCAGCACCGAAACCTTCATGGCCGCGGCCGCGATGGCGGATTGGCGGCAAGCCCCGGGCTTTTTTATGATCCTGACGGATCAGCCGGGCAAGTTCAGTTGGCCTATTGTCGGGGCCACTTTCATCCTGATGCGAAGAAGCCAGGTGAACCCCGACCAGACCCGGGCGACTCTAAAATTCCTGGACTGGGCCTACCGCCACGGCCAGGAAATTGCCCGGAAACTGCATTATGTGCCTTTGCCCGACCCTGTGGTGCGGATGATTGAGGATACCTGGGCCAAGGAGATCAGGGCGGCCAACGGCGCCGGTATCTGGCCGCCTGAGGAACCTGCCGCATCCCGGTATGAAAAAATACCACACTAAAAATTTCAATAGGAAATAAGCGATACTTGATTTTGGCAGACGCATGGCCAGTTATGCTCCACGATTATCGTTCCGGAGGCAGTGATGCCTAGAGTGAGAATGGGGAAGACAGCAGAAGCGGAATCCAGCTTCCGGACCGGCAAGATTCTGGATTTCCCATTCAAACTCCGTGAAATCATCCCCACCGGGAAAGATCAGGAGCAGGGTTACCTGCCCTTACTTTTTGCACAGCTTCCCAGGGAGGGGACAATTCCTTTCGATGTCTACCTGAAAGTCAAGCACAAGGATTCCTTGCAACCCCGATTCATTCCGTGCTGTTCCCGGGGGCAGGTCTTCCCCGAAGAGTGGCGCCGGAAATTGCAGCAGTTGCGCATCTCCAGCATTTATTTTGCCGCGGCGGACGCGCCTGCCGCGGTCGGTTACCTGGAGGGCCGCCTGGAGGAGACTTTGGAGTCTCCCCATCGCCATAATCTGGAAAAGGCCATCCTCACTTATGATATGGCGCAGCTCTGGGCCAGGAATTTCTTTACCTCCCCGCAGGGCCGGGCCGATGAGCAGTTGGCGCTCTCCCTGAAATTCATCGACAGCTTCTTGCATCTCGTCCGCCAGGAAAAAAGCAATCTGGGATTTGTCTTCGAAATCCGCCGTCATGACCTCAACCTTTACACCCATTGCCTCAACGTCTGTTTGCTGGGCCTGGCCTTCTTGTCATACCTGTGCTGGGATGAGGATAAAGCCAGGGCTTTCGGCTTGGGGGCGATGCTGCACGACATCGGTCTCACCGAAACCTCTCCGGAAGTTTTAAAAAAGAAGGCGCCCTTGACGCCGGAAGAAAGGGAACACATTGCCCGGCATCCCACCCGGGGATTCCAGGTTCTGAAAAGTTTCGGCAGCATAGGGTACGATTCCCTGACAATGGTGCTGCAGCATCATGAAAATGGCGACGGCTCCGGTTACCCCGAAAAATTGCGCCTGGCTTCCATCCATCCCTGGGCCCGGATCCTCCGTATCGTGGACACTTATGAGGCCATGACCGCCGACCGTCCCTGGCGGCTGGGCCGCTCGCCCCAGGAGACTTTGTGGACCATGCGCCATGATTGGCAAAAGGGTCAGATATACGACCCGGCCTATTTGAAGGCCTTTATCAAATTCCTCGGTAACAGGTAACTTGTCTTATATCTGAGAGCTAAAAATACTCTTCCATTGTAGCCGGCATGGTGTTGCAAAGGGACAACGCGGTGAAATCGTTCAAATTCTTGAACCTGATCAACTTCGGGTTTTACCTGGCCCTGGCATTAATAGTGGCTATCAACGCCTTTTCCCTGGGGAACACCTGGCAGAGTTTGAAGGTGGAAGAGGCCGCTCTGCATACTTACGAAATCCGCAATACCCTCCACAGCTTATTGAATTTACTCAATGATGCGGGCAACAGCCAACGCAATTACCTGGCCATGGCGGACGAGCAGTTCCTCATCCCCTATCATAAAGCGGTGAGCGAGATCGAGAACAAGACCGCGCTCCTGAAGGAATTAACGCGGGATAAGCCCTGGTACCGGGAAAGGCTGCAAGCCCTGGAGCAACGGATCGACAAGCAACTGGCTTTCCTGAAAAAGGGGATCGACCTGACCAGGGCGGAAGAGTTCGAGGACGTGAAAACTCTGTTGGAAAGCGGCGAAGGACTGACGCTCCTGGATAATATTCGCAGACTGGTGCACCAGGCCGATACCGAGGAGGTGGATCACATTCTCCTGAAGCAGCAATGGGAGAATTCCAGGGCCAGCAATCAGGGGGTATTATTCACCTCCTCCAGCGGCACCGTCATCAGTATCCTTATTCTGCTGTTCAGCTTTTCCCGGGTAAGAAGGGAAAATGCCACCCGCATCGAGGCGGAGGAGGCTCTGCGCCGGGCCAAGGATAACCTGGAAACCGTGGTCCAGGAGCGCACCGAGGAGCTGAGCCGGACCAACGCCGAGCTGCGCCGGGAATTGACGGAGCGGCGCCTGGCGGAAGAGGCCCTCCAGGAGAGCGAAGCCAGGTTCCGCAATCTGCTGAAATACATTCCCGGGGTGTCCATCCTGGGCTACGGCACCGACGGCCGGGTGCGTTACTGGAACAAGGCCAGTGTGCAAGTCTACGGTTACCCGGCGGAAGAAGCGGTGGGCCGGAACTTGATGGAGCTGATCGTCCCCGACGAACTCCGGCCTCTCTTCGCCCAGGCCCTGGAAAAAGGGAAGTTTGCCACCCTATCGGGAGAAATTTTGCCTCCCGGGGAACACCGGCTGCGTCATAAAGACGGATCCCTGGTTCCGGTGTATACCATTCATACCGTGGTCTGTCTGGAAGACCGGGCGCCGCAACTTTTCTGCATCAACGTGGACCTCTCGGAGCGCAAGCGGGCGGAGGAGGAGCGGCTGAAGCTGGATAAACTGGAATCCCTGGGGGTTCTGGCCGGGGGCATCGCCCACGACTTCAATAACCTGCTGACTGCCATCCTGGGCAACATCAGCCTGGCCCATCTGGAAACGGAGGTGGGCGAAATCCAAGGCCGGCTGCAGGACGCGGAAAAGGCCTGCCTCCAGGCCAGCGGCTTGGCCAGGCGGCTGCTGACCTTTGCCAAAGGCGGCAAACCCATTAAAAAGCCGCAACAGGTGACCGACTTGCTCCTGGAATCCACCAGCCTGGTCCTGTGCGGCTCCCGCTGCCGCTGCGAATTTGCTTTTGCGGAAAACTCGTGGCCGGTGGCCGCGGACTCCGGACAGATCCAGCAGGTCTTCAGTAATCTGCTGATCAACGCGGATCAGGCCATGCCTGAAGGCGGCGTCATCACCCTGGGGACGGAAAACATCTTTCTGCAAAACGGCGAAGCAGGTCCCCTGGCGCCGGGAAAATACGTCAAAATCACGGTGGCCGATCAGGGAATCGGTATCAGCCGGGCAAATCTCCCGAAGATATTCGACCCTTACTTTACCACCAAAGATACCGGCAACGGGCTGGGACTGGCCACCGTGTATGCCATCATCAAGGGCCACGGGGGCCACATCCAGGTGGCGTCGCAACCGGGACAAGGGACCGCGTTTACCCTTTTTTTGCCGGCCTCGGAAGAAAAAAACCTCGCCGACCCTCGGGCGCCCTTCCTGCCCGCCAACGGCAAAGGCAAGATTCTGGTCATGGACGATGAAGAGAGCATCCGCAATCTCCTGGATAAAATCCTGGGCCGCATCGGCTACGAAGCCAGTTTCGCCCGGGACGGCTTCGAGGCCCTGGAAGCCTACACCAAGGCCAAAGCCTCCGGCCGTCCTTTTAGCGCGGTGATCTGCGATTTGACTATCCGGGGCGGCATGGGGGGCAGAGAAGCCATCAGAGAGCTGATCGCCATCGATCCCCATGTGAAAGCCATCGTCTCCAGCGGCTACTCCGATGACCCGGCCATGGCCGAGTACCAGAGATACGGGTTCCGCGGCGTCATTGCCAAGCCCTATAAAATCAATGAGTTAAGCCATGTGCTGCAAGAAGTCATCGCCCAAGGGAGTTGAATTTCCCCCCGTCTCTTTTTGCGGGGTCAACGGGCCGGATCTTAACGTCTTAAAATATCCAGTATTTCCAGCCAATCCAACCTCCTGTCCATAAAAAAGCCTCTTATTCAATAATTAACAGAAGATCAATTCCCACTTAACAAGCGCCTGCTAAAAGGAAGGAAAATTTCCGGAAAAGGAGGACGAGCGCACGATTTCAGATTTTTCAGGCCGGGCAGGGTCTCCCCGCTTACCACCTCTTTTTTCTCGCGTTGTTCCCGGGGCTTGAGGCCCCTTTGATCTCCCAACCCGAAGTTTTTTTACAGTCATAAGAGGAGAAAAAAGTATGAGGAAATCGTTATCTTGGCAGAACTATCTGGCAACCTGGTTCTTGATCTTATCCTTCGTGTGTCTGCCCTTCTCCAACGCCCTGGCCGAAAGCCCTGCGGAGTGGATGGCCCAAGGCAGACAGGCGGTGCGGAAGGCCCAGACTCTCGTCCCCAATAACCGCATCGCCAAGAATGTCATCTTCTTCATCGGCGACGGCATGAACATCCCCACCGTGACTGCGGCCCGGATTTATGAATGGCAGAAGGCCAATCAGGGGGTCGCCGGCGGCGAACAGCATTTCTTGAATTTTGAGAAGTTCCCCTATGTGGCCCTTTCCAAGACCTTCTGCAGCAACCAGCAGGTCACCGATTCCGCCGCGGCCATCACCGCCATGTGCACCGGGGTGAAAACCAAGGACGGCATGTTGGGAGTGAACCAAAATGTCCTCCCCCATAAGGCCTCTTCGGTTCCCGGCACCGAGGTGAAGACCATGTTCGAGTGGGCCGAACAGAAGCTGCTGTCCACCGGCGTGGTGTCCACCACCCGCATCACCCATGCCACCCCTGCGGGCGCCTACGCCCATACTCCCGACCGGGATTGGGAAAGCGACTCCAAAATCACCGTCGCTGACGACGCGGCCAATGCCCAATTCCCGGACATTGCCAGGCAGCTCGTCGAGTGGCCTTACGGCAACGGCCTGGAAGTGGCCCTGGGCGGCGGCCGGGCCTACTTCATGCCCAAAACCACGGCTGATCCGGAATATACCACCAAGTTCGGGAACCGCAATGACGGCCGCGACCTCACCGCGGAATGGGTGGCCAATGGCGGGGCCTACGTCTGGAACAAAAACCAATTCGACGCCATCAATCCCGCCACCACCGTCAGGCTCCTGGGGCTGTTCGAGCAATCTCACATGAGATATGAATTCGATCGTCCCAATGACGCGGCCAATGGCCAGGGCGGCGAGCCCTCCCTGGCAGACATGACCGGCAAGGCCATCGATATTTTGTCAAAAAATAAGAGAGGTTATATGTTAATGGTGGAAGGCGGCCGGATCGACCATGCCCACCATGAGAACAGCGCCTTTAAAACCCTTGAGGACACTTTGGCGTTCGTCCAGGCGGTGCAGGTGGCCCTGGATAAAACCAACCCCAGGGATACCTTGATCGTGGTCACCGCGGACCACGGGCACGTGATGACCTTTACCGGCTATGCCACCCGGGGCAACCCCATCTTGGGCAAGGTCACGGAAAACGATTACTGGGGTAATCCCACCGATCCCCTCACCCTCACCCTGGGCACGGACGGCCTGCCCTTTACCACCCTGTTATACGGCAACGGCCCGGGTTACAAAAACCCCCGGGAAGATTTGACCGGAGTGGACACCACCGCTCCCACTTATAAGCAGCAGTCTGCTGTTCCTTGGGGCAGCGACGGCCATTCCGGGGAAGATGTCTCCATCTACGCCACCGGCCCCGGGGCCCATCTTTTCCACGGCGTCCAGGAGAACACCTATTTCTTCCATGCCATCATGGAAGCCACTAAACTAAGATATCGGTAGGATTTTAGGGATCGGGCCGAGGTCAGGCCCGGAGAAAAGAAAGGAGGGTGGAGGCTCTGGTCTCCGCCCTTTTTATTTGCGGTTCATCGGGAAGGGACGTCAACCAGGCGTGGCCCCGGGGGCGTGGCCGGGGTAGGGGATTTCGGGGCGGCCCCGGAATCATGGTTCCCAACCGCAGCCACTCCGCCGAACCGCCGCCCATAATCTTTAAGCAGGATCAGCCGCTCCCTGAGGGACAGGTCAAAATAGAAGGGGCTCTCCATAAACATGGAGATCAGATTTCTTTTCTGCATGAAACCTCCTGCAATTAAAATTACTGGTTCTGAGCCTTTTCGGACGCGTAGCCAGCCCGGACAAAGTAGCCCTGATAAATGTCTTCGGTCACCCGCATCATCAGGCCGCGGCAACGTGAACAAAGCGCCGTGTGGTCGTCAAGCCCTCCTATTCTTCGGTCCCAGGCGCCGCAATCGGCGCAACGGTAGTCATACAAAGGCACAGTTTTATTCCTCCTGAAATTGCCAAGATTGTTGGAAAATAGGCAGGATTTTCTGCTGTCGGCCGTAATCAGGGGTCAGATATTGGTGGAATTTCTGCGGATTTGTCTCTCTCCCATTTTCTCCGGGCCAACCAAACCGCAAGCAATACGAGCGCGATGCCAATGATGACCCAATGGCAGCCGGGGTCTAAGGAGGTGGGCAGAGCCAGTCCCTTCCTGGCCAGGGTATATCCCAGGCCCAGATAGGCCGAAGACCAGAGCAGGGCGCCGACGCCGGCCCAAAACCCCACCCGGGCCGGATGGGCTTTGAGCATCCCGGCCACCAGCGGCGCCCAATGGCGTAATCCCGGCAGGAAATAGCACCCCGTGACGATCCCGGGGCCGAAGCGCTTGACTAAATCCCGGGCTTCCAGCAGCCTGGAGGCCAGGCGCGGCGAAATTTCCATCTTGATCACTTTTGCGGAATAACCGCAGCAACGGCCCACCAGGTAATTCACCGCGGTGCCGCCCAGGCTGCCGGTGGTGACCAAGGCCAAAGAAGGAAGAAAGGCAAACGCTCCTTCAAAAGTCCAGTAGCCGATCATGATCAGGAATATTTCGTCGGGAATCGGGGGGCCGAAGATCCCGGACAGCAAAACCAGAAATATCCCGTAATATCCCAAGGAGGCGAGTAAATCAGTGATGACTTCCATATGGCCGCAAGGTTGCCGTTGCAAATATTTTGCTCTGTTGATTAAAGGGATCTAGGGCCTGATGATAGGCAGAAAATGCTGCCGCGCCTTCTTTGCCGAGATAGAGTTCCATTAATTTCCGGGGAGAATTGAGCAGATCAACCACGATGAAGACATCCAGCGCGTTATTGAAATCCGGGTCTCGATTGAATCCCAGAATCTTGCCCCCCATTTTTAAATAATGTTTCAGCAAAATAGGAATGCCCTTGTTATCCGGCTCGATCTCGGCCACCAATTCGGAGACTTCCTCCATGTCATGGATGATCAGGGGGGTCTCAATAAAGTCGAATTTATCGGCAAATTTGAACTCGACTTTCCGGGCCTTAACCAGGTTGCTTAACTCGGGAATATAGTTGTTGATTTTGAGGGACATGGCCATCAGTTGCTGGGAGACGAGGTGGTATTCATTGTTGATGGAGACCGCGCCGAATAAGATGGAATAACGAGGGTTTTTGACCACATACGCGCCGATGCCTTTCCAAAGCAAGAGGAGGGGCGAGTAATTTTTTTGATATTCCGGGCGGACGAAGGATCTCCCCAGCTCCAGGGCCGGATGGATTTGCCGCAGCAACCTCCGGTCGTAGTTAAAAAGCGTCCGGGTATAAAGCCCTTTTTCCCCAAAAATCCCGGGCAGGGAATCCGTGGCCCCCAGTCGGTAAGCCCCCACCAGTTCCCGTTCCCGGTCGTTCCAGAGAAAAAGGTGGAGATAACCGCGGTCGAATTTATCCAGGTCGATGGAGTTACCGGTGCCTTCATGGGCTTGGCGAAAGGTCAGTTCCCGGAGGCGGCCGATCTCCCGGAGCGTTACGGGAATCTGCCGGGCCTGGGCATAATAAACTTCATATTCCCCTTTTTTGACCAGTTGTTGCTCACCCGGGAGCCCTGTTATTTCTTGCCGGAGCAGGTCCCGGTCCATGGCCGGGGCCACCGGCCGGGTGAAGACGCGGCGATGAATCCGGGAACGGACCGCCCGGAGGGGATTCAGGCCCTTGGCCGGTGGGGATTGGGTCTTCAAAATATTGGTCCGCAAACGCAAGTAGTCCAGCATCTCCGCATTGCCGGCAAAGGATTCCAGTTTACTGAAAGGAATGACGTTGCCGATCTTAAGCTCGATGGTCTTCCCCTTTTTATTGAACAACTCCCGGGGCAGCAGCGCGGTGCGCAGCGCCGGATGGCACAGACCCAGAATTTGGAAGAGCAGGCTGTTGGCTCCGTGGATATAAACCGGCACCACCGCGGCCTTCGATTTTCTGATGAGCCAGGCCACGCTTTCCTGCCAGGGTGGATCGGCAATCTTTCTCCGGGGCCATTGCAGATGTGCCACTTCCCCGGCCGGAAATACAGCCAGCAGCCCTCCCCCTTTAAGCAATTTTAAGGCCTCCCTTAAAGGACCGACGTTGCTCTGCACCGTGCCGCGTTGCTCGAAAGGATCGACAAAGATAAATAAATCACGCAGTTCCTTGATGGCGGCCAGGAGATAATTGGCCAGAATCTTCACGTCCGGCCGCCTGCCGGTGAGGATCCGGGCCAAGATGATCCCTTCGATGGCGCCGAAAGGATGGTTGGCCACCACGATCACCGGGCCGCTCTCCGGAATGGCTGAAATATCTTTCTCACGGCATTGATAGGCAACTTCCAGTGTCGCCAACAGCTCTTGCAGAAACCTGCGCGGGCCGCCTTTTTTATCGATTTGCCGATAAACCTGGTTAATCTTATCAAGACACAATATCTTACTTATCAATCTGTTTTGCCACTTAAGGCCTTGTTGTGGAAAACAATCTCGAAAAGCTATTAAATCTTGATCAAGACCGGAATTAACCATAAGCAAACCGTTCCTTCAAATATTTTGAGGATGATCTGCTTTATGATATGCGATAAATATTAATTTAAATTTTACTAGGTGTTAATTTTTGGTTAAATCTACCAGGAAAGAATAAAATAGGGGCTAGGTGGAAAGACGACGCAGATTTTCCTAATTATGCATCCGGATTATTCGTTGCCTACTCTGCTTCTGTGGTTCCGCGGCAAATCGGACACCCTTTGGCAAAGTTCGGCGATATCTTCATGCTTATCGAGCCAGTTTACTTCGGGAATGGAGATATATTGAGCCAAGTTGTAATCCTTGATCCTTGCTCCATGAAACTTTACCACCATCACCACAAAAAAGGAGGAAGCTTTTGCTTCCACCGCCAAGCGCAGGATTTTTACCCCGAAACCGTTGTGGAAGCGGATGATGAGAACCTCCCCCTCCTGGCTGCATTCTTCGTGCATAACGACAATGTAAGGATCGATCTGCCCAAGAAATCCGCCGACATTCAACATTAGGTCAATCCTCCATCATTTTGGTCATGGTTCCATCTTTGTTTGAGTTCCAGGGCTGCGAAAATGAACAGGTGTGGTCGATTAGCCGATGGCGGTCAGATATTGAGGATATCCTTTAATTCCGCCGCTGCTCCGTGTTTCGAAACGATGTTTTCCGCCTCCTCCTTGATTACCTCGGGGTTGGGTTCTTTCCCGAATGATCTTACAAACAATTCATGGAGTTCGGCGCGGAGCCGGTTCACCGCTTCCCGTTCCTGAAGAATTATTCTTTCCTGAGACATTTTCGTCTCCTCGAACCGCAGCAAAGCATCGGAGGGGCTAACCCGGCCCCCGGGGATATTTAAACTGCAGCCAGCCGCAGATTCGCTCCATCCATTCCCGCATTTCGGTCAAGGCTTTTGGCCCTTTGCCGCAAGGTCCCTCGAAACGCCACTCCTCGTCGCTCCAATCATAATTAAATTGTTGGCGGCACGACCATACTTCGGCCGGAGCGGACAGGGCCGTGGCTGCCTCGATCACATAATTCTCCAACTCCATATCCGCCTCTCAAAACATTCCGGGAAAAGGGTTCGAAGAGAGCAGGGGCTTCTCGTCTGGTGATCATTATCTCTGAGGAAAATTTAGTTCCTGCTAGTCGATGAATAAAAATTAGTTAAAAATCGGGGAGGGAAATTTTTTGAAGAAGGTTAAAGCCGGAATGCCAAGAATAGATGCTGATTCCTCAAAACTTAACGAATAATTAACTTGGCCTCCATCATGCCTAAATAATTCCGGTTTAGAATCATTGCGACTATCTTCTTGCAGGGGATCAGAAAATGGTGATTCGGGCATGGTAACCCGTCTGCAACAAAAGCTTTTCGATCTCATCCTTAACAACCGCCTGATTTACAACACCTGTTGGGAAGACCCTCGCATAGACCGGGAACTCCTCCGGCTCGGTCCGGAAAGCACGGTGGTGGTCATCACCAGCGCGGGCTGCAATGTGCTGGACTACCTCTTGGACGGGCCGGCGGCCATCCAGGCGGTGGACGTCAATTTCCGGCAGAACGCGGTCCTCGCCCTCAAGATGGCTCTGCTTAACACCGGCGACCATCATTCCTTGTTTTCTCTATTCGGCCGGGGCGGGAGCCCGGAGTACCGGGATATCTATGCTTCTCTCCGGCCTTTCCTGCCGGTTTGGGCCCAAAAGTTCTGGGATGAAAAGATCGTCTATTTCCACCCCCAGGGTGTGCGCCGCTCCTTTTATTGGCGAGGCGCGGCCGGTGATTTTGCCTGGGTTCTTAACCGCCTGTTGCTGAACGGCAAAAAAGGCGTGGCCCTGGCCCTTCTGGAAGCCGGGTCTTTGGCGGAGCAGAAGCGCCTCTATGAGCGGCTGGAGCCGCACCTGTTCCGCCGCGGCATCAACTGGCTGCTGCGCCAACCCGGGACCATGGCCTTTATCGGCGTCCCCACCCCCCAAATCCGTCTCATCGACCACCGTTATCCGGGCGGTATCGGACAATTTGTCCGGGAGAAGCTGCGGCAGGTTCTTACCCAGGTGCCCATCAAGGATAATTACTTCTGGCGGGTTTATCTCACCGGGTCCTATACCGGCGACTGTTGCCCTGCCTATCTGCAGCCCCAAAACTTCCCCTTTCTCCGGCGGCATTTAGACCGGATAAAGGTGCACACCTCCACGGTAACCGAATTTTTGCAGGCCCATCCCGGGATATACAGCCATTTCGTTCTCCTGGACCACCTGGATTGGCTGGCTTGGCATGACACTGCCGCTCTCCTGGAAGAATGGGGCCAGATCTTCCGGAACAGCCGGCGGGGCACCAAGATTCTCTTCCGCTCCGCCGGCCCGGATTGGAGCCTGCTGCCGGAAACGGTGACGGCAAAATTGCGGTTTTTCCCGGAGTTGACCCAACCTTTGCATGAAGGGGACCGGGTCGGCACTTACGGGAGCCTGCATTTAGCGGAGGTTCTCTGATGTTTCCGGAAAATCCGGCCTTGGGGCGGTCACAAATTGAGAGATATTACCGGCTGCACGCCCGGATTTACGACTTCACCCGCTGGACTTTTCTCAAGGGCAGGGAGGAGCTGATACGCCGCGCGGCCGGGCAGTGTACCCCGCATCACATTCTGGAGGTGGGCTGCGGCACCGGCAAGAACCTTTTGCACCTGGGCCGCCTCTTCCCGGAGGCGCAGCTCTGGGGACTGGACTTGTCCCCACACATGCTGTTGCGGGCCCGCCGGAAGCTGCGGGATCTGAGGCACCGTCTCACCCTCATCCAGGCCTCTTACGACCGGCCGGCGGCACCGGGGAAATTTGATTTAGTGGTTTTCTCCTACGCGCTCTCCATGTTTAACCCGGGCTGGGACACGGCCTTGCAGGCCGCCGCCGGCGATCTCTCTCCGGAGGGCGTCATTGCCGTAGTCGACTTCCATGATTCGGCCTTAAACGGCTTCAAGCAGTGGATGGGCTTAAACCACGTCCGCCTCGACTCCCACCTATTGCCACGCCTGCGAGACCTGTTTCCATCCTGGGAATGGACCGTGCGTCCGGCATACTGCGGTCTCTGGTCATTCTTCTTCTTCATTGGCAGGGATGCCAAAATCCGAAAATAACAGCAGGCCCATTGCCAGCTCAGTCGTGCTGAAAGCACCTGCCCAAATGCGACGCCAAGATTTTCCTGGGGGAGCCGGGGTGCAGGAGATGCGTCTCTATAATGAGACCCATGGATTGGGGGGATTGGACCTCTGTTAGCCTGGTTAAACCTGGCAGCTAACACTAACTGGTTTGAAAATTACTGGTGCCGGAGGCCGGACTCGAACCGGCACAGGCTTGCACCCGGGGGATTTTGAGTCCCCTGCGTCTACCAATTCCACCACTCCGGCACACGGTATATTTTAGCTTTCCCAGGGCAGTCTTGGCAAGTTCTTTTCCCTAGGGGCGCCCTTTCCTTTGGCTCCGGCCCGGCCGGGGCGGGCGCTGCCCACCGCAGCGGCAAGCTGTTCGAGGTGATCCCGGATTCGTCCCGGACCGGGGACAAAGGCGAATTTAGCCACTTATGCCGAATTCGCATACAGGGGCAACCAAACCTCATAATCAAACGGCGTTCATCGGCGTGCATCGGCGGTTAAATACCAACCGCCGATGCACGCCGATAAACGCCGCGATCATGCCGCAACTCGCTGAGAGCTTGATTCACCATCTTTTTGACGGGACGCAAGGAATGCTCTCAAATTTTGTAACTTATTGATTATCACTGGCGCGCCCGGAGGGATTTGAACCCCCGACACACGGATTCGTAGTCCGTTGCTCTGTCCAGCTGAGCTACGGGCGCGTGGTTGGGATGGGTGTTGGGAGCCGTATACGCGTTGGCTTACGGGTTTTTATAACTTCCTGAAGTTAAAAGGTCAACCCCATATTAAGGCCAAGTCAAGGTGAGGCGCAGCCGTCTCGGTGCATAGTTTCAGCTTCCTGGTTTCAACAGGGAGTTTCTTCAAAATAAAATCGAGTTCTGAAAAACCGGTTGACAGTTTTTAAAAAAATGATAAAAAATATTCGTTTGAGGGTACAGCGCCTCTTTCCGCCACCAGCTCCCGGGGCCAGCGGCCTTGCGGGAATGACCCAGGCGGGGAGAATCTGCGAGCGGGGAGGAGGTTGAAATGGATGCCGGGCGTCAGGGTGAAACCCAACGAGCCCTTCGAGGTCGCCCTAAAACGCTTTAAAAAGCAGTGCGAAAAAGCGGGA
>Ga0233425_10005593_pt1 | contig 19650 bp, 12 predicted proteins | sample Watercolumn_Towu_2_FD_181712 | JGI IMG/M metagenome (GOLD analysis project Ga0233425, IMG submission 181712) | Freshwater microbial communities from Lake Towuti, South Sulawesi, Indonesia - Watercolumn_Towuti2014_140_MG | ecosystem: Environmental > Aquatic > Freshwater > Lake | place... | reverse complement strand
CGCCGAGCTGCTGTCGCGCTTTCGGCTCGACGCGCTTCCGCGCGCGCCGGTCGTTCTCACGGCGGAGGTCGCGCGGCGCCTGCGCGTCGCCGCGTAATAGCGGATGGCACAGCGCCGCCCAGTCCATTCCCAGAAGACACTGGATTGGTCCGCGAGCGTTTGGTACCGTGGCGCCTCGTTCCACGGACGCAGGCCGCAGGGCCTCGCGACGAAGGGTTGCTCGAATGGCTGACACCGCGACGACCGCGCCCGCGGGCGCGCCGCTGGAGGACGGGCGCTTCCAGTGCGGCACGCTGCGCTACACCAAGGCCGGCCTCTTCGGTGTCTTCAGCTGGCTGCTGTGGGGCGACCTCTGCTTCACGCTCTTCGAGTCCGCCGGCGGCCCCGGCATCCTGTCCACCTACCTGCAGCAGAACTTCCACGTCAACAACCTGCAGGTCTTCCTCCTCTTCACGCTGATCCCCAACCTGATCGGCACGTTCATGACGCCGATCATCAGCTTCAAGTCGGACCGCACGCGCACGCGCTGGGGCCGGCGCATCCCCTACATGGCTCTGACGGCGCCGTTCCTCTGCTTCTTCGCCGCCGCGCTCGGGTTCTCCGACGACATCATCAACTACTTCAAGTCCTCGCTCGCCGACAATTCCTGGATGTCGCCGCTCGGCGCGGCGATGTGCGTAATCGGCCTCCTCTCCATCGGCTTCGCGTTCTTCAACGAGTTCGTCGGCACCGTGTACTGGTACCTTTTCGCCGACGTCGTGCCGCAGAAGTTCCTGGGCCGGTTCATGGCGCTCTTCCGCATGGTGGGCTTCGGCGCCGGCCTGATCACCGGCTTCGTGATCGGCCCCAACGCCATCTCGCACATGAAGATCATCCATGTCGGCGTGGCCGCGCTGTACTTCCTCGGCTTCGGCCTGATGTGCTGGCGCGTGAAGGAGGGCGAGTACCCGCCGGTCACGGACGTCGGCGCGCGCACGACCCTGATGGAGAAGATCAAGCTGTATTTCCGGGAATGTTTCACGCATCCGATTTTCGTCTGGTTTTACCTGGTCACGGCGTTGAGCGTGCTGTTCCGCGGTCTCAATCCGGCCGGCATTTTCAACCTGCACCTGCGCCAGCACGTGTCCACGGCGCCGGTCGCGCACGCCGCCGGCACGAACCTCACGGCCGCCACGACCGACGGCAGCCGGCTCGTCTCGGCCGGCACCGACGGCAAGCTGATCGTGTGGCGCCACAAGGACGGCCGGAACCTGCTGCCCGAGCGTACGCTGCGCGAAGCCGGCGCGCCGCTGCTGTCCGTGGCCGTCGCGACCAACGGCTTGACCGTCGCGGCCGGCACCGCTGGCGGGGACATGGAGATCTGGGACGCCGACGGCGCGCAGGCCCGGTGGACGCTCGCCGGCCACACGGGCGGCGTGCGCGCCGTCAGCTTGTCGGCCGGGGGCGCGCTGGCGGCCAGTGCCGCCGACGACGGCACCGTGCGCCTCTGGGATTTGCCGGCCGGCACCTGCCGCGCCGTGCTCACCGGGCACGCCGGCCCCGTCCACTGCCTGGCCTTCTCCAGCGACGGCCGCCGGCTCGCCTCCGGCGGCGCCGACGGCACAATCCGGCTCTGGGACGCGGCCGCCGGCACGGCCTTGCGCACCATCGAGAGGTACCCGGGGCCGGTGTATGCCGTGGCCTTCCTGCCGGCACTCGAGAAGCGCGTGGTCGACCGCGGCAACGCGCTGGCGCGCACCTGGAACTCCGTGGCCTGGTACTTCGGATACCTGTTTTCGAACGAATCGGTCTACGACGAACCGGCGGACGGGCTCAGCCGCATCGCCGCGGCCGACGGCTGGATCGCGGCCGGCGGCAGCGAGAACACCAACGACGCCCGCAACGCGAAACTGCGCATCTGGAACCTTGCCGACGGCGCGCTGGTCGCCACCGCCAAGGGACACAAGAAGGCCATCACGTCGATCCTCTACAAGCCCGACATCCGCATGCTGCTCACCGGCAGCCTCGACACCACCATGCGCCTGTGGAACCCCATGGCACTCCCGGCCACGGCCAACGACCAGGCGTTCAAGACGCTCTCCGGCTACACCCACGCGATCCAGGCTGTGGCTGGTCCGGCGTGCGGACTGATGGCCGTCAACAGCAGCGCCGACGGCACGCTGCACGTGTGGGATCTGGACAAGGGCATCAGCCTGAAGAAGGGGAGCCTGAGCGGCGTCTTCTTCACCGTGATCGGCATGATCCTGGCGTACCCGCTGGGGGCGCTCGTGGACCGGCTGCAGGCGATCCGCGTGATTCTCTGGATGGGTTTCCTCGGCCTGCCCTTCGCGTTCCTGCGCTACTTTTTCCAGGTGGACTACCTCACCTCCTTCTGGATCGGGCTGATCCACATGCCGCTCTCGGCGCTGAGCGGCGCGGCCCACATGCCCATGCAGGTCACGCTCCTTCCGCGCGCCAAGTACGGCCAGTTTTGCTCGGCCAACGCCCTGGTCAAGCAGTTCGTGATCGTGGCCGCCGGCACGCCCTGCGCCTGGCTGCTCGACCGTCTCACCGACAACACGCTGCTGATCGACAACTTCCGCTACGGGTTCCTCTTCCAGGGCCTGTCGGGCGTCCTGTCGCTGGCGGCCATGGTCATGGTCTACCGGCACTGGAAGAAGCTCGGCGGGCCGAAGTACGTCGCGCCGGAGACCTGATTCCGGCGCACAGGAGACGGGATCAACCATGCCCCGGCAATGGCGGCGCGTCTGGATCGCGGACGAAACCTACGAATCGGCCGGCGTTTTCGACGTCAACGGCGACGGCCGGCCGGAACTCGTCACCGGCAAGCGCCATCGCGCGCACTGCGGCCACGAGGCCGGCGAGTGGGACGACCTCGGCATCTACTACTTCAAGTGGACCGGCGAGGGCTTCGCCAAGCAGGTGATTGACTACGGCCCCATCGGCGAGGCCAAGGGCGGCGGCATCCATTTCGCCCTCGCCGGCCTGCGCGGCACCGGCCGTCCCGACCTGGTGGCGCCGGGCAAGGACGGGTTGTACGTCTATCTCAACGAGGGGCCGGCGTGAGCGGCGAACGCATCAAGGTCGTCCTGGACACCGACATCGGCTCGGACATTGACGACGCCCTGGCGCTGGCCTGCCTGCTCTGCCAGCCGCGCTGCGACCTGCTGGGCGTGACGACCGTCAGCGGCGAGGCGCGCCCGCGCGCCGAGATGGCTTCGGCGCTCTGCGCGCAGGCCGGCCGGCCCGAGGTGCCCGTGCACAGCGGCGTCGAGCAGGCGCTGCTCGTGGACATCCGCCAGAAACGGGCCGAGCAATCGGCCGCGCTCGGCGCCTGGCCGCGCCGCCGCGATTTCGCGGCCAACACGGCCATCGAGTTCCTGCGCGCGACGATCCGCGCCCACCCCGGCGAGGTCGTGCTGATGCCCATCGGCCCCATGACCAACATCGGCGTGCTCTTCGCGCTCGACCCCGAACTGCCGGCCCTGCTCAAGGCGCTCGTGCTGATGTGCGGCCAGTTCCGGGACGCGATGCGCGGCGAGTGGAACGCGATCAACGACCGCCAGCCTCTTCGAGCCCGACCTGTGCACCTACCGCGAAGGCCGCGTAAGCGTCTCGCTCCACGAGCCCACACTCGGCTGGACGGTCTTCGATCCCAACGCTGCCACCAAGCCCCACACCGTCGCCGCGACCGTCGCCCCCGAGCGCTTCTTCCAGCACTACTTCGAAATCGTGCGCTAGCCGCCCGTTGAAAGAGCCTTGGGCAGCGGCGGCGACGGCAACCGAGTTCGGCGGCTTACCGCGCAGGACCACGCGCAGGAAGCGGCTGGATTGACTTTGCGCCCGCGGCAGGGGAAGATTGGGGGCAACGTTTCACGGATCCCGTCGTGCCCGACGCCCTCATCCGACTCCGCCTCCTGCGACTCGGCCGGGCGGCGCGCAATGCGCGCCTGGCCGGCGCCGGCCTGCGCTGGCTGGCGCAGACGCTCGGGCTGGGCCTGGCCTGCTTCTGGCTCGACAACCTCCTGCGCCTGCCGCCGGCCGGCCGCGGCCTGCTGCTGGCCGCCGCCGTCGCCGTGCCCGGCTGGACCCTCTGGCGCCGCGCCCTGCAGCACGGCGCGTGGCGCGTGCGGCCCGAACGCACCGCGCGCGAGTTGGAGGACCGCTGCGGCATCCGCGACAACACGCTCATCAGCGCCGTCCAGTTCGAGGCTGCGCTGCCGGCCGGCCCGTCCGCCTTCTTCGCGCGGCGCACGGTCGAGACCGGCGCCGCCGCCGCCGCGCGCCTCACGGCCGCGCCGCTGGCCGACCCCCGCCGCCTGTGGCAGGTGGCGCTGGCCGCCCTGGTCTGCGCCGCCGTCTGGGGCGCGTACGTCGCCCTCTTTCCGCGCTTCGCCGGCAACGCCTGGCAGCGCTTCAGCCGTCCGCTGGCCGACGTGCCGCCGCTGGGCGCCTTCGACGTGCGGCTCGCGCCGTGCGGGCGCGTGGTCGTGGCCGAAGGCGAGTCGCTGGTCTTCAGCGCCACGATTGCCTCCGGCACCAACCGCGGGCCGCGCCTGCGCGGCGCGCCGGTGCTGCGCCTGGCGCGGCGCCGCGACGGCGCCGAAGCGGTCGAGGTTCCCATGCACCCGGCCGGCGGCGGCTGGCGTGCCACGGTCGAGAACGTGCAGGAGGCCTTTGCCGCGCGCGTGCTGGCGGACGACTCGTGGTCGCCGGCGGCGACCGTCGAGGTGCGGCGCCGGCCGCGCCTGGTCTCCGCCCTCTTCCGTGTCGAGCCGCCGGCCTACACCGGCCTCAAGCCGGACGACCGGCCCGGACCGCCGGCGGCGCTGGCCGTGCCCGAGGGCAGCCGCGTCGAGACGCGCGTGACGCTGGATGCCGACGCCGACGGCCTTGCGTGGCAGGTGGGGACGAACCGCGTCGCCGGCAGCGGCCGGCGCCGCGCGTGGCGGGTGTCGGCCCCGGCCGACGCCTCCGGCGAGTACCACGTTGTGGTACTGAACGGCGGCGAGGGGCAGGAGGCGGCGCGCGGCAGCCTGCTGGCCCAGCCGGACCGGCCGCCCGAGGTCGCGCTGGCGGTCGAGGACCGCAACCGGCTCGTCTGGCCCGGCGAGGCGGTCGAGCTGCCGGTCACGGCCGACGACGACTACGGCGTGCGGGACGTGGCGGTGGTGGCGCGCAACTCGGCGCGCGAGGGCGATCCGCCGTTCGTGCTGGCGCGCTTCAGCTACGCGGGGCCGCCGGGCCGGCGGGGGGTGACGGAGAAGGCGTCGTTCGCCGTCGACCCCGCGCGCTTCGAGCCGGGCGAGAGCTATGCCGTCGAGGCGCGGGCGCGCGACTTCTCGCCGGCCGGCCGCGAGGGCCGCTCGGCGCCGGTGGTGCTGCGCGTGCGCCGGCCGCAGGACGCGGCCGCCGGCAGCGCCGCGGCCCGGGCCGCGCTGGACGCGCTGCAGCAGGCGGTCGAGGCGCAGCGCCGGGCGCTGGGCCTCTCGCGCAACCTCGAACTGCACCTGGACGAGGCGCTGCAGGCCGGGCACCTGGAACGGCACCGCGCGGCGATGTCGGACGCGCAGTCGGCCGCGCGGCGCCACGGGCAGGCGGCGCAGCCGGAACTGGCGGCGCTGAGCGCCGACGCCGCCTCCCGGCTCGCCGTGCTGGTCGAGCGCGAGATGCCGTGGGCGCTGGAGGACATCGGCCGGCTCCAGGGCGCGGACCGCAAGGCGCTGGCCGGCCGCGCGGCCGGCATCTCGAACCGGCAGACGTACATCCTGACCGAACTGCTTTCGCTCTTCGGCCGGGCGGCGGCGGCGGCGCGGGCGCAGGGCGACAAGGGCGCGGCCGCCGGCGCGCCGCCGCCGTCGCCGGACGAGGCCATGCGCGAACTGCGCGATCTGCTCAAGGATTTTGCCAAGGCGGAGAAGCGCATCCTGGAGGAGTCGCAGGCGCTGCTCGCCAGGAAGCCGCAGGATCTGACCGACGAGGAGCGGGCGATCCTGGGCCAGCTCGCGCGCGAGGAGCAGAAGTGGGCGGACCTGCTGCACGACAAGCTCAACGACCTGGCCAAGATGCCGGCGCAGGACTTTGCCGACGGTTCGCTGGCGCAGGACCTGAACGCGATCTGGCAGGACGTGGCCCGGGCCGCCGCCGAGCTGTACGCGAAGAACGTCGAGCTGGCCGTGCCGCAGGAGCAGGCGGGACTGGAGAACGCCAAGACGCTGGAGCAGAACCTGGAGCGCTGGCTGAGCGACCGGCCGGACAACCTGAAGTGGAGCATGGAGGAGCCGCCGCGCACGCCGGACGCGCCGCTGGCCGAGCTGCCGGACGAGCTGGAGGACATCGCCGGCGAGCTGCTGGACAGGGAAGAGGCGATGACCGAGGAGGTCGAGGACATCACCAGCTCGTGGATTGACTCGATGGACAAGGGCGTCGGGTGGGACGCCATGGACGGGCCGATTTCCGACATGAGCGCCAAGGGAGTGACCGGCAACCTGCTGCCCAACCAGATGGAGATCGCGGGCCGCTCGGGCGAGGGTCGCACGGGGCGCAGCGACGGCCAGATGGTGGGCGCGACGGCCGAGGGCAAGGACGGCCGGCAGACGCCGAGCCGGCTGACGGCCACGCCGTTCGAGCCGGGCAGCGTGGAAGACTCGTCGAAGCAGGACCCGGGCGGCGCGACCGGCGGCGGCAAGCTGTCCGGATTCGCGGGGCGGGGGTTGCGCGGGCCGGCGCCGCCGCCGCGCCTGGACCAGATGCAGCGCCTGGCCGGCAAGCAGGCCGAGATCCGGCAGGCGGCGGAGAAGCTGAGCCTGGGGCTGCGGCGCCACGCGCTGCCGAGCGGCAACATCGAGGAGGCCGTGCGGCAGATGCGGCGGGTGGAAACGCTGGCGAAGGCCGGCAACGGCGCGGGCATCCGGCGCGCGTTCAGCGAGGCCGTAGGCGCGATGCGCGAGCAGCGCGACGTGCTGCGCGAGGCGACCGAGGTGCGGCGCGAGCACGGCGGGCTGTCGCGCCAGGAGGCCGAGGCGCTCTGGAGCGGCCTGCAGGACGACGTGCCCGCCGGGTACGAGGATCTGGTGGCGGCTTACTACAAACGGATGGCGGAGGGAGCCCGATGACACCGCACGCGCCGATAGACGGCCGGCGCGAGACGTCGCCGGAGGAGATCGGGCGCGCCATGGAGCGGCTGGTGGTCGCCGGCCTGATCGCACGGCATGGCGACCGCCATCTGGTCACGGACGCTGGTCGGGCGGTTCTGGAAGCAGCCCGGGCGGCCGGCAAGCCCGTGTCCGGGACGGCGGCGGCGTGTTCCTGCGGCCCTGGCCGCCGGCCGCGGCGACGAACGAGGCGCCGTCCGACGGCGCGGGCGAAGAGGCGCTCGCGCCGTCGGAGACCGAACCGGTTGAGGGGGAGTAGCGTTCACGCGTCCACCGCACGCGTCGGGCCGCCAGGCGGTGGCGACAAGATAGTGACGGAAGGGCGCCGTGCGATTGCGGCAAGAGCCACAATGGCGCTTGCAGCGTATCATGCGTCTTCGCCCATCCGGAGCGTGTAATTTGCAACACATTGCCGTGTAGACATTTGCATCTGTGCGCGGCCGGTTGCTGCGTCAATGGCATGTGACCTGCTGCCTTTCCGTTGCCCACCGTGCTCCATGGCGTGGGCGACTGGAGAATCTGATGGCGAAGGTCCTTGGGATCGATCTTGGCACGACCAACTCGTGCATGGCGGTCATGGAAGGCGGCGAGCCGACCGTGATCGAGAATGCCGAGGGCGTGCGCACGACGCCTTCGATCGTCGCCTTCACCAAGAGCGGCGAGCGGCTGGTGGGGCAGGCGGCGAAGCGCCAGGCGGTGACCAACCCGCGGAACACGGTCTACTCGATCAAGCGGTTCATGGGCCGCAAGTACGACGAGGTCGCGCACGAGATCGCGCTCGTTCCGTACGAGGTGGTGCGTGCGGCCAACGGCGACGCGCACGTCAAGGCGGGCGACAAGGTCTACTCGCCGCCCGAGATCTCGGCGATGATCCTGCAGAAGCTGAAGACCGATGCCGAGGCGCGCCTGGGCGAGAAGATCACGCAGGCGGTGATCACCGTGCCGGCGTACTTCAACGACAGCCAGCGCCAGGCGACCAAGGACGCCGGCCGCATCGCCGGGCTGGAGGTGCTGCGCATCATCAACGAGCCGACCGCGGCCTCGCTCGCCTACGGGCTGGACAAGAAGAAGGACGAGAAGATCGCCGTGTTCGACTACGGCGGAGGCACGTTCGACATCTCGGTGCTGGACATCGGCGACGGCGTCTTCGAGGTCAAGGCCACCAACGGCGACACGCACCTCGGCGGCGACGACATGGACCAGGCGATCATGCAGTGGCTGATCGCCGAGTTCAAGAAGGAGCACGGCATCGATCTGTCCCGGGACACCATGGCCCTGCAGCGCCTGAAGGAAGGCGCCGAGAAGGCCAAGTGCGAGCTTTCCTCCTCGCAGTCCTCCGAGATCAACCTGCCGTTCGTCACCGCCGACGCCTCCGGCCCCAAGCACCTGAACGTCACGCTCTCGCGCGCCAAGCTCGAGCAGCTCGTGGACAGCCTGGTCGAGCGCACCGTCAACCCGTGCCGCAACTGCATGCGCGACGCGGGGCTCAAGAACGTGGACGAGGTCGTGCTCGTCGGCGGCCAGACCCGCATGCCCAAGCTGGTGGAGAAGGCCAAGGAGCTGTTCGGGCGCGAGCCCCACAAGGGCGTCAACCCGGACGAGGTCGTCGCCGTCGGCGCGGCCATCCAGGCCGGCATCCTGAAGGGCGAGGTCAAGGACGTGCTGCTGCTGGACGTGACCCCGCTCACGCTCGGCATCGAGACGCTGGGCGGCATCCTGACGCCGCTGATCGAGCGCAACACCACGATCCCGACCAAGAAGAGCGAGATCTTCAGCACCGCCGCCGACAGCCAGCCCACGGTCGAGATCCACGTGCTCCAGGGCGAGCGCAAGATGGCGCAGGACAACAAGACCATCGGCCGGTTCCGCCTCGACGGCATCCCGCCGGCGCCGCGCGGCGTGCCGCAGATCGAGGTCACCTTCGACATCGACGCCAACGGCATCCTGCACGTCACCGCCAAGGATCTGGGCACCGGCAAGGAACAGAAGATCGTCATCACGGCGTCCAGCGGCCTGTCCAAGGACGAGGTCGAGAAGATGCGGCACGACGCCGAGGAGCACGCCGCCGACGACGCCAAGCGCCGCGAGGAGGCCGAGTCGCGCAACGCGGCCGAGAACATGGTCTACCAGACCGAGAAGCTGCTCAAGGAGAGCGGCGACAAGATCCCCGCCGCCCGGCGCGCCCCGGTCGAGAAGGCCCTGCAGGACGCCCGCGAGGCGCTCAAGTCCGGCGACGCCGGCCGCATCAAGTCGAGCCAGCAGGCGCTGAACGAGGCGCTGCAGGCGGCGTCCCAGGAGATGTACCAGCACGTCGGCAAGAACGCCGCCGGCGCCGCGCCGGGCGCCGCCGCGGCCGACGAGCCACCGGCCCGCGAAGAGCCGCCGCCGTCCGGCGGCCAGAAGGACAACGGCGTGATTGACGCCGACTACACCATGGTGGACGAAGAGAAGAAGAAGGGCCGCAAGTAAGGAATCTCGGGGCGAGCGCCCCGTATCGCCGAGGCGAGCGCATCGCCCCCAACCGCAACCAAGCAAGGAGGAAGCAGACCGCCATGACGAAGAAGATCAGACCGCTGGGCGCACGCGCCCTGGTCGAGCCCCTCGAGACCAAGGAGGTCAAGAAGGGCGGGATCATCATCCCCGACAGCGCCAAGGAGAAGCCGATGGAAGGCAAGGTCATCGCCATCGGCAAGAAGCGCGATGAGGACGGCAAGGAAATCCCGTTCGACATCGCGGTGGGCGACACGGTGCTGATGCCGAAGTACGGCGGCACCGAGGTCAAGATTGACGACAAGGAATACCAGCTCGTCCGCGAAGAGGACCTGCTGGGCGTGATCGAGTAAAGGAGCGAGAAGAACCATGGCTGCCAAGCAACTGAAGTACGATGCCGAAGCGCGCCAGGCCGTCCTGGCCGGCGTGCAGAAGCTGAGCCGCGCCGTGATCACGACCCTCGGTCCCTGCGGCCGCAACGTGATCCTGGACAAGAAGTTCGGGTCGCCGACCATCACCAAGGACGGCGTCACCGTGGCGAAGGAGATCGAGCTGCAGGATCCCTTCGAGAACATGGGCGCCCAGATGGTGCGCGAGGTCGCCAGCAAGACCAGCGACGTCGCCGGCGACGGCACGACCACGGCCACGCTGCTGGCCGAGGCCGTCTACCGCGAGGGACTGCGCAACGTCACGGCCGGCGCCAACCCGATGAGCCTGAAGCGCGGCATCGACAAGGCCACCGCCGCGGTGGTCGAGGCGATCGCCAAGCAGGCCCGGAAGGTCAAGGAGCACACCGAGATCGCCCAGGTCGCCACCATCTCCGCCAATGGCGAGACCGAGATCGGCAAGATCATCGCCGACGCCATGGACAAGGTGGGCAAGGACGGCACGATCACGGTCGAGGAGGCCAAGACGATCGAGACCACGCTGGACGTCGTCGAGGGCATGCAGTTCGACAAGGGCTACCTCTCCCCCTACTTCGTCACGAACGCGGAGGAGATGGAGGCCGTGCTCGAGGACGCCTACGTCCTGATCTACGAGAAGAAGATCTCGAGCCTGAACGACCTGCTGCCGCTGCTGCAGAACGTCGCCAAGGCCGGCAAGCCCCTGCTGGTCATCGCCGAGGAGGTCGAGGGCGAGGCCCTGGCCACCCTGGTGGTGAACAAGCTGCGCGGCACGCTGAACGTCTGCGCCGTCAAGGCGCCGGGCTTCGGCGACCGCCGCAAGGCCATGCTCGAGGACATCGCCATCCTCACGGGCGGCAAGATGCTGAGCGAGGACCTCGGCATCAAGCTCGAGAACGTGAAGATCGAGGACCTGGGCAAGGCCAAGCGCATCACGGTGGACAAGGAGAACACCACCATCGTCGAGGGCTCCGGCAAGACCAGCGACATCCAGGGCCGCGTCGCGCAGATCAAGAAGCAGATCGACGAGACCACCTCCGACTACGACCGCGAAAAGCTCCAGGAGCGCCTGGCCAAGCTCGCGGGCGGCGTGGCGGTGATCAAGGTCGGCGCCGCGACCGAGGCCGAGATGAAGGAGAAGAAGGCCCGCGTCGAGGACGCGCTGCACGCCACGCGCGCGGCGGTCGAGGAAGGTGTCGTCGCCGGTGGCGGCGTGGCCCTGCTGCGCTGCCAGAAGGCGCTCGACGAGGTGCAGGTCGACGGCGACGAGAAGATCGGCGTGGACATCGTGCGCCGCTCCCTCGATCAGCCGCTCCGCCAGCTCGTGCTCAACGCCGGCCTCGAAGCCGCGCTGATCGTCGAGCAGGTCAAGAACGGCAAGGGCCCCTACGGCTACAACGTGGCCACGCGCGAGTTCACCGACCTGATGAAGGCCGGCGTGCTCGATCCGGCCAAGGTGACGCGCTTCGCGCTGCAGAACGCGGCCTCGATCGCCGGCCTGCTGCTGACGACCGAGTGCATGGTCACCGAGATCCCGGAGAAGAAGGAGAAGCCGATGCCCGGCGGCCACGGCGGCGGCATGGGCGACATGGACATGTAAGCCGGCCTCCGGCCGCTTGCAGTCAACCGGCGCGCCTTCGGGCGCGCCGGTTTCGTTTGACGCCCACGCCGGCATCTGGCAAGATGCCGGCGTTTTCACGCACCCGTGGTGGAATTGGCAGACACGTAAGATTCAGGTTCTTATGCCGCAAGGCGTGGGGGTTCAACTCCCTCCGGGTGCACCATCGCGGACAAGGCCAGCTTTGCTGGCCTTTTTTCTTGCGGTTGCCGCGGAAGGGAGTCGCCGTCCATGACGAACCGCATCGGCATCGTCGGCGCCGGCCATGCCGGCATCGAGGCCGCGGCCGCGGTCCGCCAGGCCGGCGTGGACGTCACCGTCTTCTCCAACGAGAACGTGCCGCCGTACTTCCGGCCGCGCCTGCCCGCCGTGGCCATGGGCCAGACGGAGCCGGATGCGATCGCCATGCACCCGCCGGCGTGGTACGCCGAGCGCGGCATCGAACTCCGGCTGGATGCCGCCGTGACATCCGTCGCCCCGCAGGGCTGCCGCCTGACCGCGGCCGGAGCCGAGATCGCCTTCGATGCGCTGCTGCTCTGCTGCGGCGCGCTCCCCATCCGGCCGCGCTTCCCCGGAGAGCCGGCCGGGCTGCCGGTCTTCACCCTCTGGTCCCTGGCGGACGCCCTGGCCGTCCGGCCGCGCGCGCGGCCCGGGGCGCACCTGGCCGTGATCGGCGGGGGCATGCTCGGCATCGAGTGCGCGCTTCGCGGCCGCGAACGGCAGATGAGCGTCACGCTGATCGAGAAGGCTCCCCGCCTGCTGCCCTGCCTGTTCGGCGACGGCGCCAGCACCGTGCTGAACCGCCTCCTCGCCGACCGCGCGGTCGACACGCGCCTCGGCGCCGCCGTCGAGACGCTTCGCGCCGCCGACGGCGGCCGCGTCCGCATCGGCACCGATGACGGCCGCTGCGTGGACGCCGACTTCGTGCTCGTCTGCATCGGCGCGGGCGCAAACTCCGCCCTGGCCCGCCAGGCCGGGCTGCGGGTGGAACGAGGCGTGGTGAGCGATGCGAACCTGCAGGCGGCGGCGAAGCTCTTCTCCGCGGGCGACGTCTGCCAGGTCGGCGAGCGCGTGCCGCGCGGCACCGCGCGCGAGGCCCTGGCCCAGGGAAGGCTCGCCGCGCAGAACAGCCTCGCCGCACTCGCGGGACGGCCGCTCCAACCGTTTGCCTTCACCGTCTCGGCGGTCAGTCTGCGCTGCGCCGGCGTGGAAGTCCACGCCGCGGGCCGGGCCGGCGGCGCCGGCGTGTTCGAACAGCGGCTCGACGACGGCTCGCGGCCGGGCGTCTGCCAGATCCTCAGCCGCCTGGGTCCGGCCATCGTCGGCGTCCAGATGGTCGGCACGCGCGAAGGGTTCGACGAACTCGTCGCGCAGACGGCGACCTAGTCCAGTTCGCCCGCCCGCAGGCCCAGCGGCAGCGGGGCGGGGCGGGTGCAGGTGGACTCGATCTCGACGTGGCGGCCGGACTCGGACGCGTCCTGGAACGCCAGCATCACATCGAGCACGTGGAACGCCAGGTCGCCGCTGGCGCGGTGCGGCCGCTTCGCGGCGATGGCATTGGCCATGTCGGCGACGCCGATGCCCCGGCTGTTCTCGGCGTAGATGTGCGAGTGCGGCACGGCCTGCCACTCCTTCGCTCCCTGGCGCCGGACCAGGATCTCGCCGCCGAAGCAGTTCGGGTCGGGCACCTGCATGGAGCCTTCCGTGCCGTGGATCTCGATGCACGGCAGGTGGTGGCCCCAGATGTCGAAGCTGGTGACGATCGTGCCGACCGCGCCGTTGGCGAAATCCACCACGCCGGCGATGTGCGTGGGCGTCTCCACCTTCACGACCTTGCCGTACTTGGGCTGGCTGGTGATCGTGCGCGTGGGGAAGGTGGCGCGGGTCGAGCCGGTGACGCGCCGGACCGGGCCGACCAGGTTGACCAGCGCCGTGAGGTAGTAGGGGCCCATGTCGAGCATCGGGCCGCCGCCGACCTCGTAGTAGAACTCCGGACTCGGGTGCCAGCTCTCGTGGCCGTGGCACTGCATGAAGGCCGTGGCCGCCACCGGTCTGCCGATCCAGCCGTCATCGATCAGCTTGCGGCACGTCTGGATGCCGGCGCCCAGGAAGGTGTCGGGCGCGTAGCCGATGCGCAGCTTGCGCTTCTTCGCCTCCCGTACGACCTTGCGGCCGTCCTCGAGGCAGGTGGCCAGCGGCTTCTCGCTGTGCACGTGCTTGCCGGCCTGGAGCGCCCCGAGGGAGATGGCGGCGTGCGCCTTGGGCACGGTGAGGTTGAGGACGATGTCCACGTCGGGCGAGGCCAGCAGGTCCTCGACCGCCAGCACCTGCGCCACGCCGTACTCCTTCGCGCAGGCCTCGGCTTTCCCGCGCACCAGGTCGGCGCAGGCGACGACCTCCAGGTTGCGGAAGAACTGGTGGCAGTTCTTCATGTAGATGCCGCTGATGGCGCCGCAGCCGACGACGCCGACGCGCGTCTTGGTGGACTTGGACATGGCTCGTTCTTCTCCGGGTTGGTTCGGGTTGCGCGTATCATGCGTGCGCCGGCCGGCCGGTGTCAACACCGGCGGCACACCGGCGGCGCGCGGGCGCGAGCAGAGTTGGTGGAGGCTGCGAGAGGAACAGCCATGCTCACCACGAAGACACGAAGGACACGAAGGCGGGAAAGAGCGTGGTTTCCTGGGCAGATCAGCACGACATGGCACATCGAGCGTGGGCGCGGGCACTGTTGCAGCGTTGCCGATACTGTCCCCTAGCGGGAGGCACCGGCCACCTCACATCTCCTTCGTGTCCTTCGTGCCTTCGTGGTGGATACCCCTCTCACGTTTCCACCAACTGCAATCGCACCCGGCGCGCGCGGTGCGGTTGCCCGGGACCCGGGGTCGCGGCCGTGTCGCTGGCATGGCGGCCCGGACGGTCCTCAGCGGTAGGACCTGGGCTCGATGCCGAGCTGGCGGATGCGGTAGTTCATGATCCGCGCCGTGGTCTGGAGGAAGCGCGCGGCCGCGGCGGCGTTGCCGCGGTGCTTCTTGAGCGCGTCCACCAGGATTTCGCGCTCGTAGGTTTCCACCAGCGCGCGCAGGCTGGCTCCGCTTTCGGGCAGGATGGCCGTCTGCGTGGCCTCGCTGGTCTGGAGGGTGGGGGGCAGGGTGTAGCCGTGGATGACGTCGTCGGTGGCGGTGAGCACCGCGCGCTCCATGCAGTTCTCCAGCTCGCGCACGTTGCCCGGCCAGTGGTAGGCCATCATCATGTTGATCGCCGTGGTCGAGATGCGGCGGATGTTCTTGCCGTACACGTCGGCGTAGCGCTGGAGGAAGTGCTCGGCCAGCAGGAGAATGTCGGACTTGCGTTCGCGCAGCGGCGGCAGGTAGATGGGGAAGACGTTGAGGCGGTAGTAGAGGTCCTCGCGGAAGCGGGCGGCCTTGATGGCCTCCTCGAGGTTGCGGTTGGTGGCGGCGACGATGCGCACGTTGACCGTGATCGGCGCATCGCCGCCGACGCGCTCGAAGGTGCGCTCCTGCAGCACGCGCAGCAGCCGGATCTGCACGGCGGGCGCGATGTCGCCGATCTCGTCCAGGAAGAGCGTGCCGCCGTTGGCCGTCTCGAACCGGCCTTTGCGCTGCTGGTGCGCGCTGGTGAACGCGCCCTTCTCGTGCCCGAACAGCTCGCTCTCGATCAGGTTTTCGGGCAGGGCGGCGAGGTTGACGCTGATGAACGGCCCGTTGCGGCGGCTGCTGCCGAAGTGAATCGCGCGCGCGACCAGCTCCTTGCCCGTGCCGGACTCGCCGCGGATCAGGACGATGGCGCTGCTCTCGGCGACCTGCGCGATCTGGTCGTACACCTGCCGCATGGAGCGCGCGTTGCCGACCAGGTTGCTCGGCTGGTAGCGGTCGCCGAGCTGCCGGCGCAGCCGCTCGTTCTCCGCCATCAGTCCTTCGCGCTCGGCCAGGCTCTCGCGCATGGCGGCCACGGCTTCGGCCAGCAGGCCGGCCAGCAGCAGCAGGAAGTTGAGGTCGGCCTGCAGCGTGGACTCGTCGCACGGCGGCCGGTCAATGCTCATTGTGCCGATGACCAGTCCGCGGTGGATGATGGGCACGCAGATGAAGGCGTTGTTCTGCCCGGTGCGGGCGCGGGTGCGGTTGAGGAAGCGCGCGTCCTTGCTGATGTCCGACACGACTTCGGGCTTGGCCGTCTGCGCCACCGCACCGGTGATCCCTTCGCCCAGCTTGTACTGGCCGCGCTGCGATTCCTCGCTGGTCAGCCCGCGCGACGCTTCGATGACGAACACGTCGCTGTCCGGCTGGCGCAGCGTCAGCGACCCGCGCAGCAGCCCCATCTCGTTCTCGAGGATGTCCAGAATGTCCTGCAGGAGATTCGACACGGCCTGGCGATGCACCAAGGCGTGCGATACCTTGTCGAGGACCGACAATTGCGTCGCAGCGCGGTTCTTTTCTTCCATGACGTACGGCTCCGAGCCGGCGACAGAAAACACCATCTCGGGGTGCGTGCAAACATACAGCTTGCGCTTCGCCCGGACAAGACACATTTGTCCGACCGCCTGTGCGTTCTGACGCGCGCGTAACGCGCGTCGTGTTCGCAAGCGAGTTCGTTATCGGCTCGCCGGCTTGAGCCGCGCGCGGCGTGATGACGGGGATCGCACGGTTTACACGGCTTGTATTGCAGCCGCGGCGGGGATGTGGTACCGCATATCCGTCAATACAAGGGCGGTACGCACATGAGGAAGGTCCGGTTCGGCATCATCGGCACGGGCGGGATCGCGCGGCTGCACGCCGAGGTCGCCATCCCGGCCGCGCGGGCCGGCAAGCATGTCCTGTGCGAGAAGCCGCTCGAAGTCACCGTCGGCAAGACCAACGACCTTGTCCGCACCTGCGAGAAGTGCAACGTCCGCCTCTCGGCCGTGTTCCAGTCCCGCTTCCTGCGCGCCGTGCAGTGGATCCGCAAGGCCGTCAAGGCCGGCCGCTTCGGCGACCCCGTGCTCGCCGCGGCCAGCGTGCGCTGGTTCCGCAAGCCCGAGTACTACGCCAGCGCCACCTGGCGGGGCACGTGGGCGCTGGACGGCGGCGGCGCGCTGATGAACCAGGGGATCCACACCGTGGACCTGCTCCTGCACTTCAACGGCGATGTCTCGGAGGTGACGGCCCGCACCGGCACGACCATCAAGTTCCTCTGAGAACGCCATGAGAATCGTACGCATCGACACGGGCGACGGCGCGGCGGCCTGCGGCATCGTGGAGGGCGACTCGATCCGCCTCGCGTCGGGCGACCCGCTGCGCGGCCTGCAGCCGACCGGCGAACGGCGGCCGCTGGCGGGCGCGAAGCTGCTGGCGCCGATCGTGCCGGTCAACATCCTGGCCATCGGCCGGAACTACCGCGCCCACGCCGAGGAGCAGGGGGCCGACCTGCCGAAGGCGCCGATGGCGTTCATGAAGGCCACGTCGTCCGTCATTGGCCCGGACGCCCCGGTCCGCCTGCCGGCGCCCGCGCCGGCCGAGGTGGACTACGAGGCCGAACTCGCCGTGGTCATCGGCCGGACGGCGCGGCGCGTGCCGGCGGGCGAGGCCCTGCGGCACGTGCTGGGCTACACCTGCGCGAACGACGTCAGCGCGCGCGACTGCCAGCGGTCCGATGGCCAGTGGGTCCGGGCCAAGTCGTTCGACACCTTCTGTCCGCTCGGGCCCTGGATCGAGACCGACCTGGATCCGCGCGATCTGGCCATCCGGTGCCGCGTGGGCGGCCAGACGATGCAGGACGCCCGGACGTCGCAGATGATCTTCGGCATCGCCTTCCTGATCGCCTACCTCTCCGCGGGCATGACGCTCCTGCCCGGCACCGTGCTGCTCACCGGCACGCCGTCCGGGGTCGGGTCCGCGCGCCGGCCGCCGCGGTTCCTGCAGCCCGGCGACACGGTGGAGGTCGAGATCGAGGGCCTCGGCACGCTGCGCAACCCGGTGGCGGCGGAGTAGTCCGCGCGCTCCTGCGCTTTGGGCTTTTCTTCGGCCCGGGATTCCGGCATTCTAGCCCCCCGGCTGCAGGCCGGTGGCGCTTCCGTACGAATCCGGCCGGCCGCCGCCGGGACTCCTCCATGCCCAAGCGCACCGACATCCGCAAGATCATGCTGATCGGCTCCGGACCGATCGTCATCGGCCAGGCCTGCGAGTTCGACTACTCGGGCGCCCAGGCGTGCAAGGCGCTGCGCGAGGAGGGGTTCGAGGTCACGCTCGTCAACAGCAACCCGGCGACGATCATGACCGACCCGGAGTTCGCCGACCGCACCTACATCGAGCCGCTCACGGCCGACATGCTGGCGGCCGTGATCCGGCGCGAGAAGCCGGACGCGCTCCTGCCCACCCTCGGCGGCCAGACCGCGCTGAACCTTGCCATGGAGCTTCACAAGACCGGCGTGCTCCAGAAGCACGGCGTGGAGCTGATCGGCGCGCGCGCCGAGGTGATCGAGAAGGCCGAGGACCGCCTGCTCTTCAAGGAGGCCATGCTGCGCATCGGCCTGGACATGCCCAAGAGCGGCTCGGCGCACACGATCGAGGAGGCCAACGCGATCCGCGACCGGCTCGGCTACCCGCTCGTGATCCGGCCCGGCTTCACCCTCGGCGGCACGGGCGGCGGTATCGCCCACGACGACAAGGAGTTCGACGAGATCGCCCGGCGCGGCCTCTTCTACAGCCCGACCTCCGAGATCCTGGTCGAGGAGTCGATCGTCGGCTGGAAGGAGTTCGAGCTGGAGATCATGCGCGACAAGCGCGACAACTGCGTGATCGTCTGCTCGATCGAGAACCTCGACCCGATGGGCATCCACACGGGCGACTCGATCACCGTGGCGCCGATCCAGACCCTCACCGACCGCGAGTACCAGATCATGCGCGACGCCGCCATCGCCGTGATGCGCGAGATCGGCGTCGAGACCGGCGGCTCCAACGTCCAGTTCGCCGTCGAGCCGCGGACCGGCCGCATGGTGATCATCGAGATGAACCCGCGCGTGTCGCGCTCCAGCGCGCTGGCCTCCAAGGCCACCGGCTTCCCGATCGCCAAGATCGCCGCCAAGCTGGCCGTGGGCTACACGCTGGACGAGATCCGCAACGACATCACGCGCGAGACGCCCGCCTGCTTCGAGCCGTCGATCGACTACGTGGTCACCAAGGTGCCGCGCTTCGCCTTCGAGAAGTTCTCGCGCGCCGACGACACGCTCGGCACGCAGATGAAGTCGGTCGGCGAGACCATGAGCATCGGCCGCACCTTCCAGGAGAGCTTCCAGAAGGCGCTGCGCTCGCTCGAGACCGGCCGCTTCGGCTTCGGCGCCGACGGCAAGGACGCGGCGTTCGAGGCGCTGTCCGACGACGCGCTCGCCGCCGCCATCCGCAAGCCGCACGCGCAGCGCCCCTTCTGCCTCCGCGCCGCCTTCCGCCGCGGCTGGAGCGTGGATAAGGTCGAGAAGCTCTGCCGCATCGATCCCTGGTTCCTGCGGCACCTGGAGGAGCTGGCGGCGTTCGAGGACGAGATCCGGCGCGCGGGCGGCCTGGAGGCGCTGGCTGCCGACCTCCCGCTGCTGCGGCAGGCCAAGGAGTTCGGCTACTCGGACCGCCAGATCGCGTGGCTCGCCGGGAGCACGGAGGACGCCGTGCGCGCCGCCCGCGCCCGCGCCGGCCTGGCGCCGGCCTACGGGCTGGTCGACACCTGCGCGGCCGAGTTCCGCGCCTTCACGCCGTACTTCTACTCCACGTACGTCCATCACGGTGCGCCGCCGGCGGACGCCGCGGCGCCGCCCGCGGCGGCCGGCAAGCCGAAGCGCAAGATCATGATCCTGGGCGGCGGCCCCAACCGCATCGGGCAGGGGATCGAGTTCGACTACTGCTGCGTGCACGCCTGCTTTGCGCTGCGCGAGGCCGGGTTTGAGACCGTGATGGTCAACAGCAACCCGGAGACGGTCTCGACCGACTACGACACGAGCGAC
>Ga0233425_10005592_pt1 | contig 19652 bp, 13 predicted proteins | sample Watercolumn_Towu_2_FD_181712 | JGI IMG/M metagenome (GOLD analysis project Ga0233425, IMG submission 181712) | Freshwater microbial communities from Lake Towuti, South Sulawesi, Indonesia - Watercolumn_Towuti2014_140_MG | ecosystem: Environmental > Aquatic > Freshwater > Lake | place... | reverse complement strand
CAACGACACCCAGCGTGGCGTCGATTGGCAAATGAAGATTGACGACGCCCGAACAAAACCAAAGTCGGTTTACCCGACAATTAAGCTGTGACAGAGCACGAGTTTGGGAATCGTCGTCGATGAAGCTCTGGATATTCCAATCGGAGATACAGAACTTCCCGCGAGTGCATATCGCAGACGGGAACACCCAGCGGCTGAGCGGCCGGCGTTGACCAACGGGACTCCCCACGGAACGACAGCCCGCAGTCCGAGTCTCCCTTCGGTGGACTCCGGCCATCCGTCGGGTCGCCCTCGAAAACCCATCTTGCCTCGAAGCGGGCGATTGCGGTAGAAATCCCGCCCTCAAACTGCCGGGGTTCTCGATGCGAGGCTCGCGGCGGCAGGTCAGGCTCTCGTTTCTTTGGACCATTCGCATTGTTGTAGGCACACTGCGTGTGCCGTTGTCCGCAGACGGCACACGCAGTGTACATGCGACTTTGGTTGCGGCTTGCATCGCGCAGAAAGGAATCTGTCGCATGATCTTCCTTCGTCCCGTTCGATTCTTCGCTCAGGCATTGCTTCTGGACGCGACGCCGAAGCAACTGGCGTGGGGATTCGCGCTCGGTATGGCCATTGGCCTTGTCCCCAAGGGGAACCTGATCGCTGTGGCGATGATGACGCTGCTCTGCTCGCTGCGAGTCAACCTCGCTGCGGGCACGGCGGCTGTGTTTCTATTCGCCTGGATCGGAATGGCCGTTGATCCCGTGTCGCACCGGATCGGCGAATTCCTCCTGAGCCAACCCGCACTTCAACAGTTCTGGACGACGCTCTACGACACGCCGCTCGTGCCGTGGACGGCATTCAATAACACCGTGGTGCTCGGCAGCTTCGTGCTCGGACTGGCGCTGATCTACCCGGCCTATCGGCTGGCGGAACCGATCTTCGCGGAGTTGGCTCCCAAATGGACCGAGCGCGTGCAGAAGTTCCGACTTGTGAAACTGCTGTGGGGCGGCGAACTGACCGGCAAGCTGGCGTGAGTCGCGACCGTGGCGCCAGCGTCCCGCCGGTGGTTCACAGGCGAGACGCCTGTGCCACGAAACCGTGAGTGATGACAAGGAGTGATCCCCATGCGCTGGAAGTACATCGTCCCGCGAATCGTGCTCGTCGCTTTAGTGTGGGCCTTCTTCGCTTTCGGCTTTGATCCGTTGTTGCATCGCGGGCTGATTACCGCCGGGCAAAATGCGATCGGCGCGAAAGTCGACCTTGCGTCTTTCGAAACCAAATTCTTTCCGCCGTCGGTTTCCATGCGGCAAGCGCTACTGGCGAATCGAGACCGGCCGGGGACGAACCTCCTCGAATTTGACTCCGCCAGCCTGCGGCTGGAAGGCGCGGCCCTGCTCAAAAAATCGTACATCATCGACGAGGGGACGATTTCCGGCGTGCGCTGGGGGACGCCGCGAGCCGACTCCGGCTTGCTGGCAGAAACGCCCGCGGAGAAAAAGTCCCGCGAAGTGGCCGCAAAGGCATCCGCCGAGCGGATGGAGAAGCTCAAGGCCGAGGTGCTCGCCCGTGGTCAGGAATACCTCGCGGGCCTCGGCGACCGAGCCAAGCTGGAACTCGATCCCGACCAGTTCGAATCCGTGCGCCTCGGCGAAGAAATCGAAGAGCGCTGGACGGCGAAGTTTCAGGAGTACGACGCGCGGGCGCAGGAACTGAAAAAGCAGATTGAAACGATCAAGGCGCACATCAAGTCGAAGGAAGGGAACACACTCGACCGCATCGAAGCGTACCGCACCGCGACCGCTGAAGCCGCGCGGCTGACGCAGGAACTCAAGCGGCTGCGAGGCGAAATCGACGGACTCACTCGGCAGGCGCGGCAGGACCTGAGCGATCTCGACCAGGCGAAGCAACGCGACCTCACGAAGATTCGCGAGAAGGTGGACATGTTCCGCCTCGACCCGCAGGAGCTGTCCGAATTCTTGCTCGGCCCGGAGTTGCATCACCGGCTGAACCAGATCATCGACTGGACGCGCTGGACCAAGGCGCGGCTGGTCGCGGCCACCGACGATCCGCAGCCCGAGCGGTGGCGCGGGCGAGATTTCACCTTCCCGCGCCGCGAGGAGTTGCCGAAGTTCCTCGTCAAGCTGATCAAGGTGTCGGGAGATACCGAACTACTCGGCCAGCCGCAAGAATTCGCGGGAACGGTTTCCGGCGTGACGTCGCATCCGGAAATCCACGGCCAGCCGGTCATCGTGCGATTGAAAAGTGAGGGAGCTGTCGACGCGAACGTAAAGGCCGTGTTTGATTACACCAACACCGATGTCGATCCGTCGCACGAAGTGCTGCTGAGCTACCGAGCGAACGACGGCGAATCGACGGACCTCGGCGATCCCGATTCGTTGGCGATCCGCGTCACCGCCGGACAGGTCGCGTACCGCGCCGAGCTCAAACTGGTCGGCGAGGCGATCAATGGCAAGCTGCATCTGCGACAGACCCCGGTCAAACTGGCCGTGCGACTTGGTGGCGAGAGCTCGAAGATTGACCAGCGCGTCGCGCAGGTGTTCGCGGACATCGTCGGCGGTATCGAAGAGTTTGAAGCCGATCTCGACCTGACGGGAACGCTCGGCGATCCGCAGTGGTCAATCGAATCGAATCTCGGCCCGAAGATCGCGGAAGGCGTCAACAAGGCTCTGGTCAAGCAACTGGAGCAGGGACGCGAGGCATTGCTCGCGAAGTTGGATCAAGCCGTCGCGAAGCAGACCGACAAGCTGCACACGCTGTTCGATGAGAAGGCTCAGCTCCTGACGGCTCGACTGCATTTCAACGATCAGGAGGTGAAGCAACTCGTCCAGCAAGTGGCCGGCGGCCGCCTGCCCGATCTCAACAAGATTGCGACCAAACCGCTCGACGTCTTGAAAAAGCCGCTCGATCCCAACAAGCCGCTGAACGTCGACGAGTTGAAGAAGCAGGAAGAGAGCCTGGAGGACGACCTGAAGAAGGTGTTTCGGAGGTAGTCCGTGGTGAGTTGTGCGTGGTGAAAATGAGTCGATCGAAAATCCAAGATTGAAATACAACATGCCTCTCCGTTTGATTTCACGTCACCGGCCTGCCGTCGGGCTGGCGGTGCTTGTTTCATTGATGATCGCGGCCTGCTGGGGTTGCCACTCCGTGCCGATGACCGGTCGCAAGCAGTTGCTGGTCACGTCGGAAGTCAAAGAGAACGAGCTGGGGACGACGGCGTACCAGGAAATCAAGACGAAGGAAAAACCGTCGTCGAATCGCGAGTACATCGAGATCGTGAAGCGTGTCGGCGAGCGGTTGGCGGCGGTCAGCGGTCGGCCGGACTACCAGTGGGAGTTTCATGTTATCGAGTCGGCGACGCCGAACGCATTCTGTCTGCCCGGCGGCAAGGTGGCGTTTTACGAAGGAATCATGCCCATCTGCGCGAACGAAGCGGGCGTGGCCGTCGTGATGTCGCACGAGATCGCTCACGCGTTGGCTCGACACGGCGGCGAACGCATGGCTCAGTCGGCGGCCGTGTCATTGGGGGGAAAGGTCGCGGAACTTGTCAGCCGTGAGAAGGCCCCGACCGACACCGACACAATCCTGAAAGTCTACGGCTATGGGGCGCAGTACGGAGCCATTCTGCCGTTCAGCCGCAAGCATGAGTCCGAGGCGGACGCAATGGGAATCATGCTGATGGCGAAGGCGGGCTATGACCCCAGTGAGGCACCCCAGTTTTGGGAACGGTTCTCGTCCAGCCACCAGGGCCAGCAGCCGCTGGAGTTCTTTTCGACGCACCCTGCGGACGAACGCCGAGCCGAAGACCTGCGCAAGCTGCTTCCGACCGCGCTGGTGCAGTACGACAACGCGGCCGTCAAGCACGGACGCGGAGTCGAATTTGCAAAAATGGGAGCCGGCCCCGTGCTTCCATCCGGCGGCATTTCCACCGCGAAAAAGCCAGGTGCCGTCAAATTCGCAGGCGGAATCGTGAACGAGTGAACTCCCCAATGCCGCGCCGGGACGAACTGCGATGACCGCCCGAACGCACTCGCAAGAATTCCTGCTCCCCTCTCCCCAAAGGGGAATGGGGAGCACCGGCGCGTGTGTGACCTTCATCCTGCTGCTGTCACTGTCACTCGCTCCCGGCTGCGCGTCGCAGCAACTCGTCAAGCTCCGGGCACAGCCGTACAACCCGTTGGCCGAGCAGCTCAAACTCACGGCGCAAGGCGGACCGCGTCCCAGCGAACGAACGCGCCAGCTTCTCCACCGGTTCGACATCGCGCACCGGACGCGAGGCGATTCGGTGGATGCGATCGCGACGCTGGCAAAAGTCCACGACGATTCGCCGTCGCTCGAATCGTGCTACGCGCTCGCGGAACTGCATTACATCGCCGGACAGCGGCTGCAACTGCGAGACCGCCGGCAGGCGCAGAGCCATTTCTGGAACTGCGTTGCCCGGACGTACGAGTACCTGTTCGATCCGAAGTTTCAGAACACACGCAATCGTTACGACCCACAGTTCCGCGGCGCATGCGATCTGTACAACACGGCGCTCGAGAGTTGCCTGCGGATCGCCCGGCGCGACGGGCACCTGAAACCGGGAGGAGCGATTTCGTTTGCGATCGGCGATCAGACGACGGATGTCGAGTTCGTCGCGCTGAGCGACACGTGGCACGTCGCCGATTTCGACCGCTTCGAGTTCGCATCGGACTATGAGATTCGCCGGTTGCCTAACCATTATCACAACTACGGGCTGGGTGTGCCGCTGATCGCGCTCCGGCAGCGCGGCGACGCCCCCGAACGCGTGGACCGATATTTTGCCAACGAGTTCTGCTTTCCGGTCACGGCTTTTCTGCGGTTGATCCCGAACGCGGTCGAAGAAGGCTTCGCGTCCGCAACGGCACGGCTCGAATTGCACGACCCACTGGTCGAGGAGACGATTGCCGTGACCGGTCACCGTGTGCCGCTGGAAAGCGACCTGAGTACTCCATTGGCGTACTTCCTCAACAATCCGCAACTGCAGTCGTTGGGCACGCGCGGCCTGCTGCGTCCGCGGGAACTCGAAGCGGCCAGCGGGCTGTACCTGGTGCAACCGTACCAGCCGGGCAAGATTCCCGTCGTGATGATCCACGGAGTCTGGTCCAGCCCGATGACGTGGATGGAAATGTTCAACGACCTGCAGAGCATGCCCGAGCTGCGTGAGAACTTTCAATTCTGGTTTTACATGTACCCAAGTGGCCAGCCGTTCTACGCGACGGCTCAGAATCTGAGGCAGGATCTGGAGGAAATCCGCTCGGTCCACGATCCGCATCGCGTCGAGCCGGCATTCGAGCAGATGGTGCTGGTCGGGCACAGCATGGGCGGGTTGATCGCGAGACTGCTGACTCTGGAATCGAACGCCACTGGTACCGCCACGCTCGATCCGCGCGCGCGATCAGCCGGCACCGGGCGGATTCAACAGGTCGCAGGTCGGGACGGGGAGGGAACTGAACCCTGCGCCAGCCGCGTGATCACGATCGGCAGCCCGCATCGTGGCAGCGATTACGCGAACAGCTTCACGCGGCTGCTTGGCAGGAAACTGATTTCGCTGCCGGAGCGAGCGATGAGCGCGACTCGGCGCACGCTGCGAGGCCGATCGCGGCCGCTGTTCGAACCGCCGGCGGACGACGACAGCACGAGCCTCGACACGCTCTCGCCGGACTCTCCCATCCTGAAGGTCATGCTGGAGCAACCGCAACCGACTGGCGTGCGTTTTCACAACGTCGTTGGCGCCATCCGCCCGGTTCCACTCGTGGAAAACTCGGATGGGGTCGTGACCTATCGAAGTTCACACCTGGACAACGTCGAATCGGAGGTCGTTGTCGCCGCAGAACACACCATGTTGCCTCGCCATCCGCGCACTGTTCTTGAAGTCCGTCGCGTTTTGCTGCTGCACCTGCACGAGCTGAGTTCGGCTGAATTGCGATGAGCCGAAGCGGCGATCGAGGCGTTTCACTTTTTCTCTTTGGGCGCTGGTTTCGTGCCCTTGGGGGACCGGCCGCTACGGGTGCTGGAGGGAAAACTGCCCGTCGAAAATGGTCGGAATTCAAATTTCGCCCCTTTGAGGTCCTCGAACTTTTGCCTTTGCTCCTCCGTGAGCGTGTCCAGGATCTGTTTGTCCGTTTCCCTGCGGACGACTTCCGCCCTGGCCGCAAGGTCTTCGAACTGCGTTTTGCGTTCCTGAGGAGACAGGGTCTTCGGTTCCTCGGTCTTGGGAGCCGGAGCGGCAACAAATCGTTCATACTGCGACTTGAATGCCGCACGGATCGCGCGCTTTTGGTCGTCCGTAAGTGCCAGTTGTGAGGAGACTTCTTCGTCGAGCAGCGCAAGGAGTCCACGCCGCTGCACTCCCAATTCCCTCAACCGTTTCGCCTGCGACTGGTCAAGCAATGCAAAAAGCTGTTTCTCAAGCTGCTTCTCAAACTCGTTCCGCTTGCGCATTGCCTCGGCAAACTTCTGACGCTGCTCCTCCTTGGTCAAGCTGCGAAGATCCTCGCGGCGAGGAAACGAGACTTCATTCCACAGTCTCGACGTCAGCTCAACTGCCTGCTTGGACTGCTCGTCGGTCAACTTGAGTTCATTGCGCACCTCCTCGCGACGAATCATGCTGAGCGGAGTGCCCATGCTCGACACGCCAAAGCCGCTGGGGCCGGGAGGAGACTGGCTGCGTGACTCGGCCTTGGGAGTCTTTGGCGGCGGCTCCTGATCGTCAGCCAGCGCGGGCGCGGTCCTCCAACCCCACAGAGCCAGTGTTGCCAGAAGCATCGCCTGTGCGAATCGATTAGGCGTCATGTCCTGTCTCCATTCCCAAATCCGATCACGAAAGGTCCTGCCAGGATGCAGATCTCAACCAGCGGTATTTGGAAGCAGGCGAATCCCCGAACTCCGAAGTGAATCGGTCAGGATTATACCCTTGGCCGACGCGACACTGGAAGGACCGGACGTCGTCCATCTTGCATCTTGCCAACCACGGAAGGCCAAGTTACAGTCTGGTCGTACCCCGCGGCTGGACCAACGATTGCCGTGAATCTTCGGTGGCTGGGGGGCTCACCAACCGTTATCCCACCCTAAGCAGAGCGGCAGGACGGCGAAATCACCCGCAGTGTCCGGTCGATATCTCTGCGTGAACGCGGTTTGTGTCCAAGGTTTCGGCCCATTGGGACCATCCGCCTTGGCCACACACGATTTGCCGTCACACCATTTGAAGAGGTGCTTTCGATGGCCCTGCGAACAAGCCGAATCGAACTGGTTGCGATCATCCTAGCGTGTTTCACGTTCGCGACGGCGCACTTGCCATCTGGCTTTGCGGCCGACGAGAGCAAGCCGGCAACGGCAAAGATCAGCTACTTCAAGGACGTCCGTCCGATCTTTCAAGCCCACTGTCAAGGTTGTCACCAACCAGCCAAGGCTGGCGGCGGTTACGTGATGACCGACTTCGCGAAGCTGCTGGGCGGCGGCGACTCGGGAGACAAAGCGGTCGTCGCGGGCAAGCTCGACGAGAGCAACCTCCTCGATCAAATCACTCCGCAGGACGGTAAGGCGGCGATGCCGAAGGGGAAGAACCCGCTCACGCCCGCCGAGATTGACATCATCAAGCGGTGGATCGCGGACTGGGCCGCTGACGACACGCCGGCCAACGCGAAACAGAAGTTCGATATGGATCACCCGCCGGTCTACGTTCGTCCGCCGGTGATCGGATCGATTGACTACTCGCCCGACGGTTCGCTGCTGGCGATCGCGGGTTTCAACGAGGTGCTCCTGTTCGACGGCGAAGGGAACAACCGCCTCGCGCGGCTGGTCGGCATGTCCGAGAAGATCGAGTCCGTCAAGTTTTCTCCCGATGGCAAACGACTGGCGGTGACAGGCGGTTCGCCCGGCCGCTTCGGAGAAGTGCAGGTGTGGGACGTCGCGGAGCGGAAGCTGACGCTGTCGGTCCCGATCACCTTCGACACCGTGTACGGAGCCAACTGGTCGCCTGATGGAAAACTTATCTCGTTCGGGTGCGCCGACAATTCGGTGCGGGCGATTGATTCGACATCCGGGGCGCAAATGCTCTTCCAGGGTGCCCACAGCGACTGGGTGCTCGATACGATTTTCTCGAAGGAAGGAACCAACCTCATCTCCGTCAGCCGCGACCGCACGACGAAGCTGACCGAGCTCGCCACGCAGCGGTTCATCGACAACATTTCGTCGATCACCCCCGGGGCCTTGCGCGGTGGAATCGGAGCCGTGGCGCGGCATCCCGAGCGCGACGAAATCGTGATCGGTGGATCGGACGGCGTGCCGAAGGTGTATCGCGTGTTCCGCGTGACCGTGCGCGTGATCGGCGACGATGCGAACCTGATCAAGCGCCTGCCCGCGATGCCAGGCCGCGTGGCCGGCGTGGCGGTGAGCGCGGACGGCAAACGGATCGCCGCCGGCAGCAGCCTCGACGGGTCCGGCGAAGTCATCATCGTCGGATACGAATTCGACACGGGTATGCCGGACAACATCAAGGCGATCAACCAGAAAGTCAGCAACACCCGCTCGGCCGAAGAAAACGCGACGCTCGAAAAATACGTGACTGAAGGCGTGCAGCTTGTCGCAAAGACGGCGATCCCAACTGGTGGCGTGTACGCGGTCGCGTTTCGGCCGGATGGCAAACTCGTGGCCGCGGCGGGTGCCGATGGCGTGGTGCGATTCATCGACGCCGCGACCGGAGCCGTCGCCAGGGAATTCTCGCCGGCCCCCGTCGATGCGGCGGCAGCGGCGAAAGCGATCGCCGCCACCGGCCTCGTCGCCCCGCTGCTGACTCCCACGACGATCGAAACCGAAACGCTTCCCGACGGTGCCAAGCTCGTCGGACTCAGCGTGGAACCGAACGCCGTGCGACTCGTCAACCGCTTCGATTACGCGCAGCTCATCGTCACGGGCAAACTCGAGAGTGGCGACACGGTTGATGTCACTCGTCTCGTGACTTGGCAGGCGTCGGCTCCGGTCATCGACGTGTCGAAGACTGGATTGGTCCGAGCCAAGGTTGACGGCGACGGACAACTCGTCGCGACCGTGGCTGGCCAGACCGTCAGCGTGGCGGTTACTGTCGCCGGCGTCGCGGCCGAATTTCACTCGAACTACATCCGCGACGTGGCTCCGGTCATGTCCAAGCTCGGCTGCACTGCGGGGACGTGCCACGGATCGGCTCAGGGGAAGAATGGCTTCAAGCTGTCGCTCCGCGGCTACGATCCGCTGTACGACGTGCGAGCACTCACCGACGAACAAGCCTCGCGCCGCGTGAACGTGGCGTCGCCCGAAGACAGCCTGATGCTCGACAAGCCGACCGGAGCGGTCCCACACGTCGGAGGCGCGTTGGTCCGTCCGGGCGAACCGTACTATGAAATCATCCGCAACTGGATTGCCTCAGGCGCGAAGCTCGATCTGGCAACGCCCCGGGTCACGAAGATCGACGTCTTGCCGAACAATCCGATTGTCCAGCGGATCGGCAGCAAGCAGCAGATGCGGGTCCTCGCCACGTACGCCGACGGCCGCGTGCGCGATGTCACGCAGGAAGCGTTCCTCGAAAGCGGCAACGGCGAAGTCGCGACCGCCGATCGCGCGGGCCTGATGACCACGCTCCGCCGCGGCGAAGCCCCCGTGCTCGCCCGTTTCGAAGGGGCCTACGCCGCGAGCACGCTCACCGTGATGGGCGATCGGACCGGCTTCGTCTGGCAGCAGCCAGCGGCGTGGAACCGGATCGACGAACTGTCCGCGAACAAGTGGCAGCGCATGAAAATCCAGCCGAGCGAACTGTGCTCGGACGACGAGTTCATTCGCCGCGTGTACCTCGACCTGACCGGATTGCCTCCGTCTTCCGACGACGTGCGGGCCTTCCTGGCTGATCAACGCGAGACCCGCGTCAAGCGCGACGAGCTGATCGACAGGCTCGTCGGCAGCGAATCGTACATCGATCACTGGACGAACAAGTGGGCCGACCTGTTGCAGGTCAACCGGAAATTCCTCGGACCGGAAGGGGCCGCGGCGTTCCGAAAGTGGATCCGCAACGAAGTGGCATTGAACACGCCGTACGATCAACTCGCCGGCAAAATCCTGACCGCCAGCGGCTCCAACCGCGAGAACCCGGCCGCGTCGTATTTCAAGATTCTCCGCGATCCGACGGCAACGATGGAAAACACCACGCACCTGTTCCTCGCCGTGCGGTTCAATTGCAACCAGTGCCACGACCACCCGTTCGAACGCTGGACGCAGGACCAGTACTTCCAGACTTCGGCGTTCTTCGCGCAGGTCGGACTGCAACGCGACCCGGTCGAGAACAACCCGAACATCGGCGGCACGGCGGTCGAGGGAGCCAAGCCGATGTACGAAATCATCGCCGACAAACCGGACGGTGAAGTCACGCACGGCCGCACAGCTCAGATTGCGCCGCCGCAGTTTCCGTACAACGTCAACTTCACCACCGTCGAAAAGCCGACGCGCCGGCAGCAGCTTGCCGCGTGGATCACATCGCGCGACAACCAGTATTTCGCCAAGAGCTACGTCAACCGGCTGTGGGGTTACCTGTTCGGGGTCGGGATCATGGAACCGATCGACGACATTCGCGCCGGCAACCCGCCGACGAACCCCGAACTGCTCGCGTACCTGACCGACGAGTTCCTCAAGAACAACTTCGATGTCCGGTCGATCGTGAAGCTGATTTGCAAGTCGCGGACCTACCAGCTTTCCGTCGACTCGAACCAGTGGAACAAGGACGACAAGATCAACTACTCGCACGCGATCGCCCGGCGGCTGCCCGCCGAGGTGCTGTACGACGCGGTTCACACGGTGACCGGGGCCGTCACGAAAATCCCCGGCGTGCCGGCGGGTACTCGGGCTGCCGCGCTGCCGGATTCCGCGATCGAACTTCCCAGCGGATTCTTCACGACGTTTGGCCGTCCGCCGCGCGAAAGCGCCTGCGAGTGTGAACGGACAAGCGGTCTGCAACTCGGTCCGGTCATGGCCTTGATCAGCGGCCCCACGGTCGCCGAAGCCATCGCCGATCCGGGCAACGAACTGGCGAAGCTGGTCGCAAAGGAACAGGACGACCGCAAGGTCGTCAACGAGATTTTCCTGCGTGTGCTCAACCGATCCGCGACGGATGCCGAAATTGACGCGACCCTCCGCGAGCAGCAGGCGATCGACGCCGACCATGCAAAGATTGTCGCCATCGCGCAGCAGAAGGAAACCGAGTACGCACCCGTCCACGCTCAAAAGGAAAAGGACCGCGAGGTCGCGATGGCCAAGGCGAAGGAAGAACTCGAAACCTACGACAAGGATCTCCAGCCGAAGCTGGTCGAAGCCGAGAAGCAGCGCGTCGAGCGGCTCGCCAAGGCCGAGGCTGACCTCAAGGCGTACGAAGAAATGCTCGGTCCGAAGCTGACCGAGTGGGAGAAGCAGCAGACGCCGGGAGTCGCCTGGACGCTCGTGGACGCCCGCGACCTGAAAGCGAACACCGGCGCGAAGCTGACCAAGGAAGCTGACGGCGCGATCTTCGCCGAGCGCAAGGACGGCCCGTCGATTTACACGGTCACGGCGGACACGGATTTGAAGGGGATCACCGGCGTGCAACTCGAAGCGCTGGCCGACGATCGCCTGCCGGCGCGCGGTCCCGGCCTGTCCGACAACGGCAACTTCGTGCTCACCGAACTCGATCTCAAAGTCAACCCGAAGGGCAAGCCGCAGGAACGCAAGGTCGTGAAGCTGGAGAATGCCGAGGCGGATTTCAGCCAGCAGGGCTTCGACATCAAGACCGCCGTCGATGACAACCGGGCGCGAAATCAAAACGGCTGGGCCTCCGCCGGACAACTCGGAGTCAGCCACTGGGCCAAGTTCGAGATTAAGGAACCGGTCGGGTTTGACGAGGGGACGGTGCTGACTTTCACGCTCGAACAGCGCTACGTCGATCGAAAGCACTCGCTGGGCAAATTCCGGCTGTGGGTGACCACCGCCGCCAAGCCGATTGCACTCGGGTTGCCCGCCGAAATCTCCACCGTGTTGGCCACCCCGGCCGATCAGCGGAACGACCAGCAGAAGGCGACTTTGCTCAAGCATTTCGCGGGCAAAGACGAGGAGTGGCGGAAGAAAAGCCAGGCCGTCGCCGAGGCGAAAAAGCCGCTGCCCCCCGATGCCAAGCTGGCGGAGTTGAAACAAAAACTCGCCACCGTCAGCCAGCCGGTTCAGACAGACCCGAAGATCGTGCAACTCCGCAGTGACCTCGCAATGAGCACTCAGCAACAGGCCAACAAGCGGCTGACGATGGTGCAAGACCTCGCCTGGGTGCTCATCAACAGTCCGTCGTTCCTGTTCAATCACTGAGGCTGACCGACAGGTACTCCAGATGTCCACCGCAACAGTTCTCCGACTCGGTCCGCAACACGCCGGGATGCGACTCTCGGCGGAAGAGTTCGCGTCGGCCGAGTACAAAGAACCGTTCACCTACGAGCGCGTGCGCGGGAGGTTGGTGGTCATGAGTCCAGCGGGCCAGGAGCATCGGGAAGTGTCGCGGCCATTTCGACGGGAGCTGGGCGGATCCTGGGGAGAGCATTCCGATGTCGTCGATGATGTCGATGTCGAAGGCTGGGTGGCCACCAGCCCGGACGACGATCGCATCCCGGACATTTGCGTTTACCTGCATGGTCCAAACTCGCATCTGGGCGTCCCGGATCGCGTGCCGGACTTGATCTTTGAATTCGTCAGCGAAAGCCGGGCGGATCAGGAACGGGACTACATCGACAAGCGGGCCGAGTATCACGCAATCGGAGTGCGGGAATACGTCATCGTGGACCGATTCAAGTCGGAGGTGCTCGTGCTGAGTTGGCAGAAGGACGACTTCGCCGAACGGCGACTGACCGTGGACGACACGTACACCACAACCCTGCTACCCGGGTTGGCGGTTGCGTTGCAGGAAGTGTTTGACGAGGAGTGATCGCTAAACCACAAGAATTCGAGTCAAGTACGACCTCCCTCCGCCACCTCGACTGGCATCAGGCGTTTTGAATTCGTATCATCGTCATCGACCAAGTTGAGAATTGCGGCCTCAGTCCATGAATTGGCAAACTCAAGCGGCTAACTCGCATTATCAGACGGCTGTCGCAATCGGGCGGGAGTTGACGGCTGGTCGTGTGCAGGAAGCCCAGGCTGGCCTGCAGGAGTTGATCGACGCCTTGGGACGTTCCGAACGGCGAGCATTGAAGAGTCAACTGACGCGGCTGATGGCACATATCATCAAATGGCAGACCCAACCCGAGAACCGTTCGCGAAGTTGGCTGGCGTCGATTCACGGAGCACGGGTGGAAATCAAGGACATCCAGGACGAGACACCCAGCTTGACGGACGACATCATTCGATCCATCTGGAACTCGTGTTTCGACTTGGCGAAGGAACAGGCAGAAGCGGAGATGGATCAGGCGACGAACATCGACGCGCTCACGTGGGACGAAGTGTTCGTCGCAGACTACCGAATTGGGTCAAATGAAACGAACTGAAAGCTGAAGCTGACCGCATCAACTTCACAAGGAGATCGACATGCTGCTCGTTCCAGGCCAACCGGGCAAAGACTTGTGTGACCGTCACCTCGGCGTCACTCGCCGCGACGTGCTCCGCGTGGGCGGTTCGGGGCTGATGGGGCTCACGCTGGGTTCCATGTTGCAGATGAAGGCCCAAGCCAAGGAGACCTCGGCCGTTGGCGGAGCCGGATGGGGCAAGGCCAAGTCGGTCATCATGGTGTACCTGCAAGGTGGTCCGAGCCATCTCGACCTGTGGGATCCGAAGGAGAATGTGCCCGACAACGTGAAGAGCACGTTCTCGAACATTTCGACCAAACTTCCCGGCGTGATGTTCACCGAGAACCTGCCGAAGCTCGCGCAGGTGAACGACAAGTTCACGATGATCCGGTCGATGAGCTACACGCCGAACGGCCTGTTCAACCACACGGCGGCGATCTACCAGTTGATGACCGGCTACACGACCGACAAGGTCAGCCCGTCCGGCCAGCTTGAACCCCCCAGCCCGAAGGACTTCCCGAACTTCGGGTCGCAACTCATCCGGCTGCGACCGGTCACCGAACCGATGTTGCCGTTCGTGATGCTGCCGCGTCCGCTGCAGGAATCGAACGTCGTCGGCAAGGGAGGCTCGGCAGGTTTCCTCGGCAAGGCGTACGACCCGTACACGTTGTTCCCGGACGGCGACGATCTGGACATGAATAAGATGGACCGGATCAAAATCGACGACCTGCAACTCCGCCCCGAAGTCTTCGCTACGCGGCTCGAACGCCGGGCGAAACTCCGCGACGAGATCAACGCCTCGATGCCGAAGATCGACAAGGCGGTGTCCGAGTTCAAACTCAACGAGTACTACAGCCAGGCTCTCAATCTGATCATTTCGGGCCGGGCGCGTGAGGCCTTCAATCTGGCGGCCGAAACGACCGAGACTCGCGACCTGTACGGACGCAACACGTTCGGCCAGAGCTGTCTGTTGGCGCGGCGACTTGTCGAAGCCGGCACGCGGGTCGTCGAGGTGATTTGGCCAAAGGTCGCGAACTCCGACAATCACTCGTGGGACCACCACATCGACCTGCCGAAGCGGATGAAGACTCAGTCAGGCCCGATGCTCGACGCCGGCCTGTCGGGACTCATCACCGACCTCGACCAGCGCGGTCTGCTGAGCGAAACGATCGTCGTCGTGCTGGGCGAATTTGGAAGAAGCCCGCAGCGCGGCGTGAGTACGTCGGGCAACGGCAATTCGGCCGACGGCCGCGATCACTGGCCGTACTGCTACACGGCCGTCGTGGCCGGTGCCGGTGTCAAACGCGGCAACGTCCACGGCCAGAGCGACAAAACCGCTTCCGCACCGGTGACCGATCCAGTGCATCCGATCGAACTCCTGGCGTCGATCTACCACTCGTTCGGTATCGATCCGCACACGATCGTGTACAACCACTTGAATCAACCTCGCGAACTCGTTCAGTCCGAACCGGTCACGAAGCTGTTCGCGTAACCCACACAAGATCCGTCACGGGGCTGGAGCCGACTCCAGCCCCGTTTTTTGTTGGCCCCAGAGGTACATCACATGGCTGACACCGAATCGCTGGTAACCGACAGCGCCGTGCTACCCGCCGAGACGTTTGCGTGGGGAGCGATCAAGTGGCTGTATAACGGGAGATTGTCGCCGGGCGCGGAGCAGACGCTGGGAGTGTGCCACATCCTGCCGGGGAAACGGAATCCGCTGCACTTTCATCCGAACTGCGAGGAATTGCTGTACGTGCTGGCTGGTCAGGGGCGGCATCGGCTCGACGACGAACTGGTCGAACTTCGCGTGGGCATGACGATTCGAATTCCGGTGGGCGTGAAGCACAACCTGGAGAACACCGGCTGGGAGCCGCTCGCGTGCGTGATCACATTTTCGTCGGGTGATCGGCAGACTGTGTTTTTGGAGTAGCGTTCCTAACGCTGGTGGTCCTCAAGAAAATCAACCGCAGGGATCGCAGAGGACGCGGAGTGGTCGAGGAGCGTCGTCTCTGCGTCCTCCGCGATCTCTGCGGTTCAAGATCCGTTCACCGAAGCCAAGTGGCACCGGTCACCGTGCTGAACCAGACTGCGACGGTGTGAGCCATTCAATCCGGGCGATATACTCACCACCCTGCGGTGGCGGCTCTGTCCGTCAGCGTCGTCGCGCACAAATCCGTTTCGCTTCACAGGAGTGATCCGCATGCTGTCGCTGGTCCGCTGGGGATACATTTCGACGCTGCTGCTGATCGTCATCGGCGATGCCACGCTGCGGGCGGCCGATCCGGTGGTGCATCTGGTCGCGCCGACCGAGGCCCTCACGCCGGCGGAGCAACTGAAGATGTTCCGACTGCCGCCGGGATTCGAGATTCAGCTTGTGGCCTCGGAGCCGGACGTCCACAAGCCGATGAACATGCACTTCGACGCGGCGGGCCGGTTGTACGTGACATCGTCCCTCGAGTATCCGTTCCCGGCGAACGAGGGGACGAAGCCGCGGGACACGATCCAGCGGTTTGACGACACGAACGGCGACGGTGTGCCGGACCGTGTGTTGACTTTCGCCGACGGACTGAACATCCCGATCGGCGTCACGACGGTCGGGGACGGAGTGCTCGGCTATTCGATTCCGAACCTCTACCGGTTTCGCGACACCGACGGCGACGGCCGGGCGGATCAGCGCGAGATCGCGTACCGCGAGTTCGGGTCGCGCGACACGCACGGCATGTCCAGTTCGTACACGTGGTGGCTCGACGGCTGGGTGTACGCCTGCCACGGGTTCGCGAACGATTCGCGAGTCGAAGGGAGCGACAAGCAGCCGATCAGCATGAATTCCGGGAACACGTACCGGTTCAAGCCCGACGGATCGCACATCGAATACTTCACGCACGGGCAGGTGAACCCGTTCGGACTGGGATTCGACGCGCTCGGCAATCTGTATTCGGCCGATTGCCACTCGCGGCCGATCTACCAACTGCTGCGGGGGGCGTACTACCCGAGCTTCGGCAAGCCGGACGACGGCTTGGGATTTGGTCCTGAAATGATTTCGCACAGCCACGGCTCGACCGGCATCTGCGGCGTCGTGATCTATGAAGCGGACAACTTCCCCGCCAAATATCGCGGCACGGCGTTCATCTGCAATCCGGTGACGGGGCGGATCAACCACGACGTGCTGGAGCCGCATGGTTCGACGTATCGCGCGGTCGAGCAACCCGATTTCATCACCTGCGACGACCCGTGGTTTCGCCCGGTGGACATCAAGTTGGCGCCGGACGGCTCGCTGTACATCGCCGATTTCTACAACTGCATCATCGGGCACTACGAAGTGCCGCTGACGCACCCGCGCCGCGACCGCGAGCGTGGCCGCCTGTGGCGAGTCTCGTTTACGGGCGAAGGCGGTCGCCCGCACGTACCGGCTCCGAATCTGGAAAAAGCCGGCCGCGATGACCTGATCGCCGCGCTCGGCCACGCGAACATGACCGTCCGCACGCACGCGACGCATCAGCTCGTGCATCGGATCGGGCAGGAAGCGGTCGCACCGTTGCAACAGTTGCTCGCGTCGAAGCCACAACCCGGCTCAACACGACCGGCCGACGCGGCGGATTTCGCGCGAAACCGGTCCGCCGTTGAGTTGCAGAAGGCGCACGCCGTGTGGGTGCTGGAACGGCTGGGGGAGCTGGATCGCCGCGTGATCGAACAGGCCGGCGTCGATGACGGACCTTCCGGGTTGCTGGCGGTCCACACGATCAAGGCTCTCGGCTCACGAACCGACTGGTCGGACCCGTGGATCGCCGAGTTCGTCCGATCGCATTTGAAGCACGATCCGGCCGTGCTGCGGAAGGACGAGGGATTCGTCGCCCGGGCCGCGGCTGACGCACTGGGGTTGCATCCACAGTTCGAAAACATTTCGCCGCTGATCGAACGCTGGAAGCTAGCGGACGCGGACGACACGCACCTGATCCACACGCTGCGGATCGCCCTACGAGACAACATCGGGTCGCTGGAGCCGTGGGACCGGCTGGCCAAGCTGCCGGCGGCCGACCTGGCGCGCGTGCTCGACGTCTGCCTTGGAATCCGCGACGACGAGTCTGCGAGTTTCGTGCTGAATCAGATTCGAGAATCGCAGACCAACCATCCTCGGTTGTTCGACCTCGTGTACCACGCCGCGCGGTTTGGCGACGGCGAAAAGCCGGATTGCACGGCGGCGTGGGTGGCCTCGCGGAAGGAGATGTGGTCCGACGGGCAGGCCGGCTTCCTGTTGCGGTCGCTCCACCGCGGGTTCAGCGAGCGTGGGAAGCCGTTGTTTCAGGACGCTCGGGATCATGCCGTCGAGTTTGCTTCGCGGCGGATCGGCAGCGACGACGAAGGGACCGCGCGGTCGGCAATCGATCTGGCTCGCGATCTGCGACTGACGGAACTCGCGGACATCCTGACCGCGATGTCCAAACTGGATTCACAACGCGGCGGACTTCGACAACCGGCGCTGGACGCACTCGTCACGATCGACGCCGCGCGGGCCGTACCGGTGCTCGCGGCGCTCGTGGAACGCGGCGATCAGTCGGTGGCTTCGCGTCAGAAGTCGGCCGATTCGCTTGGCGGAATCAACAGCGAAGCCAGCCGCACGGAACTCGTCCGGTTGCTCCGCATCGTTCCCGAAGCGGTCGCGGTGTCGATCGCTCGCGGGTTGAGCGGCAGCCGCGAGGGAGCGGACACGCTGCTCGCCATTGTGACCGACGGCAAGGCGTCTCCACGACTGCTGCAGGACGCCGTCGTGAACGGCAAGCTCCGCGCGGCCAATCCGCCCAAGCTGGCGGAACGGCTCGAACAACTGCTCAAAGATTTGCCGGCCGAGGACGAGAAGACGCAGCAACTGATCGCGTCGCGTCAGGCCGGGTTCCAGAAGGCCAAGCCCGACCTCACTCGCGGCGCGGAGGTGTACACGAAGATTTGTGCCAACTGCCACCGGCTGAACAACGCGGGAAGCAAGGTCGGCCCGGACCTCGACGGCGTCGGCCTGCGGGGTCTGGAGCGCGTGTTGGAAGACACGCTGGCCCCGAACCGCAACGTCGACGCCGCGTTCCGCGCGACCGTGCTGGCGCTGAAGGACGGCAAGGTCGTGACCGGACTCCTGCTGCGCGAGGAAGGCGAGCTGCTGGTCGTGGTCAACGACCAAGGCAAGGAAGTTCGAATCGCCAAGCCAGACGTCGAGGAACGCAACCAACTCAAACTGTCGCCGATGCCTGCGAACATTTCGGATCAGCTTCCCGAGGCGGACTACTACAACCTCGTCGGCTTCCTGCTGAACCAGCGGCAAATGCAACAGGCAGCGAAGCCGTGATGGCGCGGACTTGCAGGTCGCAACTCATTAAAAGCAATGCGGAGGGCCACGCGATGTTTGCATTCGGGACGTGGGAGATCGTGCTCCTCGGAATATTGATTGGGGTTCCGGCCCTGGCGGGGATCGCGGTGCTGGTCGTATCGCTGGTGAACAAAGGCAGGTCACCGCCGGCGGAGACGACTTCCGCTCCGGCCAAACACATCCGCTGTCCCTACTGCGAGCACAAGCTGCCCGCCCATTTCAAGGTCTGCACAGCTTGTGGCAAACCGACCCATTGAGAGACTTCCATAATCCGCCCATGCCAGAAAACCAGCTCTACTACGGGGAAAACCTGCAAGTCCTCCGCGAGAACATTCTCGACGAGACGGTGTCAAAGGCGGCCACTTGAAGGCCGACGACGTGCGCGCCCTGAATCACGTCCGCGAGCGGGAGAAGGCGGACATCGGGTTGCTGATCTCGTTGCACAACCCGACCGCCAAGATGAAAGCCGACGCCGCCTCGGCCGGCATTTACCACGGCGGCGCGGACGGCAAGACGCAATATCCCCGCCTCCAGCTTCTGACAATCGCCGGACTGCTCGGCAACAGCCAACGGGCCGAGCATCCGGACTACATCAAGAACGTGAATTTCAAGAAAGCCAGGCGGGAAGTGACCAAACAGAAGACGAAAGCCCTGTTCACGGGGGACGAGGACGAGGACGAGTAGTCAGCATGGTCCGGCGCTTTCTCAGAATCGGCCGTGCGGCCGAGAAAACGCGGATTCCT
>Ga0233425_10005591_pt1 | contig 19653 bp, 31 predicted proteins | sample Watercolumn_Towu_2_FD_181712 | JGI IMG/M metagenome (GOLD analysis project Ga0233425, IMG submission 181712) | Freshwater microbial communities from Lake Towuti, South Sulawesi, Indonesia - Watercolumn_Towuti2014_140_MG | ecosystem: Environmental > Aquatic > Freshwater > Lake | place... | reverse complement strand
ACAACGTGGCGCTGGAGGTCTCGCTGATCACGCCGATCGCGATGGACGAGGGCCTGCGCTTCGCCATCCGCGAGGGCGGCAAGACCGTCGGCGCCGGCGTCGTCTCCAAGATCATCGAGTAGCGGGCTAGGAAGGATCGCCGAGCGGCGAGGATCGGTCCCATGGACAGCCAGAACATACGAATCCGCCTCAAGGCGTTCGATCATCGCGTGCTCGACCAGTCGACCAGCGAGATCGTGAACACGGCCAAGCGCACCGGCGCGCGCGTGCGCGGGCCGATTCCGCTGCCGACGCGCATCGAGCGGTTCACGGTCAACCGGTCGCCGCACATCGACAAGAAGTCGCGCGAGCAGTTCGAGATCCGCACGCACAAGCGGCTGCTGGATATCGTCGATCCCACCCCGCAGACCGTGGACGCGCTGATGAAGCTCGACCTGGCCGCGGGCGTGGACGTCGAGATCAAGCTGTAAGAGCGGAACGGGAAGGACGCCGACGATGCGCACCGGATTGGTCGCCCGCAAGCTGGGCATGACCCGCGTGTTCGACGCCGACGGGCAGCACGTGCCGGTCACCGTGCTGGCGGTCGAGAACTGCCAGGTGGTGGCGCTGCGCAGCGCCGAGAACGACGGCTACAGCGCGGTGCAGCTCGGCGCCGGTCCGCGCAAGGCCAAGGGCGTGACCAAGCCGATGCGCGGCCACTTCGCCAAGGCCAAGGTCGAGCCCAAGCGCAAGCTCGCGGAGTTCCGCGTGGACCCGGCCCAGGCGCCGGCGGTGGGCACGGAGCTGTCGGCGGCGCATTTCGTGCCGGGCCAGTTCGTCGACGTGACCGGCACCACCATCGGCAAGGGCTTCGCCGGCGTCATCAAGCGCCACCATTTCAGCGGCCTGCGTGCCTCGCACGGCGTGTCGATCTCGCACCGCTCGCACGGCTCGACCGGCCACCGCCAGGACCCCGGCAAGGTATTCAAGGGCAAGAAGATGGCGGGGCACCTCGGCGACAAGCGCCGCACCACGCTGAACCTCAAGGTCATGTCCACCGACGCCGCGCGCGGCCTGATCCTGCTCAAAGGCAACGTGCCGGGCGCGGAGGGAAGCTTCGTGCTGCTGCGCGACGCCGTGAAGAAGAAGACGCCGGCCAACCTGCCGTTGCCGGCGGCCCTGAAGACCGGCAGCGAAGCGCCGGGCTTCACCGAAATGCTGGTCGACCGCCCGCGCCTGGTCGAGAAGGCCGAGAAGGCGCAGAAGGCCGCCAAGCCCGCAGCGGCCCCCGCGGCGCCCGCGAAGAAGTAAGGACCCATTCGATGCAAGCCCCGGTGAAGACCCTGGACAACAAGAGCGCCGGCACCGTCGAGCTCAGCGACGCGGTGTTCGGCGCCACGGTGCGCGACGACATCCTGTCGCGGCTGGTGCATTGGCAGCTCGCCAAGCGCCGGGCCGGCACGCACAAGACCAAGGGCATCAGCGAGATCCAGGGCACCACCAAGAAGCCGTGGAAGCAGAAGGGCACCGGCCGCGCCCGCCAGGGCTCGCTGCGCTCGCCCCAGTTCCGCGGCGGCGCGCGCATCTTTGGGCCTGTCGTGCGCGACCACGGCTATTCCCTGCCCAAGCAGGTGCGCAAGCTCGGCTTGGTTTCGGCGCTATCCTCGAAGCAGGCCGAGGGCAAGCTCGTGGTGCTCGACGCCGCCAAGGTGGAAAAGGCCAAGACCAAGGACCTGGCGGCGCGCCTGGTGAAGCTGGGGCTGGGCTCGGCCCTGGTGATCGACGGGCCGGAGATCGACCGGAACTTCGCGCTCGCCGCCCGCAACATCCCCGGCATCGACGTGCTGCCGCAGCAAGGCGCCAACGCCTACGACATCCTGCGCCACGACACGCTGGTCCTCACCAAGGCGGCGGTCGAGCACCTGCACGCGAGGCTGAAATGAGCGGCGCGCACATCGTGAAGCCCGGTAAGGTCGCGCTCGGCGACGAGCGCGCCTACGCGCTCATCCGCTCGCCCGTGATCACGGAAAAGGCGACCATGGGCTCGCAGCACAACCAGGTCACGTTCCGCGTGCCGCTCGACGCCACCAAGCCCGAGATCAAGGCCGCGGTCGAGAAGCTGTTCAAGGTCAAGGTCACGGCGGTCAACACGCTCCGGCACAAGGGCAAGGTCAAGCGGTTCCGCCAGTCCGTCGGCAGGCGCAGCGACACCAAGAAGGCGATCGTCTCGCTGGCCGAGGGCCAGACCATCGACGTGACGACGGGAATCTGAAGCCATGGCGCTGAAAACCCTCAAGCCGGTCACCAACGGCACCCGCGGCACGGTGCTGATCGACCGTTCCGAGCTGTGGAAGGGCCGGCCGGTGAAGGCCCTGACCGAAGGCAAGAAGTCGATGGGCGGGCGCAACGTGCACGGCCACATCACCACGCGCCACCAGGGCGGCGGGCACAAGCAGCGCTACCGCTTCGTCGACTTCAAGCGCCGCAAGCTCGACGTCCCGGCCACGGTCGAGCGTATCGAGTACGACCCCAACCGCTCGGCGTTCATCGCGCTGGTGAAGTACGACGACGGCGAGCAGAGCTACATCATCGCCCCGCAGCGCCTGCGCGCCGGCGACAAGGTGGTCGCGGGCGCCAAGGCCGACATCAAGCCCGGCAACGCCATGCCGCTCAAGGCCATGCCGGTCGGCACGATCTGCCACAACGTGGAGCTGAAGATCGGCAAGGGCGGGCAGCTCGCGCGCTCGGCCGGCACCTACGTCCAACTCGTCGGCCGCGACGGCGAATACGCGCTGTTGCGCCTGAGCTCGGGCGAGATGCGCATGGTGCGCGGCGAGTGCATGGCCACGGTCGGCGCGGTGTCGAACCCAGACCGCATGAACCAGACCATCGGCAAGGCCGGCCGCACGCGCTGGATGGGCGTGCGCCCGACGGTGCGCGGCGTGGCCATGAACCCGGTCGACCATCCGCTCGGCGGCGGCGAGGGCCGCAGCTCCGGCGGCCGCCATCCCGTGTCGCCCTGGGGCCAGGGCACCAAGGGCACCCGCACCCGCAACAACAAGCGCACCGACCGGATGATCGTCCGGCGCCGGTACCAGAAGTAGTGGAGGGCTGAAAGCGTGGCTCGCTCCGTTTGGAAAGGCCCGTTCGTCGACGGCAACCTGCTGAAGAAGGCCGAGAAGGCGCGCGCCGCCGGCCGCAACGAGGTGATCAAGACCTGGTCGCGGCGCTCGACCATCCTGCCGCAGTTCGTGGGCCTGACGTTCGGCGTGTACAACGGGCACAAGTTCCTGCCGGTGCTGGTGACCGAGAACATGATCGGCCACAAGTTCGGCGAGTTCTCGCCCACCCGCGTGTTCCACGGCCACTCGGCCGACCGCAAGGCGACGCTGGAAGAAGGCGGGGCGCCCGCGGCGCCGCGCGCCGCGCCCGGTGCGGCGCCCGGCGCGGCGCCCAAGGGTTGATCGCGGGATCGATGGCCATGGGCAAGAAGGCAAAAGAACGCCGCGTGGGCGAGACCGAGGCGATGGCGATCGCCCGCGCGATCCGCACCAGCCCGCGCAAGCTGAACCTGGTGGCGCAGTTGATCCGCGGCAAGTCGGCGGAGACCGCGCTGGCGGAGCTTTCGTTCTCGCGCCGGCGCATCGCGAACGACGTGAAGAAGGTGCTGCAGGCCGCGATCGCCAACGCCGAGAACAACCACCAGCTCGACGTCGACCGGCTGTACGTCAAGTCGGCGACCGTCGGCCGCACCGCGGCGATGCGCCGGTTCCACGCGCGCGGCCGCGGACGCATCGGCGGCATCGAGAAGCTGATCAGCAACCTGACGGTGGTCGTGGGCGAACGCGCGCAGCGCGACGAGGGCGCCGCCGCCAAGCGCGAGGAGAAGGCCTAGACATGGGTCAGAAGGTAAATCCGGTCGGGCTCCGGCTCGGCATCAACCGCACCTGGGATTCGCGCTGGTTCGCCAGGCGCGACTACTCGAACCTGCTGCACGACGACCTGAAGCTGCGCAACTTCCTGCAGGAGCGCCTGGCGCAGGCCGGCGTGTCGCGCGTGGTGATCGAACGCCCGGCCAAGCGCGCGCGCATCACGATCCACACCGCCCGGCCCGGCGTGGTGATCGGCAAGAAGGGCGTGGACATCGAGAAGCTGCGCGCCGACCTGGCGAAGATGACCGGCGCGGAGGTGAACCTGAACATCGTCGAGATCCGCAAGCCCGAGATCGACGCCAAGCTGGTGGCCGAAGGCATCGCCCAGCAGCTCGAGCGCCGCGTGGCGTTCCGTCGCGCGATGAAGCGCGCCGTGCAGTCGGCGATGCGGCTTGGCGCGCTCGGCATCCGCATCAACTGCGGCGGCCGGCTCGGCGGCGCCGAGATCGCGCGCGTGGAGTGGTACCGCGAAGGCCGCGTGCCGCTGCATACGCTGCGCGCCGACGTGGATTTCGGCCGCGCCACCGCCCGCACCACCTACGGCACCTGCGGCGTGAAAGTGTGGGTGTTCAAGGGCGAGATCATGGCGCACGACCCGATGGCCCAGGACAAGCGGGTCATGGAACAGCAGGTCGCGCGCTGACGGAAACGAAGGAACGGAACCCTAAGCCATGCTCGCGCCCAAGCGCACGAAATTCCGCAAGGCCCACAAGGGCCGCGTCCACGGCAAGGCCCGCGGCCAGACGCAGCTCAGCTTCGGCTCGTACGGCTTGAAGGCGGTCGAGGCCGGCCGCGTCACCTCGCGCCAGATCGAGGCTGCGCGGCGCACCATCACGCGCCACATGAAGCGCATCGGCAAGCTGTGGATCAACATCTTCCCGGACGTGCCGGTGTCGCGCAAGCCGGCCGAGGTGCGCATGGGTTCGGGCAAGGGCACGCCCGAGTACTGGATCTGCCGCGTCAAGCCCGGGCGCATTATGTTCGAGGTCGACGGCGTTCCCGAAAGCCTGGCGAAGGAGGCGTTCGCGCTGGCCGGGGCCAAGCTGCCGGTGCTCGCGCGCATGGTCGCGCGGCCGGGCCTGGAAGGCTAGAGGATCGAAGCGTCATGAAAGCCGCGGATCTCAGGACCGAAACCCCCGACCAGCTGAAGCAGAAGCTTCTGGACCTGCGCAAGGAGCAGTTCAACCTGCGCTTCCAGAAGGCGAGCGGGCAGCTGGAGAAGACCGACCGGGTGCGCGCGGTGCGCCGCGACATCGCCCGGATCAAGACCGTTCTCGGCGCCAAGGCCGCGTCCGCCGGCGCCGGCGGCAAGTCGTCCTAAACCGGAGTTTTGAGCGAAATGCCCCGTCGTGTGCTGGAAGGGATCGTGGTCAGCGACAAGAACGCGAAGACCGTCGTGGTCCGCGTCGACCGCCGCATCATGCATCCGCTGTACAAGAAGTTCCTGACCGAAACCAAGAAGTTCCATGCCCACGACGCGCAGGACCGCTTCAAGGTCGGCGACCGCGTGCGCATCCGCGAGTGCCGCCCGCTGTCGCGGCTGAAGCGCTGGGAGGTGCTGGCGGACGGCGAGCCGGCCGCGGCGGCCGGCACCGAGGCGGCGCCCAAGGCCGGCAAGCCGGCCAAGACCGCGAAGGCGGGCTGACGGCAGCGATCGAGGGCCAGGCCATGATCCAGCAGGAAACCAACCTCGAAGTCGCCGACAACTCGGGCGCCCGGCGCGTCCAGTGCATCAAGGTGCTGGGCGGCTCGAAGCGCAAATACGCCTCGATCGGCGACGTGATCGTGGTGTCGGTGAAGGACGCGATTCCGCGTGGGCGCGTGAAGAAGGGCGACGTGCACCAGGCGGTGATCGTGCGCACGGCGCGCGAGATCCACCGCCACGACGGCACCTCGATCCGCTTCGACCGCAACGCGGCGGTGCTGATCACCAAAGAAGGCGAGCCGATCGGCACGCGCATCTTCGGGCCGGTCACGCGCGAGCTGCGCGCGAAGAAGTTCATGAAGATCGTGTCGCTGGCGCCGGAAGTGCTGTAAGGGCCGGCAAGGGTTGAACGGGCGAAACCATGGGCGTGAAGCTGAAAATCAGGAAAGGCGACAAGGTGGTCGTGATCGCCGGCCGCGACCGCGGCAAGACCGGCGAGGTGCTGCGCGTGGACGTGAAGGACGGCCGCCTGCTGGTCCAGGGCGTCAACATGGTCAAGCGCCACACCAAGCAGAAGCCGGGCGAGCCGGGCGGCATCGTCGACAAGGAAGCGCCGATCCACATCTCGAACGTGGCCCACATCGATCCCAAGGACAGCAAGCCGACGCGCGTCGGCTTCAAGGTGATCGAGGGCAACCGCAAGGTCCGCTACGCCAAGCGGTCCGGCGAGATCATCGACCGCTGAGCGGCTGACCGGAGACGATCGTCATGGAAACACGGCTGAGCAAGCACTACGCGGACGTCGTCCGGCCGAACCTGATGAAGGAGTTCAACTACACGAACCCCATGCAGGTGCCGCGGCTGGAGAAGATCGTCATCAATATGGGCGTGGGCGAGGCCACGGGCGACGGCAAGAAGATCGACGCCGCGGTCGCGGACCTGACGGCCATCAGCGGCCAGAAGCCGGTGGTGACGCGCTCGAAGAAGGCGATCGCGGGCTTCAAGATCCGCGTCGGCCTGCCGATCGGCTGCAAGGTGACGCTGAGGCGCGAGCGCATGTACGAGTTTCTCGACCGCCTCGTCACCATCGCGCTGCCGCGCGTGCGCGACTTCCGCGGGCTGTCGCCGAAAAGCTTCGACGGCCGCGGCAACTACGCGCTGGGCGTGAAGGAGCAGATCGTGTTCCCCGAGATCAACTACGACAAGGTGGACGAGGTGCGGGGCATGGACATCATCATCTGCACCACCGCCAGGACCGACAAGGAGGGCCGGGCCCTGTTGAAGGGCTTCGACATGCCCTTCATCAACGGCTGACGGCATCAGGAACGGAGGACAGATTCCGACATGGCGAAACTCAGTTCCGTCGAGCGCAACAGGAAACGGCGCAAGCTGGTGAAGCGCTTCGCGGCCAGGCGCGCCGAATTGAAGAAGGCCGTGATGGACCAGCAGCTCACCATGGAAGACCGCTTCGCGGCGCAGATGAAGCTCAACAAGCTGCCGCGCAACTCGAGCCCGGTGCGCATCCACAACCGCTGCCAGCTCACCGGGCGGCCGCGCGGCTTCTACCGCAAGTTCAAGCTGTCGCGCATCGCGTTGCGCGACCTGGCCTCGAGCGGCCAGATCCCCGGCATGGTCAAGTCTAGCTGGTAGGCGGGAGACACCGAACATGGCTATGACCGATCCCCTCGGCGATCTCCTCGCCCGCATCCGCAACGCGCAGCGGCAGGGCATCGAGACCATCGTGTCGCCGGCCTCGCGGCTGCGCGCCAACGTGCTCGACGTGCTGAAGCGCGAGGGCTACATCCGCGACTTCGCGGTCGAGGAGAAGGGCCCGGGCATCCAGGAAATCCGCATCGAGCTCAAGTACCACGAGGGCGCGCCCGTGATCCGCAAGATCGCGCGCGTCTCGAAGCCCGGCCGGCGCGTCTATTCGCGCATCGCCGACCTCGAACGCGTCTACAACGGGCTCGGCATCTCGATCCTGTCCACGCCGCGCGGCGTGATGTCGGACAACGAGGCCCGCGCCGCCAACGTCGGCGGCGAGGTCCTGTGCCAGGTGTTCTAGGCCGGGCGCAGCGAAGGAACGAAGGAAGCGATACCCATGTCGCGAGTCGGCAAATATCCGGTGGCCGTGCCCCAGGGCGTCACCGTCGAGGTACAGGGCCAGCGCGTCAAGGCCAAGGGCAAGCTCGGCGAGCTCACGCTCGTGGTCGACAACGAGGTGGACGTGAAGATGGAGGGCGGCGCGGTCAAGTTCACGCCGCGCGCCGACACCAAGCGCGCGCGCACCGTGTGGGGCACCATGCGCAGCCTGATGAACGGCATGGTCAAGGGCGTGAGCCAGGGCTTCTCGGTGCCGCTCGAGATCAACGGCGTGGGCTTCCGCGCGGCGGTGCAGGGCAAGGTGCTGCAGCTCCAGCTCGGCTTCAGCCACGAGGTCAAGTACCCGATCCCCGACGGCATCGCGATCAAGTGCGACAAGCCGACCTCGATCCTGGTCTCGGGCGCCGACAAGCAGAAGGTCGGGCAGGTGGCGGCGGAAATCCGCGCGCTGCGCCCGCCCGAGCCGTACAAGGGCAAGGGCATCAAGTACGAGGCCGAGACCATCCGCCGCAAGGAAGGCAAGAAGAAGTAAGGCCCGAGGGGCGAGAGCAGGAAAGGACGACCGCCATGTCTCGCGCGGACAAGAATTTCGACCGCCGCCAGCGCCGGCTTCGGGCCTCGCTCGCCCGCAAGGGCGCGGGCCGGCCGCGCCTGTCGGTGCACCGCTCGGGCAAGCACATCTACGCCCAGGTGATCGACGACGCGCGCGGCAAGACGCTGGCCGCCGCCTCGACGCTGGAGAAGGACGTGCGCGGGGGCCTGAAGACCTGCGCCAACGTCGAGGCCGCCAAGGCGGTGGGCAAGCTGATCGCCACGCGCGCCATCGCCGCGGGCGTCAAGGCCGTGGTGTTCGACCGCGGCGGCTACATGTTCCACGGCCGGGTGAAGGCCCTGGCCGACGCCGCCCGCGAGGGCGGCCTGTCGTTCTAGCTGGGAAAGGCCGGCAATGGCACAGACTCCGGAAACCACCTCCACCGAAACCGCGCCGGAAGAGAAGCCGGAGCGCCCGCGCGGGCGCGGCCGCGGCGGCCGCGGGCGCGGCGACCGCGGCGAGCGGGGTCCGCGCGACCGCGGCGACCGCGGCGAGCGCGACGAAAACGAGCTGACCGAGAAGCTGGTCGCCATCAACCGCGTCGCCAAGGTGGTGAAGGGCGGCCGGCGCTTCGGCTTCGCCGCCCTGGTGGTGGTGGGCGACCAGAAGGGCCGCGTCGGCCACGGCGCCGGCAAGGCGCGCGAGGTGCCCGAGGCGATCCGCAAGGCCACCGACCAGGCCAAGCGCAGCATGATCCGCGTGCCGATGCGCGAGGGCCGCACGCTGCACCACGACATCCAGGGGCGCTTCGGCGCGGGCCGCGTGGTCCTGCGCGCCGCTTCGCCCGGCACCGGCATCATCGCCGGCGGCCCGATGCGCGCGATCTTCGAGGCCCTGGGCCTCAAGGACGTGATCGGCAAGTCGGTCGGCACCTCGAACCCGCACAACATGGTCAAGGCCACGTTCACGGCGCTGACCGACGTGTCGTCGCCGCGCGCCGTCGCGCAGCGCCGCGGCAAGAAGGTCGGCGACATCCTGGGCAAGCGCGCCGACCAGGCGGAAGCGAAGGAGTAGCGCCGTGGCCAGCGACGCGAAGAAGAAGGAAGCCAAGGCCGGCACGATCAGGGTGACGCAGACCGGCAGCCCGATCGCCCGGCGTTTCGACCAGCGCCAGACGCTGATCGGCCTCGGCCTCAACAAGCGGCACCGCAGCCGCGTGCTCGAGGACACGCCCGCGGTGCGCGGGATGATCACGAAGGTGAAGCACTTGGTGCGGGTGGAAAACGCGGGCTGACGCAAGGAGGGCCGGCGCCCCGCGGCGCAATGGCCCGAAGCGATGGATGGTTCGACATGAAGCTGAACGAGATCAGGGACAACCCGGGGGCCAGGGCCAAGCGCATGCGCGTCGGCCGCGGCATCGGCTCGGGCAAGGGCAAGCAGAGCGGCCGCGGCGGCAAGGGCCAGACCGCGCGCACCGGCGTGGCGCTGGGCGGATTCGAAGGCGGCCAGATGCCGCTCTACCGCCGCCTGCCCAAGCGCGGATTCGTCAACGTGTTCGCCCGGCGCTTCGTGCCGGTGAACCTGGGCCGCATCCAGCAGGCGATCGACGACAAGCGCCTGAACCCGGCCGAGCCGGTGACGGTCGAGACGCTGAAGGCCGCGGGCGTGCTGGGCCGCAGCTTCGACGGCGTGCGCCTGCTTGCAACCGGCGAAATAAAGACCAAATTGACGGTGAAGCTGACCGGCGCCTCGCGCGCCGCGGTCAAGGCGGTCGAGGCCCAGGGCGGCACGGTCGAGGTCGCGATCGGGCCGAAGCCGCCCAAGGAAAAGCCCGCCAAGGCCGAGAAACCCGCGAAGGAAGCCGTCAAGGAACCGGCCAAGGAACCGGCCAAGCCGGCCGAGGCGAAGGCGGACAAGGCGGCCGGCGGCAAGGAGCAGCCCAAGGCCGAGAAGCCCAAGCAGAAGCCGCCCGCGCCCAAGACGGACGGCAAGAGCGACGGCAAGGGCTGACATCGGGCCCTCGCGTGAACGTGAAGGTGTAGGCAATGGCCTCAGCCGCAGAGCAACTGGCCGCCAATATCAACTTCGGCGCCTTCGCCAAGGCGACGGAGCTGAAGAAGCGCGTCTGGTTCACGCTGGGCGCGCTGTTGGTCTATCGCCTCGGCACCTACATCCCGATTCCCGGCATCGACCCGGGGGCGCTCGCCGCGCTGTTCCAGCAGAACTCCGGCGGCATCCTCGGCATGTTCGACATGTTCTCGGGCGGCGCCTTGCAGCGCATGACAATCCTGGCGCTGAATGTCATGCCGTACATCTCGGCCTCGATCATCATGCAGCTGATGACGGCGGTTTCGCCGACCCTGGAGCAGCTCAAGAAAGAGGGTGAGGTCGGGCGCAAGAAGATCAACCAGTACACGCGCTACGGCACCGTGATCCTGGCGACGGTGCAGGCCTACGGCATCGCCATCGGCCTCGAATCCGCCTCGGGCACGGCGGGGCCTGCGGTGCTGGCGCCGGGCATGTTCTTCCGGCTGACCACCGTGGTGTCGCTCGTGGGCGGCACCATGTTCCTGATGTGGCTGGGCGAGCAGATCACGGCGCGCGGCGTGGGCAACGGGGTTTCGCTGATCATCTTCGCCGGCATCGCCGCCAACCTGCCGCACGCGCTGGGCGCGACGCTCGAGCTCGGCCGCACCGGCGCGCTATCGACCGTGTTCATCCTGACGCTGCTGGTGCTGTCGATCGCCGTGGTCGCGTTCATCGTGTTCATCGAGCGGGCGCAGCGCCGCATCCTGGTGCAGTACCCGAAGCGCCAGGTCGGCAACAAGATGTTCGGCGGCGACGCCTCGCACATGCCGCTCAAGCTCAACACCTCGGGCGTGATCCCGCCGATCTTCGCCAGCTCCATCCTGCTGATGCCGCTGACCATCGCCGGCTTCACCGGCGGGCAGGGGCCGGAGTGGCTCACCCTCGTCACCGCGCAGCTCGCCCACGGCTCGCTGCTGTATCTCGGCCTCTATGTCGGGATGATCGTGTTCTTCGCCTTCTTCTACACGGCGATCGTGTTCAATCCGGTCGAGACCGCCGACAACCTGAAGAAATACGGCGGCTTCGTCCCCGGCATCCGCCCGGGCAAGAACACCGCCGACTATCTCGATTTCGTGCTGACGCGGCTCACCGTGGTGGGCGCGGCGTACCTGTCGGCGGTGTGCATCCTGCCCGAGATCCTGATCTCGAACTATTCCGTGCCGTTCTACTTCGGCGGCACCAGCCTCCTGATCGTGGTCAGCGTCACCATGGACACTGTGGCCCAGATCCACAGCCACCTGCTGGCGCACCAGTACGAAGGCCTGATCAAGAAGGCGAAGCTCCGGGGCGCGCGCCGATGAACCTGATCCTCCTCGGGCCGCCCGGCGCCGGCAAGGGCACCCAGGCCAAGCACCTGGCGGCCGCGCTCGCGGTGCCGCAGCTCTCCACCGGCGACATGCTGCGCGCGGCGGTGGCGGCGGGCAGCGAGCTCGGCAAGCGGGTCAAGGCCGTGATGGACGCGGGGATGCTGGTCTCGGACGATATCGTGATCCAGCTCATCGCCGAGCGCATCGACCGGCCGGACTGCCGCAAGGGCTTCATCCTCGACGGCTATCCGCGCTCGCTGCCCCAGGCCGAGGCGCTGGACCGGATGCTGGCGGAGCGCAAGCTGCGCATCGACCGGGTGATCGAGATGCAGGTGAAGGACGAGGCGCTGGTCGAGCGCATCACCGGCCGGTTCGCCTGCGCCAAGTGCGGCGCCGGCTATCACGACAGGTTCCAGCGTCCCAAGAAGGACGGCGTGTGCGACGCGTGCGGCGGGCGGGAGTTCACCCGCCGCGCCGACGACAAGGAAGAGACGGTCCGGGCGCGGCTGGCCGCCTACCACGCGCAGACGGCCCCGCTTTTGCCCTATTACCGGGCGAAAGGGACGCTGCGGACGGTGGACGGCATGGCCGCGATCGACCGGGTGACCCGGCAGATGCAGGCCGTGGTGGAGATGGCGTAACAGGTTGACTGGACGGGGATTCTCCCTATACTGCGGCGTTTTTCGCGGGCGCCGCCGCTTGGGCGAGCAAGCTCCGTCCTGCAACCAGAGACCGTAAGGAGACGTAGAGGTGGCGCGCATCGCAGGCGTGAACATCCCGACCAACAAGCGCGTGACCATCGCGCTGCAGTACATCCACGGGATCGGGCCGTTCAAGTCGAAGCAGATCTGCCGGAAGGTCGGGATTCCCGACGACCGGCGGGTGAACCAGCTCACCGACGACGAGGTCTTGCGCATCCGCGAGGTGATCGACCGCGAGCACCAGGTCGAGGGCGATCTCCGGCGCGAGGTGGCGATGAACATCAAACGGCTGATGGACCTGGGCTGCTATCGCGGCCTGCGTCACCGCAAGCAGCTGCCGGTGCGCGGCCAGCGCACGCACACCAACGCGCGCACCCGCAAGGGCAAGGCGCGCCCGATCGCGGGCAAGAAGAAGGTCGTCTGACGCAACGCAGGAACCGGCCGCCCGCGCGCCCTTGCGCGGCCGGCATCCGCTTGGAGAAGGACTGAATGGACACCCCGGGCAAGAAAGAGCAGAAAGACGCGAAAGAGCAGCAGGGCGCCGCCGGCGCGTCGCCCGCGCCGCGCGCGCGCAAGAAGGAACGCAAGAACATCACCTCGGGCGTCGCGCACGTGAACGCGTCGTTCAACAACACGACCATCACGATCACCGACGCGCAGGGCAATACGATCGCCTGGTCGTCGTCGGGCTCGCAAGGGTTCAAGGGCAGCCGCAAGTCCACGCCCTACGCTGCGCAGATCGCGGCCGAGGCCGCCGGGCGCAAGGCGATGGAGCACGGCATGAAGCAGCTCGAGATCGAGGTGAAGGGCCCCGGCGCGGGGCGCGAATCCGCGTTGCGCGCGCTGCAGACCGTGGGCTTCGCCATCACGACCATCCGCGACGTGACGCCGATTCCGCACAACGGCTGCCGCCCGCCCAAGCGCCGGCGCGTGTGATTTTCCATAGGACCGGCCTGGGGCGCCCCGCGCGCCGAAGCCGGCCCAAACCCAGAAGCGGCCAAGGCGCGCCAGCCCCCGGCGCTCCCGACGGCCCGATAGGACGAAGGTGAAAGACGTGATCCAGAAGAATTGGCAAGACCTGATCAAGCCCCAGAAGCTGTCGATCGAGCCCGGCGACGACCCCGCGCGCGCCGCGACCATCGTGGTCGACCAGCTCGAGCGCGGCTTCGGCCTCACGCTCGGCAACGCGCTCCGGCGCGTGCTGCTGTCGTCGTTGCGCGGCGCCGCCGTGACCTCGATCCAGATCGACGGCGTGCTGCACGAGTTCTCGTCGATCCCCGGCGTGCTCGAGGACGTGACCGACATCGTGCTCAACATCAAGGCGCTGGGCCTGCGCATGCACGGCGAGGGCCCGAAGAAGATGCGGCTCACCGCCACCGGCCCGGGCGAGGTGACCGCGGGCATGATCGAAACCGGCCACGACATCGAGGTGATGGACCCCGACCTGGTGATCTGCACGCTGGACCAGGGCGCCAAGATCTCGATGGAGATGACGGTCGAGACCGGCAAGGGCTACGTAGCGGGCTTCACCAACCGGCCCGAGGACGCGCCGATCGGCCTGATTCCCGTGGACGCGCTGTTCAGCCCGGTGCGCAAGGTCAGCTACAAGGTCGAGCCCACGCGCGTGGGCCAGGTGACCGACTACGACAAGCTCTCCATGCGGGTCGAGACCAACGGCGCCATCACGCCCGAGGACGCCGTGGCGGTCGCCGCGCGCATCCTGCAGGAGATGCTGAAGCTGTTCATCAACTTCGAGGAGCCGCAGGCCGCCGCCGCCGAGGACAAGGCGCACGACCTGCCGTTCAACCGCAACCTGCTGCGCAAGGTGGACGAGCTCGAGCTTTCGGTGCGCTCCGCCAACTGCCTCAAGAACGACAACATCGTCTATATCGGCGACCTGGTGCAGAAGACCGAGGCCGAGATGCTGCGCACGCCCAACTTCGGCCGCAAGTCGCTGAACGAGATAAAAGAAGTCCTGGCGACCATGGGACTGCACCTCGGCATGGAAATCCCCAACTGGCCGCCCGAGAACATCGAGGAGCTGGTGAAGCGCGTCGAGGAGCCCTACTGAGGGCCGGCCGGCGAAGACAACGGGAAGTAGTCCGGGAGAATTGGGTCATGCGACACGCACTGCGCGGCCGCAAACTGAACCGCAAGCGGGGCCACCGCACGGCGCTGTTCCGCAACCTGGCGGCGGCGCTGTTGAAGCACGAGCAGATCACCACCACGCTGCCGAAGGCCAAGGACCTCAGGCCCGTGGTGGAGAAGCTGATCACGCTGGGCAAGCGCGGCGGCCTGCATGCGCGGCGCCAGGCGCTCGCGGCGCTCCACAACGACGCGAGGATCGCCGCCAAGCTGTTCGGGCCGCTCGCCGAGCGCTACAAGGACCGCAAGGGCGGCTACACGCGCGTCCTGAAGGCGGGGTTCCGCTACGGCGACTCCGCGGCGATGGCCGTGATCGAGCTGGTCGACCGCGACGCCGACGCCAAGGGCCAGGATTCCGGGCCGAGCCAGAAGGAATCGGTGGCCGAGCCGCAGGAGGCCGCGACGGCATGACGCGCGCCGCGGGGGGCCCGACCCCTCGCGCCCGTCGCGACGGGGCGCGCGCCCGCTCGCTGTTTCTCGGCGCCTGCGCCCTTTCCGTTGGCCTGATCGCCGCCGCCGCGGCGCAAACGCCCTCCGCCGATTCCGCCAAGGCGCCGCCCGCGAACCGCGAGGCGCTGCGCCAGTCCTTCGCGCCCGTGGTCAAGCGCGCCGCGCCGGCGGTCGTCAACATCTACACGCGCCGCGTGGTGCGCACGCGCGACCCGTCCACGCTGCTGTTCGACGACCCGTTCTTCCGGCGCTTCTTCGGCGAGGAAGGCCCGTTCTCGCAGCTTCAGCCCGAGCGCCAGCGCATCCAGAACGCGCTGGGGTCGGGGGTGATCGTCGATCCCGCGGGCCTGATCGTCACCAACAGCCACGTGGTGCGCGGCGCCGACGAAATCCGCGTGGTGCTGAGCGACCGGCGCGAGTTCGACGCCAAGGTGGTGGAGACCGACGACAAGACCGACCTGTCGGTGCTGCGCGTCGAGGGCGCGCCCGGCAAGCTGCCGTCGATCGAGCTCGCCGATTCCGACGCGCTCGAGGTCGGCGACCTGGTGCTGGCGATCGGCAACCCGTTCGGCATCGGCCAGACCGTGACCAGCGGCATCGTCTCGGCCCTGGCGCGCACCACGCTGGGCGCCACGGACTACAGCTTCTTCATCCAGACCGACGCGGCCATCAACCCCGGCAACTCGGGCGGCGCGCTGGTGGACCTCGCGGGGCGGCTCGTGGGCATCAACACGGTGATCCTGTCGCGCTCCGGCGGGTCGCACGGCATCGGCTTCGCGATCCCCTCGAACATGGTGCGCACGGTGGCGGCGGCCGTGGCCACGGGGCACAAGCTGGTGCGGCCCTGGCTCGGCGCTTCCGGCCAGCGCGTGACCGCCGAGATCGCGGACTCGCTGGGCCTGGCGCACCCCGCGGGGGTGCTGATCGACCAGGTGCATCCCGGCGGCCCGGCGGACCGCGCCGGGGTCAAGTCCGGCGACGTGATCACCGCAGTGGACGGCCTCGAGGTCGGCGACCCGCAGGGCCTGCGCTTCCGCGTGGCGACCAAGCCCGTGGGCGGCAGCGCGGCGCTGACCGTCCTGCGCCAGGGCCGGCCGCTGGCGCTGCGCCTGTCCCTGGCCGCCCCGCCCGAGGTGCCGCCGCGCGAAGCGGCCGAGATCAGGGGCGCCGGACCGTTGCAGGGCGCGGTGGTCGCCAACATGTCGCCGGCCCTCGCGGTCGAGCTCAGCATGGACACGAGCCTCGGCGGCGTCGTCGTGATCGAGGTCAAGAGCAACTCGCGCGCCCAGCGTCTGCGCTTGAGGCCCGGGGACTTCATCGTCGAGATCAACGACGCGCGCATCGAGGACGTGGCGGGCCTGCGCCGCGCACTGTCGCAGAGCCCGCCGGGGTGGAAGATCACCGTGCGCCGGGGCGAGCGCATGATGACCGCGACGTTTCCGGGATGAACGCGGGCGAAAGCCGCGCGCAGCGCGGCGACGAACCATGACCCTGTTCCAGTCCCAGGCGCCGCGGCCGCTGGCCGACCGCCTGCGCCCCAAGACCCTGCGCGAGGTGGTGGGGCAGGACCATCTGCTGGGGCCGGAGGGGCCGATCGGCCGCATGGTCGCGCGCGGGCGGCTCGCCTCGATGATCCTGTGGGGCCCGCCGGGCTGCGGCAAGACCACGATCGCGCGCCTCCTGGCCGAGGTCGGCGGCCTCGAGTTCGAGCCGCTTTCGGCCGTGTTCTCGGGCGTGGCGGATTTGCGTAAGGTGTTCGACCGCGCCAAGGAGCGCCGCGCCATGGGCCGCGGCACGCTGCTGTTCGTGGACGAGATCCACCGCTTCAACCGCGCGCAGCAGGACGCGTTCCTGCCCGTGGTCGAGGACGGCACGGTGACGCTGATCGGCGCCACGACGGAGAACCCCAGCTTCGAGCTCAACGGCGCGCTGGTGTCGCGCTGCCAGGTGTTCGTGCTGAACCGGCTCGACGACGCGGCGCTGGACGCGATGCTGGCGAAGGCCGAGGAAGCGGAAGGCCGCAGGCTGCCGCTCGGCGCCGACGCGCGCGCGGCGCTGAAAAGCCTCGCCGACGGCGACGGGCGCTATCTGCTCAACATGGCGGAGATGCTGTTCCAGCTTCCGCCCGGCGCGCCGCTCGACCCCAAGGCGCTGGTGCAGCTGGTGCAGCGGCGCATGCCGCTCTACGACAAGGCGCAGGAAAGCCACTACAACCTGATCAGCGCGCTGCACAAGTCGCTGCGCGGCTCGGACGCCGACGCGGCGCTGTACTGGCTCGCGCGCATGCTCGCGGGCGGCGAGGACCCGCTCTATATCGCCCGGCGCCTGGTGCGCTTCGCGGTCGAGGACGTGGGCCTGGCCGACCCGCAGGCGCTGGTGCAGGCGCTCGCGGCCTGGGACACCTACGAGCGGCTGGGCAGCCCGGAGGGCGAGCTGGCGCTGGCGCAGTGCGTGATCTATCTCGGCACCGCGCCCAAGTCGAACGCCGCCTACGCCGCGTTCGGCAGTGCGCAGCGCCTGGCGCGCGAGACCGGCTCGCTGATGCCGCCCAAGCACATCCTCAATGCGCCGACGCGCCTGATGCAGCAGCTCGGTTATGCCAAGGGCTACGAGTACGACCACGACGCCGACGAGGCGTTCTCGGGCCAGGACTATTTCCCCGAAGGCATGGCGCGCCAGCGGCTGTACCGCCCGGTCGAGCGCGGCTTCGAGCGCGAAATCCAGAAGCGCCTGGAATACTGGGAGAAGCTCAGGGCGAAGCGGCGGGAGGGCGGAGAGGAGTGAGCGCGAGGGGCGAGCTTGCCGCATGGAAAGGTTCCGATATTGGCGGCTACGAATTCTCCCACACGTATCGCCGGATGCGCTCGGGGTCGGTGGAAACGAGCGGAATGCCCAGGGTTTCGATGAAGTCCTTCGGCAAATGGGGAAGCAAGTCGAGACTTCCCATCACTGCGGCCTGTTTCGTCGTCGGCCAGTAGAGCGCGCAGGGCAGATCGCGCAGGATGCCCGCGATGATCTCCCAAAACTCCAAGGAATCGGGGGGACGATTTACGGAGAATCCATCGATCATGTCGCCGCTTTCGACATAAATTTCCGATTCCCCTGGATCCTCCCCGAAGCCAATGCGCCAAGCGACTGCATCGTCTTTTCGCGTATGCTTCGCAAATCGCCGTCGAAGCTCCGCAGCTGGGAACCGGAATGAGTCCTCGTTCTCGAAGGCGCTTACGTAAATACTGAAGCTCATGGCGCTACGGCCGGGTGAGGCGCGCCGAGCCGCGCATCACGAGTTCTCCCACACGTATCGCCGGATGCGCTCAGGGTCGGTGGAGACGAGGGGAATACCAATTTTCTCGATATATTGACTTGGGATATGCGGCAGCACGTCCAAACTGCCGATAATCCCGACAGGCTTCACATTCGGCCAATAGAGTAGGCAGGGCAAGTCCCGAAGCAATCCGGCGACGACTTCCCAAAATTCGATAACATCAGGGGGGTTGCCGATACCAAATCCGAAAACCATGTCGCCGCCATCGAGATAGATATCCGTGGACCCAGGCGAATCGGCAAAGGCAAGAGCCCAAACTTTATGGCGGGCCCCTTCGCGATCTTCACGGCTCCTCTCGCTCAGAATGTACGGCGCAAACGCTCTGTGCAGAATTGCTACGGGAAAGTGAAATGGCCCTTCGTTCTCGAATGCAGAGACGAAGATATCGAAGCTCATGGAGCTGCCCCTGCGATAGCGGCGAGCGGAGGGGTGTGCTTCACGATAATATTGTCAAGACCAAGCCTCTTGGTGACAATTTCGAAATGGTCCGCGACACGCTTCTCCGCGAAATGCCATTCGACAAGCCGTCCGCCGGCGGCCACGGATTGATCTTTCATCTGCTCAATGATCTTCCTTTCGCCCATATAGTTCGAGAAGAATTCACCATCCTCCTGCAATGCCCATTCGAAACCCTCACCTTTCGCCTCGAGCATGACGCCGTCAGCAGTACGACACCCGTCAAACCTCACACCATTCAACATTACAGCCTGGCCCGGCGGCAACCCGGTGATCTGCTGTTGGTACAGCTTCGCTCTATGATCGTCCGGAATCGCCTTCATGCTTGGATGATCCGGCCCCGGGTCTGGGCAAAGTCTAATATTGTCGTTTGCCGCCGGACTGGCAGCTCGCGCCTCTTCGTATAACGTCAATTTCGCGGCGGCTGCCGCTTCGTTGAGAAACACCCCCGTGCCCAGGTCGCGGCCGATGACGGTGCCGTCGGGCAGGCGGTAGAGCCCGTCGGCGCCGGCGGGGCCGTGGTAGAGCAGCGGCTTGTTCTCGCCCGGCGCGTCCTGCCACAGCGTCAGGATGCCGGCCTTGTAGCGGTAGCGGATGTCGGGGCGGTCGGGCAGCGCGCCGTAGGTGGCGTCGAGCTCGCTCAGGACCGCGACGACGAGCCCGCCGAGGAAGCCGATCCGGTCCAACCCGCCCTCGGCCATGCGCGCGAGCACGCCCAGCAGGTAGGGGACCATCGCGGGCCCGAACGGGCCCAGGCCCCGGAGGCCCTCGGCGAGCGCACCGGCGCCCGCGAGCTGCACGCCGCCGGCGTGCGCAGGGCGTTCGTGCGTGTCCGCGGGGCCGCCGCCTAGGCCGGTGCTGGTCCAGCGTCCGCCGTAGCGGTCGCCCGCCGGCAGCCGCGGCTGGTTCGGGTTATACACCGCCGCGCTCCGGCAAACGGGCGCGGCGGCGGGCGCGGGACAGGTAAAAACTTGCGAGCAAGGCGGAAAC
>Ga0233425_10005590_pt1 | contig 19655 bp, 13 predicted proteins | sample Watercolumn_Towu_2_FD_181712 | JGI IMG/M metagenome (GOLD analysis project Ga0233425, IMG submission 181712) | Freshwater microbial communities from Lake Towuti, South Sulawesi, Indonesia - Watercolumn_Towuti2014_140_MG | ecosystem: Environmental > Aquatic > Freshwater > Lake | place... | reverse complement strand
CTCGATCGCGCTGGTCGATGCGCGCGGCGCCGTCGACGAAGGGTTTGCGTTGTGTCGCGCGCTGGCCGGTGGAACGACTTCGACCGGCGCGGCCTTGCTCGTCATCGTCGACGAGCCCGGGCAACTCGGGGCGATGCTCGATGCCGGTGCGACCCATTATCTCGTCGGAAAGATCGATGGAGATGCGCTGCGTACTGCGCTCGATTTCGCCGACCGTTTCGTCGAGCGGCTTGCCGGTGGCGGCCGCGCCGCTTCGGCGCGCGCGTCGTTGCGGCTTTCCGAGTCCGAAGCCTGGATCTGGAAGCCAGGCGACCGCAGCCTGACGCTCAGCAGCGCACTCGCCAATCGGATCGGCGCGGGCAGTGAGACGGTGCCGATGGCGATGCTGTTCCGGATCATGGATCGCGCTAGCCGCCGCACGGCGCGTCAGGCGATCGACCGTTTGCTCGCGACGCGCCAGTCGACGGCCTTTGCCCATGACAGCCGTCTGCATGGCGATCGGCTTGCGCATCATATCTCCTTCGACGAAGCGCGGGGTGCCGTCGTTGCCTGGGTCGAGGTCACCAAGCCCGAAGCCGAGCCGATGAACGAGGAGGTCGATCCGCTGACCGGCCTGCCGACGGTCGAGCGGGTGCGCGACTGGGTCGAGGAACGGCTGGCCGACGAGGAAGCCAGCGGGCCGCGCTGCGCGCTGCTGATGCTCGGCATCATGCGCTTCGGGCTGGTCAACGCAGCCTTTGGTCGCCCCACCGGGGACGCTGTGCTGCAAGGCGTGGCCCGGCGCATCGAGCGCGTGATCGACCGGATCGGCATCAGCAACGCGATGATCGCGCGCACCGCTGGTTCCGAGTTCACGATTGCGCTCGGCCCGCCCGTTAGCGCCGACAGCGCTGAGCTGATTGCGAACCGTCTGGTCGAAAGCGTCGCTTGGCCGTTCGTGTCGGGGGATTCGCTTATTCCGCTGTCGTGCCGTGTCGGGATCGCGTCGACCGACGGGGAGGGGCGTCGCGATATCGGGACGCTGTTCCAGCGCGCTTCGGCAGCACTCGCCGCCGCGAAACATGGCGATACCGGCATGGTCCGGGCTCTCGATGCCGATGCCGAGGCGGAGACGCACCGGCGCAACCAGCTGGAAATCGATCTCCGCCGCGCACTCGACCAGAATCAAATCGATATATTGTTTCAGCCGCAGGTCGATATCGGGTCAGGGCAGATCATCGGCGCGGAGGCACTGGCGCGGTGGCGACACCCGCAACTGGGCGAACTCGGCGCGGTCCCGCTGTTCGCGACCGCTGCGCGATCGGACTTCGTCGTTCAGCTGTCGACCTATGTCCAGCAACGCGCGCTGGCCGTCGCCGCCGCCTGGCCGGCGCATATGCGCGACCTGCGGGTTTCGGTGAACGTAACCGCGGCCGATATCGCGCGGACCAATTTCGTCGAGGACTTCCTGGCCCGCGTCGACGAGGCCGGCTTTCCGCGCGATCGGCTGACCGTGGAGGTGACCGAGAGTGGCCTGATATCCGACCTCGGGGGAGCCGCCGAGCTGCTCGCGCGACTGCGCAGGGCGGGGTTGCGCGTCGCGATCGACGATTTCGGCACCGGCTATTCGAGTCTCGCCTATCTGAAGGCGCTGCCGCTCGATTATCTCAAGATCGACAAGACGCTCGCTGCCGACATCACGGGATCGACACGCGACCGTATTGTGGTGCGCGGGGTGATCGACATGGCACGGTCGTTGGGCCTGCAGGTCATCACCGAGGGGGTCGAGACGACCGCACAGCTCGCGCTGCTCGCACGCGAAGGCTGCAACCTCTATCAGGGCTATCTCTGCTCGCCGCCGGTCGACAGCCGATCGCTCGAAGCGCTGATCGTCGAGCGGCGCGACCCCGTCACCGCCGCCTGACCCGTCAGGCGACGATCTTCGCCAGACCCCGCGACAGCTGCAGCGCGCCGTTCAGCCGCATCGACGGCTCCGGCCAGTTGCGTGTGATGACCAGCCGATGGTCGGGCCGCAACCGCGCGCTGTCCTTCAACCGATCGACATAAGCGAGCAGGCCGGGCAGATCCGGGAACTGGTCCTGGTGGAAGGCCACGAGCGCGCCGCGGGGGCCTGTGTCGATCTTGGCGACGCAGGCCTTGCGGCAGTTCAGCTTGATTTCCATCACGGTGAGCAGATTCTCGGTCGGTGCCGGGAGCTTGCCGAAGCGGTCGATCAGCTCGGCAGCGAAAGATTCGATCTCGGCCTTGCTCTCCAGCTCGTTGATCCGGCGATAGAGCCCCATACGCAGGTCGAGATCGGGAACATAGTCGTCGGGGATGAGGATCGCCGCATCGACGTTGATCTGGGGCGAGAAGTCGGTCGGGCGCGCGGTGGCGAGCCCGCCGGCCTTTGCCTCCAGGATCGCCTCCTCCAGCATCGACTGGTAAAGTTCGAAGCCGACCTCCTTGATGTGCCCCGACTGTTCGTCGCCCAGCAGATTGCCCGCCCCGCGAATGTCGAGGTCGTGGCTGGCGATCTGGAAACCGGCGCCGAGCGTGTCGAGATTCTGCAGGATGTGCAGCCGCTTCTCGGCAGTATCGGTCATCCGACCGTCGCCGGTCGTCAGATAGGCATAGGCGCGCGTCTTCGAACGGCCCACCCTCCCGCGCAGCTGATAGAGCTGGGCCAGACCGAATTTGTCGGCGCGGTTGACGATCAGCGTGTTGGCGCTGGGAATGTCGAGCCCGCTCTCGACGATGGTCGTCGACACCAGCACGTCGAACTTCTTGTCGTAGAAGGCGGACATTCGCTCCTCGACCTCGCTCGGCGCCATCTGGCCATGGGCGACGACATAGCTGATCTCGGGCACCTGCTTGCGCAGATACTCCTCGATGTCGGGCAAGTCCTTGATGCGCGGGGTGACCAGGAAACTTTGCCCACCGCGATAATGTTCGCGCAGCAGTGCTTCGCGGATCACGACCTCGTCCCAGGGCGCGACATAGGTGCGGACCGCGAGGCGATCGACCGGCGGCGTCTGGATGACGCTCAGTTCGCGCAGGCCCGACATCGCCATCTGCAGCGTGCGCGGGATCGGCGTCGCTGTCAGCGTCAGCATGTGGACGTCGGTCTTGAGCGCCTTCAGCCGCTCCTTGTGAGTAACCCCGAAACGCTGCTCCTCGTCGACGATGACGAGGCCGAGCCGCTTGAACTCGATGCCCTTGGCGAGCAGCGCATGGGTGCCGATCACGATGTCGATCGACCCGCTCGCCAGCCCGTCTTTGGTGCGCTTCGCTTCGGACGCCGTGACGAGCCGCGACAGATGGCCGACATTGACCGGCATGCCGTGGAAGCGTTCGACGAAATTGCGATAATGCTGGCGTGCGAGCAGCGTCGTCGGACAGATCAGCGCAACCTGCATACCGCCCAGTGCCGCGACGAAGGCAGCGCGCAGCGCGACTTCGGTCTTGCCGAAGCCGACGTCGCCGCAGACCAGCCGGTCCATCGGCTTGCCCGCCGCGAGATCCTCAATGACGTCGGCGATCGCGCGTTCCTGGTCCTCGGTCTCCTGATAGGGGAAGCGGTCGACGAACTCGGCATAGCCGCTTTCGGGTTCGACGGTTTCGGCCGGGCGCAGTGCGCGTTCGGCAGCGGTCTTGATGAGCTCGCCCGCAATCTCGCGGATGCGCTCCTTCATCCGCGCCTTGCGCGCCTGCCAGGCAGCACCACCCAGCTTGTCGAGCGCGACGCCTTCGCTCTCCGCACCGTAGCGGCTGAGTACGTCGATATTCTCGACGGGAACATAGAGCTTGTCGCCGCCAGAGTAGGTCAGCGCGACGCAGTCATGCGGGGCCTTGGCGACCGGGATCGAAGTCAGCCCTTCATAGCGACCGATGCCGTGATCGCTGTGCACGACCAGATCGCCGGGGCTGAGCGTCGCCAGTTCGGCGAGGAAGGCGTCGGCGGACTTCTTGCGCTTCTGGCGCCGGACGAGCCTGTCCCCGAGCATGTCCTGCTCGGTCAGCAGGGCGACGTCACCGCTGGTGAACCCATGGTCGAGCGGGAGGACGGCGAGCGCCACCTTGCGGCGGCCGCTGCCGAGAGACTTGCCGCCGGACGCACCGCCGATCGCCGCCTGCCAGTCGTCGACCGTCTCGGTCGTGTCGAGCCCATGCTCCTTCAGCAGCCCGGCGAGACGATCGCGCGAGCCGTTCGAATAGCTGGCGAGGATCACACGCTTGCCGGCCTTGGCGAGCGCTTCGGCATGCTCGACGACGGCGTCGTAAATGTTGACGCCCTGCGTCCGTTCCGGCGCGAAATCGCGTGCGGTCTCGACTTCCAGGTCGATGACGCGGGCGGATTCGGGCTCGGCGAACGGCGTGACGAGATGGACGGGACGATCCGCGACGAAGTGCTGCCAGTCGTCTGCGGTCAGATAGAGTTCGTTCGGTTCGAGCGGCCGATAGCTGCCTGGATCGGCGCTGCGCGCCCGGACGCGGTTCGCGTGATAATCGGTGATCGCCTCGAACCGCGCCTCGGCGGCCTTATTGGTGCCGGCCTCGCGCAGGACGAGGTCGTCGTCGGACAGATGATCAGCCAGCGTGGCCAGCCGCTCCTCGAACAGCGGCAGCCAATGGTCCATGCCTGCCAGTCGCCGGCCGTAGGACACCGCTTGGTAGAGCGGGTCGCCGGTGGCGTTCGCGCCGAAACGCTCGCGATAGCGCCCCCGGAAGCGCTTGATCGTCTCCTCGTCGAGCAGGGCTTCGGCCGCCGGCAGCAAAGTGAAGCCTTCGATCGGGCCGATCGTGCGCTGGTCGCCCGTGTCGAACTGGCGGACGCTCTCGATCTCATCGCCGAAGAAGTCGAGGCGCAGCGGATGCGACTCGCCCGATGGGAAGAGGTCGACAATGCCGCCGCGCACGGCGAATTCGCCGGGATCGGTCACCGTGTCGGTGCGGACATAGCCGTTGGTCTGGAGCAACGCCGTCAGCCGGTCGAGGTCGATCCTTTCACTGGGGGCGAGCCGCGCGACCAGCTGGCGGATGCGGAACGGGGTCAGCACGCGCTGCGTTGCGGCCTGCACCGTGGTGACAAGCAACACCGGTCCCTTGGGCTTCGCCTGGAGCGCGTGCAGCGTGGCGAGCCGCTCGGCCGTACCGCGAAGGGTGGGGCTCGCACGGTCATAGGGAAGGCAGTCCCACCCCGGAAAGGTGAGAACGGTCAGTTCCGGCGCAAAATAGCGCGCGGCGTCGGCCAGCGACTGCATCGCCTGGTCATCGGAGGTCACGAAGACCGCGCGGCCGCCCTTCGTCGCCGCAGCGCGCGCCAGATCGGCGACCAGCCAGGGCTGGAAACCCGCCGGAGCGCGCGAGAGGGTCAGCGGCTCGGTGGCCTTCACGATGCGGAGAAGATCGGTCATGCGGCTTTCATCGGTAACGGAGCAGGTGGACGGCACCGCAAGGCGGAACGCCGTTGGGCCTTAACGGTTGACAGGCGGAATGGTCACCGTGGCACTTCGACATAGTCTACGCGCTGCATCCGCTCGATCATCGGCCCCTGCCATTCGGCCGGCACCTCGATGGTGCGCATGATCCAGCCCAGGATATCGGCGTCCTCCTCTCCGAGCAGCGCTTCATACCAGTCGAGTTCCTCTGCCGACCATTCACCATGGAAGCGATCGAAGAAGCAGCCGATCATGTAATCGGCTTCGCGCGTGCCCCGGTGCCAGGCACGGAAACGGAGGCGCTTCAGACGGTCTTCCTGATTCATGGTCATCCCGGCGATCGACTAAGGGGCATGCGGAACGCCGCCGGGCCGTTGGCAAGCCCGTCGGCGAGAGGATAGGAGGGACATAAGCATTTTCGGTTCGGGTGCAATCGACCCGGACGCCGGAAAATGCCACAGCGACGGAATCGATGCGGCCCGAAATCCTCAACCCTCTCTTCGCGGAAGTCGAAACGCTCAAGGGCGTGGGGCCGGCGCTTGCCAAGCCGTTGCGCAAGCTGGCGCTGAACCGCGCCGTCGACCTGCTATTCCATCTGCCGACCGGGGCGATCGACCGGAAGCGGGTCGACGAGCTCGATCCGCAAGATGCCGGTCGCGTGATCACCGTCGAGCTCGTGCCCACCAGCTACCGGGCGTCGGCGGGGCGCGGTCCATTTCGCGTCGGGGCGACCGATGCGGCGGGCAACATCCTCAACCTCGTCTATTTTGGCGGCAATCCCGGCTGGGCGAAGAAGCTGCTGCCGATCGGCGAGAAGCGGACCGTATCGGGCAAGCTCGAACTCTACGGTCAGGACATGCAGATGATCCATCCGGATCATGTGCTGCCGCCCGAAGAGGCGACCGACCTTCCCTTGCGCGAACCGGTCTATCCACTGTCGGAAGGGCTGACCTCGCGGCGGCTGGGGCAACTCGTAGAACAGGCTCTGGCGCGCGCACCTTCGCTGCCCGAATGGATCGAGCCGGGCCTGCTCGACGCGCGCGGCTGGCCCGCTTGGCGCGAGGCGTTGTTGCGGGTCCATGCCGATCCGCAGGACGAGATGGCGCGCCAGCGGCTGGCCTATGACGAGCTGTTCGCGAACCAGCTGGCGCTGATGCTCGTCCGGGCCTCGTCGCGGCGGCGGCGGGGCATGCCGCTGCACGGCGACGGGCGCCTGCGTGACATGCTCAAGCTGCCTTATGCGCCCACCGGCGCACAGAGCCGGTCGATCGCCGAGATAGAGGGCGATCTGGTCCAGGCGACGCCGATGACGCGCCTGCTCCAGGGTGATGTCGGGGCGGGCAAGACGCTGGTCGCGACGATGGCGCTGCTGGTCGCGGTGGAGGCGGGGGCGCAGGGCGCGATGCTCGCCCCGACCGAAATCCTCGCGCGGCAGCATTATGAGACGCTAAGCCGCACGCTCGCCGGCCTGCCGGTCAATGTCGCGATCCTGACCGGGCGCGAAAAGGGCAAGGCGCGCGAGGCGACGCTGATGGGCCTCGCCGATGGTTCGATCGACATCCTCGTCGGCACCCATGCGATCTTCCAGGAAAAGGTCGGCTACCGCAATCTTGGATTGGCAGTCGTGGACGAGCAGCACCGTTTCGGCGTGGCGCAGCGGATGATGCTCCAGTCGAAGGCCGAGCGGCCGCCCCACCTGCTGGTGATGACCGCGACGCCGATCCCGCGCACGCTGACGCTGAGCCATTATGGCGAGATGGACGTCAGCCGGCTCGACGAGATGCCGCCCGGCCGGCAGCCGATCGAGACGCGGGTCATCTCGGGCGAACGGCTTGACGAGATCGTCCAGGCGCTGGGCCGGCACATGGCCAAGGGCGGGCAGGCCTATTGGGTATGCCCGCTGGTCGAGGAGAGCGAACAGTCCGATCTCGCCGCCGCCGAGAGCCGCGCGGAGAGTCTGCGGCAGTTGTTCGGCGACCGGGTCGGGGTCGTCCACGGACGGATGAAGGGACCGGAGAAAGATGCGGTCATGGCCGACTTTTCGGCTGGGCGGCTGGGCGTGCTCGTCGCCACAACGGTTATCGAGGTCGGCGTCGACGTGCCCAATGCGACGCTGATGATCATCGAAGGTGCGGACCGCTTCGGCCTTGCCCAGCTGCACCAGTTGCGCGGGCGGGTCGGACGCGGCGACCAGCATTCGATCTGTCTGCTTCTTCGCGGCAATGCCCTGTCGGAAACGGCGCGGGCGCGGCTGGCGCTGATGCGCGAGACCAATGACGGCTTTCGGATCGCCGAGGAAGATCTCCGGTTGCGCGGAGCGGGCGAGATATTGGGGACGCGCCAGTCGGGCGAGGCTGCCTTCCGTCTGGCGGGGCCCGAGCGGACGGCAGCGCTGATCGAGACGGCAACGCAGGATGCGCGGCTGCTGGTCGATCGAGACGGCGGGCTGGACGGGGAGCGGGGGCAGGCGGCGCGAACGGCGCTCTATCTGTTCGAGCGTGATGCCGCAGTCGGATTGTTGCGGGCGGGCTGACCCTTACGAACGCGGGGCGGCGCGCTGGAGGACGCACCGCCCCGGCGCGCTTCAGCCCATCGGCCAGCGCTGCCGCTTGGCCCGTGCCGCGTTGAGCATGGCCATATAGGCATAGTCGTCTATCGGGCGGATGAACTCCGCACCGACCCGTCCTCCCAGCGACCAGACGACCCGTGCCGACACCTGACCCAGTCGTGGCAGTGCCAGCCGCACGATCGAGTCCTTAGGCGTCTGCCCATATTCGCGCACCATGAAACCCAGCGGTGAGATGTTGACCAGCAGCACGTCGCTTGCCCGATTGTCCTGCGTGAACATGCGCGTCGGCAAGGCGACCTCATCGCGCGGCGCGCGGCGAAGCTCGGCATATTTGGCGTCTTCATCGCCGGTCGGAAGCTGCTGCGCGTTCTGGTTCATGCTCTCATGCCCTTCTCTGGTGTCATGAGGATCGGCCAGCGCCTTTGCCAACATCTTAGCTTTTACGGTTATCCGCAGGTTAAGCGCGAATAGCTGCGGGCTTTTCTAGGCCTAAAGTCTTAAAGTCGCCCGTGCCGCAGCGTCACCTCAGCGCCGCAGTTCGGACGGCAGGAAGGGCTGGGAGATGATCTGCTCCATTCGCTTCCAGCGCGCAGTCGGGTCGCGACCGCTCTTCGCGAGATCGGTCGTCACCATGTCCTGCCCCAGGCCATAGTTGATCACATAGCTGCGATATTGTTCGGTGAAGCGCAGCGACTGTTCGGCGCGCTCGCGGCTGACCAGTTGGTAGGCCTGGATCAGGTCGAGCGCCCGGTTGCGGTCGATCTTGCCGTCGAGATAGTCCGCAGCGATCGTCATCCGCGCACCGGCCAGCTGGTGCAGCAGGGCCAGCAGCCGGTCATAATCGCGTGCCGTGGCGGGATCGAGCCCGGCGATCGGGTAGAGCGTCTTCGCCTCGAACGCCGCGCGCTCGGCGCCGGGAAAGGCGAGGTCGATGCCCGCATTGGCCGAGCCTTCCGCGATGAAACTCTGCGGGCTGAACAGCGGATAGACGGTGAACTCAACCCAACCGCGCGCGCGCGCCAGATTGCGTTCGAGCAGCATGTTGAGCAGGTGATGGCCGGGATAGCCCTCATGACAGCCGAGATCGACGGCGCGGTCGATGCGGACCGGCAGGTCGGTGTTGACCTGGATCAGGCTGTGCGCGTCGCCCTTGTACCAGTTATAGCCCGACCAGCTCTTGCCTTTGACGAGCTCGAGCTCGAACCGCTCCTGCTCCGGCATCGCGATATGCGCGGCGCTGCGCGCGCGGCATTCGGCGATCGACGCGCGCATCACCGGCTCCAGCCGGTCGGCAGGGATGACGAAGCGGTTCTGCCAGGCGTCGACGCGCTGCCATAGCGGCCCGTCGCCGGGCACCATCGCCGCAACCTTCGCGACGATCGGGTCGTAGGCGACGAGAGGCTTCAGCGTGGGGCGGATTCCGAACAGGCCCTGCGCTTCGTCGGCGAAGGCGAACTTAACCCCGGCCATCATAGCCAGCCGGGTTTCGGCGGCCTTGAGTTGAGCGAGGAGGAAAACTCGACGCTGGCGATCCTCGACCGTCAGGCGAGCGGGAGCGATCGCCGTCAGCTCTTTCGAGAGGCGCGCGGCTTCGGCGCGCAGATCGGCGACTGCGCGCGGCTTGGCCCTGGCCTCTTTCGCCCAGTCGTCGGGGCCATAATAGGCATCGACATAGCTAGGCTCGCGCTCGCCCGCTTCCAGCGAGAGATGGACATAGGCTTCGGCGATGGAGTCGAGCGGGGAGGGCGCGCGCTTGGCGCCGACGGCCAGCAACATGGCTGCCGCGAGCAGCAGGATCCGCATAGTCCACTCTCCTCTCGCCGGGCCCGCTGTCCGGTCCCGGCTTCCATCTACGAAGCGATCAGCGCGTCAGGACGCCGTGAGCCTTCTTGCCCGCCGACAGTTTCACGCCTGCGTCGCCGACCGTGACAATGGCGGCTTCGTCGGACACCTTCTCGCCATCGATGCGCGCGCCGCCGCCCTTGATCATGCGGCGTGCCTCGCCCTTCGATGCGACTAGCCCGAGGCCGACGAGCGCGTCGACCAGCGCGATGCTGCCCTCCGGAACGGCGAGGGTTGGCAGGTCGCCGCCCGCCTGGCCTTCCTCGAAGGTCTTGCGCGCGGTCTCGGCAGCGGCCGCCGCTGCTTCGGCACCCCGGCACATCGTCGTCGCCTCATTGGCAAGCACGATCTTGGCCTGGTTGATCTCCTGCCCTTCGAGCGCTTCGAGGCGGGCAATCTCCTCGAGTGGCAGATCGGTGAAGAGGCGCAGGAAGCGACCAACGTCCTTGTCGTGAGTGTTGCGCCAGAATTGCCAATAATCATAGGCAGGCAGCGCATCCTCGTTGAGCCAGACCGCGCCCGACATGGTCTTGCCCATCTTGCCGCCATCGGCGGTCGTGATCAGCGGCGTGGTCACGCCATAGACCTCCTGGCCCAGCATGCGGCGCGACAGCTCGATCCCGTTGACGATGTTGCCCCACTGGTCCGATCCGCCCATCTGCAGCCGGCAGCTGCGGCGGCGCGCCAGCTCCATGAAGTCATAGGCCTGCAGGATCATGTAATTGAACTCGAGGAAGCTCAGCGACTGCTCGCGGTCGAGGCGCAGCTTCACCGAGTCGAAGCTCAGCATGCGGTTGATCGAGAAATGCTGGCCCACTTCGCGCAGGAAGGGGATGTACTCGAGCTTGTCGAGCCAGTCGGCATTGTCGACCATCACAGCGTCGGTCGGGCCGTCGCCGAAGGTCAGGAAGCGCTCGAAGATGCGTTTGATCGAAGCGACATTCTGCGCGATCAGATCGGTCGTCAGCAGCTTGCGCGCCTCGTCCTTGAAGCTCGGATCGCCGATCTTGCCGGTGCCGCCGCCCATCAGGACGATCGGCTTGTGGCCGCTCTGCTGCATCCGCCGGAGCAGCATGATCTGGACCAGGCTGCCGACGTGGAGCGACGGCGCGGTCGGGTCGAAGCCGATATAGCCGGGCACGATCCCGCCGGCGGCAAGGCTATCGAGCCCCTGCGCGTCGGTGATTTGGTGGATATATCCCCGCTCGTCGAGCAGGCGCAGAAGGTCGGAACGATATTCGGTCATGGTGCCCGCGCCGTTAGCATGGCGACGGCCAAGCGTCATGTGCTTCCTGCGCATGAGGGCGGCAGGCTTGCGCCATACCGGGATAGCAGCGAAAGAGACTCGATGGAGACCATGCTGGCCATTGGGCTAATGTCGGGCACCTCGCTCGACGGTATCGACGCCGCGCTGATCGAGACCGACGGCGCGGGCCATATCCGCCCGGTCGCCTTTCAAGCGCTCCCTTATCCGCCGCATATCCGCGAGCAACTGCGCGAGGCGGCGGCGCTCGCGATGAGCTTCGACGCGCCGCGCGCCAATGCGGCGATCGAGGCGGCGGAGGAGATGCTCACGCGCCGCCACGTCGACGCGGTGCGCCAGCTTCTCGACCGCGCGGGCGTTTCAGCGGATGCGGTCGACGTCGTCGGCTTTCATGGCCAGACGATCGCGCACCGCCCAGATCGCGGCTGGACCTGGCAGATCGGTGACGGCGCCGCGATGGCGCAGTCGCTCGGCATTCGCGTCGTCAACGACCTGCGGTCGGCGGATGTTGGGGCGGGCGGGCAGGGCGCGCCGCTGCTGCCAGTCTATCACCGCGCGCTGACGAGCGGCCTGCCCGGTGCGGTTGCGGTGCTGAACCTGGGCGGCGTCGGCAATATCACCTGGTTGGGCGAGGGCGCCGACGATCTGATCGCTTTCGACACTGGTCCTGCCAATGGGCTGATCGACGACTGGATGCTGGCGGAGACGGGGTCGCCCTTTGATGCCCATGGCGCCTTTGCGGCGCAGGGTACGATTGATCGGACTGTGCTCGACACGATGCTCGATAATGACTGGTTCGATGCCCCGCCGCCCAAGTCGCTCGACCGTGCCGACTTCACCATCCAGCCGGCACGCGGTCTGTCCGCCGCCGATGGCGCGGCAACGCTGACCGCCTTCACCGCCGAGACGGTGGCGCTCTCACTGCGCCACCTGCCAGGACGTCCGCAGCGGCTGATCGTGGCGGGCGGAGGGCGGCATAATCCTACGCTTATGGCGATGATCGGCAGCGCCACCGGGATCGCGCCCGAGCCGATCGAGGCGCTCGGCTGGAATGGTGATGCGACCGAGGCCGAGGGCTTCGCCTATATGGCGGTGCGTGCGCTGCGCGGAGATCCGATCAGTTTTCCGGGAACGACTGGCGCCCCGCAGCCGATGTCAGGTGGCGTCGTCCACCTGCCCTGACCATTCACAGCGGCCATGTCCAGATGATCAGCGGAGTGCCGACCAGCACCACCAGCAACGAGAGCGGCGCCCCCAGTCGCGCATAGTCGCTGAACTTGTAGCCGCCCGGCCCCAGCACCAGCGTGTTGCACTGGTGTCCGATCGGGGTGAGGAAGTCGCAGCCCGCGCCCACGGCGGTCGCGATCAGGAAAGCCTCGGGTCTATAGCCGAGGTCGTGTGCGAACACCGCCGCGATCGGTGCCATCACGAGGACAGTCGCCGCATTGTTGAGGAAGGGCGTCACCGCCATCGCGACGACGAGGATCAGGGCGACTGCCCCCCACGCCGGTAGCGCGGCGCCGAATTGGGCGAGGCCGGTGGCGATGACGTCCGAAGCGCCGGTGGTTCGCAAGGAGTCGCTGACCGGGATCAGCGCCCCAAGCATGACGAGGATCGGCCATTCGACCGCCTGATAGGCCTCGCGCGGGGGCAGGGCGCCTGTCGCCATGACGATGCCGGCCGCCGCGAAGAAAGCCACGGCCACAGGCACCAGGCCTGCCGCCGTCGCGGCCATCGCGAGAGCCAGAACGATCAGCGGCAGCCAACTGCGACCGCCGCTACCCAGTCGAAGCGCCCGTTCGGCGAGTGGCAATACGCCAAGATCGCGGAGGCGCTCGGGAACCAAGCTCAACGGGCCTTGCAGCACCACCACATCGCCGGGATTGAGCCGGGTCTGGCCGAGTTCGCGAGTCAGCCTTTCGCCGGACCGCGATAGCGCGATCAGGTTGACGCCGTAGCGCTGCTGGAGGCGCAGGCGGCCTGCTGTCTGTCCTTCTAGTACCGAGCTGGCGCCGATCACGCCTTCGATGACGCCGATTTCGTCGCCCTCGCTTCCCTCGGGCAACTGCCGTTGTTCGCCTTCGAGCGCCAGTTCGTCGCGCGCTATCACCCGCTCGAGGGCATCAGGCTCGCCGGCCAGGATCAGCACATCGTCTTCGTAGAGGGTGACGTCGAGCGATGGGACGGTGCGCACCCGCGCGCGGAGCAGTCCGGTCACGCTGACCTCGCGCTCGTGCCGGGTAACGAACTCGCGGACAGTCTCACCGATCGCCGGCGATCCTTCGGCGATGGTCACTTCGGTCACGTATTTGGAGATGTCGAGCGCCTCGCCGAGCGTAGCGGTCGCGCGGCGCTCTCGCGGAATCAGCCGATAGCCGAAGCGGAGGAAGAGCAGCCCGACGACGAGCAGGCCCAGTCCGGTGGGGAGGTAGTCGAACATGCCGAAGGGCTGCCCCGTCATCTCCTCGCGCACGCGGCTGACGATGATGTTGGGCGACGTGCCGACCAGCGTCATCAGCCCGCCGAGGAGCGAGGCAAAGGCCATGGGCATCAGGAAGACCGACGGGCTCGCATCGTTCTTTTTGGCCATCTGAAAGGCGGCGGGCATCAGCATCGCGAGCGCGCCGACATTCTTGACGAGCGCCGAGGCGACGCCGACCGTCGCCGTGAGGACCACCAACTGCGAGCGCACGCGCTTCACATAGCGCGATACGAAACCGAGGGCGCTTTCGATCAATCCGGAGCGCTGCATCGCCGCAGACAGAACCAATGCCGACCCGACGATGATCACGATGTCGTCGGAGAAGCCGCTGAACGCATCCGCCGGCTTTACGATGCCGACCGACAGTGCTGCGAGCAAGGCGAGGATTGCGGTGACGTCATAGCGGAAGCGTCCCCAGATGAAGAGCATCATCATCCCGATCAGGGTTCCGATCGACAGCCATTGGGGAGCGGTCATGCGCCCGCTCCCCGAATGGTCGCATAGACCTCATTTCTGCATGAGCCTTCGGTAGCTATGGCGACCTCCCCACTTTCGCATTTGTCGGCGTTGCAACGCGCGATACCGTTATTGGTGGCGCGATGCGGCGCGCGGCTCGATGAAAATTTCGGCGGCGCATCGTTCTGTGCAACCAAAGCGCGCCTGTGGCGCTGGAGACCGATGGACTTCTTTCTTCTATCGAGCCTGGCCGACGCCTCGATCCAGCAAGCGTTACTGGCGGTGCTGGTTTCGATTGCCGCCTTCGGCACAGGGCAGATCGTGTCGCGCAAACTGGGGCCCGCCCTCGTCCGCTGGTGGAAAGCGCACGGGCCGGGCAGGGGCGAACTCCCCGTCAGGCCGATATGCACCGTCCTGCGGTTGTCGGTGGCGCTTCTCATCCTTATGGTCGCGACGACAATCGGTTTTCGGGAGTTGTCGGCGCAACTCATCCTCGCGGTAGCGACGGGCGTGGCCGTGGGCCTTCTGGCGCATCGTTTCGCGCGCAGCGCGGGCACGGGACGCGCCATAGCCACCCTGCTGGGGCTGGCCGCCTTCGTGGCCGCGATCGCCGGCGTTCTCCGGGGCTTTGCGCCTTTGCTTGAAGGGCTGAACGCTGCCGGTTTCAGTGTTGGATCGCGTCGCGTAACCCTGCTCGGTGTGCTCAACGGGCTGCTGGTCGTCGCCCTGCTGTTCATCGGCACCCGGCTGGCGATCCGCCTGATCGGGCGTTCGATCGACCAGGCGGGTGGGCTGGACCGCTATCAGCGCGTGCTGATCCAGAAACTCGTCGCCGCCGCCTTCGTCGTGGTCGCCATCCTGATGGGGATCGACCTGCTCGGTATCGACCTGACCGCACTGGCGGTTTTCTCGGGCGCCTTTGGTCTGGCCGTCGGCTTCGGCCTCCAGAAAACCTTCGGCAACATGCTGTCGGGGCTGATCCTGCTCATGGATCGCTCGATCAAGCCGGGCGACGTTATCGTCGTCGGCGACAGTTTCGGGTGGGTCAACAAGATCGGCGTCCGCGCGGTTTCGGTCATCACGCGCGACGGCAAGGAGCATCTGATCCCGAACGAACTGCTGATGACCGAGCGCGTCGAGAACTGGTCTTTTTCCAGCCGCGACGTCCGCATCCGCATCCAGCTGACGCTGCCCTATGAGACCGATCTCGATCTTGCCGAGCAGCTGATGATCCAGGCGGCGACCGAATCCCCGCGCGTGCTTGCCGTTCCCGGGCCGAACGTCTGGCTGCGAAACTTCGGCGAGCGCGGCTTCGACTATGACATCCTCGTCTGGATCCGCGACCCCGAACAGGGCGTGGGCAATGTCCAGTCGGACATCCTCCGGCGGCTTTGGAAACTGCTGCAGGCCAACCGGATCACGATCCCTTTCCCGCAGCGCGAGGTGCACGTGCACCCGCACCGCGAGACGCCTATGTCTGCGATGGACTCAGGCAGCGCGCGCGATACGCCGTAGCGCCTGGGGCGGCTGCCCATATTGCCGCATGAACGCTTCGCGCATGCGCCGGAGATCGGCAAAGCCCGTCAGCTGTGCGATAGCCTCCAGTCCGTGGCTGCTATCTTCCAGCATCAGGCGCGCAGCTTCCAGCCTGATCCGCTCGACCGCCTTTGCAGGCGACTGACCGGTTTCCGCGCGAAAGATGCGGCTGAACTGCCTCGGCGACAGCGCTGCGACCGAGGCCAGTTCCTCCACGTTGAGCACATTGGTCAGATGGGCGCGGGCGTGGACCAGCGCTTTCTGTATGCGGTCGTTCGACGGCGCGAGGTCGAGCAACTCGGAATGCTGCGACTGGCCGCCGGCCCGCCGGTGATGCATTACCAGCCGCCGGGCCACCGCCCGGGAAACGTCGGCGCCAAGGTCCTTCTCTACCAGGGCTACCGCGACATCGAGACCGGCGGTCAGGCCGGCCGAGGTCCAGACCTGACCTTCGTTGATGAAGATGTGGTCTTCCTCGACCCGCACCGCCGGAAAGTTCTCCTGCATCTGGCGCGCATAGGACCAGTGCGTCGTGGCGCGCCGTCCGTCGAGCAGGCCCATCTGCGCGAGGATGAACGCGCCCGTACACAGTCCCGCGACGCGGCGGGCGCCCCTGGCGGTGTCGCACAGCAGATCCAGCACCTCGGGTTCCAGCTGCGGCGGAGGAACGATGCCTGCCATCATCAGGAGGGTATCGACGGGACCGGCTTCGGCGAGCGGCAGCGTCGGTAGCGGCAATCCGGTGGAAGACACGAGCGTCCCTCCGTGGGAAGAGTAGATCCCCAGCGAATAATAGGGCTCGCCCCTGACCAGATTGGCCAGTTCGAACGCCGCCTGGGCGCCCAGGGCGAGAAACTGGAATCCCGGCGAAAGCACCATCGCGACATGCGGCATCACGGTTCCTTCAATCATGGCCTGAAATCGTAAGTTATACGTCATTTGAGACATGGGCAATCGGGTTCATATCGGGGGCATCGAAACGAAAGGAGCTTTCAGATGTCCACGAACACCAAGGGAACCGCACTGATCACCGGCGCATCGAGCGGGATCGGGGCCGTTTATGCCGACCGGCTGGCGCGCCGGGGCTATGATCTCATCCTGGTTGCCCGCGACCGAGCCAAGCTGCAGGCGCTGGCGTCGGAAATCAGCGACGCCACGGGGCGCGCTGTCGAAGTGCTGGCGGCAGATCTGGGCGATGCCGCCGATCTGGCGCACGTCGAGGCGGTCCTGCGCAGCGACGCCAGCATCACCGCTCTGGTCAACAATGCTGGGATCGGCAGCCATGCTGGGTTGCTCGACAGCAATGTGGATCGGATGGAGGCGATGATCCGGCTGAACGTCGTCGCGCTCACCCGGCTGACCTATGCGGCGGTCCCCGGCTTCGTCGCCCGCGGCGGCGGGACGATCATTAACATCGCGTCGATCGTCGCCATCGCCCCCGAACTTCTCAACGGAGTCTATGGTGGCACCAAGGCCTTCGTTCAGGCCTTCTCGACCTCGCTGAACCATGAGTTCGGAGACAAGGGCCTGCGCATTCAAGCGGTTCTGCCGGGCGCAACCGCCACCGACTTCTGGGAAAAAGGCGGGCTGCCGGTCGAACATCTGCCCACCGAGATCGTGATGCGCGCCTCGGACATGGTCGATGCCGCGCTGGTCGGCCTCGACCGTGGCGAACCGACGACGATCCCCGCCCTGGCCGACCCTGCCCTCTGGGAAGCTTTCGAAGCTGCTCGCGTCGCTCTTGGGCCGCACCTGTCTGCGCAATCGCCAGCCCCGCGCTTCGGCGTGGCCGCCAACTGAACCTCATGACTTCAAGGAGAATGGAAATGTCCCGCATCGCTCATCTGTCCGACGAGGACGCCACCCCCGACATCGCCGCCATCTTCCGCGATGCGCGCAAGGCGATGGGCAAGGTGCCCAACCTGTTCCGCGTGATGGCACAGGCGCCAGCCGTGCTCGACCTGTTCTGGGACGGGAAGGCCGCCCTCGCCGACGGTATCCTGCCCCCGGTCATGCAGGAACAGATCGCCATCACCATCGCCGCTGCCAATGGCTGCGACTACTGCCTGGCAGCCCATAGCGGCGGGGCCCGTGCGAACGGCGCCACGATCGAAGACGTGGCTGCGGCTCAGCTGGGCAAGGCTTCCGATCCCCATGTCGAGGCAATCCTCACCTTCGCCCGATCGGTGAACGCCACTCACGGCCGGCCCGGCGGCGCGCTGCTCGAAGAAGCGCGGAAGGCTGGCCTCAGCGATGCCGAAATCCTCGAAACCGTCGCCCATGTGGCGGTCAACATCCTGAGCAATTCGATCAACAACCTGGTCGAAACCACGCTCGACTTCCCCCGCGTCGACCGCGTGGCGGCCTGACATTCCAGACAAGGACACAGACGATGAAACTCACCGACAACACCATCTTCATCACCGGCGGCACGAGCGGCATCGGCCGCGCGCTGGCCGAGGCGTTCCACCGGCTCGGCAACCAGGTGATCATCTCCGGCCGCCGTCAGGCGCTGCTGGACGAGATCACCGCCGCCAACCCCGGTATGGCATCGATCCTGCTCGATATTGCCAATCCAGCCAGCATTGCGGCCGCTGTACGGGAAGTGACGAGCCGGTTCCCCAAGCTCAACGTGCTGTTCAACAATGCCGGGATCATGCCGTTCGACGATCCCGCCGCACCGGTCGACGATCATGTGCTTGAGGCCCTGATCGCGACGAACCTGCTCGGGCCGATCCGCATGACCGGCGCGCTGATCGACCATCTGAAGGCACAGGCAGACGCGACGATCCTCTACACGAGCAGTGTTCTTGCCTTCGTGCCGCTGGCGACCAACGCCGCCTATTCGGCGACCAAGGCGGCGATCCATTCCTATGCGCTGTCGCAGCGTTTCACCCTGCGCGACACCGGCGTGCGGGTGCAGGAAATCGCCCCGCCCTGGGTGGATACCGACCTGATCTACAAGAGCGGCGATCCGCGAGCCATGCCGCTCGACGCCTTCGTCGAACAGACTTTGGCGGCACTCGCGAGCGACGATCCCGAAGTGCTGGTCGATGCGGTCAAACCGCTGCGCGACAATCCGGGAAGCGGGGAGCATGCACTGGTCGACGCGTTCAACCAGAGCATCGTGGATAACCCGATCCCGGTTGCGGCTTGACCGGCGATGGGAGGTGTCCGGTGGGGCACCTCCCAAAGTTCTACTCTATTTCTTCCGCGCGAGGCTCCGCATCGCGTCTTCCAACCCTGTCAGGGTCAGCGGAAACATGCGGTTGTCCATCAGCTCGCGCATCATCCGCGTCGATTGGCTGTGCATCCAGTAGGCCTCGGGAACCGGATTCAGCCAAACCGCCGAAGAATAGACGTTCAGCATCCGCTGCATCCAGACAGCGCCCGCCTCTTCGTTGAAATGCTCGACCGAGCCACCCGGCTGGCTGATCTCATAGGGGCTCATCGACGCGTCGCCGACCAGCACCAGCTTATAGTCGTGCCCATATTTGTGGAGCACATCCCAGGTCGGGGTCCGCTCCTGGAAGCGGCGGCGATTGTCCTTCCACACGCCTTCGTAGATGCAGTTGTGGAAGTAGAAGAATTCGAGATGCTTGAACTCCGCCGTCGCGGCCGAGAACAGCTCCTCACAGATCTTGATGTGCGGATCCATCGAGCCGCCGACGTCGAGAAACAGCAGCAGCTTGACCGCATTGCGCCGCTCGGGGCGCATTTGGATATCGAGGAAGCCGCGTCGGGCGGTGCCGTCGATCGTGCCGTCGAGGTCCAGTTCGTCGGCCGCGCCTTCGCGGGCGAAACGGCGCAGGCGGCGCAGCGCGACCTTGATGTTGCGGGTGCCGAGTTCGACGTCATTGTCGAGATTCTTGAACTCGCGCTTGTCCCACACCTTGATCGCGCGTTTGTGCAGGCTTTGGCCGCCAATGCGGATGCCTTCCGGATTATAGCCCGAATTGCCATAGGGGGAGGTGCCGCCGGTGCCGATCCACTTGTTGCCGCCGTGATGCTCGCCCTTCTGCTCTTCGAGCCGCTGCTTCAGCGTCTCCATGATCTCGTCCCAGGATCCGAGGGACTCGATCTCGG